>Ga0116129_1000282_pt1 | contig 35123 bp, 29 predicted proteins | sample June2015DPH_17_2_FD_89732 | JGI IMG/M metagenome (GOLD analysis project Ga0116129, IMG submission 89732) | Peatland microbial communities from SPRUCE experiment site at the Marcell Experimental Forest, Minnesota, USA - June2015DPH_17_10 | ecosystem: Environmental > Terrestrial > Soil > Wetlands...
AGTATCGGAGACATTGCGCCCACGATGGTCATCACGGCAAGCACGACTGCGACGGAGACCATCCATAATTCCGCAATCAGGATCACCCTGCGGCGATCTACGATGTCTCCGATGGCGCCTGCCGGCAGGGCAAGAATGAAGAACGGCAGAGCCGATGCCGTCTGCGTGAGCGCCACATACGCCGGCCCTGCGTTGAGCGATACCATCAGCCACGCCGCACCCACGCTTTGCATAAACGTGCCTACGTCCGAAACCACGTCCGCGATCAGCAAATTGCGGAAGGTTGACGATCGTAGAGGCCGCCACAAACTGGCGGCACCGGGATTAGATGGTTGCGCCGACATGATACACCTTGAGTTTCCAAGTTATCAGCATCTTCAGAGCACCGGTCAGAAATCAAAGGAAACCATCCGGAACAACGCTGTTGCAGCAATTGTTGGTGCGCTACTAATCAGTGCAACCTATTGATTTTGTTGGTTGCGGGGGTAGGATTTGAACCTACGACCTTTGGGTTATGAGCCCAACGAGCTACCAGACTGCTCCACCCCGCACAACTATCGTAGCGTAGGCGTGGCGGTTGGTCAAACTTTGGCGCAAATAAACCAGGTTCCGGCGCCGACTGCGGCCCAGAGGGCGAAAACGGCAGTCACTCGCCAAGCAAATTCCCGCGTTCCCGCGGCAATCGCGACTAGAATTTTCTGCACCGCATTCGCCGCCAGCGCCAGTAAAACCGCGATTTCCGCGGCCGCCAAGGGCAGCGTGTGCTTGCTCAATAAGTCAGCCGCCGGAGCGATCACGGTCGACACGTCCACCAATCCGCCCAGTAAGCTGGTCCAATAGAACGCGCCGGTCCCGAGCTTATCCGCTGCCCATTTCGACAGGAACACGACCGCCGCGAACATAACGCCGAATCGCAAAGCGGGCCCAATGCGGAACGGATTACCCGCTGCCATGGGCACCGCGTCAATCAGTTTATGCGGCCAGCGCCGCAGTATTTCCGCCAACAGCACTCCGCACATCAGCATCGCCGTCAACGGCCAGACGCATGCCCGGGCCAATTCCGGACTGACTAAAATCACGATGACCAGCGTGCGTGGGAATTGCACTGTATTCGCGATCACGAAGGCGCGCCACAGCCCGAAGGTGTCTTGCGGACGCTCCTTGCTTTCGCGCGCGAATAACAGCGTCGCCGCCGTAGTGGACGCCAACCCGCCCAGCACGCTGGTATAGAAAAGGCCTGTTTCCTCGCCTAGGAATTTTTCCAGAAAATAGCCCACATAGGAGAGCGATGAAATCAGGATCACGAATTTCCAGATTTGGCGCGGTTCGAAAAACGCGTAGGGGCCGTACGCGCCGGCGGGCAACAGAGGATAGATGACGACCACCACTCCAACGAATGCCAGCGTGGCGTTGAACTCCGTGGTCGAGATGGTTTCGCGCAGTAGTTTTTCAATGTGCTGCTTGGCTTCGAGAAAAACCACCACCAGCAGCGTCACCGCGATGGCTACCGGTTCGGCGAAGGATGGAGACGGCGAGGCCGCGAGGTAGGACAAAGCGAACGTGGTGACTCCGGTCAGCTCAGTGGTGATCCCGCGACGCTGGAGGCGGTCTTCAAAGTGAAATAGGGCGAGCAGCGCCGTGATCGAGATCAGGACCGGCGCTGTCAGCCACGCCGTTCCGAGAAATCCGCAGACTCCGCCCGCCAACGCGATGATCAGAAAATCGCGAAGGCCGGGCATCGTGACCACTCGCGTCTCAGTATGGCCCGCGTCGCGATGCGCGGCTTCGCGCTGGCCGCCGATCAACAGGCCGATCAGCACTGCTCCGGCGAGAGACTCCACCGCCATCGATAGTGAAATGCCGGTTTCCATTTACCTGATCGGCGAAAAGGGCAACGGTTGCAGTAAGGAGACGCTGATATTGGAAACAATCTCGGCGTCGCTATCGCCTGGCGCGGCGCGCATCTTCTGCCACTCCGGATCTGACCCGAACGCCTGCCACAGCTTTTCGCGCGAGGCGAGATCGTCGAAGCTCAGCATGTAAACCAGATTGGGCATACGCGCGCCAACGATGGTTTCCGCGAAAAACACCGGCCTCATGCCGAGGCGGCGGAAAATCCCGATCTCGCCGGATTCAAACATTTTAATCTTGCGCGCCAAGGTGGTTGCGTTGTTCGATTCATAGCGACGCAGCTCGAAAATGCGGCCAGGCCTGCCGGCGATATCTGTGGGCACGATCATCTCCGGGACCGAAGGGAAGGCGCGCCCCAGCATGCTGTCGATGCGGTCGTAGTTCAAGCCGGGCTGCGCGTTGTAAGCGGTCAGCGCCTTCTTGTATTCCGCGTCCGCCGATAGCTTCGCGCGCTGCTGTTCCATCGCGCCGAGCGAAGGATAATTGGCGATGGTGATCACAAACGGAGTCTCCTCCGCGATCATGCTGACGAAATACGCGCAGGGAGCGATGTCGGCTCGCGCGAACGCGGGCACCACGGCATGTTGCAAAAAGTCGGTCAGGCGGGAGCGCTGGTTGTCGACCGTATTGCGCAGATGAATGGTCCGGATCTCGTAAATCGAAGGCGCTTTCGGCTGCGCACTGGAAAAAGCGGCGCCGCCCGCGGCCAGGGCGGGCACAAACTTGCGACGGGTCATAGGCTATAGCTTAATGCGTTTTGAGGGAAGAGAATACACTATAGTTATCGTGTTTCGTGTTCTCGCTCTGATTCTGATTTGCTCCGCAGCCGGAGTGTGCGCAGGGTTACCTTCGGCTGCCGAACTGGCCCGCTCCGTTCGCGACGCCGCGCTTGATCCCGAGGAGTGCTACCGCGTCCGCGACCTGAGCTTCCGCAAAGAAGACATCCGCCTCTATTTCACTGAAGGATATTTGATCTTTTCGAAGCCGGCGGCGGGCGAGCGCGTTTCCGCTGTGTTCACCACGAACCTCGAAGGAGGCGATGGTGAAGTGATTCTTCTGCCGCCCACGCGCGGCGAGCGGCGGTCGCTTGTGACGTTCACCCAGTCTCCGAATCTGGATGAGCATATCGGCACGGCGATTATGATCTTCACCAACGGCACCGGCGCCCTGCTGCGCGATCGCGTGGCAAAAGAGGAGGCGTCTAAGAAGGTCCCGGAGATGGGCGCTCTGATGGCGGCAAAGTGGTCTCCGGTTCTCACCAACATCCGGCAGGGATTTGAGCTGCGCATGGTCGATGATCTTTTATCGCCGGATGCGAGCGCCTCGGGATTCATGTTTTTTGTGCTTGCCGGGCGCGAACGGGGCAATTTCGATATTCTGTACGATCCGCGCGCAAGAGAGCAGATTGTTGCTGGCCAGTTAAGCGAGCGCAACGGCCGTCCGCGCTATAACATCTGGACCAGCTTCATGGCCAAGGATGTGCGAACCGGCGCGGCCAAACGGTTCGAGCCGGGATTCGCACTGAGCCATTTTTCAATTGACGCGACGCTCGATACGAATCTTCACATGAAAGCGTTGACGAAGATCAACATGCGGGTGGGCGCCGCGGCCTTGCGGTCGTTTCCCTTTGAAGTCTCAGGGGCGATGAAGGTGACCGCGGTGCGGGTGGACGGCAAGCCCGCCGAAACGCTAGCGCCGGATTCGGTGCGGGTACGCGGCCTTCGAGGCAGTGAGGATGACGGGTTGCTGGTGGTGACACCGGAAACACTGGCCCCCGGGAGCGAGCACCGGTTTGAGTTTGAGCACGAAGGCGACGTGATCACTTCGGCCGGCAACGGAGTGTATTTTGTGGGCGCGCGGGCGACCTGGTATCCGCGCAGCACGGCGGAATTTTCCACCTACGATTTGACCTTCCACTATCCGAAGAAGCTCACACTGGTCACCGCTGGCGATGTGGTGGACGACCGCATCGACGGAGATACGCGCATCACTCGCCGCCGTACGGACGTCCCCATTCGTTTCGCCGGCTTCAATCTGGGCGAGTATGAGCGAATTACCGGAACCGCTCCGGGATTTTCGGTGGAAGTGTACGGGAATCGCCGCCTGGAGGCCGCGTTGCAGCCAAGGCCTGCTGCGTTAATCGACCCTTCCGCCAGCCCGATGACGATGCAGCAGCGAAAAGATGCGATGCAGGCCCCGATGTCGCTTGCTCCTGATCCGCTGGCGCGTCTTCACGCCGTCTCGGCAAACGTTTCGTCGTCGCTGGAGTTTTATTCAGGTTTGTTCGGCGCGCCTGCTTTGAAGACGCTCACCGTGGCGCCGATCCCCGGAACGTTTGGACAAGGATTCCCGGGCTTGGTGTACCTGTCGACGATCGCGTATCTCGATCCGGCCTCCCGTCCCGCCATCTTGCGCACCGAAAATCAACAGGTCTTCTTTTCCGATCTGATGGCGGCGCACGAAGTGGCCCATCAGTGGTGGGGCAATGTGGTCATCACTTCCAGCTATCAGGACGAGTGGCTGATGGAGGCGCTAGCGAACTATTCGGCGATGTTGTGGCTTGAAAAGAGAAGTGGGCCCAAGGCTGTCGAATCCGTGCTCGACGATTACCGCACGCGCCTTTTGTCGAAGGATGCGGAAGGACGGACGGTGGAATCAGCGGGACCGATTGTGTGGGGCATGCGCCTGGATTCCGCTGGAATCCCTGATGCGTGGCGGTCCATTACTTACGAAAAAGGCGCCTGGATCATGCATATGCTGCGGAAGAGGCTGGGCGACGATCGCTTCCTGAAGATGCTGGCCGAGTTGCGCCGCCGCTACGAATTTCGCTCCATCACCAGCGAGGAATTTCGCGCGTTGGCTGCCGAGTTCCTTCCGCCGCACACGGCTTCGGGAGCGATGGATACGTTTTTCGACAACTGGGTCTACGCCACCGGCATCCCCGTATTGAAGTTGCAGAGCAGCACCAAAGGATTCAAAGTTTCGGGCACGCTGACGCAATCCGGCGTCGACAACGATTTTTCCGCTGACGTTCCGGTCGAAATTCAATTCGCGAAAGGCGCCTCTCAAACCGTTTGGGTGCGAACTTCGAACGATCCTGTTCCGTTTTCGGTAACCGTGAAACAGCCGCCGTCACACGTAAGTCTGGGGGCCTATAGCGTGCTCGCCGCGAAAAAATAACCAACTATTAAGGTTTTAATTGACAAGTTGACCCAGGTCATGTAAAGTTGAACTATTAATTCCTTAAGTGAGGATCTGGTTCGAATGGCAAGAAAGAAATCGCCGCATCTGACCGACGCGGAATTGCGGTTGATGGATGTGCTGTGGGAGAAAGGCTCGGCCACGGTTTCGGATGTCGCGGATGCGCTGCCCAACAATCCCGCACTGGCTTATTCGACGGTATTGACCACGCTGCGCATCCTCGAAACGAAGGGTTTCATCCGCCATACCAAAGACGGGCGGGCGTTCGTTTACCATCCCATTGTCGGCCGGGAGCAGGCGCGCGAAAGCGCAGTCACGCATCTGGTGCGCCGCTTCTTCGAAAATTCACCGGAGCTGCTGATGCTGAATCTGCTGGACGGAAAAAAGGTGGATGCATCGGAACTGCGCCGCTTGCGGAAAAAGATCGAGGAGGCCGAATTATGAGCGCTGTACTCGCTGCCTTTATCAACGCCGGAATGGTCGGAGCCGCCGTAACCTTCGCGGTATGGCTCGCGTTATGGGTTGCACCGCGACGCGCGATCAATGCAGCTACGCGCTATGCGGTGTGGTGGACTACTCTGCTGCTGGTGGTGATGCTCCCGCTATTTTATCTTCCGCATCGCGCCGCCGCAGTTTCCAAAATCGAAAGCATCGCGCCGGCGGCAAATCAAACCGTGAGCGTTACCGTAACCGAGGATTCGCCGGTCTCCGCAGCATTGCCGGTTGTATCGCCCTGGCCGCAATTTCCGCTCGAATTCAGCCTCGGTGCATGGCCGATGCGCATTTTCAGTGTCTGGGGAATCGTGGCATTTTTCATGTTGCTGCGCCTTGCCGCCAGCTACGTGATCCTGGAACAGCGGAAGCGGAACGCTCGCCCGGCCGAAAATTTGCGATGGCCGGTGCGGGCGCTCATTTCCTCCGATATCGCATCTCCGATGGCCGCCGGCTTATTCCGCCCGGCGATTCTACTGCCGGAGCGCCTGATCGCCGAACTGGATTCGAGCGAGCTTGATCAGATCCGGGTCCATGAAACGGCGCACCTACTGCGTCGCGACGATATTGCATTATTGATGCAGCGTACGGTGGAAGCGTTCTTCGCTCTGCATCCGGTGGTCCGATGGATCACCCGTCGCATCGACCTGGAGCGTGAAATCGCCTGTGACGATTTCGTGGTGGAGCAAACCGGCCAAGCTCGCCCGTATGCGTCGTGCCTGACTCGGGTTGTTGAAATTGCCGGTGGAGCGCGGTCGTCCGTGATCGATGTTTCCGTCGCGGCAGCGGCTACCGAAGAGCGCTCGCATTTAGCCAGGAGGATCGAAATGTTGCTCGATAAAACACGTCACAAGGGAACACGGTTGTTGAAGACGCCTTTACTGTTGACGATCGCGGCGCTTGCCGCGTTGGCGTATGTAGCCGTAAAGACGCCGGGCATGATTGCCTTCGCCGCGGATGAATATCAGGTTCCTGCCGTGCCGGAAGTACCCGCGGTTCCAGAAATTGCGGCGCCCCCGGCTGTGGCGCCCGCGCCGCCTGCACCCGTGCCACCTGCGCCGGCCCCACCTGTGCCGGCCGTGCCCGCAGTTGACCCGGCGCCACCAGCCGAACAGGATTCGTATGAATCGCACAGCAGCCGCACGATCACTTCGCGATGGAGCGAGGGACTTCACTCGCGCGAGATGCGAGTTCATGGCGACGTTCAATTTACCGATGACGAAACGGATGTGCGAGCGATGTCCCCGGGTAGCTCTTTCAGCTATGAAGAGTCGTATGGATTTTCGGGCCGCCGCTATCAGGTTACGGCGGACTCATCGGGCAAGATCACGCGCCGTTATCTGGTTGACGGACATGAGAAGCCTCTCGACGCCGATGGAATCGCATGGCTGCGCGCGGCGATTCCGGATCTGGTACGGGAGACGGGCATCGATGCTCCGGAGCGCGTGCGCCGCATCCTGAAACAGGGCGGTGCAGCCGCTGTTCTTGCCGAGATCGCCAAGATTCACAGCGACGGCACGAAGAAAGTTTATATTTCCGAACTGGTGCCGATCGGCAACCTCTCGACGGAGCAGTTTGAGTCGCTGCTGCGCATCGTGCGCGGAATGGGTTCGGACGGGGAAAAAGCGTCGCTGCTGGATTTCCTGGCTCCTTACATCTTGAAGGATGGTTTGCGCGATTACACTTTTGAAGCGCTCAAGACAATTCATTCCGACGGCGAAAAGCATCGGGTATTGACGCGATTCATCCTGACTGATTCATCGCGAGGCACCCTGACACTTGCGGCGCGCGTAGCGGCTGATATCAATTCCGATGGCGAGAGAGGCGCGGTTCTGATCCAGCTGGCGGCGTATCTTCGCGGCAACAACGATCTGTCCCGTCCATTTTTCCGCGCCTCGGAATCGATTCAATCCGACGGAGAGAAAGCCCACGTCCTGATCGCCGTTATGGCCTCCGCGGGCGAGCAGCATGACACGCTGATCGAGGCGCTACGCGTCGCCGAAACGATCAACTCCGATGGCGAGAAAGCCAACGTGCTGGTGCATGCCGTTGGATATTGGAAGGACGACGAGCCATTGCGCCGGGTGTACTTTGAGACCGCGCGATCCGTGCATTCGGATGGTGAAAAAGCCCGCGTGTTGACATCGCTGATCGGCCGCGGAAGCCTGAGCGACCGTACGCTGATCGAAGCGGTGCATTGCGCCCTCACCATCAATTCCGATGGTGAAAAAGCGCGGGTGCTGATAGCTGTTGCGAATCAATCCAACGGAAAAATGGACGTGCGCGAGGAGATTAAGACCGCAGCCTCCTCCGTCCATTCCGATGGCGAATACCGCCGCGTGATGACCGCCATCGATCTACGCGCCGCGAATCGCCCGTAAAGCAGGAAGCGCGTCGCTTTCGCCCAGCGTGAAATAGAGCTGGCGGAAGATCGCGAAAAGCTTCTCGTACACCGCTGCTTCGTGCGGGTCGGGATCGTACGTCTTCCACGGCGGGCACAGCGCCTTCTGCGCGTCTTCGATGGTCCGGAATGTTCCGGCGGCAAGAAATGCGAAAATCGCCGACCCCAGACTGGTCACGTCGCCGGCCGGCACCAGAACGGGTTTGTTCAGCACGTTGGCATAGACCCGATTGAGTGTGTCGCCGCGCTGCGGAATACCGCCCGCGTTGATCACGCGATCGATGCGCACTCCATGCTCCGCCATCCGTTCCAGGATCACGCGGGTATGAAACGCGGTTCCTTCGATCGCCGCGAAAAGCTCATCCTGCGCGGTGCTGGTCAGGTTCCAGCCCAGCGTCACTCCTCCCAATTCCGCGTTCACCAACACCGTCCGATCGCCGTTATCCCACGTCAGACGCAGCAACCCTGTTTGTCCCGCGCGATATTTTTCCAACCCCTCCGCCAGCGCTGAAACGGTGGTGCCCGCCCGTCGTGCGATCGCGTCGAAGATGTCCCCTGTCGCCGATAGGCCGGCTTCAATTCCGAAATATTCCGGATGAATCGACCCTTTGACCACGCCGCACACGCCCGGAATCAGCCCCGTGTCTTTCGCCATCGCCATGATGCAGGTCGAGGTGCCGACCACGTTTACCACATCTCCCTCGCGGATGCCTGAGCCGATCGCGTCCCAATGCGCGTCGAAGGCGCCGACCGGAATCGGGATGCCTGCGCGCAATCCCAGCTTGTCCGCCCACTCCGTACTCAAATGCCCCGCCAGTTTGTCCGACGTGGCATAGTGTCCACCGATTTTTTCCCGAACCCCCGCCAGCGTAGCATCCACCTGCGTGAGAAAGTCTTCCGAAGGAAGACCTCCAAGTGACTCGTTGAACATCCACTTGTGTCCCATGGCGCAAATGCTTCGCGAGACCAGCGCCGGATCTTTCACGCCGCAGAGCACCGCCGCGATCATGTCGCAATTTTCAAACACGGTGGTGAATTGCGCGCGCTTTTCCGGATTATGGCGCAGCCAGTGCAGCAGCTTCGACCATCCCCATTCCGACGAATAGACGCCGCCGCACCAATCGATCGCCTCCAGCTTTGCGGTTCGCGCGGCGCGTGTAATTTCGCCCGCTTCTTTCCACGACCGGTGATCGCACCACAAATAATAATCGCTGATCGGAACCAGGTTCGCATCCACTGGGATCACGCTGGATCCCGTCGTATCGAGCGCGATTGCCTCCACGCGATCCCCCGCCACGCCGGCCGTTTCGAGCGCCCTTCGCATGGCTTCCTCAAGCGCGCGCAGTTGATCCGCGTGGGTCTGCGTCGCATAATCCGGATCATCGCGCTTGCGCAGCAGCGGATATTCCGCGGTCGCCGAACCGAGACGGCCCTTCGCGCTATCGACGATCGACACTCGAACGCTGAGCGTCCCGAAATCCACACCCGCAACAATCGCCATAGCTATCGAATCGGCTCCGGCACCGCGGCGCCATCCGCCCTCGGGTCCGAGGCCGCATAGTTCACGCCGGTCTTCGAATCGTGCAGAATCGCCTGCCCGCGGCCCATTTCCTGCGTATACTCGCGCGAGATCTTGATCTGATGCCCGCGTTCAGAGAGCTGCTGCAAAGTCTGCGCCGGCACGCGCATCTCGATCGATACATCGCATCCTGTCGCAGTCAACTTCGTGAATCGCGGCGCCTCCAGAGCGGCCTGCAGATTCATTCCGTAATCGACGATGTTCGAAACGAATTGCGCATGCGCCAGCGGCTGATTGAATCCGCCCATGATGCCGAAGCCGGCGTGCAAGTCGCCTTTTTCCATGAACCCCGGGATGATCGTGTGAAGCGACCGCTTGCCTCCCGCCAGTACATTCGGATGTTTCGGATCCAGCGTGAAATTCGCGCCACGATTTTGCAGCGCGAATCCCATCCCTTCCACCGTAACGCCTGAACCGAACAACGAGGACACACTTTGAATCCAGCTCACCACGTTGCCTTCTTTATCCACAACGGTAAGGTACGTCGTATCGCTCGCGATCGGCTGGCCAGCGGGAACATCGCAATTCGCCTTCGCCGGATCGATCAGCGCCGCGCGCTTGCGGGCATATTCTTTCGAGAGCAATATGTTCAAAGGAACGTCGTAGGTGCGCGGATCGGCATCATAGCGGCGCAGATCGGAGTACGCCAGTTTCATCGCCTCGATGCGCGTATGCATCTCCGCCGGACTCAGCGGTCCGAACGCCGAAGCGGGCGATGTCTCCATGATGTTCAGCATTTCGAGCGCAGCCATGCCCTGGCCGTTGGGAGGCAGTTCATACACCCGCCAGCCTCGATAGTCCGTCGAAATCGGCTGCACGAACTCCGCGGAAAACGACGCCAGATCCTCCGCCGTCATCGTCCCACCCAGCTTCTGCGAGGTCTTCAAAATCGCCGCCGCGATCTCGCCTTTATAAAACGCATCGGGACCCTTTTCGGCAATCAACCGGTAGGCGTGCCCCAGACCCGGATTGCGAAAAAGATCTCCCTCCACCGGCGGTTTTCCATTCGGCAGGAACAGCCGCTCCGATTCCTCGTGCACCTTCAACTTTTTCACCGTCGCAACCGAGGACCACGCTTCTACAATTACCTCGCCGACCGGGAAACCCTCTTCGGCGTAAGCAATCGCCGGCTGAAAAAGGTCCTTCCACGGCAGCTTCCCGAAGCGCTGGTGCATCTTCCACCAACCGTCGACAGCGCCTGGCACAGTCACGCTGTGAATTCCCGCCGTGGGCATTGTCTTCACGCCTTTTTCAGTAAGAAACTTCGGCGACAGCCCGCGGGGCGCTGGTCCGGAGCCATTCAAGCCGGTCAGCTTTCCGGTCTTCGCATCCCAATACATCGCGAACACATCGCCGCCCACGCCGTCCATCATCGGCTCCATCAGTCCGAGCACCGCGTTCGCCGCGATCGCTGCGTCCACGGCCGATCCGCCTCGCGCCAGAATCTGCACAGCAGCCTGGGAAGCCAAGGTCTGGCTGGTCGCGGCGATTCCTTGTTTCGTAATCACCATCGATCGTCCATAGTTTCGGCCTTGACCGAAAACGGCGGGAAATAAAGAGAGAAGTGCGAGAAGCGCCGGCCATTTACGCATGCTGCGAGTCAGGATAACAAAACGGGGTTGACATTGGCCGCCCATCAAACCTACCCTGACAGTGTACGTCGAGGGATGCTCGGGAAGGCGGTGAAAGTCCGCCACTGCCCCGCAACTGTAATCGGCACGCAATCTGGCAGGATTGAGTCACTGCGCAAGCGGGAAGACAAAATCCATGTAGTCGCCAAGCCGTGAGTCAGGAGACCGGTTCCTTGACGATCTTGAACAAATAGACCGTCTCGAGGGAGAACGTCTCATGTTAACTGCTGTCCTATTTCTATTGCTGTCAATTGTGCGCGGCGTGGTCCTGGACCCCGCCGGCCGCCCGGTCGAAGGCGCGAAAATCGCCTGCGGCACGGAAACATCCATCACCGACTCACGCGGGCATTTCGAGTTCCAGAAGGCCTGCGTGGCCACCATCGACAAGTCCGGCTTTGCACCGAAAGCGGTCCCGTTAACAGATGGGAAGGACATCGAGATCACGCTCGCGCTCGCACCCATCAGCGACCGTGTGCTCGTCACCGCGGAGGGAGCGCCGGTGGCGATGGAAGATGCGGGCGTCGCAGCAACCGTCTTTACCTCAACCGATTTCGCCAACCGCCAGTTTCCCTTTGTCGAGGACCTGCTACGCGACGTGCCCGGCCTTGTGGTGGTGCAGACGGGCCGCAACGGTGGGCTCACCAACGTGTCCGCGCGTGGAGGGGACAGCAGTTCGGCGATGGTGCTGCTCGATGGCATTCCCATCACCGATCCCGGCGGCAATATGGATTTCGCGCATCTCACCTCCACCGGGCTTGATCGCGTCGAAGTCGTGCGCGGACCGGAGAGCGCTCTTTATGGCGCGGAGGCGTCCAGCGCCGTGATCCAGCTATTCACGCAGCATGGCGACGTCGAATCGCAAGTTCCGCATGGCTCGATCCTTTATGAGCGCGGCTCCTTTTCCACCGACCACTGGTCCGGCACCATCGACGGAGGCCTCGCCAAGCGCATCGATTACGCCTTCACCGCCGATCAGTTTCGTTCCACTGGCGAGTTCGAAAATGACGCTTATCGCATCACTACCGGCACCGCGAACATCGGCTATCATTTTTCCGACAACACGATTCTACGCGCCGTTTATCGCGAATTCGATTCCTATATCGGTGTTCCCGGCCAAGTGTATTACGGCCTCACCGACACTTCCGCCTTCGAAACCGTCCGCGATTCCGGCCTCAGCGTGCGCCTCGACGACGCGCGCGGCAAGCACTTCACGCAGAAAGTAATTTTCGGATACCACCGCAACAGCACCACCGATATCGACAATTCGAACCCCAACGACACCATCACGATCGCGGCTCTCACCCGCACGGTGCCGGGTCCGGTTCCGTTTACCTATCTGGTCGGCCTCGTGTCCCCGTCCACCACCGTGGCTCCGCCGGGAACCTCGCTCAGCACCTATACGTATTTCCCGTTCGACTATAACGATCTCGCCGTGACCGATCGCACCAACGTGCAGTATCAGGGCACCTGGACGCACCCCGGCGGCGCGCTGGTGTTCGGCTATGAGTATGAACGCCAGGCCGGCAATATTCTCGGCGACAACGTTTCGCGCTCTGACAACGGTCTGTTCATCAGCGACCAATATGCGCTCACTCCGCGTATCTATCTCACCGCTAGCGCGCGCTATCAGCAGAGCAGCGCGTTCGGCAGCGAATTCGCGCCTCGCGGAGCCGTCACCTTCCGCCTGCCCACTGAAACGTTTTTGCGCTTCAGTGCTTCGCGGGGAATCCTGGAGCCGTCGCTGCTTGAGAACTTCGCCCAGGGAGGATACTACGTCGGCAATCCCAACTTGAAGCCGGAGGTGACCGACAGTTACGAAGCGGGCCTCTCGCACGATTGGATGTCACGCCGCTTTCGTACTGAGCTTTCGGTGTTTCGCAACTCCTTCCACAACCTGATCGAGTACGATTCGGCCGTGAACCCGAACACGTGGGAGAATGTCGATCAGAGCTGGGCTCGCGGAGCGGAAGCCTCCGCCAGCTACAAAATTACTCCCTATATGACCGTGCGCGGCGCTTACACCAAGCTGTATACGAAGGTCACAAATTCCTTCACACCCAGTGAAATCGGGGAGCAGCTCCAGCGGCAGCCTCTGAACTCAGGCTCGGTTTCGCTAAACTTGACGCCCAAGCGCTGGACCTTGATTGTAGGCGCCCGAATCATCGGCGTGCGGCTGGACGAGGACTTCGTGTTCGGCGTCAACCGGAATCCGGGCTATCAGTCTCTGTTCGCGGACGGGTCCTATCAGGCTACCAAACATCTGGCGCCGTTCATCCGCGTCCAGAACGCGCTGAATGAGGATTATCAGGAAGCGCTAGGCTACTCCGCGCTTTCGCGAACCGAGACCGGAGGCTTGCGCATTACGTGGTGATCACTTGGCGCGCTTTCGCGATTTTTCTGTTGGCTGCGGCGCTTCCCGCCGCAGCGCCGCAGAGAATTGTCTCGACCGCGCCCAGCATCACCGAACTGCTCTACGCCTTGGGCCTGGGCGATCGTGTCGTCGGCGTCACGCGCTACTGCCGCTATCCTCCTGAAGCTCAATTGAAGCCGAAAATCGGCGATTACACGTCCCCGAATCTGGAAGCGATAGCATCGCTGTTGCCGGATCTGGTGATTGTGCAAACCAATCCCGTTCATCTTGCCGATAAGCTCGGGGCACTCAAATTGCGTGTCCTCGAAATCAATCAGGAGAATCTCGCCGGGATCTATAAATCGATGCAGCAGGTCGGTGCGGCTACCGGCACGGAGCATCAGGCGGCGCAGTTGAGCGACTCGATTCACGATGGTCTGGCCAAGGTTCGCACGCGTGTATCGAGTCTGCCGCGCGCCCGTATGATGTTCGTCATCGGCCGCTCGCCGAACCGTCTCGACGGACTGGTGGTGGCGGGCCGAGCCTCGTATCTGAATGAAGTGATCGAGATCGCGGGCGGGGAGAATGTGTTTCGCGATGCGCTGGCCGGCTATCCAGGCGTGTCACTTGAAGAAGTGATGGCGCGCAATCCTGAAGTGATCGTCGATATGGGCGATATGTCGGACACCGCCGGCGTCACTGAAGAGCACAAGCGCAATGTGATCGCGCTCTGGAACCGTGTTCCGAATCTGGCGGCGGTGAAGCAGCATCACGTGTTCGCGGTGGCGTCGGATATGTTCGTGGTGCCGGGCCCTCGCGTCATCGACGCGGCTAAGGCGTTCGCGGAAATGCTGCATCCGGGGCTGAAGCCGTGAGCTTCCACGCAGCGGCGTTGTCGTTTTCCTACGGTCTGCACAACGCCGCATTCGAATTGCCGCCTTCCGGATTCGTGACCATTGCAGGGCCGAACGGAGCGGGCAAGTCGACGCTGCTGGGCATTCTCGCCGGCTTGCGGCATCCTTATAAAGGCGAGTGCCTATATCGTGGTGTGGAGATTCGCCGCTGGCGCAGGCTCGAATTCTCCCGCAAGGTCGCGTTCCTGCCGCAGTCCATGAAGCTGGAATTTCCGTTCACCGCCGAACAGGTCGTGTTTATGGGTCGCGCGCCCTACGCCGATGGCTGGTTCGAATCGCAGGAGGATCACGCGGCCGTCGCGCGAGCCATGTCCACCACCGACACCCATGCCTTCGCGGCGCGCGATTTTCGTACCCTTTCGGGCGGCGAGAAACAGCGCGTGATTCTCGCCTCGGCGCTGGCGCAGGAGCCGGAAACGCTGCTGCTCGATGAGCCGACCACCTTTCTCGACTTGAAGCATCAGCTCGCGATGTACCACCTGTTGGCCGGGCTCGCGAAGCGAATGCTCGTCGTCGCGGTGACGCACGATCTGAACCTTGCCCTTCGATATTCCGATTACACGATCGTTCTGGATGCCGGCAGAATCGCCGCGCAAGGACGTCCCGAAGATGCCCTTTCACCCCCCGTGATAGATCATGTATTCGGCGTCCATGCAACGCTGCGCGACGGCTGGTTAACATATGACGCGTAGTCTCTGGATCTCCATCGCCATCCTCATCGCCGTCGCGATCGCCGCGCCGCTGATCGGCAGCTCCCACATCGAACTGCGCCGCGCGCTAGCCGGAATCTCGCCCGACCACGAAATTTTTTTCTACGCCCGCCTGCCCCGAGTGCTCCTCGCTCTCCTCGCCGGAGCCGCGCTCTCCCTCACCGGAGTCCTGTTCCAGTGCCTCCTGCGGGATCCTTTGGCCGAGCCCTACACCTTGGGGATTTCCAGCGGCGGCTCGGTCGGCGCGGTCATCGGCATCTGTTTCGGATTGCCCTTCATCGGATTACTATCGCTCGCCGGCGCAGGCGCAGCCTTGCTGATCGTCCTCTGGATCGCCTTCGAAGGCCGCCGTCTTTCCTCCTTCACATTGCTGCTCGCGGGCGTAACCATGAACAGTATTTCCCTCGCCATCGTGCTTTTTTTACACAATTTGGCGTCATTTTCGCAATCCTTCGCGATTTCACGATGGCTCATGGGCGGTTTGGACGCCGTCGAATACTCGACGCTCGCCTGGCTCGCCGTGGCCGTCGTTCCCGTCTGCGCCCTGGTCATCGCCCGTTCGCGCCAGTGGAATTTACTCGCCGTAGGCGAAGAGTGGGCATCGTCGCGCGGCCTCTCGACCACCACCTATACCGTACTGGGGTATGTTGCCGGATCGTTTCTCACCGGCATCGTCACCTCGTTAACCGGCCCCATTGGATTCGTCGGATTAATCGTTCCCCACGCCCTCCGTTTGAAACTGGGCGCGGATCATCGCATGTTAATGCCGTGTTCGTTCCTGCTCGGCGCGGCGTTCCTGGCGGTCTGCGATACTCTTTCGAGAACCGTCATCGCACCCACCGAAATCCCTGTAGGAGTCGTCACAGCGCTCGCTGGCGGACCTTTTTTCATATGGCTGCTACGCTCGAAACGGCGGAGCCTGTGGCTGTAATCCTCATCGGCGGCGGCGCCCGCAGCGGCAAGAGCCGCTATGCTTTGGAAAAGGCCCGCGCGATCGACGGTACCCGCGCTTTCGTCGCCACCGCGCAGCCTTTCGATAAGGAAATGACCACCCGCATCGACCGCCATCGAGCCGAGCGCGGCGCGGAATTCATCACCATCGAAGAACCCCTCGACCTCGCCGCCGCCGTCGCTCACCCTCACGACGTCATACTGGTAGACTGTCTAACTCTGTGGCTTTCGAACCTCATGTTCGCCGATAAGAATGTCGACCTCGAAACCCGCACGCTCCTCGCCGCCTCTCAAGCCTCCGCCGGAACCCTGATCTTCGTTACCAACGAAGTCGGCGCTGGAATCGTGCCCGACAACGCCATAGCCCGCGAATTCCGAGATCGCGCGGGGATCCTGAATCAGCGCATCGCAGCCATCGCACACGAAGTTTATTGGATGGTCTTCGGGCAGCCTTTGCGAGTCAAATGATGCGGACCTTTTTCGCAGCCGTTTCCTTCTTGACGATCATTCCCGCAAACGGCGGAGCCGTACGCCCTGGCCGCGCCGCGATCTTCTTCCCTCTGGTCGGCGCGATTCTCGGTGCCGCCGGCGCGGGTCTCTTCCTCGCCGCGAATTTCGTGTTGCCCGCCTCGCTCGCCGCCCTCATCACCGTTGCCTTCTGGACCCTGGTCTCCGGCGTCCTGCATGAAGACGGCCTGGCCGATGTCGCCGACGCCATGCGCGCCGGCCGCACCCCCGAAAAAATGCTCGCGATCCTCAAAGACAGCCGCATCGGGACCTATGGAGCCGTCGCCGTCATTCTCAGCATCGTTGCCCGTTGGCAGGCATTGCAGCATGTCCCCGTGCCGAAAATTCTCATCGTGTGCATCATCGCGCAATCCGTTCCCCGCACCGCGATGGTCGCCCTCGCCTGGCTTTCCCGACCCTCCGGCGAAGGACTCGGCCTCGCCTTTTCCTCGTCCCTCACCACCACCGGAGCACTGATCGCCATCGCCCAAGGCATCATCGCGTCGATGCTCCTCGGCTGGCGTCCCGGCCTCCTGATCCTGCTTGGCGCCTATCTGATCCTCCGCGCCGCGCGAGCCTATTTCTATAAACGTATCGGCGGCGTCAACGGCGATTGCCTCGGCGCGACCGAGCAATTCCTCGAAATTTTCATTCTCGTCCTCTTCGCCAGCCGCCAGATTTATGAACTTTGAGATTCACCCCATCGCCAACGCCGGTCTCGAAATGCAGATCCGCGCACGCCTCGATTCGCTCACCAAGCCGCCAGGAAGTTTGGGACGGCTCGAAGAACTGGCGCTCCAACTCGGCCTGATCCAATCGACCGCGATGCCGCAAATCGGCCGCAAAGCCATCATCGTCTTCTGTGCCGATCACGGCGTGGTCGAAGAACGCGTCAGCCCCTATCCTTCTGAAGTCACCCGCCAGATGGTCGCGAATTTTCGTTCCGGCGGCGCCGCCATCAACGTATTATGCCGGCACGGCGGAATCGAGCCCGTCATTGTCGATATGGGCGTCGGCCATCCCACTCGCAATTTCTCCCGCGAGCCCGCCATGACCCGCGCCGAAGCGGAGCAGGCCCTCCACACCGGATTCTCCTACGCCGCGCACGCCGAAATCCTCGGCGCAGGCGAGATGGGCATTGGCAACACCACCTCGGCCGCCGCGCTATTCAGCGCATTTTCCGGCCTCGATCCCAAGCAAATCACCGGCCGAGGCACCGGACTCGACGACGCCGGCGTAGCGCGAAAAGTGGAAGTGATTCGCCGCGCGCTCACCCTCCACCAACCTAGCGCCACAGATCCCATCAGCGTTCTGGCCGCGCTAGGCGGCTTCGAAATCGCCGCGCTCACCGGCCTGATCCTCGGCGCAGCCTCACGCCGCCATCTCGTCATGCTCGACGGATTCATCACCGGCGCCGCCGCCATCCTCGCCCGTGCCATCGCGCCAGCATCCCTCGATTACGCAGTCTTCTCGCACTGCTCGGCTGAAAAAGGCCATCGCAAAATGCTCAAATTCCTCAACGCCCGCCCGCTCCTGTCCTTAGACATGCGCCTCGGCGAAGGCACCGGAGCCGCCCTCGGTATCGGACTCCTCGAAGCGGCCGTGAACCTCTACCGCGAGATGGCGACCTTTCAAAGCGCCGGCGTCTCTACTTCAGCGCCGCCAGCAGCGTCCCCGTCAGACGAAGCACATTGAGCCGAGCCCGTTCCTCCGCCTGCTGCGAAACATAATACGCCAGAAATTTTTCATTCTCCGTCGCCCGCAGCGCCTCTACCGTCGCCCTCGGAAGCTTGCCCTCTTCGTACTGCGCCAGACGAACGTCCAAATCCTCGCGCGTCAAGTCGAGATCCGCCAATGCCAGCTTGCGCGAACTCTCCGCGCTCTTCACTTCCTGATACGCGCGCCGCAAATCAGCCGTGATGCGGGACCGCGTGCGCGCCACTTCCACTCGCAGCTTCGCCACATCCGCTTCCGCCTGCGAAGCGTATGCCCGCGCCGTGCGTCCCACCAGCAGTGGAATGGTAATCGACGCGCCTAACACCGGATTGTTGGTATGGAACGCAAAGTTGATGTCCGTGTAATTGTACTTGGCGAATATATTGTCCTGCGCAATCACATTCACCTTCGGCAGCCGAGCCGCATGGTAACTCTTGATCTCCAGCGTCTTCATTTCCATGTCGGATTCCAGGCGCCGCAGCTCCGGGCTATGCTCCAGCGCTTCTTCGATCGACGCATCTTCTGATATGGGAATCGCCATCGCCGCCCGCTCCTCCGCCGCCGCGCGCACCCGGTCGTCCGGACCCATCCCTAGCACCTGCGCCAGCATCGTCTCCGCCTCAATCAGATTCACCGTCAGCTTGTCGACGCTGTTCTTCGCCCGCAACACATTCAGATCGGCTCTCTTCGATTCGATCGTCAGTTCGCGCCCCTCGGCTACGCGCGCATCGACTAACTCCTTCACCTTCGCCAGATTCTCCACCTGTTTCCCCGCCGATTCCAGACTATGCGCCGCCTGTTCCGCATCAAGAAATAAAGATGCCACGCGATAAACTGCCTCTTCCTGCCGCCGGGTCACGTCGAAGCCGCTTCCTCGCAATCCCTCTTTCGCCTCCGCCACCTTGTAGGTTTGGGCCCGGTCGAATAGCGTCATGTCCGTGCGCGCCTCAAATACGGAGGGAGGATTCCCGTCGATGGTGGTCGCATATCCGGGGCTATAGGCCAGCCCGCTGCCGCCATAAACCTTGGGATAGAACGGATCCTTGGCAATCAAAATCTGGTCGCGCGCCTTCTGCTGATCCCATCGCGCCAGCACCACATCAGGATTCTGTGCCACCGCAATCTCCAGCGCCTGCCGCAGCGTCAACGTCCGGGTTTCCGCCCCCGCAAGAACCACAAAAAACAAAAAAAGTCCCGTAAATTTCATACTGCCCCAAGTCTATCGAAACCGCAGCCCCGCCCACCAACACTCCGCTTCTTTCCCTCCCCGGCGTGCCGCGTCGCCACTCGTCGTGTTTTGAATGCGCAAATAGCCGCACCGATAGCAATGAAAACCATGGTCCGTTGTGGGGCAGGTTGCCAACCTGCGGACCGATTGCCAATCGGTCCATCCGGGCGAGAGGCCGGACGCCTGGCACGGGAACAGCGCGAGCCTAGCGGTGTTTTCGAGAGTGTCGACGCCTGCCCCGCCCGAACCATCCGTGGGGCGGCGCCATGCGCTGCCAGCAATAGCTCTTCCCGACCCCTAAAGAGCGGTTTCTTCGCGAACCTTTCGAGAGCGCCGAACTACTCGTACCGCAGCGCTTCAGTAGGATTCAGCCTCGAAGCCCGGCTCGCCGGCAGCAACCCGAACACCAGCCCCACCCCTAACGACACTGTGAACGCCACCGCAATCGATAGCGGAGAAATCGGAATCGCGAACTCGTCGGTAAACAACCGCACACTCAACGGAATCGCCACCCCGATCAAAATCCCCGCCACTCCGCCCGCCATGCTGATCAGCACCGCCTCCGCCAAAAACTGTTCCAGAATATCCCGCCGTGCCGCGCCCACCGCCATCCGCAATCCGATTTCGCGCGTCCGCTCCGTCACCGTCACCAGCATGATGTTCATGATCCCGATCCCCGAGATCACCAGCGCAATTGCCGAAACAATAATCAGTACCACGTCCAGAATCTCCGCAATCTGCCGAGCCGTGTCCAGAATCGCGTTCAGGTTCATCACGCTGTAATGCGCCCCCGCGCGATGCCGGCTCTCCAGAATATTCTGCACCATCTTCGTCGCCTGCTCCACGCCCGCTTGATTCCGAACTTCTACATACAGCGGATCGATGCGCTCAATCTGCGTGAAGTCCTTCAGCACCGTAATCGGAATCAGAATGTTATCGCCCGAGAGTTCCGTCGCTCCAAACGTCGATACACGCTCCTTGAACGTCCCGATGATCGTAAACGGCAGCCCATGCAGCTTCACCGTCTGCCCGATTGACGCCGATTGGCTCCCGAACAACCGCCGCGCCAGTTTCTCCGTCGGCATCGCCACATGCGCGCGCTGCTGCACCTCGGTCCCGTCGAAAAATCGCCCCGTCAGCAGCACTAGGTTCCGCACCATCGGATAATATTGATCCGATCCCAGAATCGCGATGTCTTCTTCGCGGCCTTCCACGCGCATCCGGTCCAGGCTGTTCATCACGCCCGTTGCAGCGACAATCCTCGGCCCCAGTTGCCGCCGGACCTCTTCTACATCGCTGGTCTTCACGTAGTCCGCTGCCGTCGCCGCCGTGGCGCTGTTATTGCCGGCTTCGTAGTTGGCGATGATCAGGTTCGACCCCACCATCTGAATTGCATTGAGAATATAATCCCGGCTCGTCAGCGAAATCGTCACCACCAGAATCACGCTCGCGTTCCCGATCACCAACCCGAGCGCGGTAAGGAAGGACCGGACCTTGTTCGCTCGCAGCGCCGCGACGCTCGACCGCAATGCTTCCAGGTGCGGGAAAAACTGCATCACGATCCGAGCTTTTCGAGTAGCGCCTCGGCCCGTTCCCGTGGAGGATCGTCAGGCGTCAGCGGAGATTTCAGATAACGCTCCAGCAATTGCCGCGCAACATTCAGATCGCGCTTTTCATTGATATAGGCCGCCGCCCGGTCAAACATCACCCGAGGGCTATCCGGAGACATCCGCGCTGCTTTTTCAAATAGTGCGTCGCTTTCCTTCACCCGTCCGTGATTGGCCAGATATCTCGCCAGCACCAGAATTCGCCCCACCTGCCGCGGAGCCAGTTCCGCCGCGCGCCTGAACTGCTCCTCCGCCGTGTCGAACTCTTTTTTCTTGTCGGCCACGACGCCCTCAGCATAGTGTCCCTCGGCTTGGTCCTGCTGGAGGATCATCTGCGCCAGCGCCTCCGCCTTGTGGATGCCTCCGCCCAGGAATCCAGGGGCTTCGAGATAATAATCGAGCAAATCGCCCAGCGCGTCCTTATTGGTAGGGTCAAGCTGCACTGCCCTCTCGAACATCTGCCTGGTCTTCGAAGCCAGTCCGGGCGCTTGAAATGGATTCGCCGTTTCCGCCCGTCGTCCATAAACCCTTCCCAGCCAATAAACCAGCTTGGCGTTATTCGGATCTAAGGCAACAGCCTTTTCAAGCGCCTCCGACGCCTTCTTATACTCACCCAGCATATAGAAATTCTGCCCGGTAAGCTGAAGGGTAGCCGCGTCTTTAGAATGAACGCTCTCCAGCACCGCCAGCGATTCTTTATACTCCGTTCGCTGATAGAAATTGTTGGCCCGCTCCCACTCCGGCGTAGCCGCTATCAGTCCCACCATTAGAAGCAAAATATTCCCTATCATCCAAATTTACCTATATGTTACCTGTTGTTGGATGCCCAAATACGCCTTTTGGGTGCAACCCCGCCCCCCTTTGTGGCGCGCATGCCTCCACGCGTGCCGCGTCGACGTGTCTTTGGAGTGCCCAGTTGCCGCACCGATAGCAATGAAAACGCCCGACCCTTCCGCATCGCTACCGAGCCGTGACCGCAGGGAGCGGTGTCTTAATAGACATTTTCAGCCGCGCCGACGCACAAAATAAACCATTCGGCAGGCCCCCGCTCCTTCCTCACCCTGTTAGAATGTGATTTCGAGTTTTCACCAGGGAGCGAACACAGAAAACATGGCGGTTACAGGGGCTGGTCTTGAAGGAATTATTGCTGCCGAGTCGCAGATTTGTTACATCGATGGCGATGCGGGCATCCTGAGTTATCGTGGATTCAACATCCACACGCTGGCCGAAAAGGCCACATTTGAGGAAGTCGTCTTTCTGCTCTGGCGCGGAGTCCTGCCCAAGCAGGCTGAGCTCGAGGAGCTGAAAAAAGAGCTGGTCGCCCATCGCGCGATCCCCTCTGAAGTCACAGCTTTTTTGAAGCAAGTGGGCAAGTCTGCCCCCATGGACGTGCTGCGTACCGCCGTCTCCATGCTCTCGCTCTACGATCCTCAAGCAAAGGACATGTCGCCGGAGGCGAACGCCACTAAAGCCGTCAAGCTGATGTCCCAAACCGCGACCATCGTCACCACCTTCGATCGTCTGCGCAACGGTAAGGAAGTGGTCCCCGGCGACCCCTCTCTCGGCTTCGCCGCGAATTTCCTCTACACCCTCACCGGCAATAAACCCGACGAAGTCATGGAGCGAGCCTTCGACATCGCTCTCACCCTCCACGCCGATCACGAACTGAACGCGTCCACCTTCGCCGCCCGCGTGGTCGCCGCAACGCTCTCCGACATCTATTCCGCCGTAACCGCTGGCATCGGCGCCTTAAAAGGACCACTCCACGGCGGCGCGAATGAAGACGCCATCAAGATGTTGCTCGAAGCCGGCACCGCCGACAAAGCCATCGAGAATGTAAAATACCGCCTGGCCAATAAAATCAAGATCCCGGCCTTCGGCCATCGCGTCTACAAAACCACAGACCCTCGCGCCGTGCATCTGGCCCAGTTGTCCGAAGAAATCGGCAAGCGCACCGGCCACATCGATCTCTACGAAACCTCCAAGCAAATCGAAAAATATGTGAAGGAAGCCAAAGGCCTGAACGCGAACGTCGACTTCTATTCCGCGTCCACCTACTATTCGCTCGGCATTCCGATCGACATTTTCACTCCCATCTTCGCCGTCAGCCGCATGTCCGGCTGGACCGCCCACGTGTTGGAGCAATATCACAACAACCGCCTGATCCGCCCCCGCGCCGACTATACCGGCCTGCCCGTAGGCCAAGCCTGGGTAGACATCGCAAATCGCTAATGCATGATCTTTCTGCTTTTCGAAAAAACCTGGATGCAACCGCAGCCCGTCTAGCCGACCGTGGATTCGAATTAGACGTTGAAGCGTTTCGCAAACTCGATGCGGAACGCCGCGCCGCCGTCACGCAATCCGAACAACTGAAAGCTCAAATCAAGGCCGAATCGCAGGAAATCGGCAAGTTGAAGCGTGCCGGCGAGGACACTTCGGCGCGCCAGCTAGCCAATCGCGAACTGGACGGGAAAGCCGCGGCATTCGATGAACAAGCCAAGTCGCTCGATGAGAAGTTCCGCGAGCTCCTGGCCGGCGTCCCCAACGTTCCTCATGAATCGGTTCCCACCGGTAAGTCCGCGGAAGATAACGTAGAAGTCCGCCGCGCTGGTGCGCCTCCGCAGTTTGATTTCACTCCAAAGGCCCATTGGGATTTGGGGCCGGAATTAGGCATTCTCGATTTTGAGCGCGCCGCGAAAGTCACTGGCGCCCGTTTTGCGGTTTACTGGGGACTGGGTGCGAAACTCGAGCGCGCACTGATCAATTTCATGCTCGATGTGCACACGCAACAGCATGGATACACAGAGGTTTTGCCGCCATTCCTGATTAATTCGACGAGCCTGTACGGTACTGGCCAACTCCCCAAATTTGAAGCCGACCTCTTCAAAATCAAGGACACCGATTATTACCTTGCGCCCACCGCCGAAGTGCCGGTGACGAATCTCTATCGCGATGAAACGATTGATGTTGAAAAGACAATCCAACTCTGCGCGTATACGCCATGTTTCCGCAGCGAAGCAGGCTCCTACGGCCGCGACGTCCGCGGAATTATCCGGCAGCATCAGTTTCAAAAAGTCGAGTTGGTGAAATTTGCGCATCCCGACGTTAGTTATCAAGAACTTGACGCACTGACGCACGATGCCGAGGATATCCTGGTGCGCCTCGGTTTGCCGTTCCGAACCGTTGTTTTAAGTACCGGCGACATGGGTTTCAGCTCCGCTAAAACCTACGACATCGAAGTGTGGTTGCCCGGCCTAAATGATTATAAAGAAATCTCTTCCTGCTCCAACTTCGAGGCATTTCAAGCCCGCCGGGCCGGCATCAAGAAAAAGGGCGGCGGTTTCGTCCACACCCTGAACGGCAGCGGTTTGGCAGTCGGCCGCACCTGGTTGGCGATCATCGAAAACTACCAACAGAAAGACGGCAGCGTGGTAGTCCCGGACGCTCTGCGCCCCTATTTGGGCGTGGAAGTGATCCATAAAGCGCCATAATCGACTATAAGTGAAGCTCTAAGGAGCCTTAAATGGCCACAATTTCAGTGCCATTCGGCTATCCACATGCCATCTTGCCAAGCTTCAACGAAGACCTCCTAAACGATCTTAAAAACAGGCCTGGCTATGCGGCAAAATATCTGACGGCCGCGGCCGACGATTCCGATGAGGCGCTCCTGGTTGCGCTTCGAGATGTGGCCAGCGCACGGACGGGAATGACCGGTCTTGCCGAGGCGACTTCCTTCATTGGTCTCACAACGCAGTACACTAGCAAGATGCGAAGTTTTCGATTTTTTGGTGTTGCTTTGCTTGTGGGCTGTGCTGCCCTTACTTTCGCTCCTCGGGTTCCTGCGCAGGGGCGCGGCGGGGGGCCGGATTTGACGAAGGTCCGGGAGGCTCGGAATGCTACCGAGGCGGAGCTGGAGTCGATCGCTATTATTAATCGCAAGGTGATGGTCACCATGCGCGACGGCAAGCGGATGGCTGCGGATGTCTATCGTCCGAAAGACGCTTCTAAACGCTATGGCACGATTTTTGTGCGCACGCCTTACAACTTTAATTATTGGGATGTGCGCACCGGCGCGCCTCGCGATATGAGGGCGGAGCTGGAAGCGGTGAAGCGCGGTTATGTTTACGTCGAAATGAATGAGCGCGGACACTTCTTCTCGGAAGGAAATTACGACATTCTCGGGCCGCCTCTTACCGATGGCGTCGATGAATTTAATTGGATGTCTTCGCAGTCGTGGTCCAACGGGAAGGTGGGGACCATCGGGTGCTCCTCGACGGCGGAATGGCAGATGGGCGTCGCGGGGCAGGGCGTTCCTTCTTACGCGGCGATGATCCCGCAAGGGTTTGGGGCCGGCGTGGGCAAGGTTGGTCCTTACTATGAGCAGGGAAACTGGTATCGCGGCGGAGCGGTGCAGATGCTGTTCATCGCTTGGATTTCAGGCGAGCAGAATCAGATCCGGCCGATGTTCCCGCCGAATACTTCGCAGGAAGATCTGATCCGCGCATCGAAAGCGTTCGATCTGGCGCAGCAATTGCCGCCGGTCGATTGGGCGAAGGCGCTGCGCTATCTGCCGGAGATGGACATTATCAAAGCGGTCGATGGGCCGCATGGAATTTTCGCCGACAAGATGCCGGTCGATACGGGCGGGGCGATGATCCAAAGGGCTCCGAACGATCCGGCCTGGTACAAAGGCGGATTGTGGCATGAGGATCATCCGATCAATGTGCCGGGATTCTGGTTCATGTCGTGGTATGACGTTTCAGTTGGCCCGAATCTGGCAGCCTACAATTCGACGCGGCAGCATGCGCGGCCCGATATCGCGAATCAGCAGTACGCGGTGATCGCGCCGACGCTGCATTGCTCCTACACGCGTGCGACGGAAGATACGGTGGTGGGCGAGCGCAGCATGGGCGACGCGCGCCTCGATTATGGCGAGCTGCAATACGCCTGGTTCGACCATTTCCTGAAGGGCGAGGATAACCATATCCTGGAAAAAATGCCCAAAGTGAAATATTACGTGATGGGCTCGAATAAATGGGAGACGTCCGATACATGGCCTCCGCAGGGGGCGACGCCGAAGACTTTCTATCTTTCGAGCGCGGGGAAAGCCAACACGCTGAATGGGGATGGGACGCTCGCGGGTGGTCCTCCCAATGTCGATAAAGCGGACGGGTTTATTTACGATCCGCGGGAGCCGGTTTCGTCTTACGGAGGGAATGTCTGCTGCACCGGCAACGCGGTTACAGGCGGCGCTTTCGATCAACGCAAGATGGAAGAACGGCCGGATGTTCTGGTCTACACGACCGAGCCTTTCAAGGAAGGGACGGAGGTGAGCGGGCCGATCGACGTGACTCTTTATGTGTCATCAGATGTAAAAGACACTGATTTTACGGTGAAAATTATCGATGTGGCGCCGAACGGTCCGGCCTACAATCTGGATGAGACGATTCAGAGGGTGCGTTATCGCAACGGATACGACAAACCGATCGCTTTTATGGAGAAGGGGAAGGTTTACAAAGTGACTCTTCAGCCGATGACCACCAGCAACTATTTCGCGGCCGGACATAGCATCCGGATCGAGGTATCGAGCAGCAATTTCCCACGGTTCGACCGCAATATGAACACCGGCGGGAATAACTATGACGAGACGGTGGGAGTGGTGGCGCATAATCAGGTCCATCATTCGCGGGAGTACCCATCGCAGATTACGGTGGACGTGGTGAAGCGGGGCGGGGCTGATAGTACGCGGTCGGCGGCGCAGCGCTAGGGCTCGGCGACACTCTCGAAAACATCCTAGGAAGACTCCGCTCCCTGCGGTCGCGGCTCTGTTGCTGGCAGCGCATGGCGCCGCCCCACCAGCACGCGGAAACTTGTTTTTTTTGGGCGGGTTTTCATTTGGAATCCGATAGTTGACGGTTTCAGCGGCATCCGTGAGGAGAGGTGCGTGCCTATCCTGGGCTTGCTTGGAGGCACGGCGGATGCTCAGTTTCAGACGATCGGCGATGTTCTTGGCGGCGGCTACGATGATGTGGTCGCAGCCGGCTTTAACGACGATCCAGGATATTCTCTATCGCGCGGATGGAATGCGCTTTAATGGCGAGATTTTTATCAGTTGGAATGCGTTTACAGCCGGCGATTCGTCGAACATCGCTACGGCGCAAGTGAAGCTGCCGATTGTGAACGGCGTGCTGAACGTGCAACTGGTTCCTACCACCACCGCGTCGGCGGGCGCGAATTATTCGGTCACTTACAACAGCCAGGGCGTGTTTCAGTTCAGCCAGTTTTGGGCGGTGCCGCCAAGCTCCGTGCCGTTGACCGTGGCGGACGTGCTGGTGACCACGGGCACGGTGGTGGGGGGGAATGGAGGCGGAGGATCGGCGCCGATTACGACTTCCCCGGTGCAGATCAGCGACGTGGTGGGGTTGGCCAATGCACTGGCGAACCTGCCGCAAAAAGGGATCGGATTTACGCTGGGGACGGCGGCGGTGATCAACTCGTCCGGACAGATCAGCAGCGCGACGGGGAATCCGGGCGATTGCGTGATGGTGGACGGCAACTCCGGGCCGTGCGGAGGAGGCGGAGGGGTGCTGCCGCAGTATTCCGACAGCGAAACTCCCATGGGCCTGATCAACGGAGTGAATACGATTTTCACGCTGATGGCCACGCCGTCGCCTTCGACCAGTTTGCAGTTGTTTCTGAACGGACTGCGGATGGATTCGGTGCTCGATTATGTGATCAGCGGTTCCACGATTACCTTTGTGCTGGCTTCGACGCCGCAGACGGGCGATGTTCTCGTGGCGAGTTACCGGTATGGGAATCCGAACAATCCGCTGGGATACCTGACTTCTCCGCAGGTGGTTTGTAGCACCGGAGGGAACGCGACATCGAGCACGACCTCGACGACGCTGGGCACTTGCACGCTTCCGGCGGGCCTGTTGTTCGCGGGAGACCGGATCGCAGTCTTTTACACGTTCACGCATCAGGGAACGACGACGGGATTCACGCCGGCGGTGGCGTTTGGAGGCACTCCGGTCCTTTCGCGGACGGCCTCGGCGGCGGATACGGGGTTCGCGGGAAGTCTGGACTTCGCGGTCGGGGCGGGGACGGAAGCGTGGAGCGGGCAGAGCTGGGGAAGCGTTCTGGCGTTCGCCCCGGCACTAGGGTCCGTGAGCGTGAGCACGTCGCTGAATTTGACAATCTCGTTCGTGGGGCAGATGTCGGCGTCGACGAGCGACACATTAACGCTGAGCAGCTTCACAGTGGTGCGATACCCGTCGCAGGTGAATCCTTAGGGGCTATTTCTTGACCAAAACGACGTCGGCCTGGCGGACTTTGCCCGGTTTGGGCTCGGTCTGAAAATTTACTTCCAGAAGATTGAAGGCGGAGCCGGGGATCAGTTCGATGGTGCCTTTTGCGCCGTCGGATGTGACGAGATTGAACACCTGATTGCGGGTGGGCTGCAAAGGGCCGGAGAAATCGAAGCGCAGGATGGGATCTCCGGAGCTGCCGGGAGGGAGTTTGAAGCGTCCGAAAAGGGTGCCTTTGACTTGACCGTTTTCTTCCAGCACCAGCACGTCCATAAATTCCGGCTGTGCGCCGTGGTAGAGGCCTTTCGATTGCGGATAGGTCCAGGCGCCGACGTAGCGCGCCAGAGGAACCGGCGTGATGGTGGGCGGCGCGAGTGCCGGATCGTTGACGATGGCAGGGGGCACGCCGGGTTGCAACACCGTGATCGGAGTGGCAGCGCCCTGCGCTCCTTCGCCGAGCTTGCGATAATATTCAGCCCAGGCGGCGGCTTCGCGAGCAGATTCCGGGAGCGCGTCCTCGGCGCCTTGGAGCATGGCTCGCGATTGATCGAGCGCTTTGGCGCGGGCATCTTCAATGGCCTGCGCGGCAGAGGTTTCGGCATCGGCCGATTTGCGGCGCTCCGCGATTGCCTGGCTCAGGGCTTCGAGGGCGACGCGCTCCCGCGCCAGGGCTTGCCGAAGCTGCTGGATGCCTTTATCGGGGTCGGTTGAAAAAGTATCGATGGTGCGGGTTACGGAGGCGGTTTCGGCGGTGACGAATTGAGCGGCGAATTTAGTAGATCCCGCCGGCGAGTCCGGGTGCGGCGTGGAATTTTCGAGCCAAGCGACCTGTTGGGCCTGGTCCTGGGCCGCTGCTTCCAGCATGGCTTTGCGGGCGGATGCGGATTTTGCCGCTTCGGCTGCCATGCGATCTGCGCGCTGGGCGACGGGAGGGCCTCCGGCGGCGGCGTCATGTTCCAGTTGGGGGTCGGCTGCGCGCCATGCTTGGTAGGCAGTGCGGTAGGCATTATGGTAATCGTCGCGCGAATGCTGGGCCAGACAGAGGATCGCGATTAAAAAAAGCAACGCGCGCGTGGTCATGGCTTTTTCTTATTCACGGCGCCCGCGTTGATGATGGCGCACTCGGTTACGGAGCGGGAGAGACGGGCAGTATAGTATGAAATCCAACGGGCGGTCTCGACTTCGAGCGAGGCGACCTGGTTCTCGAGGGCGGTCTGGCGAACCTGGCTGGCGACCACCAGATCGCCCAGCAAGGTATTGATCAGATCCTTGCGGCTGCCCTGCTCCTCCGCTTTCGCGGCGCGTTCCTTGACCATGTTGGCTAGCTCAATCAACACTTGCTCCGCGCCGGCGAGCGAGCCACGCTTGCGCATGCTCTCCTTCAGGTCGGAGACTTGCGTTTCGATGTCGGCGCGCTGCTGATCGGCCTCGACACGCTCGGCATTCCATCCGCCCCCGAGCGCGGCCTGGGCTGCGAGGACTCCCTTGGCCGCATCGGTGTTGTTTTTGGCTTGCGCGGCCTCGGCCTTCACGTAGGCGGAAAGCGCTGCCAGACGGGCGTCGGAGGCGTGGCTGACCTCCTCCACGGCGGCACGGGAGGTGGGATCGCAGGGGAGCAGACGGGCGATCCGAGGCTCCAATCCCTTAGCCAGCGCCTCCCATTGGGCGGAAGTTTTTTCGGCGGTTTGACGGAGTGCGGCCAGATCCTGCGCGTACGCTGCACAGGCGACGGCCAGCAAGAGCAAAACACGCATTATTCGACAGCGCCGACCTTCGACGCCAGCTTGGGAGTGGTGGGATTCTTTACGTATTTATCGAACCACTGGAATTTCTCCCACAGGAGATGTTCGATGGTTTCCTTGGCGCGATAGCCATGGGCTTCATCGGGCAGGAAGACCAGACGGACGGTTCCTTTATTGCCGCGGATGGCCTGATACATGCGGTCGCTCTGGATGGGGAAGGTGCCGGAATTATCGTCGGCTTCGCCATGGATCAGGAGAATGGGGTCCTTGATTTTATCGGCAAATAAGAAAGGCGACATATTCAGGTAAGTGTCGCGAGCCTCCCAGATGCTGCGCTCCTCACTCTGGAATCCAAAGGGAGTCAGGGTGCGGTTGTAGGCTCCGCTTTCGGCGATTCCGGCGCGGAAGAGGTCGCAATGTGCCAGAAGGTTGGCGGTCATGAAAGCTCCATAGCTGTGCCCGCCCACGCCCACACGGTTGGGATCGACTACGCCCATCTCGGCGGCCTTGTCGATAGCGGCTTTGGCGTCGGCGACGATCTGCTCGACGTACGTGTTGTTGACGACGTCGATGGTGCCGACGACGGGCATGGCGGCGTTCTCCATTACGGCGTAGCCTTCGAGCAGGAAGAACAGCTCAGAGTATCCGGTGATGGTGGTGAAGCGCTTGGTGGAACCTTGAATCTGGCCGGCGGTATCGGCGTCGTTGAACTCGCGCGGATAGGCCCACATCACAGCGGGAAGCTTGGTGCCGGGCTTGTAATCGGGCGGCAGATAGAGCTCCATGGAGAGCGGGACGCCGTCGGCGCGTTTATAGGTGACAAGCTGCTTGGTGATGCGGCGGAGCTGCGGCGATGGATCCTTGAAGGAGGTCAGCGCGGTGACTTTCGCGCCGTTATGCAGATAGTAATTGGGCGGCTCCGATGGGCTTTCGCGGCGGGTGATGAATTTCGAGCCGGAGTCGTCGAGCACGGCGTCCACGGTTTCAAAAACGTCGGGAGAGGATTGGAAAATTTTTTCAGAGGCGAGCGTGTTCAGGTTGAAGCGGGCAAGAAACGGATGGTCGCCGGTGGGAGAAGCGCCTTCGCCTTCGAGCAGAATCGAATCTCCGGACTGCACCAGGTGGCCTCCGCCATCGCCGCCGCGCCCGCCGCCACCGCCGCGTCCACCACCGCCGACCGAAGAGACGGGACGGCCGGGATCCTTATAACGATCCTGCGAATTGCGGCTCCAGATGAGTTTCGCTTCGGCGCTGGGATTTTTGGGATCGATTTTGAAGGTTCGCACGATGCGAGTGAGGCGCGCGGAATCTTCGACGAGGGCGAAATCCTTGCCGAATTGAATTCCCGAGAAACGTTCCTGAGTCTTGACGATCTCGGCCGGCTCGCCGTTGAAGGGAGCGCGCAGAGCAACGACGCGATCGCGGTTGGGCACTTTTTCCTTGGGATTGCCGCCATCGAGCGCTTCGACATAAAGGAGTGCGGCGGGCTCATTCGGCATCCAGCGGAACTGGCGGGGTCCGGGCGGCACGCCTCCGCCACGCGCAACGTTTTTCGGAGTCGGTACGCTGGCTACTTTGTGAACCAGAGCGCCGGACTGGTTCCAGATCTCGATTTCCTTGGGGAATTCGCGGGCGGGGTGCAGATAGGAGAACGGCCGGTGCTCGCGGGTGATCATCATATACTTGCCGTCGGTAGACAGAGTGACGCCTTCGAAGATGGCGGGCTTGCCGAGCGGCGTGACTTTCCCGTTGGCCGTATCGATGGAGGCGAGCTGAGCAGTGGCGTAATATTCGTAAAGTTCCTCGTCGTGAGGATTCTGAAGCAGGTCCTCATAAGTGGCGACGCCGCCGGCCGCGCCATCGCTCTCCTGCACGTGCGGACCTTTCGGAACACGCGGTTCAGAGGGCGCGGGGGCACGTCCGGTGGGAACTGTTTTCACGATAATTGTTTTGTTATCGGGCAGCCAGTCGATGGGATCGCCCAGTACGGCGTTCAACTTCACGCCGGCGATTTTGCGAACTTTACCCGAGACGGGGTCGCCCAGCCAGAGCTCGATTCCATTGGCCACGGTGTTCGAGAACGCGAACTGCTTTCCATCGGGCGACCAGCGCAGAGGGCCTGCCTGCGCATTCGGCGGCAAGGCGAGCTTCAACTTGGTACCTTCGGGGAGCTTGACCAGCTCAATCGACAAACTGTTCGGAGCGAGGTGCAATCCGTTGGTTCGCGGATCGATGCGCATGCCGGCGAGGCGCAGCATCGGCTCCGCCACTTCGGCGATCGAAGGATAGCGGGCGGCCACGGACAGAGACGCGTAGGTCTTGGTGGGATTGACGGCCAGCGTGGGCGTAGCGGGCGCGTTCAGGATGTCGAGAACTTCCTTGGGCGGTTTCTGATACAGGACTTCGTCGGCATGCACGGGGGCCAAAACGAGAATCGCAAAGGTGAGTGGAGATAGTATGCGGCGCATGTTGAATCCTCTTTTAACGGAAGATTCAGTTTACTGCAAACCCACCTTTAATTGGATAGCCGCTTCAGCCAGTTCTCGGCGGCGGTATGGTAATCCGCGGCGCCAGTGGCCAGATACGCTTCGACCTCGGCGCGCGCTTCGGCAATCGACCCTTGATGCGCCAACACGTCCGCCGCGCCAAGATGCGCGACGGGATAGGCGCGGGCAGCGCGGCGCAGATCGTCGAGAGCTTCGATGGTGTAGCGATACTCCCGCGCCAGGGTCCAGCCGAGGATCAGTTGCGCCTGGGGATTGGCCGGATCGAGCGTAACCGCTTCGCGCGCCGCCCATTCGGCCTGCTGTAAACGGTTCATCGAAAGGAGCGCGTAACTCACGTTCATACGGGCTTCGGCAGACTTAGGATTCTGCGCGGCCGCGCCCCAAAGTTGAGCCAACGTTTTCCCGGGTTGGTCGTTCCACAATTCAAGCTGAGCGACAGAAATCGTCTGCGCGGAAAGAGTAAGCGCCAGGAAGGCTCCGAGGATCGCGATACGCATGTCATTGTTTTGTCAGGAATCGATGCGGGGGACAAGACGCCAAATCGCGAATTTGTACTGGTACCTGGTTGACGTGTGTAAGGCGACGGGCTACACTGAAAATAGCGAGAATACGGAACTTCCTCCATAAGGGCCTGAAAAGGCTTTATTTGGAGGACAGCGCGAAGGGCCTGCCTCCTGATGCCGTGGTCAAGTTGCGTGCAATGCTGACATTCCTCCAGGACATGCCGGATCCGGAAAAACTGCGCGTTTTTCCACTCTGGAAAGCCCACACGCTTACCGACGACCGCAAGGGAGTCTGGAGCCTTCCCGTTACGCGCAACTGGCGCCTGACGTTTCAGATCCTGGACGGCGAAATATCGGACGTAGATTATGAGGATTATCATTAAGGAGAAGCCATGCGGATGCTAAGTCCCGTTCACCCTGGCCGCTTTCTGCGGACCGAAATTATCGAGGCTCACGGCCTTTCCGTGACGGACGCCGCGAAGATTCTGAACGTATCCCGTCCCACTCTCTCCACTTTTTTAAACGCGAAGTCCGACCTGTCGGGCGACATGGCGCTACGCTTCGAGAAGGCGTTCGGCATCGATATGGATACTCTCATGCGAATGCAAAGTTCCTACGATATCGCCCGCGCGCGTAGCCGTGAGAAAAGCATTCATGTGGTGCGCTACAAGCCGCGGCTTGCGGCAGTGGGCCAGTAACCATATCGATACTTCCCAGGCGAGCGCGCGGCAATTCGTTGGCGGTAAGGTTCTGAAAATTACTTAAGTATTTACTTGACAATCATCTCGGCTTGACGGATACTTAAGCATAGACTTAACCATCTAAAAAAGGAACATCATGGAAGACCAATCTGTCCTTCACAGCACATTTGTCGTTGAACGCAGCTACCCCTGCTCTCCGGAACGCGTATTCGCCGCTTTCGCCGATCCGGTTAAAAAACGACGTTGGTTTGTCGATCGCGAGGGGAACGAAGTCGAGCATTTTGAGCTGGACTTTCGCGTGGGAGGTAAGGAAAACACGTGTATTCGCTACCTGAATGACTCTCCTATCAAGGGAATGACGATCACGAATGACACCATTTTTCAGAACATTGTCCCCAATCGCCGCATCGTATTCGCTTCTTCGATGATGCTCGGCGAGAATTGCATCTCGGCTACTCTGGTTACGGTTGAACTCCTACCATCGGAATCGGGCACGGACCTGGTGTTCACCCATCAGGGGGCGTTTTTCGAAGGCTCCGGCGGTCCTGCGATGCGCGAAGCGGGATGGCACACGCTGTTGGAACGCCTGGCGCAGGAACTTTTGCGCTAGTGCATAGAAAGAACCCCAGCGTCGGCGATGTGTTTCACGCACTCGGCGATCCTACCCGCCGGGCGATTCTGGAGAAACTTGGCCACGGTCCCATTTCGGTTTCGCGATTGGCGGAGCCGCTTGAAATCACTCTGGCGGCGGTGGTTCAGCATTTGCAGGTGTTGGAGGAAAGCGGGCTGGTGCAAACGGAAAAGTCCGGCCGGGTGCGCACTTGCCGGCTGGAACCGGCGGGATTTTCAGTGGCGCAGAAATGGCTGGCTGACCGGCGCTCCACGTGGGAAAAGCGGCTCGACCGGCTGGCCGATTTGCTGGCAGAAGATCTGGCAGAAGATATAGATTAATCGGTCGTCACATCTGAACGGCGGAAGACGCAAAATTTTTTGGAACGATTTGTCGAATTCCAGTCCGGCCGTTCGTCAATGTAGTGAAGGCAAGGCAACCGGCTGGCCGATTTGTTGACGAAGATATAGATTAGATAAGAGGATTCTATGGGTAAAGATCTGAAGTTTGCGCTTCGTTCCCTGGCCCGCACTAAAGGGCTGACGATCACGGTGG
>Ga0116129_1000284_pt1 | contig 35076 bp, 27 predicted proteins | sample June2015DPH_17_2_FD_89732 | JGI IMG/M metagenome (GOLD analysis project Ga0116129, IMG submission 89732) | Peatland microbial communities from SPRUCE experiment site at the Marcell Experimental Forest, Minnesota, USA - June2015DPH_17_10 | ecosystem: Environmental > Terrestrial > Soil > Wetlands...
AAACATGTAGCCAGCGAAACCATCGGCACCTTCGGCAATCACCTGACCATGCTCGCCCACCGCGAAGGCGATGGAGAGGTGGAAGTCCACGATAAAATGGCGGACATACTTGTCATCGAATCCGGCGAAGCCACGCTAATCCTAGGCGGCACAGTAGTCGGCGGACATACCACAGCTCCCGGCGAGACCCGCGGAACATCCATCACCGGCGGCGAAAAGAAAACGCTCGGCGCAGGCGACGCAGTTCACATCCCGGCCAAGGTCCCGCACCAGATGCTGGTCTCGAAGAAGATTACGTATTTTGTGGTGAAGGTGGAGGAGAAATAGCCAAACACGAAATCAGAACCCGGATCAGCTCGCCCTGATGGGATGTATTGGTCTTTTGATAAACCCTCTGCAGATGCGTTCGAGCGGTGTTATGACTCACACCCAGCCGCTCCGCCGCTCGAACCAGTGTCTCCCCTTGCATCAGCAGTCCGGCCAGTCGCGCCTCCGCTGCTGTCAACTGATAGAGCTGCTCCAGGATCTCAACTGGCGCGTGAGCCTTCAACTCGGGATCGCTGACAAACACCATCGCCGCGGGTTGCCGTGCATCAGGCGCGAACGCGTGGATAGACACTGGCGTAACGACGACAGCAAATGGCCTCTTTCCGGAAGGCCGCGCAATCGGCAAACAACCTCCCGCCGAAACTCCGATCCCGCGTGCCGTGAGCGCAGCCCCGGCGATCCTCGAGCGCAGCTCCCGAGTCTCATGAACCGTCGAAGCCGCGAGTCCGTCCGCATCCCCCACCAGACCGTCGTTCTGGCCCAGAATCCCCTCCGCAGCGCGATTCATTTCGAGAACACAGCCCTTCGCGTCCAAGAGAATAACGCCAGTCGCGAGCAGGTCAAGAGCATCAAGCGATGCACGATGGCGACCTCCAAGCTCGGAGAATCGACGGTGGAACTGCATCGCACGCTGCAGATGAGGGAACAGCAACCGCACTAGGCTGACCGTATCGAAATCGAAAGGACCGTTCTTGTGTGAACGCATACAAGTAAAGATCGAGGCCCACTTCGCATTTACGACGATAGGACAACAGACTTGGTGAACAATATCGTAGCGCCAGATGAAATCGTTGATGTATTCCGTTCTCCGGCAGTGCTGCCAATCGACGAGTTCCTCGCTGGCAACTACGCCTTCGGGGCATGGGAGCCGAAAGCGTTTAAGCCAAACCTCTCTTAGGGCGTCAAAGGCTCCAAAGTGGCGCAGATACTGCTGTTCGCACTCAGGATCGTTGCGAACAGAAATTCCAACGGCCCCCCGGAGAGTGGACATGTCGTGATACACAATCGCTGTTCCCTCGCCGCCCACCGAGTCGGCGAAATCCTCCAGGAACAGAGGCCATAGGCCCTCATCCGCCGCCGCATCATAGATCCGGCCGATCAGCCCAAGCACCTTTTCCTGCGACAGCACCTGCATAGTATCCGCGAGTCCGCGCCGAAAAACAAGAGATCAATGGCCGACAGCCGATCGACGCCGTCGCGCTAACCAAATCCCGAAAGCCGCGACCGAGCACAACCAAAGGTTCCCCGGCTCGGGAACGTCAGAATCAGAATAGACAACGCCGCTCGCGCTCGTGTAACTAGCGCCCGGCGTTAACACAGTGATGAATGCGTTCGCGGTATCCGATACATCGGCAAGCGCCGAGGCGGACAACAACCCCTGAGGCACGCCTCCGCTCGTCGCCGCTCCCTCCAACTGAACCTGAAGTTGGAGAATGTCACCGGAAAATGTCTGAAGCACAAGCGTCTGCGTCTGTAACCCGTTCGAAGGTGTATAGGTCTGCCCATCGTAATTGCTGAACGTCGAGCTGACCGGAGCCGAACGGGTTCCGGAGATGGACGCGCCTTCGGTAATGCTCACATTCGCACTTGCTCCTCCAGAATAGCTCGCAAAGCTATTCAGGGAATTCGTCAACTGTATTTCCACCGGGGTGCCCGCTGGCAATCCGACTACGTACAGCGTATCTGTCCAAATGCCGGTGAACGAACCGGCGGTATCACCCTGAGCCCCTTCGTTAATTGCAGCGTTATTCAAGGACGCTGCGGACGACGCATAACCGTGGAAACCACCGTCGCCATCAGCGGAAAACCACGCCGATGCTGAGTCCGTGCCGGTCACGGTATTGGCTCCCGCCACCTGAAAAGACCCGGATCCGCTCAGCACAGGAGAAGCATAAGACGCAAGGCTTAGGTAGCCGCCCGTGTTCCATGTCTGCTGCTGAATGGCCGTGCCACCTTCCGAACCCGACGAGACGATTCCGAAGAGCGGCGAAGCATGCGCTGTCTCAAAACTGCACACGATCAGCATAAGCAGGAGCGTTGAACGCGTCCCACATGAATATGACATTAATTTTCCTCCAGACAAATTCGTCTTGAGGATCATGCCACGAGTCGGGCATTCTTGTCGTCATCCAATTGGATGATTTTTATCCGGGAAGGGTAACGGTCGCGAGATCCGTCAGCCCGAAGTCGTTTCCCTTGCAGAGCAGCGGCTCACCCGAAACCTTGGCCAGCGCATATGAGAAGCAATCGCCAAAATTCAGTCCCGCCTTATGCCGGCCCTTGCCGAACAGATGGGACGCCTCACGAGCGACTCCTGCTTGCTCCACCGTGACAGGGACGATTTCAATTTTCATTCGCTCGATCAGCCTATCCAAGTCGCCGATAATCTGGTCTCCGGAATGACGCTGCAGAACGATCGCACTCTCGACCCAAGACGCAGCGGACATATAACGCAACGGGTCGTCCAGAACCGCCGTCTCAAAGAGAGCAGCCTCGGGCTCCTTGAACAAGATTGCGATAACCGCCGAACTATCGATGACCATTCAGCCTAATGCGGAAGGCCAAATTCGTCGTAGCCTAGTAGTTCGTCCGGAGTCCGGGAGTCCAGTACCGGGAGCTTGGCGATGTGCTCTTGAATTTCGCGGATTGCAATTCGAGTGCTCTCAGGGTCAGGGCGGGGCTGCCTCAACATGCGTTCCCGGATCGCCTCAACAACAGGATCCCGAACGGCTTGGCTTCCCGGAGGGGAAGCGCCCAGGGCCTGGCTGGTGCCTGCGCCGCGTGAATAGGCATTCCTGCCGAACCATTCCCGAATCGCAGTAGCGATGGCACGTTCCACACTCTCGCCCGTCTGCTTCGCCAACTCGCGAGCGAGTTCTTCCACTTCGGGATTGTCGATCAACAGCGCCATACACCTTGAGTTTACGACACTCGTGAAGCCGCCGACGCTATTTCTTCTCCCCGATCAACCCCGTCCGCGTCAAAAAGCTAGTATCCAGCTTCCCCGCGACAAAATCCGGATGCGCCAGGATCTTCAAATGCAGCGGAATCGACGTATAAATCCCTTCCACCACGAACATATCCAGGGCCCGGTTCATCCGCGCCGTCGCTTCTTCCCGATCCGCCCCGTGTGCGATCAGCTTCGCTACCAGCGAGTCGTAATAAGGAGGAATCACGCCATCCTGATACGCCGCGGTATCGACGCGAACACCCGCTCCGCCCGGCAGATTGAACCCTGTAATGCGCCCCGGCGAGGGAGTGAACGTCTCGGGATGCTCAGCGTTGATGCGGCACTCGATGGCGTGGCCGCGAATCGTGATCGGCTCGCGCAGGATGCTCGTTAGAGGCTCGCCCGCCGCGATCCGGATCTGGCTTTTTACCAAGTCGACGCCGGTCACCATTTCCGTCACCGGATGCTCCACTTGAATGCGAGCATTCACCTCGATGAAATAGAGTTTCCCGCTCTGATCCATCAGAAACTCCACCGTACCCGCGTTGCTGTAGCCGATTTTCTTCAGCGCCACCCGCAAGCTTTCAGAAATGCGCGCGCGCAATTCCGCACTCACCGCGGTCGACGGAGCTTCTTCAACCAGCTTCTGGTGCCGCCTCTGGATGGAGCATTCGCGCTCCCCCAGAATCTCGACGTTGCCGTGCGTATCGCCCAGCACTTGAAACTCGATATGACGCGGATTCTCCACCAGCTTTTCCATGTACATATCGCCGCATGAAAACGCCGCCGCCGCTTCCGCCTGCGCCTGCGACAACAAATTAGGCAGCTCCTCCGCCGTCCGCACGATGCGCATGCCCCGCCCGCCGCCGCCCGCCGAGGCCTTCAGCATCACCGGATAACCTACCTGTTCGGCCAGCTCCAGAGCTTCTTCCACGCACTTCAGGATTCCCTTCGAGCCCGGCAGAATCGGCACGCCCGCCTCCTCCATCACGGAGCGCGCGATCTGCTTCATCCCCATGCGCCGAATCACATCCGGCGTGGGACCGATAAACGTCAGCCCGCTGGTCTCGCACACCTCGGCGAAATCGGCGTTTTCGCTCAGGAATCCATAGCCCGGATGCACCGCGTCGGCGTTCGAAATTTCGGCCGCGCTAATCACCGACGGAATGTCCAGGTAACTGCGCGCGCTCTTGGCCGGCCCGATGCAAATCGCCTCGTCGGCAAAGCGCACATGCAGGCTGTTGCGGTCGGCTTCCGAATAGACAGCCACCGAAGAAATGCCCAAGTCCTTGCAAGCACATATGACGCGAAGCGCAATTTCGCCGCGATTGGCGATCAGAATTTTTTGGAACATACGCGCTATCGGGGCCGGATCGAGAACAAGGCCTCGCCGTACTCCACCGGGCGTCCATTTTCAACGAGTTTGGCGACCAGCGTACCCGCCGTCTCCGCTTCGATTTCGTTCATGAGCTTCATCGATTCGATGATGCACAGAACCTGCCCTGGCTCGACCGAATCGCCAACCTTAACAAACGGCGGCGCATCGGGGGAAGGAGCATCGTAGTAGGTTCCCACGATTGGGGATTTCACCAGCGCGCCGTCTGCCTCGGGAGCCTTCGCAACCGGCTGAAAAACAGGGGGGGGTGCCGCGGGCTGCGGCGCCGGCGCAACGGCATATTCCTTATTAGTTGCAGCACGTTTGATGCGCAGGCGATCTTCGCCGCGCTGGATTTCCAGCTCGCCTACGCCGCTTTCGTTAAAAATTTGGAGCAGCTCTTTTATTTCGTCGATTGTCATTTAAAGTTCGATCAAGTCTTTCGGGGTCGGCGTCAGTATTTCGCACCCATGCTCCGTCACAAGCACTGTATCTTCGATCCGGATCCCGCCAACTCCATCAATATAAACCCCGGGTTCGATGGTGATGGCCATTCCTGCCCGGAGCTTGGTCTTATCCTTTCTTGCGATCCTCGGCGGCTCATGAATTTCGAGACCCAGGCCGTGACCGGTGGAATGCACAAACGCGCGGTCGAGCTCATAGCGTTTTAACACGTCCCGAGCCGCCGCGTCCACTTGTCCAGTGGTTACACCATCCTTAATCGCGGATAAAGCAGCTAATTGTGCCTCCGAAACGGCCTTATAGAGCCTTAAAATACGCTTCGGCGGCGTTCCCGTATGGGCCACCCGCGTCATATCGCTGGCGTAGCCGTCCTGGCTCGCACCCATGTCAATTAATAATAATTCATTTTCGCCGAGCCGATGGGCCGTCGGATGCGCATGCGGCAGGGCCGATCGGGCTCCCGCCGCGACGATGGTGTCGAACGCTGCTTTTTCGGCTCCCAGAGCACGCATCTGATAATCGAGCTCGGCGGCAATATCCATTTCCCGTGCGCCTGCGTGCACCCGGCGGATGGTTTTCGCATAGGCCTCGGAATTGGTGGCTACGCTGCGGCGAATCAGATCGAGCTCAGCGGGTGATTTGACCATCCTCTGTTCTTCGATCACTCCCCCAATTGGATAGAGGTCCAGCTCCTCGTTGAGCTTCGCGTACTGCTCATACCGCAGCCAGGAACTTTCAAATCCTATCTTTTTCAATCGCTTACGTTTGACCACCGCAATTGCGCCAGTCAGCAGCGGCTTCTTTTCGACGTGGACCTTGCAGGTGATTTTCTGCGCTGCTTCGATGGCGTATCGCGGATCGGTGAAAAAGTGCGATTCGCCTTTCGTCACCAGCAGGATTCCGTTGGATCCCGCGTAGCCCGTCAGATAACGCACATTGGCGGGAGAAGAAACCAACAAGGCGTCGATCTTCAACTCCGGCAATCGCGCGGACAGGGAGCGGCGACGCTGTTCAATTTCAGTCAAACTAATAGTTTAGCTTACCCAACCTCAGTTTCTAGTGAGGCCGGTCCCCATGATGTTCCCTGGAGCCCTCAGTCGAGCCGCAGTGGTCGCGCTCACAGAGTTCAGGATATGGTTGGCGAGGCTCGCGATCGTCTGCTCACGCTGGGTGTTAATGCTCGCGAGGGTGGCGGCATCGGCCGAGGTGAGGGACGTCTTTCCGGCGACGAGAGCCTGTGTAGATTGGCGGAGCTGCGTCAGCAGCGCGTTAAGACTTTGCCCTGCGGAATGAATCGCCGCGGACTCTTGGGCGCTGAGTCCAAACTGCACCACCAGCGAGCTTTCATAAGCCGCGATGGCGTCTGGGCTGTGGTCAATGCTGCCGACGTTCAGCAACATGAATCGGAAATATTTGAGCTGAGCCGCCGTGGCTGGCGGCTGTGCCGTCTGCCCGAGGCAAACGCTCGAAGTCAGCAGAATCACAACACCTAGGTAACGCATATTCATTTCCTCCTGAGCTATTGAGTGGCGACGCAGATCCTCGCGCCGTCGAATGAGAATTGGCCGCCGACGCTCACGGTGAGGTTCGACTGCACAACATTGCTCCCCAGCGGCAGCGCACTCGCGTCCACGCAAGGAGGCGTTCCTGGCGGGACGGGCGGCACAGCAAAATTCACCTGGTATAAGCCGACGTAGCCGGGAGTGGTTCCTGCAAAAAGAGGCTGCGGGCCCGTCGGCAGCGGCCTTTATGGCAGGGCATTCGGGTGATAGTTAAAATCGAGAGCGAAGGTAGCTTGTGTCGGCGCCGATTGGGTGACGATCTGCCCTGTTACCGACGCGGGCTTGTCTGCCCGAGGCCGACCGCATACGCTATCAACTCTTCTCCCGGCTTCGCCGGATTCGTCGCCGAAACGGTCGATCCGTCGGCGTGGGCGACGATCTGCGGGCAGGGCAAGCCGGTCGGAAATGGGGCGGCGACTATGGTACTCATGAACGGATCACAACTGGTCAGCACGTGAACATGATCCGTGAGCGGCAGGACGGTTACCTCAATGAGCAGAGCAGTGGGATCGCTGGTGACCGAGACGGTCATTTGCCCCGACTGGACCTGTACGCCGGCGGGCAGGACTGACTGTGCCTCAAACGGAATCTGCACGGTGACTCCAGCTAGTTCGTTGCATTGGAAAATGTAGACTGCGCTGCACGGGAAAAACGGATGCACCTCAAGAATTGGTGCGGAGAGGGTGGTCCCCTGCCAGAACGACACTGATGCCCCAGCCAGTGTCGCTGGCAGGTTAGCATTCGCGGGCGCTTGCACCGTCTGGGTTATTCCGTCGCCCAGCCCTTGCGCGATCAAAGTCACTAGTTGTCCCGGAGCCACATAGACGGGAGAAGGAAGTGCGTATCCAGAACCGACGATTGCCGGTGCCGTTTGTCCCGCCAATCCCATGCCGAACGCGATTAAAAGGACGGATGAAGATCTCATGCGTAGGCCTCGAATCCATGTTACCAGTGCCACCCAGGTATCCCTGATGCCGCGGGACGGCTTAGCAGTCCACCTTCAAAACCGACATAGGATCGACACGCGCGGCGCGGAGGGCCGGTAGGTAACACGCGGCGGCGGCGACGAGCAGCCAGAGCAACGACACCGCGGAGTAGGTCGCCGGGTCGGTGGGGCTGACGCCATAAAGCAGCTTGGCCATAAGGCGGGCAATGACGGCGGCAAGCAGCAGTCCGATCGCGATTCCGAGCAGGGTCGAAGTCAGGCTTTGGCGCAGGATGAGGCGGAACACGTCGGCCGGCCGCGCTCCGACGGCCATGCGGACTCCGATTTCGCGGTGGCGCAGAGTCACTTGATAGGAGATCATGCCGTAAAGGCCGACGGCGGCGAGCGCCAGCGCGAGCGCGGCGAAGGCGCTGAGCACGGAGACCTCCCAGCGAATTTGCCAGAAAGACCCGTCCACCCAATAGGCAAGGGTGTTGATGCCGTACACGCGGGCCGCCGGATTGGTGGCGGCGATCGTTTTGCGAATGGTTTCAGGCGGCAGGCCGCGTCCCGGCTCGACTTCGACCAGGATGGTCTGATAGCCGGCATCGGAGCGGGCGAAGGGAAGATAGGCGTGCGGTTGGGGCGGCTCACCCACGGAAACGAAGCGCAAATCGCGGGCGATGCCCACCACTTCGGCCCTGGTCTTATTGCGGCATCCGAGCTGCACCGTTTTTCCCAGTGCGCTTTCTCCGGGCCAGAGGCGCTTGGCCATCGCTTCATTCACGATAGCCACGGACTGCGGCTCAGTCGCGCGAAAGTCGCGGCCGGCGAGCAGAGGCGTGCGCATGGTTTCGAGAAAATGGGAGCCGATAATGCTGGTGGTGGCGGGCACAGGATGATCCCGCTGCGGCGTCGAGGTGCAGTTCTGCGGCAGAGGCGTGAGCGGAAGATAGTTGGTGAGGGCAGCATTCTTTACGCCGGGCAGCGCGCGGAGGCGATCGAGCACATCCCCATAGAAAGCGCGTCCGGATTCGGGCGTGAATTCGGGCGCTGAAACGTAGGTGCTGACGTACAGGCGATTCTCGACGGCGAAGCCGGGGTCGGCCGTATGAAACTCGGCTAAAACGCGGATGAACAATCCCGCGGTGAGCAGCAGGACGAGTGAAAGCGAAACCTGAGCAACCAAAGACGCGCGCCGCAGGCCGAACCGGGAATCAGCGGGGATGGTGCCTTTCAAACCCGCGATCACATCGATAGCACTGTTTCGCCAGGCGGGCGCAAGACCGAAAATAAGCGTGGTGGCGAGCGAAAGGAGAGCCGTGAACAGGAGAACGCGCCGGTCGGCGGAGAGATCGAACTGGATGGAATCGTAAGGTCCCGCGGCGAGCAGGGTTTCAAGCAGGCGGTTGGTCCAGACTCCGAGGAAGACGCCGGTAATCCCGGCGCCAATGGCCAGCAGAAGGCTTTCCGTAAGCAGTTGCCTCAGCAAACGGAAGCGACTGGCGCCGAGGGCGATGCGGACGGAAATCTCGCGATGCCTGGCAGCCCCACGGGCCAGCAGAAGATTGCCGACATTGACGCAGGCGATCAGTAAAATAATACCCACGACGACGAACAGCACGGCGGCCACCGGCGCGGCGTTGCGGCGCGTGTTTACGGACGGGAAGCCCCGCACTTGCTCGGCAACAATGGGTGCCGATTTTGTTTCAGCCGTTTCCACCCGCGCTGCGATGGAGTTCATCTCCGCAGCGGCTTGGCGCAGCGCGACGCCCTGTTTCAGGCGGCCAAAGATGAAGACGTTGGGTTGGGCGCGATCCTCGAAGCGAGCGCTCATGCCGGGATGCTGCCGGGTCCAACGCTGAAGCGGTACCCAGAGATCGATGCTCAAGGGAAGGTAAATTCCCTGGAATTCGCGGGGCGCGACGCCGATGACGGTGTACCACTGGGTCTCGGAGCGCACACGTTTGCCCAGGACATTGGGATCGGCCGCGAAAAAGCGCTGCCAAGCGCGGTAGCTGATCACGCAGGAGTCTTCGTCCTCGGTTTGAAACCAGCGGCCGAGGAAAGGGCGGACTCCGATGACGCGCGGATAGTCGAGCGAGACGGCTTCGGCGCCGGCGTTGTGCGCAAGGCCGTCGAAATCAAGGCTCGATTCAGTGGGAAAGGACGCGGCGACGCCTTCCAGACTGAGAGTGCGATCACGAAAATCGCGGAAGTCGGGATAAGGAAGCAGAGGGCCTCCAGAGCGGCTGAGGACCACCAAGCGATCCGGCGCAATGACCGGCAGAGGGCGTAGGTACAGGGAATTCAGAACGCTGAAAATCGACGCGTTGACGCCGATGCCGAGGCCCAGGCAGAGGACGACGAGGAAGGTGAATCCGGGAGACTTGGTGAATTGGCGGACGGCGTCGCGCATGTCGGGATTTGACACCGGGGGGAGGGAGTTTGTTCCCGCGGAAAAGAGGCGCCAGGAAATCGCCGCGCAGATCGAGGACTAACGATGAAAAGATCGAAACACTGGCTGAGCATCGTTATCCCGAGCCAGGGGATAAATGTGAAGCACCGACTAGACTATGATGACTCTATGAAACGTGCCGCCCTCCTGTTTCTCCTAGCGTCCTTCGCCGTCGCCGCGCCCGCTCGCTCCGCAGACGCGCGACTGAATAAATCCTTCCGCAGGCCCGTTCAGGCCGGCTGGATTTTCGTCCACCTCGAAGGCAAGCCGGCGGAGATCGGGTTCCAGCACGGATTCCTCCTCGCTCCCGAAATCCTCGACGCACAGAAAGCCATCAAGCTCTCTCTCACCCACCAATCGAAGGACTGGAACTACTTCCGCAACGTCGCCGAAAAAGTCCTCTGGCCGCACGTCGAGCAGGAATATCGCGACGAACTAACCGGCATCCTCGCGGGTCTGAACGCTAAAAGTGTCAAGCTCGATATCTGGGATCTGGTCGCCATGAATGCCTGGCTGGAACTCGATCCTTACTATCTGAAGTGGGCCGAGAAAAATTCCCCCAGGTCCACCGCCGACCATTGCAGCGCCTTTGTCGCCACCGGCAGCTATACCAAGGACGGTAAGCCCGTCATCGCCCACAATAACTGGACCGATTACATCACTGGCTCCCGCTGGAACATCGTTTTCGACATCGCTCCCGAGCACGGCCAGCGCTTCATCATGGACGGAATGCCCGGCCTGATTCATTCGGGCGACGATTTCGGCATCAACGGCGCCGGTATCATGATCACCGAAACGACGATCACCGGTTTCTACGGATTCGACCCCAACGGCATCCCCGAATTCGTCCGCGCCCGCAAGGCGATGCAGTATTCCGCTTCGATCGACGACTTCGCCCGCATCATGAAAGACGGAAATAATGGCGGCTACGCCAATGACTGGCTGATTGCCGATCGCAACACGGGCGAGATCGCCAGCCTCGAACTCGGCCTCAAGCACGTAAATCTCTGGCGCACCAAAGACGGCTATTTCGCCGGCTCCAATTACCCCATCGACCCCGCCCTTGCCAAGGACGAAACCGATTTCAATCTCAACGACCCCAGCCTCAGCGCCAACGCCCGCCACATCCGTTGGGATACTCTGCTCGCCGAAAATAAAGGCCGCATCGACGTTGCGCTCGGCCAGAAATTCCTGGGCGACCACTACGATACGTTTGACAAAAAAATCGAGCCCGATGAGCGCACGCTCTGCGGCCATATCGAGCTCTCTTCGCGCGGATCCAAACCATGGCAGCCTGCTTACGGCACCGCCGGCGCGGTGGAAAACAAGGTAGCCGACGCGACAATGGCCGCCGCCATGTCCTTCAGCGCTTCCATGGGCCACTCCTGCGGCATCGATTTCAAAGCCGCGAAGCATCTCAAGGCTCACCCCGAATTCGCCTGGGAAAAATCGGAACTGCGAGACCTCGATTCCCATCCCTTCACCACGTTCACGATATCGAAATAGCGAATGCACAGCAGCCGACACCGAACCCCGACCGTAAGGGAGGGGATAGCGAAGCCGCGTTCATCAGAACTAAAAAACCAACTTCAACCCGAACTGAATCTGCCGCGACGTAGTCGTAGTCGTTGTAATCAGCCCGGCCGAGGGATTGAACGCCGTGCCGGCGAACACCGTGGCATTCGGCGTCCCGAAATTTGCGTGATTCAGGGCGTTGAAAAATTCGGCTCTGAACTGAAGACTGGTCCGCTCGGTAAGCCTTGTGTTCTTAAACAAGGACACGTCGAGATCGGCCAGCCCCGGCCCGCGATACACGCCGCGCCCCAGGTTGCCATACGTTCCCGCCGTCGGCAGGATGAACGCGTTCGGGTTGAACCACTCATTCGGATTCCCCAGCACCACCGGCCCGCTGAACGCCGGATTCACCGACGGCCTGTCAGGATTACGAGTATCGCCGTCGCCCGATCGATTGGCTCCGATCTGCGGCGTGAATGGAAAGCCGCTCAACAGCGTCGCGATCCCATTAAGCTGCCATCCGCCCAGCCGCCCATGTCCAAAAGGCAGCGCGTAAAGGCCGGAAATGCTGGCCTGATTCTTGACATCGAGCGCCGAAGGCCCCCAATCCCGCTTCAGATCGTTGCGATCGAGCACCATCTGCGCCTGATTATTAGCCTGCGCTCCGGTCAGCGCCGAGTTCACATCCAGATCCTTCGACCAGGTGTAATTGGCGCGAAATTGCAGCCCGTGGCTGATCCGCCGCGTCGCGTCCAACTGGAGCGAATTGTAGCTGGTGTTGCCTTCGGTGTACCAGAAAAAGCCCGCGCCCAGGTACGGATTCGGCCGCGTGGTCACCGGGATGTATTGTTGGCCTTCGACCACGGTGCCCTTGGTGGTTCCCGGCGTTCCGCCCGAAACGCAAGTGGCGCTGCCGCAAATCTGAGCGGGAATGTCGTTCGGATCGACGCTCACAAATCCGTGGTATCCGAACGATCCGACGTAGGCGGCGCGCAAGGAAGTGTTGGGATCGAGTTGGCGCTCGATCGTCAGATTCCACTCCTCAACGGTGGGCGTCTTCGCGTTCGGCTGCACGCCTTGCGGGGCGAAAGTGGTGCATGGCTGCGGAACCGTCGGGCTGCACTGCGGCGCAGGCGCGATACCGGGCGCGATCGGAATAATCGACAGCAGCGACTTGCTCGCCAGGGACACCGCGCCATTGGCTGGCGGCAGCGAGTTCAGCAGGAAACTGAGATCGTCGATCAGCGAATAAAAGGTGCCGAACGAGGCGCGGACGGCCGTTTTCCCGCTGCCAAACGGGTCCCAGGCAAGGCCGACGCGCGGCGCGAAAAGATGGGTCGCGTTATTTTGCGTGAATGCCGAATGACCCACCACGACGTTGGTTTCGAGCACATCGTTCGAGGTGATGTAGTTCGCCGCGCGACCTGATTCTTCGTTCCATCCGTTGGTAAATTCATCGCGCAAGCCCAGGCGGACGGTCAGATTGGGCCGCAGGCGGATCGAATCCTCGATGTACCACGCGCCTTCGAGGCTGCGCCAGCCGAGCTCGTTGGGATCGGGAATCACCTGGAACGTGCTCACCGTGCCTTGGAGCAGGGTCGTCAAACTGGTGAAGGTCGCCTGGCCGAGTTGACGGGACGCGCTGTCCTCGTTGTCGCGAATGGGCTGAATCCAGGCGCCGATGCTGATCTGATGCATCCCTTTGGTGATCTGCACCTCGTCCGTGTAAGTGAACAAATTCCGGCGATTCCATGACCCCGCGGCATTGTTCGGCCCGGCCGCGGTGATGCCCGAAATTCCCGTGGTGGTCACTCCGCCGTTGACCACGACGCCACCCGGGCCGTCGCCGGTGACGAACGATTCGTTGGCTGGAAATGCCGCCAAAAGGACTGAGGCCAGATTAAACTCCGCCCGCGAAAATCCGATGGTCGCGGTATTCAGCACCCGCGGGGAGAAGACGTGCGTCTCCTGAATGCTGGCCACCTGGCTCTGAAGCGCTTCATAGGACGCGAACAAAGGATCGGCCTGCGGGACCAGGCTGTTGCCGTTGTCGATGGTGTAGGAAACCGACAGAGAGTCACCCTGGCGAATGACATAATCGGCGCGAGTGGTGCCAAAATCCTCATGAATCTTTTCTTTCGGATTGTTGTAGGACAGCGCATCGCCGCTGGCGACGCCGCTCGAAAGCAGCTCCGCGCCGTTGGCCTGCGGCCACAAATTCAGAAACGGCAGCATCGCCGGATTCAGATTCGCGACCGGCATATAAACGCCCGCGATCGGCACCAGACCCTGGTGGACCTGCGCGTCCGGCACCACGCTCACGCTGCTCAGAGCGAGCGCTTGCCGGAATCCTTCGTAGTTGCCGAACAGGAACAGCTTGTTCTTCTTAATCGGCCCGCCAAGCGCGCCTCCAAATTGATTCCGGCGGAATGGCGGAACCGAGGCCTGGTCGAAAAAGTTTCGCGCATCGAGCGCGCTGTTGCGCAGGAATTCGAACAGCGTTCCGTGCAGGGCATTGGTGCCCGATTGCGTCAGAATGCTGACCTGTGCGCCCGCACGCTTCCCATACTCGGCGCCGTATGTATCGGTGAGCACATTGAATTCGCGCACCGCGTCGATCCCCAACAGTTCGCCGCTTACGCCGCCGGGCGAGATCCCGAGCTGGCTGGAACCGGTGTATTCGACGCCATTAATAAGGAACAGATTTTCCGATGTACGCCGTCCCGCCACCGAGAATGTATTGCCGTCGCTGGTGCTGGTATTGGCGCTCTTCATCGCGCTGTAGTTGACGGTGCCGGGATTCAGCGCAATCAAATTGTCGAAGCTACGCCCGTTCAGCGGCAGATCCTTAACCTCCCGTTCACCGACGATACCTGAAGTCGCCGAGGTGGTCGTGTTGACCACTGGAACGTCCCCAGTGACCGTGACTTCCTGCACGAATTCGCCCACTTCGAGCCGGAAATTGACCACCGCCTGCTGTGCGACCTGGAGATTGATTCCCTTGCGGACGGCCGCCTTGAAACCGTTCTTTTCGACCTTCACTTCATGTGGTCCAGCGGCCAGCGAAAGGACGCTGAAGTTGCCGGATTCATTGGTCGCCGTGATGCGAGTGGCGCCCGTTTCGGCATTGGTGACCACCACTTTCGCACCGCCTACGCCGGCGCCCGAAGGATCCTCCACGGTTCCCGAAATCGCGGCGGCAACCTGCGCGTACACGGGCACCGTGAGCAGCAGCGCCAGGATGGCCCTAGTCATTTTGGCACGCCAGTAAACGCATCGAGCCCGAGGACGCGAGCCCCACGCTCTTCTCCCACGCCCCAGCCGAGCGTCGACATTCTTTGCGGATTAGAACTAAATACAATTTGAAAACAGGATGGATCATCAGGAGCCGCCGGAGCTTTTCCCCTCATCGGGGATACCAAAGCCAGATATTTGAGGATAGTATAAATGTCGCCTTCCTCCGGAAAGCTCACGTCGAATTCCTGCGTGCAAAACCGCACCTGGGACCCGCGCTCCGCCAAACGGAACGCGAAGAACGCCGCGCAATCCACCGCCGCTTCGAACCAGGTTTCGGCGTCGGTGTCCAAATCGAAATAGATCACCACGCGATTATCCTGCTCCCGCGCGAACTCCCGCACCTGCAAATCGCCGGTGTGCGCTGTGGCCTTCCAGTCCACGTGGCGCGCGCTTTCGAGCGCCTCATAAGGACGGATGCGATAAAAATCATGACCGCGTCCGCGCTGCTGCGCCTCCATTTCCCCGCGCACCCCAGCCAGCAGTGCTTCGAAGCCCGGCTGCGCATCCACGCACGGATAGACCAGCAGATCGTGCTGCGCGGTGACCATCTCCCGCCGCTCCGAAAATCCAAACGGGAAGCGCGTCGAGAATTGGAAAGTCCGCTCGCGCTGCGCTCCGCGTTTTGGAAAAAATAAATCCACCGGCTCTTCGAGCACCGCGCCGCCCGGAATCACAGGGAAGTACAGGATTGCGTCAAATCCGCTTTCCTTCGAACCAGCCAAATGAATGCTGAACGACGGGATCACCCGCTTCAAATTGCGGATGCGAATGCCGGCACGTACTTTGCGCCGCGCCGAAATATGCTCCGGTACAAGAAGATTGATTTCCAAACCGGCGATACCCAAGCGGCTGATGAACCCTGAAACCAGCAGCGTGGAAAGCATCGCGGCGAAAATCAGGAATAGTAAATTGTTCGCCGAAATAAACGCGCCCGCGCCCACCACGCCCATCGCCACCGTATACGCGATGCCGGTGCCCGTCACTTGCTGGCGCAGCCCCTGCATCCAGACGACGCGAAATTTCCGCCACGCCCGAGGTAGCCACGAATCATGCAGCGATTTAATCCCGCGAACCGGTAACATGGACTCTCCCAATCGCATTTACTAATTTACGATACGGAATTTTGTCGATCGATTCGAACCCCAGCCACTCCCCGTCGCGCCAGGTCGAGCCATGCCAGCGCGTCAGAATCGCCAGATGCTCCATATTCGGCGGACCTCCCGCAGCCAGCGCATTCGTCAGTTCGCGCAACCGCCGATCCATGGATTCGCCGGCTCCCATGGTGCCTCCCAACGTGAACGGCACCGGTTCCAACCATCGCCCACCCAGCAAGAACAGCAACTCCACGGCATCATTGACAGGCGCCCGCACCACGGCCACGCCGTTTAACTTGTCGATCGACTTGGCCAACTCCCCGGCGAACCCGCGCACCTCGGCGATTTTCTCAACCCGTTGATGTAGCCTCTCCGCCGCCTCAAACTGCATCTCCATGCTGGCCCGGTCGCGCGCCGCCTCCGCCGTCTCCAGCAATGACGATCCGCTCGAGCGCAGAAACTGTTCCATACGCGCCGACTCACTGCGATATTGCTCCACCGTGACCGCTTCCTGGCAGGGCCTTAAACAGCGCGCCATCTCGCCGTAAATGCACCCCGGATGTTCCGGCGAGGGGGTCAGATTTTCTTCGCATCGCCGGATCTGAAACAGGTCGAGGAGTTCGCCGTCAAACCGTTCCGCCGCCGCCCGGCTGGAAAATGGCCCATAAAACAGGCCTTTTCCGAGGCGTGTTGTCACCATGGTCCGGGGAAATGGATTGTCGACAGTCAAGCGCACAAATGCCGGAGGCCGCAGCCGCGTAATTCTGGGCCAATCCTCCGGAAAATATTTCTGCGCCAGCTCCAGATACAGCAGCGACGATGCCAGGCGCGACCCCATCGGCCAGTATTCGATGCGATCGGCAATCCCGCGCAAATTCAGTAGCTTCGATACCCGGTCCCGATCCGAAATCAGTCGTTTCAGGCGCCTTTTGAGCAGCGCCGTTCGCGCCAGGTAAGGTTTTCCCTCGCTGGCCCATAACAAAAATACCGCCGGAACATCAGGAATCGACTCCAGATCGGAAGGGTTCGCAGTCAGCGGCGGGCGCATGTCTCTTCAAGAGTAACTTTTAATGCAGGTATGCGAAACAGCATAGCCATCCGCGTGTTCTCTATTATTAGAATGACAAAAATTCTCAAACAAGCCCCGATTCTGATCGCCCTGGCCAGCCTCGCGTTCGCGCAGGGCCGACACCCCGCTTATCTGCACGCCCGCAGCGACCTGCGCCGCGCCACTCTGCTGATGCGGATTCCCGATGAGCCGAATGTGAACCGCGATATGGCCATCGCCATCGACCACACCGAGCACGCCATTCATGAGCTGGACGATGCCGCGCGCTGGGATCGCAAGGATCTTGACGACCATCCGCCCGTCGATATGCATCTGGGCCGCGGCGGGCGTTTTCGAGAAATTATTCGTCTGCTGGAGAGCGCGCGCCACGATATCGAACAGGAAGAAGATAATCCGATCGCCAGAGAATGGCGCAATCGGGCGTTCCACAATATCGACGATGCGATCGCCGTGGTGCGCAAAGGCGGTTACGATAAATTCCGCGACCAAGCCATGATGGCAATACCGCCTGCTGAAAGAGTCTCTTATTGAAAGAGCCTCCAGTGGGGCCGCCAATGGAGTATGACCTTGGAAGCTTCAGGGAGGCGATTGAGAACTTAGTGCCCTCAAAGGCAAAGTTGGCATCGAGATAGGTGGCCGAGCCAAAGCGCGATCACCGCTCGATCTACGCCGCCTGGCAGCAGTTCCATGGCAGAGGCGTGGCGAAGCACGCGTGGTGAAGCTCTTTTCTTGCGTAGCGAAGGGCAGTTCTTTCGCGCTGCGCCACGTGGCGCGCCAGCAAGGGCTGAACACCATCGGCACTCAAGGGGTCCGACGGGGGCGCTGAGAAAGAATTGATTGACGAATCCCGATACATCCGTGCATATTGCACTAGAGCGATTTCAGAGTTGCTGTAGACTTGCAAACCCGCCAAAAATGGCGGCCCCACAAGCTCTGCGCAATGCCCGGGCCTCGATCGCGATTGAATCTCGGGCCGGACCGGTTACCAAAGCTGTAGTGGGGAGTAGTAATCTTCATGAGCGGAATGATCAAAGATCTGCGATACGCGCTTCGACAGCTCCGTTTGAACCCGACCTTCACGATTGTCTCGGTACTTTCTCTGGCTCTGGGTATCGGGGCCAACACCGCTATTTTTCAGTTGATTGACGCGGTTCGGCTACGGACGCTGCCGGTTGAAAAGCCGCAGGAACTGGCGTCCATCGACTTTCCCGAGGGGTCCATGCGTTCGGGCTGGTATTCGACGCGCAGTGCGCGGCTCACTTATGCGCAATGGGATCTGATTCATCAGCGCCCCAGCGCGTTTAGCGGGACCGCCGCCTGGAGCGCGACGCAGTTCAATCTGGCCGAAGGAGGCGCGGTGCGCCACGCCGAGGGTCTGTTCGTCAGCGGAGACTTTTTCAGCGTGCTCGGCGTCCCGGCCTTGCTGGGACGCGGCTTCACCGCTGAGGACGACCGACCGGGCTGCGGTTCGCCGGGAGCGGTCATCAGTTATTCCTTCTGGCAGCGCGAATTCGGCGGCGACGCGGCGGTGCTGGGCCGGACGGTCAGGCTGAATGGCCGGCCTTTCACAATCTTGGGGGTTACACCCGCTGGTTTCTTTGGCGTCGAGGTGGGCTTCCGTTATGACGTGGCGCTGCCCTTATGCGCCGACCCCATGTTTGCCGAGGACGGCTCCCCCGGGCGGATCCCGGTCCGGCACGCCTGGTGGCTATCCGCGATGGGTCGATTGAAGCCGGGCTCGACCATCGCCGGGGCGAACGCCGAGATGCAAGCGCTTTCGCCGGGCATCATGGAAGCCACGCTGCCGCCCACTTACCGCCCTGACGACGCCAAGAAATATCTGGCGAATAAGCTGACGGTTACAGCCGGAAGCACGGGCGTATCGGTTTATCGCTCGATTTACGAGAATCCTCTGTGGATCCTACTCGCGACCACCGGCCTGGTGCTGCTGATCGCATGCGCGAACCTGGCGAACCTTCTGCTGGCGCGGGCCAGCATCCGCGAACGGGAGATTGCCGTGCGCCAGGCGATCGGGGCGTCGCGAGGCAGGCTGATCGCACAACTGCTATCGGAAAGCATGGTGCTGGCGCTCATAGGAACCGCCCTGGGAGCGCTGTTAGCCCAGGCATTGAGTCGCGCGCTGGTGGTATTTCTGAGCACCAAAGGAAATTCTCTGTTTGTCGGATTGCAGTTGGATCCGCGAGTGCTCGGATTCATGGCGGGCGTAGCGATCCTGACCTGCCTGCTGTTCGGCCTGACTCCGGCAATCCGCGCAACCAATATCTCGCCCGCGTCGGCGATGCGTTCCGGAGGCCGGGGGATTGCCACCGGGCGCGACCGTTTCGGACTGCGGCGAGTCCTGGTGGTGGCGCAGGTATCGTTATCGCTGGTGCTGCTGGTTGGAGCATTCCTGTTCGTTCGCAGCCTCCAGAAACTGCTGGATGTTCAGCCGGGATTCCGCGCCGAAGGAATTATTGCGGTCAGCCTGGATCTTCGTCCGGGCCATTATACGAGGGATCGGCTGCCGCAGGTTTATCGCGAGCTTCTGGAGCGTTTGCGCGTCCGTACAGGGGCAGCCTCGGTGGCGCAAGTCGGCTGGACGCCGGTGAGCTACACCGGCTGGGAGGAAAGCGTCTGGGCCGACGGGACTAACGCGGCGCGCCAGCATTGCCTGTTCGTTCGCTCGGGGCCAGGCTACTTCCGGACCATGGAGACAGCTTTGCTTGCGGGGCGTGATTTCGACGACCACGACGATCGCACAGCCTCCAGAGTGGCGATCGTCAACGAAGCGTTCGCACAGAAGGTCTTCGGCGGTGAAAATCCGGTGGGCCGTTCCTTCCGCGTCTTGGGCCCCGAGGGCAAACCGGATCCGGTCTACCAGGTCGTGGGTGAAGTGCGGAACACGAAATATTACGAACTGCGCGAGGATTACCAGCCAATCAGTTTTCTGCCCATGGCGCAGGACGAGAGTCCGGACGCCGAGGCCACCTATGTTCTGCGAACCAGCGCGCCCGTGGGCGGAGTGCTGCGGGCGGCAACGGCGGCGGTGGCCGAAGTGAATCCCGGACTTGGCGTTGAGTTCAGCATTCTGAGCGAACAGTTGACGGAATCTTTAATGCGCGAACGGCTGATGGCGGCGCTGGCCGGCGCCTTCGGACTGCTGGCGGGCTCGCTGGCTGTATTGGGACTCTACGGCGTGGTGGCGTACATGGTGGCCCGGCGGCGAAGTGAGATCGGCGTGCGCATCGCGCTGGGCGCCGGCCGTGGACGCGTGATCCGGCTGGTTCTCAAGGAGGCGGCTCTACTCCTCGCCATCGGTCTGGCGGTAGGCGTCGGGCTCTCGCTGTGGGCTGCCAGGGCCGCAACCACGATGCTCTACGGTTTGAAGCCTTACGATCCGCTCACCCTCGGCGGAGCCATCGTCACGCTCGCCGCCGTGGGTCTGATCGCGAGCTATCTTCCGGCGCGGCGCGCATCCCGTCTGGATCCGATGGACGCCTTGCGGGAAGAATAACGAGCTCGCATTTTGAATCGTGTTACAGCCTGGATGCGTGATGACGCCTTAGGGCAAGTTACCACGCGGCCGGCGTGGATTTTTGGGTCGTCCTATTTCTCGAGCCTGCGTTAGTTCACTGTCAAGAGATTGCTGGTGGGCGTAATGGAGCCCCCGTACGCGCACGCGATCACGTCGTTGCCGGCCGCCGCGTCCGAAGGCACGGTAATGTTGAGCTGATATAGTCCCGGGCTAATGACGCCGGCGAATCCAACTAGTGCTGCGGTGCTCCCGACGCTGCATATCGGCACGCTTGGAAGTGCTCCGAATTGCGTGGCCGATCCCGCGGTCAGCGTGGTCGCTGGAAGACCAAATCCGGTCGCATAGGTCACGATTGTTTCGCCCGGCGCGGCGGGGGTTGAAGCGCCCGGATAGAGCGTCGGCGGTCCGATGAGAGTGTAGTTCAAGTGCGTAGCCGCGATATAGCCTTGCGCGCTGAACAGCAGGAACGACGGAACTACGGTATGCACGGCCACGGCGAAGGGAGGGCTGGAAGCGCCATTGTTGGTGACCACAATATTCACGCTGCTAGAAGCTGTATCGAGGGGCGTCAACACATTGATTTGATCGGTGGCGCAGGATGGATCGGTCACGGCGCTGCAATAAAAATAAACATACGCGGGCTTCCCGTCCACCGTCACGCTGATGCCGTTGAGTTCGGTCGGCATCATCCCTTGGAGAAAGGAAGGAGCCGTGCCCCACAGTACGCCGCTTGCGCTGGTCGTCGAGGGCGCCAGTCCCGTCCCGTGGATTTCGGTCCACGTATTCGGCGCGATACCCGCCGCCGGCTGCGAGCCCGAGGTGTTCACCGAGGTGATTACCGGTGCGCCGCTGCTAATGCCGGTTCCGGTTCCGCTGATCGCGGTGCAGATCCCGATGGCAGTGATCTGATAATTCGTCGCCGTACCGCCCACGTACACCGAAAGAAAGGCGGTGTCGACGGCAGGCTCCGGCGGAACGACCCACAAGGAGGCAGCCGGAAATGCGGCAGGCGCAGGCAGAGTACCGGCCGGAACAAGATTGGACGAACTATTGAGGGTGACGATCCAGGAGGCACTAGAAAGAGCATTGTTGTTGGCACCAACGTTCATCGTGAACTCCGTGGCGGCAGTCAGCCCCCCGATCAGGCTGGCCCCACCCAGCTTGTAAGGCGTGATGGTACTTTGGGATGTTTGTGTGGCGCCTCCTGAAATCAGTGTGTTGGTACCCAAGAACGAGTAGATCGATTCGTAATTTCCATTGACCAGATTCGGTCCGCTCTGGACGATAAAGGAGGTGATATTCACCTGGAGCGTGGGTCCCGAACTCGTGAACTGATAACACTGCGCGTTCGATCCCGCCGCGATTACGAAAAGCCCAGCCAAACACCCTGAAATCCGGCTCATGAAATGGCATCTCCCAGCTTGCATTGCGTAGGCACAACCCCAAAACCGTCAGCCATACTCATAAAGATGGGTTCCGGTTGTCCCGCGGCAACCATGGGAAGCGACATTAAAGTTGTTACCAGCCAGAGGACACCAAGCCGGCAAAGCTTGCCGATCTGGTGGCAAGTTGCTCCTATACGTTTCCTTCGAGACTGCGAGGGCTGCGGTTTGGATTCTGCGGAGAGACAATAGGCTATGACCATTCTGCAAGCCAATCCATCGCGCCGCGGCTTCCTGACAACGCTCGCCGCCGGATCCACACTGCTCTGCTCCCATTCTCTGGACGCCGCTCCAGCCGATCCCCGTCTCGCCCAGGTGCTCAGTCGCACGATTGCGATCGACCTGCACAGCCATGTGGGGATTCCCTTCGGAAAACCGAACGCGCCGCTGCCACATTTCGATCTGCCGGGCGAGATGAAGCGCACCGGTTTCACCGCCGTGATCCAGACGTACGAAGTCGATAGCGTACCGGCGGGGCCTGGTGAGGACTATAAGCACAATCTCGAAGCGCTCGGTTTTGAAGACCGCCTCATCGCGGCCACCCACGTCAAGCGCGCCTTAACGCTGAAAGATCTCGAAACCGCGCACGCGCAAGGCCAACCGCGGATCATCCAGTCCGCCGAGGGCTCCCAGTTCCTGGAGGGCCGCATCGAACGCGTCGAGGAGGTGTACAAACGCGGCCTGCGCAATCTGCAACTGGTGCATGAGCGGGATGACCAGGTCAAACCTCTCGGCGACCTTTACTCAAAGCCCGCCCATTTGGGTGGTTTGACCGATTTCGGCGCAGAGGTCATCCGCGCATGCAACCGGCTCGGCATTGTAGTCGACCTGACGCACTTGAGCTACGAGGGCGTGAAAGCGGCGCTGAAAATTTCCACTCAGCCGATGATCTTCTCCCACACCGCTCCCCTGCCTGGACCCGGTGAACCCAATAAGGTCCCGGATTTGGCATCGCACCTCCTGGGCAAGGACGAGATGCGGGACATCGCTGCCGGGGGCGGAATCATCGGCGTCTGGTCCCGCGGATCGGACACGGCCAAAGAGTATGTCGAGTTGATCAAACGCGTGGTAGACACCGCCGGCATTGACCACGTGGGCATCGGCACCGATACGGACCTCGAACCGCGCGTGGAGCGTACCTATACCAACGCAATCTGGAAGGGCGAAACCCGCTCGTTTTTCCCCGCCGTTGCAGCGGAGATGCTGGCCGCCGGATTCACGCCGGAGGAAGCGAGTAAGATCGGCGGCGGGAATTTCTGTCGGCTCTTCGGGAAAGTTACGGGAGCGGGTATGCACCGATAATCCAACGGTGCTGTTATCTCTTGCCTCCCCGAACTGGATCAACGCTTGTAAAACGGAGCTGTTCGCGGATATGGATGCCAAGAAGTTCGCGTGCGGCTCGATTCGGGGCAATCTTCGGGAAAATCAACAAGTCGCCTGCTCTGCGTCAAGTATCCGCACCGGTCCTAAAAGGTATGCGGCCTGCTACTTCGATGATGATGGGCCGAATATTTCACGATCCCCAGCCCTATCCTGATTCCTCTCGAGATCTTCAAGCTCCTCCGTCATCTTACGGCCGCGAAGATCATGATCCTTGCGATCAATGTCGCCATCGTGGTTTATCTTTTCTCGCACGTCCGCTTTCATAAACTGAAGACCCAAGAACCACAATCAAAGATTTACGTCAGCCGCTCCCAGAGTCGGTGTCCGTAGTAACAGCCGCCTCCCGCGAACAGCAGCGATAAAATGACCACCATCAGGCGACAACGCACGCTGGACTTTTCGAACGGGATTCCCCGATAAGCTTGCCTTCTGCCACCAAAAGGATTGAATCCATCAAATTTCAAAGAACTCGGACCAAAGATTGCTCCCTGGTCCGAGTGATTACCTTACGAACTTACTGCTTCTGGCGCCAGCGAAAAAGGCCCAAAGCGGCCAGTCCCGCACCTAGAAGGGCGATGGTGGCGGGCTCTGGGGTTACGGTCAGGACTAAGTTGGCGGAGTAGGTCGACTCGACACCGCTGGGTCCCAGCAGGGCGAGCACCTGTTGCGGGTCCAAACCCGCGAACTGCGCGGTGTAGATGCCGCTGATCGAGGCAGTACCGCCACCGATGTCGAATAGCGTGCCGTCAATTCCGAAACTCGCTGAGGTTCCGCTGCCATTCTGATCCAGGTTGAACGCCGAGAGTCCGAGGGGATTGGCGGCTGTCACCAGAGCGGCGTTCTCCGGTGTGCAATGCGTGAGACCCGCGCAAGTGGTCGACGCGGTGTCTGTCCCGAGCGGAATGAACGTCAGTTCGATGGTCTCATTGTTGTTCAAATCGAATGTGATGAAGTCCATCAGCGCCAAGGGAGTGTTCAGCGGCTGGGTGGCATCATTGATGTCGGTTTCCAGTCCGAACGTTGAGTTGTATTGGGCAAAGGTTCCAGTGGACGCGCCAACGGCAAAATCTCCTTTTCCCGTCGCGGGGCACGCCGTGTCGCCAGGCTGGTCGCAGGACCAGTTCAAAAACGCAGCTCCGACCGTTGCGTCCCCCGAAATGTTAAGTTGACTACCATTTATAATTGGCGTTCCGTAGCCCGGTACGATCAGTGCCGCACCGCAGCTGAGACCTAACAGCATCTTTCCTATTTTAATCATTATTTTCTCCTATTTCTTTCTGCACTTCCGAACGTCACTCAAAAGGAACGCTAGTATCGAGTGCCTCCGCGCCGAAACTGCATAGTCATTTCTTGATCTGGCCTCTCGCCCTAGCTTTTGCGCTAGAACAAGCCTTACTCGGTCTTAGAGCATTCCTCCGGCGTTACACCTAGAGCAATAGCTTAACCAACTAAGGTCCTGTTGAAAAGGCCTAAGTTATAAACATTAGTACTTTTTGGTATTTTGGGCACATGGCAATAATTGCACGTATTTTCTGTATGGTGCGCAGAAAGTGCATTGCCTGCCTTAGAACAGCGATTTGAAAACGACGGTTAAGTATAGCGCTTGCGCGCGGTTAGGAGAAAAATACCGCGGTATGGGTACCTAAGGACGGAATAAGACTGTCGCGCGTAGTCCCACAGGAAGAATCTGGGCTGCCGATTCGAGTTGCGCGGTGACTTCCAGAACGTCGCGATCCTGCTTGTCGGCAGGATCTCCGGTGAGTACGGATTTCCGGCCCATGACGACCGCCAGTTTCGTCACCTTACCGCTGAAGCGCTGGCCCGAGAAGGCATCGGCGAAGGCGACCACCTTCTGGCCAACGTGAATCTTGCCGACGTCTTTTTCGTCCACTTCGGCTTTGACCCTGCGGCCGGAGAGGTCGACGAGTGTCAGCACGGGGCGGGGGGCAACCAGGGCGAATGACTCCCCGGGGTGCAACATGACACGAAGAACGGTCCCCGATATGGGCGCCCTAACTTCGCACTTGCCAAGTTTCTCCTCGGCGAAGGTGATGCGTTCCTTGGCCGCCAAAAGATCGGCATTTGCTTTCGCCACTTCTTCGGCCAGAGGCCCGGCGTTTACAAGTTGTTCATTCCTTAGCGCGCGCTGATACTCGGCCTCCGCGACGTCTCCATCGCGGGAGGCTTCGTCGTAGGAGGATTTTGAGATCGCTTCGGTCTCCGCTAAGCCGCGTAATCTTTCCTTTTGACGCTTTGCCTGGGTCAACACGGCCTTCGCGGCAACCACTCGCTGGGCGGCAGCTTCGCGTTCCTCCTTGCGGCTGCCCAACAGGAGCCGATCGTGAACTTGCTGAAGACTTTCGGCTTCGGCTCGGGCAACGGGCAACGCCGATTGGAGATCGCGGCAATCGAGTCTGGCAAGAACGTCGTCGCGTTGGACGCGTTGGCCTTCCTTCACATCGATGGTTTGGATGATGCCGTCGAGGCCGGCGCCGACCTCGATCAGGTCCGACTGTCCCTCAATCCTACCGGGACTGGCGAGCGCTACCGCGTCCGGGTCCGGTTCCGATTTGGCAGCGACGGAAGGACGGACCGATGCTTTGGTTTGCTCGACCGGTCCGTAGACCATGAAGGCAACGGCGGAGAGCCCGATGATCGCCGCGAGTACGAAAACTAGCGCCGGGATACGGCGGCTTCCCGAAGGTGTACCTGTTCTCGACATTCCACATTTCTCCTGTCTTCCACCACGCATCCATCCTCAAGGATGATCGTGCGTTGAGCAAAATTGATCCAACGATGGTCATGCGAGACCACCACAACGGTCCGCGATTGTTCCACGGCGAGGCGTCGCAAAATACCACTGATCTGGCACCCGGACTCGAAATCGAGCGACGCGGTCGGTTCATCGGCGAGTACGATCGGCGGGTCTGAGAGCAATGCTCGGGCAATGGCGACTCTCTGTTTCTCCCCGCCACTGAGTTGGTCGGGCTTCTCTTTAAACTTTTCGCCGAGGCCCAGATCGGTCAGCAGTTTTCGGGCATGCTGCGACTGATGGCGCCGATCGCCGGATATTTCGGCGGCAATCATTACGTTTTCGAGCGCGGGCAGCGAATGAAAGAGCCGGAAGGCCTGGAAGATAAAACCGATGTGCGTTCTCAAGCGGGTGCGGTTGCGTTCCTTCAAGCGGCTGACGTCGTTCCCATCGACGAAGACCGATCCTTCATCCGGAGAGAGGAGGCAGCCCAGCAGCGACAATAAGGTGGTTTTACCGCTGCCCGAAGGGCCCATCACAAGCGTCAATTCGCCAGGATGGAAACTGACCGAGACATCCTTCAACGCCGAGACGCGGGCGTTTTTGGGTCCGTATCGCACGCTGACACGCTCGACCGATAGGTTGCGATCAGGCACGGAATACTCTCGCTGGTTCTACGGCTAGCGCCGCGCGCACGGACAAAACAGAGGCAAACATGCAGATCGCGAGCGCCGGAGGCAGAATCGCCAAGGGCAGCCATGCGGGAGTCGAAAGCCAGGGGATCGCGCTCTTAGCCTGGCGGATCACCGGTTCGCTTAACGCGATGCCCAGCAGGTATCCGGCGATTCCGCACACCAGAGCTTGCGTGACGATCACACGGATTACGAATCCGTGGGTGGCTCCAATGGCCTTGAGTGTTGCAAATTCCTCGATGTGCTCCATGGTGGTGGCGTAAATGGCCTGCGAAACCACTGCCAGGCCGATAATGAATCCGAGGAGGGCCGCCGCGAGAATAGCGCCACCCGCGCCTGTCTGCGAGCTCCAGTACATTTGCGCTTTTCGAGCGAACTCCTTTTTGGTCCAAACGTCGACATTCGGCAACCGTGTCATCAATTGGCGCTTCACGTCGGCAATCGACGCACCGCTCCGCACGCGGACCAAAATGAACATGGTTTCGGTCGGACGCATGCCGGTATAACGCAAACCATCGGTGTAGGAGGAGAAGACGTAAGGCGTTCCCAAAAAGGAACTGAAGCCCGAGGTCCGTCCGGTTACGTTGGCGCGATGTTCATTGATTTCGACCGCGGACGGCAGGCCGCCTGACTGCGCGGACGACAGGCCGCCTGACTGAATGAGCAGCCCGCTGCTGCTCTCGTCTATTAAAATGGAATCGGGGTCTGATGCCGCGCCGTTTCCGATATGCGGAGCGGGGAAGCGCGAACCGGCGCCGCGTTCGGCTCCGATTAATGTAACCAACTGCTGATTTCCATCGGATTTTCGAAATTCAACGATGCGGGTCAGAATACGGGTGGTGCTTTCGACTCCGGATACGCTGTGCGCAAGTTCGACGAAGCGGCGCTCCAGGACCACTGGAAACTCAAAACAGGATGCGCCCCTTCCTGCGATCCAGAGATCGGAATCGGTCGCGTCGATAATCTTCGATGCCGCGCCCAGGAATCCCATAAGGATGCTGCCCTGGGTGATCATCAGGAGCGTGGCACACGCTATTCCCAGAATGGTTACCAGGAATCGCGTACGCTCATGTGCGATATTCTGCCAAGCCAGTCGCATCGGTGTCCTTCCGCATAGCCGCAATCAATTTGAAAGCGTTCGGGAAAAAACACCCGGTGGTTTCCCGATAACGCCGGTACAGACTCGCGAGAGGGGAACGCGAGAACTTCAATTCCTCGGCTCGCGCGGCTTTCTGGTACAAGAAAAACATCACAAAAACCGTCGGAAGCAGCCATAGACTGCCCGCCGCGAAGACTCCCGCGGCCCAAGTGAGCAAATAGGAACTATAAAAAGGATGGCGGACGAAGCGGTAAGGACCGGTGGTGACGACGTGTTCCGGGGCGTCGGGAGAGAAGGCCGCGGAAAGATGACGGGCCCAATTCGTTCGGATAGCCCACCAGAAGAGTCCCAGAGCGAGCAAGTACAGGCCGCCCGCCACGAGAACTTGTGCCGGCGGGACTGCGGGCGCGACCAGAATCGCCACCAGATGCAGGACAGCGAACGACGCGCTGGAATACCTGATCGCCTTCATGCCAGGAACATCCCCAGCGGGTTGAAAAAAGAAATTGTTCATGGCCCAGCGAAAGCTTGCCAGACAAGCTAACAAGCACCCAATCAAGAGCCAACTCCAATGAAACATCACACCTCCACTACTATCAAGGCCTTGCCGTTGACTACTCCGGCGGGGTCCGGGCGCGTTCTCCTGCATCCCGATGGACCCGAAATCTCAGTACTTGACGGATCGGCGGTCTAGCGCCCAACCTGTAGAGCGGGCGCAAAACAGCGTGGCTCGCGAGGTATTCATAAGGCCGCAATCCCGGCAAGGGGTTCGGCCGTAAGGACCAGGATATTTCTCAGGTGGGCCTTCATTTCCGAGACCCAGGAGGCGTATCGGAGGGTGGGCGCCCAGGAATAAAAACGGAGGATTTCCATTTCGCAGCGATAGCTCGAATCGTAATAGGAAGGCATTTGCGAATACCGGTCTTCCAGGGGACGCCCTCCGACTCCTTTCAAGATGGAGGCTGAACCATGTCGCGCGGTCGCGGTACTGATTCCGACCCCCCCGCCCAGCGCTTGCCCGAGAGCGTAAAGGCTGAGCGCCATTCGCAGGGCCTCCGTCGTTCGCCGGACGTGTTCCGTCAATGCCCAGCCACCAACTTCAACGTATGGGTAACCGAGGCGGCGGGAAATCGTGATTTCCGACTGGACGGCGGATCGGATCCGGTGGCCCCAATTCGGGCAGTCTGCGAGCGTCGATCTGGCGACGCTCAGCTTGGAAAAATCGATCTCATCGCGATGCTCCCGATACCGCGAACAACCGCAAAGCTCCCCGTCGCGGTTGGCAACGAGTAGATGCCAGCTAAACCCATCGGCGGAGAGTTGATGCCTTCCCTGGATTAGCGTTTCCGGATCGATGGCGCCGTCTTTGAGATAAATCTGGCCACGCATCCTTTGCATTTCCGAGATCAGTTGACCATGGCGGTCCGCATCATTTTGTACCCGATGGAAGAATTTTGGCACTGGCGATCCAGCAGGCGCTAACAGAACCAATTCGCGGGACGTTGCTGACAGATCCCGTGTCCGAACACGCCTCAGCGAGCCGGGATCGTTCCGATGATCCATGCACACCTCTTCTGGGGCACGAAAATCAAGGTTCGTGCCAGTCGTTTAAATTTGCCGAACGGTGAGGATCGCAGGGAGCAGTCATAGTACCAAAGTAATAGAATGGTAAACCTTTAGTTTGTAAATGGTTAGGTCCAGCAAACGGCGGCTGGTCCTTAGATGGGAGGTTTTTACTCAATCCGAACCGTAATTTTTACGGGGTATCTGTAATAACTTCTGTGCACAGTTTCCCGCTGTTATACGACGTTCCAAATTCGAATCTAGGGGCTTTTCTCAGACCCCGATTACATCTTCTGCCGATGGAATAAGTGTCTATTGAGACGTTTACTAGGAACTGAGGACGTTGGTACTATGCAACTTGCGGACGAACTCGAAAATAACCTCGGTCGAGGGTTTGTATTACTGGCTCCAGGTGATCGAGCTCACGTCGCTTTCACGCGAAAGATGGCGGACAGGTCGCGCTACAGGAGCTTGCTCGAAGGCGCCCAGAGGTTGCGAGGATCGATTTATGTCAGGGACGGTGCCATCAGGCCGGAACAACTGACACCGGACGGGCGGCACGTCCAACCGGTGGACAAGCAGAGCTGGCACCTTCTGACGGTTGACACCCACCAGAGGGTGGTTGCCTGTATGCGATATCATGCTCACCGGCCGGGGGCCTCGTTCTCCTCTTTGACGCTCTCTCATGCGCTCGGTGGGCGAGGGTCCGAGCTTGCGCCACGGGTCAAGAGCGCCGTGAAGATACAGTTAGATCTCGCTCGAAGGCGCGGATTGTCTTACGTTGAACTGGGTGGATGGGCTATTTGTGAAGAGTTGCGATGCACAACGGAAGCACTTCGAATGCTTTTGGCCGTGTATGGACTCTCTGAGCTGATGGGAGGGGCACTGGCGCTAAGCACCGCGACTACACGGCACGGTTCGTCGTCGATTCTGAGGCGGATTGGCGGAAGGCCATTGAGCGAGAATGGGGTCGAGATTCCGTCGTACTACGACTCGAATTACAAGTGCGAAATGGAATTACTGAGTTTTGAGACGTCTTCTCCCAACCCACGGTACGCGAGTTGGATCAGCAAATTCAGCAAGGCACTCCAGCACGTTCCGGTGGTGTTATCCGACTGCGTCGATAGCGGTCATGACAATAGTAGTTTGTTGCGGCTCTGCGAAGCCGTGCAGGCACCCCGGGCATCGTCTGTTCCGATGCTTTTAACGGCCTGAATTCCTTGCTGCCAGACGATGCGGGCGATCTCCCAGCGGATCCGATCAACTCCGACCCGGTCGCGAACAACCCCGACAGCATGGCAGCCTTCAGCAGCCGTGATCCTGTGCAGACCGGGCGGAACAAGCCGGATGTTATTGCCTGGGCATTTCATCGCGCCGGGCAAAATGATCAGGAACTTAGCAGGCTATTCCGCAGGATCGTAGTTCAGGTTAGGCCCCAGCCATCGCTCGACCTCAGCCACACTCATTCCTTTACGCTCGTGGTAATCAGCCACCTGATCGCGGTCAATTTTGCCGAGGCTGAAATAGCGCGATTCCGGGTGCGCGAAGTAGAGGCCGCTGACGCTCGATCCGGGCCACATCGCGAACGACTCCGTAATCAGCATTCCGGTATTTGCCTGCACTTTGAGCAAACGCCAGAGCGGGCCTTTCTCGGTGTGATCCGGGCACGCCGGATAACCCGCGGCCGGCCTGATTCCGCGGTACTTCTCCTGGATAAAATCCTCCGGGCTCAAGCGTTCCTGGCAGCCGTAACCCCATTGATCCCGCACTCGCTTATGTAGACATTCGGCAAAAGCCTCGGCGAGACGATCGGCGATGGCCTCGGCCATAATGGCGTTGTAGTCGTCGTTCTGGGCCCTGAATCGGTCGCACAACTCTTTAAGGCCGATCCCGCTGGTCACTGCGAAAGCACCAATGTGATCGGCCATCCCTGTTTCCTTTGGTGCAATAAAGTCGGCAAGAGAACGGCAGGGCTCACTTCCTTCGCGGTGCGATTGCTGGCGAAGGAAGTGGAACCGTTCTAACACCTTCTTCCGAGTGTCGTCCGTGTATAGCTCGACGTTGTCGCCAACGGCGTTGGCGGGGAAAAAGCCATAAACGCCGCGGGCCGTGATCAGGTTTTTCTCGATGATGGCATCGAGGAGAGCGTTCGCTTCCGCGAAGATCTGGCGCGCTTGCGCACCTTGTTCGGGATGCTCGAAGATGCGGGGATAGATCCCCTTCAGTCCCCAGGTATGAAAGAACGGCGACCAGTCGATGAAGTTGCGCAATGTCGCGAGGGGAAAATTGTCGAGCACGCAGACGCCAGTGAAGGAGGGGACGGGCAAGTCTTCGATCCGCCAAACGATCGGAGTCCTCCGGGCGCGCGCCTCTTCAATAGACACGGCTTTCACGCGCGGCGACGAGTGAGACTTGCGAAGGGCCTCATAGTCGGCGCGGTGCTGCGCCACAAAGGCGGACTTACCGTCGTCGCTGAGAAGGCTGGTGGTCACGGGCACCGCGCGGCTGGCATCCAGTACGTGAACCACTGGCTCACTATAGTGCGGCGCGATCTTAATGGCCGTGTGGGCGCGACTGGTGGTCGCCCCACCGATCAATAGCGGCAATTTGAAACCCTGACGCTCCATCTCGCGAGCGACATGCACCATCTCATCGAGAGATGGGGTGATCAGACCACTGAGGCCGATCAGGTCCGCTTTCTCCAACTTGGCTCGTTCGAGAATTTTTTCGCACGAAACCATTACGCCCATATCGATGACTTCGTAGTTATTGCAGGCGAGGACCACGCCGACGATATTCTTGCCAATGTCGTGAACATCGCCTTTGACCGTCGCGAGCAGGATCTTGCCCTGCGTCTTGACCTCTTGTCCAGCGGCCACCATCGCCGCTTTTTCGGCCTCCATAAACGGCGTCAGATGCGCCACGGCTTTCTTCATGACGCGCGCGGATTTCACCACCTGAGGCAGGAACATTTTCCCGGCGCCGAACAGATCGCCCACCACGCTCATCCCCGCCATTAACGGCCCTTCGATCACAAGCAGAGGACGGCCGAGCTTAACGCGAGCCTCCTCGGCGTCGATCTCGATGTAGGTGTCGATGCCCTTAACCAGCGCGTGAGAAAGGCGCTCCTCAACCGTGCCGTTGCGCCATTCTTCCGCCTTCTTTTCGTTCGCTACGGTACCGGAGCTTGCAGCTTTCAGCGCCTCACCGTGGTCGACCAGTCGCTCCGTCGCATCCGGCCGGCGATTGAGCAGTACATCTTCGACGAAAACCTTCAGTTCAGGCTCGATTTCCTCATAGACTTCCAGCATCCCGGCGTTGACGATGCCCATGTCCATGCCCGCGGCGATGGCGTGATATAGGAACGCCGAGTGCATCGCTTCGCGAACCTTGTTGTTGCCGCGAAAACTGAAAGAGATGTTGGAAACGCCGCCGCTCACTTTCGCGTGCGGCAGATTGGCCTTGATCCAGCGGGTGGCGTTGATGAAATCGACAGCGTAGTTGTTATGCTCCTCCATGCCGGTGGCGACGGTGAGGATGTTCGGGTCAAAAATAATATCCTCCGGCGGAAAACCGACCTCGTCCACCAGGATGCGGTAGGCGCGTTCGCAAATGCGGATCTTCTCTTCGAATGTCGCGGCCTGGCCGTTTTCGTCGAACGCCATGACCACCACGGCGGCGCCGTATTTCAACACTTTCCTGGCGTTCTGGCGGAACTTCTCTTCGCCTTCCTTGAGCGAAATGGAGTTCACGATGCCTTTGCCTTGGAGGCATTTGAGGCCAGCCTCGATGACCTCCCATTTGGAGGAATCGACCATGAAGGGTACTTTGGCGACTTCTGGCTCACTCGCGAGCAACTGAAGGTAGCGGGTCATTGCGGCGACGCCGTCGATCATGCCTTCATCCATACAGATGTCAATAACGTTGGCTCCGTTTTCGACCTGCTGGCGGGCGATGCTGACCGCTTCCTCGAACTTACCTTCCTTCACCAGTTTCGCGAACTTGGGCGAGCCCGCGACGTTGGTGCGCTCGCCGATCATGATGTAGACGCCGGGCTGCTGGGTGAATGGCTGAGAGCCGGACAAACGTAAAGGCTTGGTCAAGCGCGGCTCCCACTCGGAATGACGCGCGGAGGCTGACCCTCTAGAGCTTTCGCGATTGCCGCGATGTGCTCCGGCGTGTTGCCGCAGCAGCCTCCGGCGATGTTGATCAAGCCAGCTTTTGCAAACTCGCCCAAGTAGCGCGCCATATCCGCAGGACCAAGATCGAAGCCGGTTTCCGAAAGGGGATTCGGCAATCCCGCGTTCGGATAGCAGGAGATCGCGACATCCGCTTTCTCCGACAAGTCGCTCAAAAACGGATACATGAGGTCCGGACCGAGCGAGCAATTCAGCCCAACCGACAGGGGCTTCGCGTGTTTCACCGCGTTCCAGAATGCTTCGATTGTTTGCGCGGAAATCATTGTCTCGCCGCCGCGGCCAACCGCCGCCGAGATCATGACAGGCAACTCCTTGCCGTCGGCGTCGAACACTTCGCGGATGGCGACCAGAGCGGCTTTTGCGTTCAACGAATCGAAGATCGTCTCGACCAGCAGGAGGTCTGAGCCTCCCGCGATCAGCGCGCGCACTTCCTGCATATAGGCAGTCTTCACCTGATCGAAGGTAACGACGCGGAAGCCCGCATCATCGGCATCGGGCGAGTTTGACAAAGAAACAGTCAAAGGTCCGATCGCTCCTGCCACGAACCGTTGATGCCCGGTCTCATTCCCGATGCGATCGGCCCACTGACGGCATTGCCGGGCCGATTGCTCGTTGATCTCCCACGCCAGGTTATTGAGAAACGGATCCTCAATCACTTTCTGATAGAACTCCGGATCCTTACGGCCGCCCTTTTCGCGAGGATCGTCGACGAAAAACTCGCTCTGGGTGATGCTGGTCGCCCCGAAGGTATTGGTCTCGATAATGTCCGCCCCGGCTTCGAGAAAGCGACGATGGATATCTCCGATCATGTCAGGCTGGGTCAGAGAGAAGAGGTCGCCATTGTTCAGCAAATCCTTCATCGAATCTTGGAATCGCTCCCCTCGGATGTGCGCTTCCGTCATGCCATAAGTGCGGATGGTGGTACCCATCGCTCCGTCGATGATCGCGATCTTGCTCTCCATAACCTTCTGAAGAGAATGTTGTATTACGGTCGTCATGTTTTATTGATCGGTACAATTACGAACCGGCTAATTGGCATAGCAGGCCGCGGTCGACAATTCGCTCCATACCGATCGCCCCCCGCCGAGGCGGACCCATCGTTCAGCCGAGCTGTCGCTTCGAATCCGGACCACCCGTCGCGTCAACGCTTACCTTCATCATAGCGATACCCCGGTCCGCAACGGTAGCGCCGATGATACTACGCAAGTACCTTCTCGACGACTCGTCCGCTGACGTCGGTCAGGCGAAAATCACGCCCCTGGAAGCGGTAGGTCAGGCGTTTGTGGTCGATCCCCAGGCAGTGAAGGATGGTTGCCTGGAGGTCGTGCACGTGGACCGGATCTTTTACGATGTTGTAACTATAATCGTCGGTTTCGC
>Ga0116129_1000285_pt1 | contig 34966 bp, 41 predicted proteins | sample June2015DPH_17_2_FD_89732 | JGI IMG/M metagenome (GOLD analysis project Ga0116129, IMG submission 89732) | Peatland microbial communities from SPRUCE experiment site at the Marcell Experimental Forest, Minnesota, USA - June2015DPH_17_10 | ecosystem: Environmental > Terrestrial > Soil > Wetlands...
CATCCGCAGAACCCGAAAAGCCCCATAAACACGCACCAAAACACCAATTCAAACCGGTTTGAAGGCAAAAAGTCCACAACTCCCCAAGGAATTCAAGGACTTGTGGCGTTTTTCAATGAGTTCTTAGAACCATCATGACAACAGTCAGGACCGTGGCAGCCCGTGGGAGCGGCACTCCCTTTCGCTTAAGCAGCAATGAATGTTCGCGGAAGTTGATGAGATGGCTCATTCCCATCGCGATGAAATAACTGACAAACAGGATCCGTCCCAGCAACAGAAGCAAAAATGGCACATGCATACTAAAGGCTCCATCCCTGTGGCGCCGGTCCAACGTTCCGCCGCTCATTCAGAAAACAATTTTGCTCCTCAGGTCGGGCGCGACCCCATCGATGCGCCGAGAGAGTTCCGGCAGATGGCACGTTGGCACGCGCGGAAACAGATGATGTTCGATGTGCAGGAACATGTTGAAGGTGATCCAGTTCTTGATTCGGTTATGCAGCGTTCGTGCGAGATGGTGCGTCCGGTCGCAATGGTGATGTACTGTCCACACCGCGAAAAAGGCCGTCATGCATTGACCGACCAGCATCGCGCCTACGTGGTATCGCAATACGTTGCTGCGTAATGCTCCGAACACTATGAAAACCCACACCGCGCTCAACAGCAGTTCAGCCGCTACGACCCGGCGCAGCCTTTTGTTGCCATGCCGGAATGCAGTGACATGGAGAAGGATGGGAAAGAGCGGCCCGAACAGCAGCGCACGCCATGCCGGCATCTCCGCGCTGCGTCCTTCTACATCGCCCTGGCCTAAGTTGAGCTTATGGTGACGCAGGTGATTGAACTGAACAGCATGCATCGAACCAAGCATCACCAGACTCATGATCCACAACACGATATCGGTGCTGCGGCGAGACAGTCCAAGGGAGCAGTGAAAGGCGTTGTGGACCACGCGAAGACCTGTGAGGAAGAAGAAGAACGAGAAACCGAGCGCGAGTCCGAAGTGACCGAACCCGGCAAATAACAGTGAGGCAGCGAGCCACGCCGCTGGAAGCAGAGGTTCACTGAAAACCTCGAACCGGCGCAACGACACCAGGTCGCGCCACTCTACAAACTGAAGTCTCGGGTCGTGAAAGACAGCCGGCCGAGGTTCGGGACCGAGTTGAATTACCGAAGAACCAACGCTGTTCTTCGAGTCACGCTGGCGGCCTCCAGTCCACTTCCTCCTCAGCCCGGCCACAGCATCCCGGGCAGAGGAGCACGTCAAGCTGAACGCAGGGACTCTCGAGCCAATCAGGATTACTCCCAAGTTCGCGAAGATACGGAAACGGAAAAACCGGAGAAAAGCCGCTTAAATCGAACCCAGAACAATTAACAAACTCAGAAGCTGTGGTCGTCGCCAATTTACGCTCTGCGCCAGCTTCATTAGACCTGCCTCTGGTGAATTCGTCTTGGTTCTAGCCGCAAACGGATGAACACATAGTCATGGCTCCTTATTGATTAAGCAGTAAAAATAATTTGAGAGCTGTGATGGCTGTCACAGCATAAAGCGAGGGGTGAGGAAAATAATATGTGGCAGGTTGGGCGTCCTCAGTCGAGTTGAACAATCTGCCCGGCGAGAAAGGCGGTTCACTTCATGCTCCACGAGAACATGGGCGGCGAGGCTTCTCGGCGAGCTTGTTGCGTTCTCTTCCTCGATAGACTCAGTCCCCGCAGATGTTGGCGAAACTCCACGCGTACCCAAATTCAGGCAATGCATTTCGATCATTGAGCATTTTGCAGATCGAACGGCGCAGTATATGTCTCGCAAAATCCGGAGGAATGAAGGATGAATGCATTACCTGAAATCGATCTGCGATCGGCATTGGAGGCTCGTGGGATCTCACGCCGGCAATTCGTGAAATTCTGCAGCACCATGGTTGCAACCCTGGCGCTCCCTCCCCGGTATTTGGGCGCTGTCGTGAAGGCTCTGGATCAGAGGACGCGCCCTGTTTTGGTTTGGCTGGAATTTCAGGATTGCGCCGGGAACTCTGAATCCATGTTGCGCTCCGGACATCCCACGGTCGGAGACTTCGTGCTTGAGCTGTTCTCCTGGGAATATCACGAACTGCTCATGGCGGGAGCGGGGAAGCGGGCGGAGGATACACTCGAACGTGTCCTGAGCGAGCATAAGGGCGAATATATCGCCGTGACCGAGGGCGCAATTCCGACGGCGGATGGCGGAGTGCACTGCACGATCGGCGGCAAGACCGCGCTCGATATCGCACAGCGCGTCTGCTCCAATGCAGCAGTGAATATCGCGGTCGGTGCCTGTGCCTGGGATGGTGGAATCGTCAGTGCAGGTCCAAACCCAACTGAAGCGGTTGGTCTCGAGAAGGCGGTTCCTGGAATCAAAAACCTGGTCAATCTGGGAGGCTGCCCCCACAATCCCGCCAACACCGCCGCAGTCCTTGTCCACTACCTGACCTTCCATGAGATGCCTGCGCTCGATCAATACAATCGCCCGCTCTTTGCATACGGCAATATCATCCACGATCAGTGCGAACGCCGGGCTCACTACGATGCCGGACGGTACGTCGAGGAGTGGGGAGACGAAGGCAGCCGCAAGGGCTGGTGCCTTTACAAAATGGGATGCAAAGGACCCGAGGCGACCTATAACTGTCCGACAGTTCGCTGGAACGAGGGCACCAGTTGGCCGGTAAAGTCTGGGCACGGCTGCATCGCCTGCGCCTCTCCGCGCTTCTGGGATACCAAGTCGCCCTTCTACGAGCGGTTGCCGAAAGTACCGGGATTCGGCGTGGACGTTAAGGCGTCGGAGATTGGATGGGTCGCCACAGGCGCGGTTGGCGTCGCGATGGTGGCTCAGGTCGTGGGCAATATCGTGCGAGACAATATCAGGCCGAAGCATGAGCCCGCCGCTGAGAATAAGCCATCTGATGCGGGCGGAGGTCCACAGGCATGAGGTGGATTCCTAAGCATGTCCTATCGTTCACCGGTCGGATCCCAGTGAGCGGTCTTCCATTCAGATAGAGATCTGAATCAACGGAGACAGTCGATGAAAAGAACAACACGGAAGGCGGGAAGCAATGCCTCCTGGAAGGAGCCGGCACCCGGACAGGTACGAGTGTACGTCTGGGAGTGGCCCGTTCGATTCAGCCATTGGGTGATGGTGATCACCATTATCTCGCTCTCGATTACCGGCTACTACATGCATGCTCCCTACGTCGCTGCAGGGGGCAGGACCGCTTACGTCATGGGCACGATGCGTTTTGTTCACATCGTCTCCGGCTTTGCGTTTATGTTGGCGATCCTGATACGAATGTACTGGTTCTTCTTCGCCAACCGATGGTCGCGCTGGAATCAGTACATCCCGACCACGAAGAAACGCCTGGCAAATCTGGTTGCTGTCGGCAAGTACTACGGGTTCATGGCCTGGTCTCCGGTCCGGTATATCGGGCATAACCCAATGGCGGGTGCCGCGTATGCAGTTGTCTACGCCATGGCGATCGTCGAGATCATCACCGGTTTGGCGCTCTACTCTCAGATCCTCGGAAGTAAGACGCTCAGCTTTTTTGTGGGCTGGATTCCGCACTTCATCGATATCCAATGGCTTCGCGAGATCCATTTCCTTATCATGTTCGGCTTCTGGATGTTCTTCATCCACCACATCTATACGGCGATCCTCGTTTCCGTTGAAGAAGAAAACGGCTTGATGGACAGCATCTTTAGCGGGTATAAGTTCGTTCCCAAGCAGGAGTTGCTTAGAGACCCGGCTGTGGAAGAGCAGCAACCAGATGTGGAGACAGTTCAGGCAGTCGCTGTCGAGGAAGAGGAATCGCACACCGCGGTCTGACTTGCACCGCTGTGGTTGTTGCCGAGGAATGGCGGATCACGCGAGCCTCCGCCCGTCTACTCGGCAATAGATGCGCAGGATTCGCGCTACCGACCTTAGACATTTGACGCGTAAAGTGAATCCAATGGCATCTCTCCTGCGGACCCTGTTTGATGATGAATCGAGCAACATTCGAAGTAAGATAATTGGCATTTATGCGGTATTGCTGGTGTTCAATCTGTCGGCATGGCTCTGTGCCCTCTGCGCATTCCACCGGTATCCAGTGTTGTTGGGAACTGCGTTTCTCGCCTACAGTTTTGGGCTTCGTCACGCAGTAGATGCCGACCATATTGCCGCGATCGACAACGTCACTCGCAAGTTGATGCAGGAGGGACAACGTCCTGTCACGGTGGGGTTTATGTTCTCACTCGGGCATTCAACAGTCGTGGTGTTGGGATCTGTCGCAATTGCTGCCACCGCGTTTGCGTTGCAGCACCGCATCGATAGCGCCAAGAATATTGGAGAGGTGATCGGCACCCTGGTATCGACGCTTTTTCTGTTCGGAATCGCGATCGTGAACTTGATCATTCTCCGGTCGATATATCAGGCATTCAGGCGGGTCCGGCGTGGAGAGTCATATGAGGAGGAGGACTTTGATCTGCTGTTGGGCAACCGCGGCTTTCTTAGCCGCTTTTTTCGGCCAGTCTTTAGGCTGATCCGATGCAGCTGGCAAATGTATCCGCTAGGCATCTTGTTCGGTCTCGGCTTCGATACCGCCACAGAGATTGGGCTGCTCGGCATCTCCGCCGCCGAAGCCTCCAAGGGGTTGTCTCTGTGGGCCATTCTCGTATTCCCGGCTCTCTTTGCCGCTGGCATGTCCCTGATCGACACCACTGACAATATCCTGATGGTGGGAGCCTACGGGTGGGCGTTTGTAAAGCCCATTCGAAAGCTCTACTACAACATCACAATCACCTTCATATCTGTGTTGGTAGCCTTTGCAGTCGGCGGAATCGAGGCGTTGGGACTGTTGGCCCGGCACTTCCATCTGAACGGAGCATTGTGGAATCTGATCAACAATCTCAACGAGAACTTCGGTGTGATCGGCTACGTCATCATGGGACTCTTTGCGGTGAGCTGGATACTATCCATTGCAATTTATAAATGGCGTCGTTTCGACTACCTCGAACTGAATGCCTAACTTCGAGCGCACACGGATCGTCGGTGGATTTGAGTTCGTTTGCTTCTGGGCATTCGAGAGGAGACTGGACAGGGGAATGCTGAGGCCTGGTTGCCCCGGTCACGATTCTTGCCGGATACATTCGGGCGGTTGAGCACATACGCATTCAGCTATCACCGGCAAGAGAATCAGAGCGACGAAGCCTGCTCTTGACACTTTTCCTGATTTCCCCGCCGTCACTTGTCGTGAATTCTGTTTGTTGCTCGGATGCACGATCGGAATACCTGTCGTCACGAGTGAGTGGTAAGCCGCTACGCCATCGATCATGCCGGCTCAACAAAAGTTGATAAACGCCGAGATCCGCTCTACGGAACGCTGCTGCCGAGCCTGCCATATACAGCAGCCAGGTGCGATAGGTCACTTCGGAAACGGATCTCAAGAGCGTATCCGCGTTTCGCTGTAGTCCGTCAACCCAGCGCCGTAAGGTCAGTTCATAGTGTTCGCGGAGATTCTCCACGTCTCTTACTTCAAAGCCGGCGGACTCGGCCGCCTGAAGCGTCTGAGAGAGAGTGGCGAGCCGCGCATCGGGAAATACGTACTTGTCGATAAACGAGCTCTTTCGCGGTGGCGATCCGTAGGACCGGGCAATCCCATGGTTGAGAAAAACGCCGCCAGGCTTGAGCAGCCGATGGACCGTCAGGAAATACCGCGGGAGATACTTCACGCCGACATGTTCGAACATGCCAACACTCGCTATCTTGTCGAACAAGGCTCCGAGCCTCGCCTGTTCCCGGTAATCCAGCAATTCCACTGCGCAGCTCTGGCTCAAATTGTCTTGTTCAATCCGGTCGTTCGCCAATCTTGCCTGTTCGCGGCTGAGAGTGATCCCACGGGCAAGCACCCGGTATTTCGCGGCCGCATGCAGAATGAGACCTCCCCAGCCACATCCGAGGTCAAGCATGCAGTCGAGAGGCTTTAATCTCAACTTCTGGCAGATCAGTTCAAACTTCTGGTTTTAAGCAACTTCGAGAGAGTCTCCGCTCGACCGAAAGTAAGCACAGGAATATGCCAATGTTTCCCCCAGCCATGGCGCATAGAATTCAATCGGCTGATCGTAGTGATGGGCAATCGAAGACTTGTCCCTGCGAAGAGAGTGCTCAGAGCCGCGCTTGATCCATTGCCCCAAATCAAACAGCGAGCTGGCGACGCTCTCGAGGATTTGTTGTCGAAGTCCCCGATGACGAGTGAGAATGTGTTCCGCGACGGAGAAGGCAGAGAACATGTCTCCCTCGATATCCAATTCACCGTGAATGAATGCTTCCCCCATGGAGAGCTCGGTAGGCTCGGCCATGAGAGCCTGCAATGCAGCGGGAGTGTTCAGAACCAGTGCAAAAGCTGTTTGCTGCTCTCTGGCGGATGACCACTGCCACCCATTCCAGAGGCGGATAGAGAAAGGAGCACCCTCATAGCCTTGAAATAGATCATCGAGCGTCCTGGCTTGTCGCGACTGTGTGGGCTTGACCATAATTTCGCGACTCTTTCTTTCTGATGAAGTCAGACGCGCTATTCATTCTGCTTCGCGTCGGACATACTTTCCGAATTCGCAGATGTTGGAACCCTTGGATGAGGCTCGTTACTCATTGATCTTTCGGCTAGAAGGAAACGGTGCCCGGCAGAGTTCAATTCGGTCGAATCTGCTGGACGCGGCTGGGTTGTGAGCGGATGCTGGCGCCGAGCGGGAAGGCGGATAGACGTAACAAGGACTCGGCAGCAATGGTCTTGTGGAAAGTGGCCTTGGTCGTTACAGGGACAGGGACACATGCGGCGTGTCACACATTCTCCCCGCCCGGATTCTCCCTGGGCAGTCATCGGATCGTATGCGGCCATCGCCGACTACCACACGAAGATACGAGCACCATCCCCGGAGGAATGGTTCCGGCCGGCCAGTGTCGATTCACCATGTGTCAGACCCTCGCTTCCTGGCGTCACGCCGGGAAAAACTGGCTCGAAGCCGGTCAGCTCTTCGATCTGCGCGGCTTTGTGACGGTTCATGGTCTCGGCAGCAATATCCGCTTGCGCGCCCGAACCTGTTGCGAACTCAAGAACCCCACCTTGTTGCACAGCCAGGACGTAGGCACGCGCCTCCGTCTCTAGTGCTCCAATCTCTCGAAGGTCTTGGCCCAGGGCCAATGAAAAGTCAGTTCCAGGCGCGCTCAGAACGCCGGTAAGGGGCATGTCAAGCGGCTCGAAAAGAACACGTATCTCCGCCGGAGCAAATCCAACTTCAGTAAGCTCACGGGTCACTGCAGCCGCTGAAGCCTCATTTTCAAATAGACCGATCGCAGTTCTTGCCATTTTGCCCTCCTGCTTCGACGCTCACGCTGTTAGATGGCGGACCGCAAGGCAAAACTTTACCTCCGTACGAAGAAGTGTGTATGTGATGGCCATCACTTTACGCAGTGTCCGCAAACACAGCATTCCTTGTGAAATCGCGGAAGACTATTGGGTGGAGAGTCCGATCACGACAGAATCCCCACGGTAACCGGCGGGGCGATCGATACTCAAGCGAAGGTCGGAGTGTGAATGAGAGGTCTCCTCATAACCACATTTGGCATGGTCGACGTGATCGGTGAGCAGATAGAGCCGTACCTCCAGGTTGTCCCTTCAACATGATCGCACTTACATCACCTGCCCTATGCTTTCGCCGCAAATGAGAATTAAGAGGTGATTTCTATGTCTCCTTTCAGTCGACAGACCGGAACGAGAAGTTCTCGGCGCAAACCGCGTGGAAGGCCCAACTTCCTTGACCTTAAGAGCAGCGCGCTCGTCCACTTCAGCAATATCGCGCATCAGGTTGCATATCCAGGTGGCGCGATCATTTTCAAAGAGGGTACGTCCGCAGACGGAATTTATCTGGTTTGCCTCGGCAGGGTAAAGCTCTTTGCCACTTCCTCCGACGGCCACAGGATGATTCTAAAGATTGCAGGTCCGGGAGACGTGCTGGGACTGAGCGCAACGCTGAATGCCTTACCCCATGAGGTCACGGCGCAGACGCTTGTCCCCTGTAACTTCAAACACATCGGTGAGCGTCTCTTTCTGAAGTTTCTGGAGTCGCATGCGGAAGCCGGTTACCTAACTGCGCTGACACTCGCCAAAGAGCACCGCGAAGTATTTCTCGGAGCACGCCGTCTGGCGCTTTCGCCTACCGCTTCCGCGCGCATTGCGCAGATCTTGATTGAACTTGCAGTTAAAGAGGCGGCGCCGCGCTTCCCGATGGAATTGACTCATGCCGAACTTGCCAACCTTGCGGGCACGTCCCGAGAGACTGTCACTCGTCTGCTCAACCAGTTTGAACGCGATGGAATCATCGCGAGAGATGACTCGAACCTTACGATCCTCGAGCGATCGCAGCTGGAAAAGCTAGCCAACTAAAACAGGGGCGGAGCGATCCAGATCTGATTATGCCCTGCGACTGAGGAAGGTGAAATGATGAGTGGCCGCAATGCCGGATCAGGAACGGGGAGAGCCAGGCCGCATCCGGAGGGTTGGCGGCGGGTGGTGAGTTGGCTGTTCGCGCAGGAAGCGGTGATCGAAACAGTCGCGACTAGAGTCCGCTTTGAAGTGAGCCCGGAGACGGCCTGGAACTTGATCATGTTCTATGAAGAGGTCCCCGGCCGGCCGCCATTTCTTCTTCGTGCATTTATGCCTTGTCCCGTGCGAACAGAAGGAACCAAGACCGGCGTTGGGGCAACAATTCGATGTATCTATAAGGGAGGAGATCTGGTGAAGCGCATCACCGCCATTCAACCTCCATGTCTGATCCGATTCGAGGTGACGGATCAATGTTTGGGCATCGAGGGCTGTGTCGTAGCGCGCGGGGGTACGTACATGATCGAACGCAATGGCGATGGCGCTGACATTGTGCTCACAACGAGATATTCGGCATACCTGCATCCGCGCTTTCTGTGGAACCCTCTGGAGAAGCTCGTGACTGGTCAACTGCATCGCCATATTCTCAACGGCATGCGTAGCAGTCTGTCGGAAATCTCCTGCGATGTGCGCTTGCCCGCTGAGCGCCCTCCCATCTCCGAACGTCATTGAAGGAGGTCTGGCATGCACAGCATCGCAATCACCTTCCCGTCATTAGTTCTTATACGGAGTAGCGTCGCTGCAGTCTGGCTCTATGAGGGACTATGGTGCAAGGTACTCGGCCGCATGCCGTCGCAAGTGGACGTCGTTTCGGCCGTCCCACGTTTCGGTCGCCGGTTCGGACTACCCTTCCTGAGGGCACTTGGTGTAGTGGAAGTTGGACTCGCTGTATGGGTCCTATCCGGCGCTGCTCCCGGCGCATGCGCGATCGTACAGGCGGGGCTTCTTATCCTGCTCAATGTGAACGGTCTTTTGTGGGCGCGTAATCTCATCCACGACCCTGCTGGCATGATCGTCAAGAATGCTGCTTTCCTCCTGCTGGTATGGGTTTGTGGTGCGATGCCTGGAGGACGATTGTGACGATGGAGACGGCCTGGGAGGCTGGAACTCTCGGTTCTCCAAAAGGGCCGCAGCGCCTGCTCTTCGGGCAGATGCATGAAGACGCGGAGATTGAGCGCGCGGCGTTCGAGGGAAAGAGCCGTGTGTTTTGCATCGCCTCGGCCGGCAGCACAGCGCTCAAGCTCGCGGATGAGCACGAAGTGATCGCTTGCGATATCAACCCGGTCCAGCTTGCGTACGCTGAGAGGCGCGCGAACGGCGCCGCAACGATGACCGGCGATGCTGAGAAGGCGATGAGTTTCGCACGAGCGTTCATGCCTTTCATAGGATGGGGGCCGGGCACGGTTCGGACCTTTCTTATGCTCTCCGATACCGGCGAGCAGATGGCTTTCTGGCGCGAGCATCTCGACACGCTCCGCTTCCGCGCAGGCATGGAAGTGCTGCTTTCTCGCGTCGTCCTGCGCACCGTGTACGGCCCCCAGTTCCTGTCCTTCCTGCCGGCAGGGTTTGGCACCGTGATTCGAAAAAGGCTGGAGCGAGGCTTCGCCAACCATGCGAACGCCTCGAACCCCTATGCGCGGGCACTGTTACTTGGGGAGTCCTGTAACGACCGCACGGCGAGAGTGAGGAAGCCACAGTTCGTGCTCGGAGATGCGGCGGCGTTTCTGGAATCATGCGCCGCTCGGTCCTTTGAGGGCTTTACGCTGTCAAACATCCTGGATGGCGCGCAGCCGTCGTATCGATCCCGGCTCGCGCGGGCGGTGCGGAGAGCGGCTACAGACGACGCCATCGTCATATTGCGAAGCTTCGCGGAGCCGCCTATCGAACTTGCCGTCAACCACGCCGAACGCGACCGCTCCATGCTGTGGGGGGTTGTGGACCTTCGCAGCGCACATACGTTTTGAGGTCGTCGCTCATGATCAACTGCCCATGCACCGGGCGCTTTGGAAAGAAGACGAGACACGACGTCTGCGCTCACTCTGGTATCGAGAGCAACCCGCCAGAGACGTGACCTGCATCACAGATGCGCGGCAGAAAGCGAGCTATGGTGGAAGCTGCGATGACTGCCCTTCTGATGCACCGACTTCAGTTCGCGTTCACCATCACGTATCACTATTTGTTTCCGCAATTGACGATGGGTCTCGCGCTGCTCATCGTCGTGCTCAAGACGGTTGCTCTGGTCAAGCACGACGAGCGGTATAACCAGGCCTCGCGCTTCTGGGCGAAGATCTTCGCCATCAACTTCCTGCTCGGCGTGGTTACCGGCATACCGATGGAGTTTCAGTTCGGCACCAACTGGTCGGAGTTCTCGCGACGAACGGGTGGCATCATCGGGCAGCCACTGGCAATGGAAGGTGTATTCTCCTTTTTCCTCGAGTCCACATTCCTTGGGCTGTTCCTGTTTGGCGAGAAACGCCTCTCTCGGTGGGCGCACTGGGGTGCGGCCTTCATGGTGTTTGTCGGCTCCTGGATCTCCGGGTTCTTCATCATCGTCACGGACGCCTGGATGCAACATCCGGTTGCTTATCGTCTCTTGCCGGACGGCCGATTTGAGCTCACGAGCTTCTGGGGACTGCTGCTGAATCCCTGGGCCTGGCTGCAATACGCGCACAACATGTGCGGCGCAGTGATCACCGCAGCGTTCGTCATGTCCGCCGTCGGCGCATTTTATCTGCTGGAAAAACGCGACAGCGAATTCGGGCGGCTCTTTCTGCGCGTCGGCGTCATCGCCGGCCTTCTTTCCTGCGTCGTGCAAATCTTTCCGACCGGCGACCTGCAAGGGCGTTATACGGCGAAACACCAGCCGGCTGCAATCGCAGGCATGGAAGGGCTCTTCCACGGCGAGAGAGGCGCTCCGATCGTGCTGATGGGGCAGCCCGATATTGAGCGGCAACGCATTGACAATCCACTTGTCGTCAACAGAGTTCTGAGTTTTCTGATCTATGGGACGACTTCCGCAGAGGTCAAGGGGCTGGATCAGTTTCCCCAGGATCAGTGGCCGACAATGCTTCCGCTGCTCTTTTACAGCTACCACATCATGGCTGGTCTTGGGACGTACTTCGCGTTGCTCATGATCGTCGCCGTCTTCCTGTTGTGGCGCGGCAAACTCTACCGGGCGCGCTGGATATTGTGGCCAATCCTGTTGAGTTTTCCTCTTCCTTATATCGCGAATACCGCCGGCTGGATGACGGCCGAGATTGGGCGCCAGCCCTGGCTGGTCTACGGTCTGTTGCGTACGGCCAGTGGCTATTCGACGCATGTCTCCGCGGGAAACAGCTTGTTCACCCTGCTCGGATTTCTTGGCATGTACAGCGTGCTCTCCATTCTCTGGATCGTGCTCGTGTACCGCTTCATCCAGCTGGGGCCGGAGTCGGCTGAGGGCCATTCCCGTCCGGACGGCATCGCGGCCTAGAACGCAGAGGAGAAAACAATGGGAGCTGTTTGGTTCTGGATCGTCGCTGTGATGCTGGCCGCTTATGTGGTACTGGATGGGTTCGATATCGGCATCGGCATTTTGTACCCGTTCCTCGCAAGCAACGAGGACGACCGTAGCGTCATGATGCGCTCGATCGGCCCGGTCTGGGACGGGAACGAAGTCTGGCTGCTGGCGGGCGGAGGTACGCTCTTCTTTGCTTTCCCGCTCCTCTACGCTTCGGCATTCAGTGGCTTCTATCTACCGCTGATGATCGTGCTCTGGCTGTTGATCGGACGGGGCGCCAGCATTGAGCTTCGCTCGCACATAGATAACGGCATATGGCGCAGCTTCTTCAATGGAGTCTTCTTCCTGTCGAGCGCGCTGTTAGCCATTTTCTTCGGTGCGGCTCTCGCGAATGTGATTCGCGGCGTGCCCATCGGGCCGGACAATTACTTCTTTCTGCCTCTTTGGACTAACTGGCGTGTCGGACCTCAGCCTGGCATCCTGGATTGGTATACCGTCGTCGGCGGCCTGGTCGCTCTTATTGCCCTCGCCGTCCACGGCGGCCTGTATCTGGCCCTGAAGGCGACAGGAGATCTTTGCGAACGCGCCCGGCGTTTCAGCCAGCAGGCGTGGTTCGCGCTTTGCGTCATCACACTTGTCAGCTTGCTGGCGACCATTCTGGTACGGCCGGAGACTCTTGATCATTACAAGCTTCATCCTGTCTCCTTCGCCATACCCGTCCTGGTGGTTCTTTCGCTGGCGGCAATGAAAATATTCACCGTACGGCGGCAGGAGCTAAACGCATTCCTGTCTTCCTGCCTTTATCTCGCCATCATGCTGGTCGGCGCGGCTGTCGGACTCTATCCAACACTGCTTCCATCCTCCACAAACGCAGCGAAAGACATTACCGTGGCCGAGGCGATTTCCGGCCCCTACGCAACGCATGTGGGCCTGATCTGGTGGTCCTTTGGCATCCTGCTCGCGATCGGATATTTCTGCGTCAGCTACTGGATGTTCCGCGGCAAGGTCTCTCCTCGAGCTGACGGTTACGGGCATTGAAAAGCACAATCCAGCGCGCTTTGCTGGAGGTTCAAGACAAAGAAAGGCTGTGACGTTCGTCACGCATATATGTGATCCACAACACAGCAGCCAAAAGCAGGAGACTCGTGAGAATGAAGGGAGATTCCAATGCAAAATGGTGTCGAGGGTCGCTTTAAGAGATGCACGCTGGCTGCGCCTGATCGGATTCTGGTTGCCACCGATTTCTCCGATATGGAGTACCTCCTGCCCCACGCGATCGCGCAGGCACGGGCTGGCGGCTCGGAGGTAACGTTAGTTCATGCCGTTTCTCCTTACAGTGGGTTGCCAACCGAGGCTGGAGCTGTGCCCTCTTATGTAGACAGAACAAAGATGGTTCGGGACGCCCGCGTGATGCTGCTTGGCGTGGTGCGTCAGATCGAGTCACGAGGAATCAGCTGCAATACCGCCGTTCGAGAGGGCCTTGCCAGCGATGTCATTCATGAGGAACTTCGGCGCGCCGATGCGACCAGGCTCATCCTGGGTACCCATGGACGCGGAAGATTGGGTCAACTCGCGCTAGGCTCTGTCGCTCAAGAACTATCTCCACGGTGAATATCCCGGTATTTGCCGTCGGACCCCACGCCAGCGACGTCGTTCAACACGCTACTCCGCGGAATATCCTCCACCCGGTATCTCTTATGGGCGACTATCAAGAGAGCGTAGATCTGGCTCTCGACATCGCGCAAACCTACAGGTCCGAATTGACTCTCCTGTATGTTCTGGATCCGGACGTCGCAGACAGCACCAATCCTGAGCGGATCCTGGACTGGGCCAGAAACGCGCTGGATGCGCTCACCCCGGATGCGACGGCCCTCATGCCTCCCGTTCACACGCTCGTGACAACGGGCCAATTGACCGAAGAGGTCTTGAAAGCAGCGCTTCAGACCAACGCTGACTGGGTCGTGCTGGGCTCGGACGGAGACCATCGATTCGGACCGATCAACGCAAGCACAGCCTCTAAGTTGCTTACGTCTGCGACTTGCCCAGTACTCTCTTTTCGCCATGAGCCGTATCGAACAGGGAGCCGAAAACTTGAGGTCACTGCTCAACGCAGTTTCGCACCTTCCATTGCCCGAGCATAGCGCGGCAGACTCTTCTATTTTAGATACTCCGCAATCGACCGGAGCCTGGCAGGCAGGTATGGGGCGATTCGTGTGAGCAAAAGTGAACAGAATTGAAAATAGTCGAATGGAATACTCGCTGCTGAATTCGCTTGAGATTTTCTGCGAAAGAACACTTCAGTTTCCTTGTGGTTGAGGGAAGTGTCGCGTACCAATAAAAATCGGCAATTGCACAGGGAGCGGACCGTAGAACATGCTGACCTATGACGCAAGGGAAAATGGATCTGTCTCAGAGACCGAAGTCTACGCCCGATCGAATGCGGCGCAGAAGACTCCGGGGAGCCAAGCTAACTCGCGGTTGAGGACGGAGCACCAGCGAGGTCATAGGTCTTTCAACAACCCGAACATCGTCGTTCCGAGTCCGCGAGCGGTGATCTGCAGGGTGATTCAGCCGGCTTCGCGCTTACGGTTTTCAATATCTGAGAGGTGGCCCCGGTTCGGGTCTAAATACCAGGCCATCTCCGTCTGGGTCCATTTCCTTGCGTTTCTCAGATTTCGAATCCGCATTCCAAGCTGGGCGAGGAGGGCACACCAGACAATCCGGAAGAAGCCAGGAAACTGGCGCGATTACTTGTTCACCTGCGATTTTAACCGCTGCCTACCCAACGTATAGCTATTTTTCCATTTACCCCTAGAAACGGGAAACGGATGCGGCCACAGGCAACGTAAGAGTTTTGGTTACGATGATCCGCTCGAAAGGCACTTTATATGCCGTCAGCCGCGCGACATTCCGCAGATAAATGTGCAGACTGCAGTTTCCGCACCCTGCGTCTCTTTTGCAATCTTGGCGATGATGCCATGCGCCGTCTGGACGAGATTGGGATGCACATGGCACTGCCAGGCCGCGCGGTGGTCTTCAAGGAGAGCCAACCCGCAATTGGTGTTTTCGTTGTCTGCGAAGGGCAGCTTAAGCTCTCGGCGACTTCTCGCGACGGACGTGTGATGATCTTACGTCTTGCCGGAGGTGGCGATGTTTTGGGATTGAGCGCGGCCCTGAACAACATGCAATATGAGGTGACGGCGGAGACGCTCGAACCCACCATCCTCAAGAGCGTACGCCGCGCGGACTTTCTCGAGTTCCTCCAGACCTATGTTGAAGTGGGGAAGAATACTTCACGGGTTTTGGCAAAGGAATATCACGAGGTATTTCTGGATGCCCGCCGCCTGGCGCTTTCCGGATCGGCCTCAGGCCGGCTTGCGCGCCTCCTGCTCGACTGGGCCGCTACCGCGGCCTGCGGTAAACCGGAGCTGCGCTTCACTATGGCGCTTACCCACGAAGAACTCGCCAATATGGCCGGAACCTCTCGCGAGACCGTGACTCGTCTGCTAAATCAATTTGAACGTGACAAGTTCATCGTCCGGCACGGCGCCTCTATCGTGATTCTGAGCGCGGATCAACTAGATCTGTTGGCTGGATAACAGGCTTTCTCTTCCCCTATTCTTTCTTTCAAGTAAGAGGTCACCTGATCGCACGATGTGAGCGCCGTCACAATCGACCGTATCCTCCGTCACCGACACGGCTTCTCTGACTAGCTGAAAGTGGGACGTAGGGAGGAAACCAACAATGCGGAAAACCGCTTCATCCCGTTGCGGATGACGGCAATCGCGGCTGGCTCATGTAGCGGAGCGAATACTACTGCATCCTCAAGATCGCTGAGGACCCGCGCCGTGATCCTCTGGTGCCCCTGCAGCTTCGCACCAGGATGCACTACGCGATATCCGACGGCTTCCACCGCGGGTATCCGTGATTCACAGACTGCGTCCAGGACCAGCCGCATCGCATCCTCCGGCGTCGCCGCCTTCACCTCAGAGTGCCGGTTGCTCAGGTTCGTGCCTCCCGTTCCTCGAAGTTCGAGCGTGGCGTCTGTCTCCCCGATGTTGCTCACCTGCCCATCAAAAAGGCACTTTGGTTCAGAAGCGCTCTGATCGGGATCGGAATCGAACATCGAAAACTTGATGGATGAAGATCCACTATTCACGACCAGGATGTGCATAGTCTGCCTTATTGGTGCCTTCCCCATTGATGGACTGAGCATGACCTAAGTACGAAGGTGACAAGTATCGTCCCAAAGTCGAATCACCGGTTGGGATCGGTTCTCCTCGTACCCGAGAGCGCTCAGACTGGCCGTACTCAGGAGAAAGAACCTTCCGTCCTCCGGCCCGAGGCCGAGCCAGCGGGCAGCCAGCATCCGCAGGAAGCGCCCGCTCGAGAACAGCAGCACGTTCCCCTCAACGGTCCGTACCCGGCTCACTACCTGGTCTGCCCGGGCGCTGACCTGTTCCGCCGTTTCGCCGCCAGGGTAGCCGCCGCGGAACATCTGCCAGCCGGGCCGCACCTTGAGGAGCTCCTCGGTCGTTTTGCCCTCGTCATCGCCGTAGTTCCACTCGAGCAGGTCCGGATCGTCTACGGCTACGGCTTTGAAGCCGGCCAGCTCGCACGTCTTGGACACGCGCTGCAGAGGGCTGGTGAAGACCTTGGCGAAGGTCAATCCCCGCAACCGTTGCCCTAACTGTCGGGCGGTGTGCTCGCCGTGCGCGGTCAGCGGCAAATCGACCAGTCCTGCATGCTGGCCCGTAAGGCTCCAGGCTGTCTCGCCGTGTCGCGCCAGGTAAATAACAGGAAGCGTCTCGTTCATGCCAATCCTCCAAATACACTGCACACGGCCAGCGGATGCCGAGCAATCGTGATTTCCTCGCTGGATAGAATTACGCCGCCGCTTCCAGCTTGCCGTGGTCATCGCAGTGCTTCCCGTGGGGATGATGCAGGTGGCCCTTAACGAGATAATCCACGTGATCTCCGTGCGGCACCCGCTCATGACCACACTTCGGACCATGAACGTGATTTGCCTCATGTGCGCCACAGCTATGCTCCGGCGTGCACTTGTCCTGATTTGTGGCACTGGTTGACAGCTTGTGTTCGTCGACGTGACTCCCGTGGACGTGATGCAAGTGGCCGTCGTGGAGATAGTCGGTATGGCCCTCATGCGTTACAGCCAAATGGCCACAGTTCGGGCCGTGGACGTGCGAATGCTCCTCATGTTTGGTGCAGGTTGCGGTCATCGCTTGTACCTCCGAGGCATCTAAAGTGGAATTTCCGGGTCCAAGGCATTCATTCGCACGAATGTTCGGACGGCATATCCCTTCAATGCAACCCCAATCTAGGCTTGGCCAAAGCGTATAGCTGTTCCATTTTGTACAGGCTGCGATGTGCGTGGCCAAACATACTGGTTGGAGTCATCGTGACTTCTGCGCCATAGCCGGACTCCGTGGCTCGTGGGGACAGCCAGCGTGCGGTCGTCCGCTTGAAAGGAGTCACTCAGATGAAAATGAGCGTCGAAAATCGGCTTATCCTTTTGGGAGGCGCGGTAGTCGCGGGATTGGTGGGCTGGGGGTTTTTGCGACGGCCGCTATCCACATCCCTCTTCGGCATGCTGAACAGCGACGTGCGCCGGTTTTTGCAATGGCCGCTTTTCACACTCGGGAAGGTGCCGCTGACGCCTCTGTTTCTCGTCAAGTGCATCGTGTTCTTGATCGCCCTGTCGCTGTTTTCGCGTTTGTTTCGCAGCTTCCTTGCCAAGAGGGTCCTGACTCACACGTCAATGGACCGCGGACATCAATACGCGTTTGTGCGTGTGTCGGGCTACATCATTTTCGTGCTGGGCCTGGTGATCGGTCTGGACACGGCAGGTTTGAATCTAAGCAGCCTTCTGGTAGTGGGTGGCGCACTGGGCGTTGGCATAGGATTCGGGTTGCAGAACATTGTGGCTAATTTCGTAGCGGGCATCGTGATTTTGTGGGAAGGGCCGATCAAACTGGGGGATTTCATCGACATAGGCAACATTGGCGGTTCCGCGGAGTTGACGGTCTCCCATGGAGAAGTAGTCCGGATCGGCGCACGGGCACGTGGGTGAGGACGTTCGACAACGAAGTAATCATCGTGCCTAACTCCCAACTCATCAACAACCGGGTAGCAAACTGGACGGCGAGTGACCGGACCGTAAGATTCACCATTCCCGTTGGAGTTTCTTACGACAGCGATCTGGATGTGGTGCGCTCCGTGCTGCTGGATATTGCAAAACGCAGCGAGCATGTTCTGCCAGATCCCTCGCCGGTCGTACTGGTTACTGGGTTTGGCGACCACAGTGTCAACATCAGCTTGCGCGTTTCCACGATCACCATGACCGAACGTACCGTTATGCTGAAGAGCGATCTGCTCATGGAGATCTTCCGGGTGTTCCGTGAAAAGAAGATTGATCTGCCGTTCCCCGTTGCCCACCCGCCGGGAAGAACAACTGAAGCGGCCGTTGCCGGAACAAATGAGGCGTGATCGCAGTATCTGTCCAAGATGCAAAGCGAGGTTCAGGCGTGCCAGGCTCTCAAGAAGCGGCTGTTTAAGATGGCTTTCCGCCACGAACAGGCAGTGACACGCGGGGCAGCAACTCTGGGTCAGATATTGCGCGGCTTGGCGTCAAATCACTTCTAAACCCAGAGATGTGGTTGCACCGCGATACATCGAAAACCTGACGGATGGGGATCCACTATTCGCGACCAGCGTTTGCATAACCGTGCCCTGCAAGTGTCTCATCCATCGAAATTGCACTCGCGTCGCCCTTTGGGACTCTACTTGCCGCATCTGTCGTGGATTTGAGGCTGACAGTCTTGACATGTCTCGCAAGGCCGACGCTCTCAAGAAGATGAATACCGTAATAATTCACATCAACCTCGTACCAGGCGAGCCCGTGTCGGGCCGAAACCGGGTAGGCATGATGGTTGTTGTGCCATCCCTCGCCACCCGTCAGCAGAGCCACCCACAGATTGTTGCGGGAGTCGTCACCGGTGGAGAAACGCCGTGAGCCCCAAAGGTGCGTCACGGAATTGACCATCCAGGTGACGTGGAAGCCGATCGTTACAGGTAGAACCGCACCCCATAGGAGCCAGGACCACCCTCCGAGGGCAAACAGGGCAACCCCAACTACAGTCAACGGAACCCAGTGATATCGATTTAACCAACGGTAGTAACGCTCTCGGGCGAGATCCGGAGCATACCGCCTGAGAGCCTCCGTTTCGTTCCGGAGCGAGCCATTCAGAATCCATCCCATGTGGGACCACCACTTGCCGTCGCGCGGGGAGTGCGGATCTCCACTCCTGTCGGTGTATCTGTGATGCATGCGATGGACAGCGACCCAGTAGATCGGTCCTCCCTGGAGAGCAAGCGTGCCGCAGGTAGCGATCAAGTACTCCAACCACTTCGGAGTCGAGTATCCACGGTGAGTCAACAGGCGGTGGTAGCCCATGGCTATTCCGACATTCTGTGCCAAAATCCACACAACGAGAAAGACAACCAGTGCAGACCATCGAAAGTAAAACAAAGCAGCGATCGCGCCAAGATGGAAGCCCACGATGGTAATTGCAAAAATCCAATTGATGCCACGACTCACCGTCTGGGTGTGAAGACCCGTTTTGTCTTCAACCGTAAGATCGGGGAGCGACTCTTCCAGGGTGACGTCGCTCATGGTCTTGTCCTCTCGATACGTTTTAGATATCCTCTGCGAAAGCAGCCTTTGGAGCCAGTGGCGTCGACGAGGCGCTGACCTTCGGAAGATGAAGCGGTGCAAGCAGCATCACCGTCTACCATAGGTGGCAGCGCTAGCAGCCAGTATTCGACTCCGGAGATGTGAAAGCTGTTCAGTTTTGCTCAGGAATGCAAAACACGAACGCGAAACTGGTCATCCAGTGTCGCCGCCAAGCACGTATTCATCCAAGTTCGATCGACTACTACTCCGAAATGGGAGCATAGACGCAGTATCCTCGCGGCGGCGCGGGGAATTCCGCATTTCCCTTGTCGTCAGTTGTACGCTCATCGGGATGAGCCGCATCATGACCATCCCAGGCGACCGGCTTGAACTTCTGTTTAGTCCATTTCGTCTGTACCGAGGTGCCGCTCCACTGATTTCCAAGGTTGTTCAGCACATGGACCAAGCCGCTCTGCGCTTCTGTCCCATGACGCTGCATGATGTACAGGTCGGGATCGGCATGCAGGATCGTGGACTCGCCGCCCGCGTAGCGATGATGCACGTCGATCAGTGCGTCGATTCCATTCGGCGTACGAGGCCGTGCGAGTTCGCAATTGAAGTAGTCCCACCAGAAGACGCACGGATATCCGTCACCAGTCAGAATGAACGAATAGCCAAGCATCTTGTCGTTCACGACTTCATTGCCGCCCATATCGTGGTTTTCGGTGAAGGTGACCGCATTAAACGGACGACCAGCGGAAACCGATTGGCCATCGGTCAGCCGGCGCAGATCGTAATTCGGCGTGTCGCAAACGTCCTTGAGCTTATACCGCAATGGAAAGTCGAAGGCCGCGATCTGATCATCCGTGACCGCCCGCACTTCATCGAGCCAACCGTCGATAGCCTGAGGTCCCGACCAATACTCTCCCACCACAAATGGGGCGAACTCACGGCCGTCTTTCTTCTGGTACTGATACTTCGCGAGCAGTCCGATCATCCATGCCCCGAAACCCTTCACAAAATCGAACCTGAGACCGTCGAAGTCAAGCTCCTCGATGGCAAGGCGCGCATACTCGAACATCGCCTCATACACGCGTGGGTTGCGATGACACAAGTGCGGAAATCCGGCGAACTTCTCACCCTCGATCATGACGCGTTCATATCGGCTCGGATGAAAGCAGTTCCAGTCGCGAGGAAACTTCCCGCTCTTCGGTGTGAACTTTGTCCATCGCTTCTTCCCGTCGAGTGGGTTAGTCTCTTCCTCATCGGCCCCCGAGCAATGGTTGATCACCATATCGGCGATTGCACCGATCTTGTGCTTTCGCATTACCTGGATCAGCGTCTCGAGTTCCGCGCGATTGCCGTACAGGGTCTTGACGGAGCCCTTCTGATCGAAGTCGCCCAGATCAAAATAGTCGTATGGGTCGTAGCCATTTGAGGCAGGGTTTGTGGCTTTGCTGAAAGGCGGTAGCCACATGGAATTGATTCCGGATGCTGCCAGTTGAGGTACTTTCTCGGCGAGGAAGTTCCACCACGCCCCGCGCTTGTTCTCTTTAACCGGAGCGTCCCAATAAAACGCCTGCATCATGACGGCCATTCGCGATCTCTCGATTCTGATGCTATCTCTCAAATCTTCGACACTGTGCCGCATCTATGGATGGGAGTCTTGCACCGACACCCATAGCCGCGGCAGACAGATCAAAGGCTTTGTCTGCTCAGGTGCGTCCCTCTTGTGCCGCTCGAGGCAAGCGCCGCCAGCACTGGCGGCTTTCATGAGCTGCCGGCACTTGCGAGATGAAGCCGCACAAAGTTGCATCACTGACGCCACACAGTAGTTATGGTGATGCTCGCAGACAGTATCGTGCTGCGGAGCCGCAAAAGTTGTACAGTTTTGCTCATCCATCGAGGGAAGTGAATCGCCTTGAGTGCCGCTCAGAGACCCTAAACAATCAGGGTGTGGCATAGGACTTGAGTTCAGGCCAACTAGCGGCCAATCAGTTCTTTTAGAGATATTTTAAGAGCGTCGGCGATTCGTTCGAGAGCCCGAAGTCCTGGCTCTGCCCGTCCGGTTTCAATCGCTGAAATGTGCTCCCGGGCAAGTTCGGCGTGATCGGCGAGGATCTGCTGAGTCCAACCACGCTTCAGGCGCAGTTTACGGATCCGCCCGCCGACCCATACGCAGATGTCGGTTGCCATACCATCAAGGATGGCCGTAGGATAGGACTGCGATGTGAAGCATACTTCACATCGAAACGACGAAGGGAGCTTTTATTTGGGTCTTTTTCCCACGGGCTTCATCTGAAAATCACGATCTACAAAGAAAGAAACAGACCGCAGAAGATATACGCCTGTGATCTACAAATGCAGATTGACTCTGTTTCTCAAGCAGTTGCTTAAAGCAGAGACTTCCGATATCAGAAGGATTCCTCTTTTGTCTTAGATTCGGATGCCGTCTCGTATCCTTTTGAGCTTCTCCTGGACGAGGCCGCCTTCGGGGAAGCTGCCTCCAAATGGTTGAACTGAAGAAGACCTCATTTGATGCCACCATGTTTCTGACGAGCGCAGGCCTCGGACGAAGGATCGTCCGATTCAAGCCGAAGCAGGCCTTCTTTTCGCAGGGAAGTCCGGCTGACTCCGTCTTCTATCTGCAAAAGGGCCGCGCAAAACTCACTGTGGTTTCGCAAGGCGGGAAAGAGGCCACGATCGCGCTCCTCTTTGCCGGCGACTTCGTTGGAGAGGAATCGGTTGCGGGAGTGGCCGGGTTGCGATTAGCAACGGCCACCGCGATTACCGCCTGCGTGGCGCTTAAGATCACCAGAGAGGAAGTGCTGCGCGTGCTGCACGAGGAACATGCCTTCTCCGATCTGTTTCTGAAGTTTCTACTGGCCCGCAGCATGCGAACCCAGGCCGATCTTGTCGATCAGCTTTTCAACTCCAGCGAAAAGCGCCTGGCGCGAGTTCTCCTGTTGATGGCGGAGTTTGGCAGGCCCGGAGAATCGGAAAGATTGATTCCGAAGATCACACAGGAAGCACTGGCGGAAATCATCGGAACCACCCGGTCCCGGGTCAGCTTCTTCATGAACCGTTTCCGCAGCCTCGGCTTCATTGAATACAACGGCGGTATTCGGGTGCACAAATCGCTGCTCAATGTGATTCTGCATGACTGAGCGCAACTCGTCCCTGTTCCACGGTCTATCTACTGAGATCCGATACCACCACGGAAGTAGCTCCCCAATGGTACGACCAACTGCTGAAGAGCAGCCCCATCTCATAACCTTGCGGCGGAACCGACAATTCCGAACAAATGGAAGAGCTTCTCACTGTCTAGAAGCGTAGCCTTAGAGATGCAATGGCCTGCCTGCGGACGGCTGTTTTGGAAAGGCAACGAATCTGTCGCTGCTGAAAGAGTTTTAGAGAGGGCAACGTGAGCCTATACCACGACCTGAATCTTTCTCGGTCCCACGGTGCTTCGACACTGTGAGCCATCCTGTCGATGAGGAAGGGACAGAGTATTCCGTGAATCGCCATGACGGCCGCCTACCAGGATCCTTTCGTTTGGCCGTATCTACCTTGTTGCATCTTAAGGAAGGGAAATCATGAGAATCTTAGTGGGAGTTGACGAGTCAAAGTTCGCCGGAGATATATTGCGGGCTATTGTCGCCCAGTTTCGGACTGAGAACACGGAGATCCTGGTATTGCATGTGTTGGAGACAGTTGGGCCGACTCCCCCTCAGATGGACCCAGGCTACGCGCCCGAGTTGGAGGGCCAGAAAAAGCCAGCTCACGCGTTGGTCGAGCGAATTGCGAAAGAGCTGCAGAGCGCCGGATTCAAGGCCGACACTGCGGTCGAGCTAGGTGACATCAGAGAGGGCATCATCGATCGCGCGGAGGAATGGCGCGCCGATCTGATCGTTATTGGTTCGCATGGGCAGAGAGGCATCCTGCGTTTTCTGCTTGGAAGTGTGGCAGAATTCGTCGCTCGCCATGCGAAGTGTTCCGTAGAGATCGTTCGCACGTCACAGACTCCGCTTTCTTGAATACAACAGCGGTATCTAGGCGTAGAAATTGGGTAATGGGTCAGTTTGAATCCAAAGAACATCTGCTATCGCGAACGTATGATAAAGGACGTTATCATGCGTGAAAAGAGAGAGACCAACTGTTATAAATCCTTACGCTCTTCATGATTGTTGAACACTTCAAGGACGGCGACCCCGAGACGATTCGTGAGCGTTTCGTCCGTGATGGCTGAATGGTGCCCGAAGATATCATCTACCACGGATCGACGCACAAAATGCACGTTGCTTTCACATCATGGAAGCTGCTGATGCAGAAAGGCTCAATGCGTGGACAAGCTGTTGGGACGATTTGATCGATTTTGAAATCACTCCAATCCTGTCCTCTCAGGAATACTGGTTTCAGTTTGAACGAGTTATGTCCCGCGTGCTAATCGGGTTCATAACCTAAAGGGCGTCTGAGAGGTAAACTCCTGCTCATGTTGTTCATGGTCATAGGGGTAGACCCAACAAATGGCACCTGAAAGTCAGCAATCGACACAGCCTTCCCCTCGAGACAATGCAATGATGCTTGGCGCGTTGGGGATCCTCGCCTATGCCGCTTCAATGATGACGCATGAAGCGCTGGGACACGGCGGATATTGTCTCGCCCTGGGTGGCCATAACGTCATGCTCACCGGCTGGGGTGAGGGGTGCAGCGTTCATCCGCCTGGAATTGAGGCGGCGGGTCCTGCGGTGCAATTTGGTGCCGGCCTACTGGCGTGGTTGGTGTTGCACCGGCTGTCCCCGGGCGCCGCCAGGCTACGCTACTTTTTCTGGCTGTATATGGTTTTCAATCTGCTCGTCTTCTCCGGCTATGTCGCATTCAGTGGTGTGACCGATTTCGGAGATGCCGCCGTAATCATCTCTGGCCTCCATGCACACATCGTCTGGCGCGGCGTGCTAATTTTGTTCGGTGCAGTGGTCTACTTCCTGTCAATGCGAGCAACGGCGTTAGAATTTAAGCGATTTGCTGGACTCGATGACGGAAGCAGGCGCCTGTTCCGCCTCGTCTGGATTCCGTATGTCACGGCCGGCGCTTTTGCGTGCTGCGCTGGTGCATTGAACCGAACCATGGGGCACGGCACCGCGATTGGATTGGCAGCGGCATCATCTTTCGGCGGCGGTCTGGGTATGTTGTGGCTGCCCGATATGCAGCGCGGGATGGCGGTGAGCGCACCGGCACCGAGTGTCTATCTCAGCTGGAGCGCTGCGTGGGCTGTCGCGGCGGCCGGCGTCGTTGTGGCTTTTCTATTTTTTATCGGCCCTGGACTGAAGTGATCGCGTCTACCGCCACAGGTACCCAGAGGGTCACGGAACCAAATGGCGCCTGGTGACAAGACTGTTTGGGTTAGGCGGAGGAGCGAGCAGGTCTTTGCGACGAAGTGCCTGAAAAACGGATTCAACTTCACGAATGCGAACGCGGTCTTTGGGGTCACCACCTAAAGTTCCGGAATTCCGGCTATTCAAAGCTGGGGATTCAAATTGACCACTACCAGAAATTGCCCAGACTTTGAGATGGCCAAGCTGTCTTGTACGCCGAGAAAACCGTAGATACGGCAAAATCAGGAGTTGATTCCGGCCACCCTTTAGAAAACTAAACAGGGAAGCAGGGAACCATGCGGCAACTTACGTGCGCTGCAGAAGCGCTTGCCTGTACTGAGCAAAATGGCTCAGTTTTCTCATGCCGGCGAGCGGATACTGCTAGGAAATCGGAAGCAACACTTCCGTTGTCACCGTGTGGGACACTCGTGCTCCGCTTGTATGCTGCGGAATCCATCCTCGAACCAGCGAACATCGGAGTGCCTGAGGATGAAACCGGCCAACATCACAGACTCAGCGTTGGCTGTGGCCAAAGACCGTAGCCCTAACGCCGCTGGCACTCCGGCGGCTCTTCCGCCCCCGGGTAAGTCTCCGCCTGTGCCAAAAGCGAAAGACCGTAACATCCGTGTTTCCCCGGCTGTCATCGATGCAGCAGGAAAGGACGGCGATGAACTGCTTCGTTCGCTGGGCACCACCGGCGAAGGTCTGACGCAGGCTGAGGCCGAGGACCGGGCGCGAAAGACGGGGCCGAATGTAGTCGCGCAGGAGCGAAGGCGCGGCTGGTTTCTCCGCCTCCTGGTCATCCTCCGCAATCCTCTGGTGATCTTGCTCGCGGCACTTTCCTCGATTTCCTTTGCCACCGGCGATCCCCGCGCCGGTAGCGTCATGGCCGGAATGGTGGTTCTCAGCGCAGCGTTGCGCTTCTTCCAGGAGGCGCGCGCCGACTCAGCTGCGGCCAAGCTGAAGGCCATGATCCACGTGACGGCTACCGTGGTTCGCGATGGAAACGCCCGCGAGCTTCCCCTATGCGACCTGGTTCCTGGAGACATCATTCATCTATCTGCCGGCGACATGATTCCGGGCGATGTGCGGGTGCTTTCCGCAAAGGACCTATTCGTTAGCCAGGGAACGCTGACGGGAGAGTCGCTTCCCGTGGAGAAATTCCACGATGCCGATCCCAAACCGGCGAACTCGCCGACGGAACTCAAAAACACCTGCTTCATGGGCACGAGCGTTGAAAGCGGGACGGCGACCGCAGTCGTGGTCGCCACGGGAGTCAACACCTACCTCGGGAGCATGGCCGACTCGATCACCGGGGACGCGCCGCCGACCAGTTTCGACAAGGGCATCAACGGCTTCACCCGGCTGATGATCCAGCTCATGGCCGTCATGGTGCCGCTTGTCTTCCTTATCAATGGATTCACCAAACACGATTGGAAGAGCGCTTTTTTCTTTTCACTGGCCGTGGCGGTAGGGCTTACTCCGGAGATGCTGCCCATGATCGTCTCGGTCTGCCTCGCCAAGGGCGCGATTGCCATGAGCCGCAAGAAGGTGATTGTCAAGCGCCTCAATTCCATCCAGAACTTCGGTGCCATGGACTTGCTGTGCACCGATAAGACCGGCACGCTCACCGAGGACCGGGTGGTGCTGCAGCGCCACTGCAATGTCGCCGGACGCGAGACGGATGAGGTACTGCTCGACGGATACCTTATCAGCCATTTTCAGACGGGGCTCAAGAACCTGCTCGACACGGCCATCCTGCACAGTTCGGACTTTCATGAGCAATCCCTGGTCGAGAAATACAAGAAGCTCGATGAGATTCCTTTCGACTTTACCCGCCGCATGATGTCCGTGCTCGTCGAAAATCCCGTGGGCAAGGCGGTGCTGCTGACCAAGGGCGCGCCGGAGGAGATCTTCCGCCAGTGCTCCCAGTTCGAACTGGATGGGAAGCTGTCACCTATGGACGACGCCCTGATGAAAGGGCTAAGCGGCGAATATGCGAGTCTGAGCAACGACGGATTCCGGGTCCTGGCGGTCGCGATGAAGGAGCTGCCCGGAAAACAGGCTTGCTCCAGGGATGACGAACGCGATCTCGTGCTGAAGGGGTATGTTGCGTTTCTCGACCCGCCGAAACCTACCGCGGCAACCGCCATTCAGGCGCTGCACAGGCACGGGGTCGGCGTGAAGATTCTCACCGGCGACAACGACCTGATCAGCCGTAAGGTGTGCAGAGACGTGGGACTGCTCGCCGACCCGATGCTGCTGGGCGACGATCTGGAGAAACTGTCCGACACCGAGCTTGCTGACGCTGCTGAGAAGACAACCCTCTTTGCACGCCTGTCTCCCGCGCATAAGCAGCGGATCATTCGCTGCCTGCGCGCTAAGGGCCATGTAGTCGGATATATGGGTGACGGCATCAACGACGCCCCCGCATTGCACGTCGCGGACATCGGCATCTCGGTCGACACCGCGACCGACATCGCCAAAGAATCGGCCGACCTGATCCTCCTGGAAAAAGACCTGATGGTGCTGGAGGGCGGTGTCATCGAAGGCCGGAAGGTCTTTGCCAACATTCTCAAGTACATCCGAATGGGCGCCAGTTCCAACTTCGGAAATATGTTCAGCGTCCTGGGAGCGAGCGCCTTCCTCCCGTTCTTACCCATGACTCCGATTCAGATTCTGAGCAACAACATGCTCTATGATTTCTCGCAGGTGCCAATTCCCACTGATTCGGTCGACGAAGAACTCGTGGCGCTGCCGAGGCCATGGAATATCAAGGAAATTAAACGGTTCATTCTCTGCATAGGACCCATCAGCTCGATCTTCGACTACACGACCTTCTTCGTTATGCTCGATCTCTTCAAGTGCTGGGCTCCATCCCGCGCTCCGTTGTTTCAGACTGGCTGGTTTGTCGAGTCGATCATGACCCAGACACTGATCATCCACATTATCCGCACCAACAAGATCCCTTTCCTGCAGAGCCGTGCGAGCTGGCCGTTGTTGATCACAACCCTGTCCATCATGGCCTTCGGAGCATGGCTTCCTTATTCCCCCGTGGCGGCGTCGCTTGGCCTGGTCCATTTACCGAGGCTATACTGGCCGATCCTGCTGGCAACGCTTTTTGCCTACTCTTGCCTGACGCAAGGGATGAAAGTCTGGCTGCTCCGAATGAAATGGATTTGAACGGAGTGCTTACGCTCCGCCAGCAAGCAACCAAAGTCCGCAAAGTTCAATACGAGCAAAGGCCATTGCGTGGCTCCGCACCGCACCGTCACTGGGTTTTAGCTTCTCTTCACTGGGCTTTGGCTCTCTCCAGATCTTTCGCACCGGCAAGATGCTTCTCGAGAACGGGCAAAGCCGCCCCCGCATAGGATTTCAGAGCCGGATTCTGCGCGTCTGTCGCTTCCTTCTTGTAAACGACGATCGCTTTGGTGTGTCCGGCAATCATCTCCCGGATATAACGGCGATCAAAGGCTACGCCCTTCAGCTTCTGGAAGGGGTCAATCATCGTTCGATTGTGCTCGGTGTCGATCGCGTTTGGCACGTTCAGGCTGGCCTGGTGCGCCGCGTCGTACAGCTGGTGGAAGTCGTTGGTGTGATCGGTGACCAGCGACTGAGCGTAATCTTTTACCGGTTGCGAGGAAGCCGCGGTTTGCGCCAACTGTCCAAGATTGGCCTCCGCCATGTCGGTTTGTGCGGCGAAATCGACAAAGCGCTGGTCAGTCATAGCCGATCCTTCAGCGGTTGTTTTTTGAGCCAACGCAGGAATCGAACACAGAGCGATGCAGCAAACAGCGGAAAGCATAGGTTTCATCTGAATTTCCTTCCCATCAAAACCAGTGAGATGCCAAATTAGATATGAATCGATGCAACGCGCTCGCATCGTCTACCTTCCCGCAGGAGGCTGGGATGTTCCTTCCGTTGGGTCGCAGTGTGCGCAGTCTGACTCTTTTCGTCAAGACTGCCCGCCCGTCCGCGCTAGCTGCTGTATGCGTCAAGCTCATGTATCAGGCTATGTGCCGAAGCTGGGACATGGATCGTGCCGTCCACAATCTGATGCCGATCCACATTGGTTCCATACAGCGCCTGATCCCCGCTTTTGTCCGCCTGCATTACAGCGCCATCCAGACTGATTCCAGCGAACACACCTTTGCTACGCGAATAGGACAGAATCTCTGCGTTCAACTTTAGATCCGTGGCGGCGGTGGCGTTCCGTCCTACCGGACCTGCCGCTACTGTAGCGTCGCCACCGAGTTTGAACTTGTCGCTCAGAAGGCTATGCAAGGCGTGGTCATTCATAAAGAGCATGATGATATCCGTTGAAGAGCCGCCAATTTGGAAGCCTATGCTTCCCTCGTCGATGGCGACAAACATCGGGGCGCTCCAGCCGTGCGCTGTGCGGCAGGTTGCGACTCCGCGACCATAGCTGCCACCGAAGATGAAGGCCAGCTTCTTGTCTCCTGGGATAATGGCAACGCACTTCGCCTTGTTCAGCAGGTCATGCGGAATGCCCTTATCAGGCGTATCCATAATCTCTTTGAAGACCTGTGCAGCTTTTTGGGTGCGGGCGACGTCGTCGTCACGGTCGGAGGCGACCGCGACTTGGGTTACCACCAGAACAAGTGCTGAGAAGATCAGAAGACGCTTCAACATATCGTTACCCTCTTCGCTATAGAGCAAGATTTAGGAGACTGCCCATTCATGGCGCTTCCCCAACCAGTGGTTGAATCAGAAATGACCTGATCCGTACGTCAGGCACGTGAGCGCGACCTGGAAGGATTATCGAGAAGTAGGTCAGCCATGTTGCTATCTTCCAGAACGACGCCCATTTCAACTGAATGCTAAACGGCAACCTCGTGAGCGTACTGTACAAAATTGACCAGATTCCGCGTTCGAATCTCATCGAAAAAACCACAATCAACCTCCGAATCTCGTAACCTGACGCGAGCGAATCGTTCTGATTGCCTCCGCATTCTTCGCGATTCGGTCTTACCCTTCCAGGCCATCCACCGGCCATGAGCAAAACAGAACAGATAATGAATTCTGCAGGTGCGATGCTGGCCTATGGTGTGGGCACCAGTTCACTCCAGCGCTGAATAGTGAAGTCACACCGTCTTCACTTTTCGGGAGGACACTATGTTAGGAACTATCTTGATCGTCGTAGTCCTGTTGCTCCTCGTAGGGGCATTTCCCAGATGGGGCTATAGTCGCGGCTGGGGCTACTATCCAAGCGGTGGCTTAGGTTTGGTTCTCATTGTGCTCGTCGTGCTGTTGCTGCTTGGCCGGATTTAGGGCCAGCAATTCTCTTCGAGAGCTTGCTCACCAGGACTACGGCTGAGCTAATCGAGTTCGTCCGTGGCCATCCAAGCAATAGTGCCCATGGAATCGAGGATCCTGAGGGCACAAAGTCCAAAAAGAGAGTGTATGATCAACGGCGCCTTCCATCTCGAGTACGCGACGAATTGGACGTATCAGCCAGCGGTCCAGCATGGCATCCTTCCGCTGAACACGAACTAGAGCTAGAACTTAAGATCAGCGGTGACCTGTCTCAGTGTGCGTCAGATAGTCGTGAACGGATGAAGCATGCTTACAAGGTTTTGGGACCCAGCAACCGCGCGAATTCTTTGTACTGCGCTGATCCTTGCTCTGGTCTTAGCCTTCCTATATGAAGCCCAGGAAACGCTTACACTCTTTCTCTTTGCGATCTTGTTTGCTTACTTTGTCGAGCCGCTCGTTTCTCGTCTGGAACCTCCTCTCCGCGGACGGATCAAAGCAATCGCGGCAGTTTACTTCATCCTCATTGCTGTGCTCGTGGGGCTGGGGTTTTTGGTAGGACCACGAATCGCCGCGGAAGCCAGATCGCTTGCCACAAGTCTGCCCACTCTACTAGACAGAATGGGCTCGGGCCAGTTGGTTTCCCAGATAGGGCGAAAGCAAGGCTGGAGCGAAGTTCGGCAGGTTCAGATTCAAAGCTTATTCGTAGCTCATCGATCAGACATCCTAAGATACGCTCAGGCTTTGGGTGGGAAGCTCGCTGAACCTGCGCAGCATATTTGGTGGCTGATCCTCATCCCCATACTTAGTCTGTTCTTTCTCAAGGACGGCTTATCGATCGCAAACGGGATAATCGATTTGGGTCGCACTCCTGAGGAGAAGAGAACGATTGGCGGCATCGTTGGCGATATCAACGTCATGCTTGGCAGCTACATCCGTGCGCAATTAATCCTCGCATCCCTCACAGTCGTGTCCTACACTCTCGCCTTAAGCGTGATGCGGGTTTCGAATGCCGTCGGGTTTGGTTGGATGCTGCCGGAGGGCTGTGGACCACTGTTGCGAGATCGAGTAGGAGCCAGTCGTCAGCCGATTGTCCGCACCAATGCTGGTGAGGCCGCCCGGCTCAACCAGGTCCACTAACCTCAGGTCTTCTGTGAGTTCCATCCGGGCAATCGCGCGGGCATCGAGATAGGCGCCCGATACGGAAGGCACACCAGTCGTTGCACCACAGGAGTCAAGCAGGCAACACTCTGGGTCCTCGCCGGCGTAGAGCACACCGAAACATCCAGGGCTTCCGTTGGCCGGATCGCAATTCGGATCATCGAAGCGGTAGTTGCCCGACATACCGAAGAACACTGGATCGTGAATCTTCTGGTGATGCCGGTAGATCGCTTTGCCGGCGTGCAGTGTGAAGATGATCGGCTTTTGCGTCGGCAGCTCGGGATGTGGCGGCGGGTGACTCCTTCGCTGATGCCGATGAGGGCGCGTTCCTGGGCTCAACCGAGCAGAGCATTGCCGTGTTGCCGGGCAGGGGCGGCATCGGCAAGACAAAATTGGTCCGCGAGTGGGCGGCAAGGCAAACGTCCTGGAACATCCTCTGGGCGAGTGAAATGCGTCCTTGGCACCCAGCTGCCGAAAACGAGATACCCCACGGAGACACTCTGCTGGTGGTTGACGATGCCCATCGCTATCCCGACTTGGCGCAGGTCATCGGACTGGTGGCGAGTTGGCGAGGGCCGCAGAGACTGAAGATGGTGATCACAACGCGCCCGAGTGGCCGGGACTACGTGAATGAGCGGCTGGCCCAGTTTGTTGATGAAACCCGTGTCCTTCGCTGCCCAACCCTGAAGGAGCTCACGCTCGACGAAACGATCGAACTCGCGGAGGAGATGCTGGGGACAGGCTTCGCGCATCTGGCACGTCCGCTCGCGCAGGTGTCTCAGGACACGCCGCTCGTCACGGTCGTGGGCGGCCGGCTCATTGCCAGGGGAGAGATCCTTCCCGATCTATTGGGGAACCACGAGGCATTCCAGCACGCTGTCTTCGATAAATTTGCCAGCGAATGCGCCGGCCAGCTTCCAACCGGAGGGAAATTCAAGGAGGAGCTTCTCCATCTGCTCGCAGCAGTCCAGCCGGTCGATGAGCGCGCGCCTGCTTTCGATGCGGCCGCGCCCGCGTTTCTCGAACTCTACCCGGAGGCGGTGCGGGGTGTGCGGCAGTGAAGCGATCTTCAGCTTAACCACCCTCATCGACGGCCCCCCGCCGGGACCAAACTCCGGTCCAGCTCCCGCAGGGTGCGTTTTCCCAGCGATGTACACGGATTCGGCAAGGGCCGCATAAGACTTCAAGAAAAGGAAGGAGAGCGCCATGGAAACCGTCCTCGAGCCTGACTACGCCGATCCGTCCTACAATGGAAACGTTGTCGCGGAGTCAAACGAGTTGGCGACATTGGATCAATACTGGCGCGAACGGCGGACCCGGTACGAAGAGAACCTTGAACGTTATAAGGTGCACGCCGAAGACCGGTGTCATCCAGAGCTACCAGCACAACCAGACTGCCGGTTGGCTGCACATCGATCCGCAAGGCCAGTTCTATGACCGCCAAGCCCAGCCCATAGCAAAGGAGAATGCTCTGGAACACGCTGGGCATGTAGCTCTTGCTGTCAATGAAATCTCTCAAGCTCAATCCGTAGCTAAGGGCGCAGTCGGCACCGATCAGGGACTGAGTTTGTGATCCAGCGGTAGGCGCTTGATTTATTACGCAATATGCGTAATAATATACGCAATATGCGTAAGGATTCCACTCTCGCAGCCCTTCTCAGTCCGACTCGACAAGGCGTTCTGACATCCTTGTTCCTCCGGCCGGATAAGGAATGGTATCTGAGCGAATTGGCGGCTTCGCTCGGTACCGGCCCCTCATCGCTGCAACGGGAGATCGATGCGCTTGTTCGCGTCGGAGTCCTGGCCAAGCGCGTCGATGGCCGGAGAAGCTATATCAAGGCCAATGAGGACTCGCCGATCTTTCCCGAACTGCGCGGACTGATTGAAAAGTCCAGCGGTATCGTTCCGATGCTTCGAGAGGCGATCGCGGGGACCAAGGGGCTGAAGATTGGATTCGTCTACGGTTCGCTCGCCCGCGGAGAAGAGGGCGCCGGTAGCGACGTGGATGTGATGATCCTGGGTGACGTAAGCTCGATGGAGTTGAGCCCCCGGTTACGCGCTGTGGAAGCAGCTGTCGGCCGGCAAGTCAATCCGACCGTTTTCTCTGTCGAGGAGTTTGCCAGGAAGGCTGCCGAGAAAAATCACTTCCTGCGGACGGTCCTGCGAAACAAGAAGATAATGTTGGTAGGAACAGAAGATGAGTTGGAAGAAATTGCTCGCGGCTCGGAAAATTCACACGCACCATTCGAGCAAGCAGGAACTCGATGAACTTCGCGCCGTGGTCAGAAGGGATCTGGCTGACGCAGCGCTCCCAGCACTTTCTGAGGATCGCCGATTCGCAACGGCCTACAACGCAGCTTTGCAAGTGGCGAGAATGGCGACCGCCTGTTCCGGATACCGTGTCGCGGCCGTGCCGGGCCATCATGCTCTCAGTTTTGAATGTGCCGCCCTGGCGCTTGGGAAACAAGCTGATCGACTGGTGTTGTTCTTCGATGGCTGCCGGCGCAAGCGCAACGTCATCGACTACACAGGAGTACAGATTGCTACATCGACCGAAGCGGCAGAGCTCCTCCAGCACACTCGGGAGTTCAGTGCTCTGGTGGAGTCGTGGATTCAGAACTCTCACCCGCACCTGAGCTGAACAGGTCACACATAGAAGCGCCGGACCCTGGCTTTTGAAATCTCACAGCGAGTGTAGCGATTAGAATCTAGAGCAGTATCGGACGGCAAAGCGAATGGGGCTAAACCCGTAAGTCATAGATTTTACTATACATTAGGATATTGTTGGTCTATAATGTGCCAGAATCCTGGTACCCAGCAATCATGCGCCTTCGCCAACCTAAGTCCCGATTTATCAGTCTTTTCTCCGGTTGTGGGGGATTGGACCTCGGTTTCACACAAGCCGGATTCGAGTGCGCAAATGCATACGACTCCGATCCGGCGGCTGTCGAAACACATAGAAGCAATTTCGGGTCGATTGCCAAACTACAAGATCTTGCAACAACGAATATTGTTGGCGAGGGTCGGCTTCTGTCCTCGTTGCCGGTCCTCCCTGTCAGGGCTTTTCAACCGCTGGACGTCGCAGATTTGACGATCCTCGAAATACCTTGCTGACCCTCGCCGGGGAGATCGCATTACAAATGCGCCCAAAGGTCATTCTGATAGAGAATGTGGCTGGTGCCAAAGCCGGTGAACATCGAGCGTACTGGGATAAGCTTTGTGCGATGCTGACGTCTGGTGGGTACAGGACAGCAGTGAAGCAGTGTGAAGCGTACCAATTTGGGGTCCCGCAGACTCGCAAGCGGCTCATTTTGGTGGCATGGGTAGGATCGAAGGAATTTACATTCCCGAAGCCCATTTCCGCGAAGCCTACGCTGCGATCAGCTTTGGCGGGCGTGGAATTAGCACTAGGAACTCATTGAAAAACGCCACAAGTCCTTGAATTCCTTGGGGAGTTGTGGACTTTTTGCCTTCAAACCGGTTTGAATTGGTGTTTTGGTGCGTGTTTATGGGGCTTTTCGGGTTCTGC
>Ga0116129_1000287_pt1 | contig 34793 bp, 30 predicted proteins | sample June2015DPH_17_2_FD_89732 | JGI IMG/M metagenome (GOLD analysis project Ga0116129, IMG submission 89732) | Peatland microbial communities from SPRUCE experiment site at the Marcell Experimental Forest, Minnesota, USA - June2015DPH_17_10 | ecosystem: Environmental > Terrestrial > Soil > Wetlands...
CAGCCCAATTCAGCCAGACCCTCAACCCGCGCCCAATCCGCGCGACAATTGAGGTTGCCCGCGATGAAAGATCCCGCTGCAGTCTATGTGGAGCTTCGCTCCCGCCGCGAAGAAGAGATTGCGTGGCTGGACCGGCGCCACGCCAAGCTGGGTTACGCGCGCCTCGCCACGGCGGCGTGTGCCGCCCTGGCGGCGTGGGGCGCCCTCTCCCGCGGCTTCTCTATTCTTTGGATCCTCGTTCCGCTGGGCGCATTCATAGCGCTAATGGTGGCGCATGAGCGGCTGCTGCGCCAGCTCGAACGGCAGCAGCGTGCGCAGCGCTTCTTCGATCGCGGCCTGGCGCGCCTGCGCGGCGAGTGGGCGGGCCATGGAGAAACCGGCGAGCGCTATCTCAACCCCACCCATCCCTACGCGCCCGACCTCGACATCTTCGGTAAAGCTTCGCTTTTTGAGATGCTGTCCACGGCGCGGACGCACGTCGGCGAAGACACCTTAGCAAGCTGGCTCCAACACCCCGCGCCGCCGGAAACCGTTCTGGCGCGCCAGGCGGCAGTGGAAGAGCTGCGCCCCCGGCTTGACTTGCGGGAACGGCTGGCGGTGGTCGCCGAAGAGGCGCGCACCGGCGTGGATCCGGTGGCTTTGGCGCATTGGGGCGAAGCCCCGGCGCAACTCGCCGGGGGCCGTCTGCACGCCGCCGTGTGGGCCTTCCGCATCTTCGGCGTGGCCGCGCTCGCGCTGGGGTGCGTCGCCTTGGCCGGGGAATTCGGAGCCTTTGCGCTTCCGGAAAAACTGACCGTTGCCGCGCGCGATCTCTTCCTGCTCGCCTTGTTGGTGAATGGGATCTTTCTCTACCGGATTCACGCGCAAATGGAAGCCGTAGTGGCTGCCGTGGACGAGGCGGCGCACGAATTACGCCTGGTCTCCGAAGTGCTCCTGCTGCTCGAAGGCGAAACCTTTCAGTCTCCGCTGCTGGCGGAGTTGCGGTCGTCTCTGGATGCTAGTGGCGCGCAAGGTGGGGCAGGCCCTCGGCCTGCCAAAGCAGCACCATCGGCCCGCCTCGCCCGTCTGGGCCGCATTGTCGATTGCCTCGATTCCCGCCAGAACATCTTCGTGCGCCTGGCGGAGCCGTTCTTTCTTTGGACGCCATATTGGGCCATCGAGGCCGAAAAGTGGCGGCGCGAATCGGGCTCCACCGTGCGCCGCTGGCTCACCGCGCTGGGCGCCATCGAAGCGCTCTCGTCGCTCGCCAGCCATGCCTACGAGCATCCGGACGATGCGTTTCCGGAATTCGCCGCCCAAGGCCCGTGGCTCGAAGCGGAGGGGATTGCGCATCCCTTAATCGCCGAAGCGCGCGCCGTCCGCAACCATGTCCGCCTGGGCGGAGAGCTGCGCGTGCTGATCGTCAGCGGCTCCAACATGTCCGGCAAGAGCACGCTCTTGCGTACCCTGGGAACCAACGTCGCGCTGGCGCAGGCGGGCGCGCCGGTGCGTGCGCGGCGCATGACTCTCTCGCCGCTGGCGCTGGGCGCATCCATTCGCGTGACCGACTCCCTGCAGGAAGGCGTTTCCAGATTCTATGCCGAGATTTTGCGCTTGCGGCAGATCTTGGACGAGACTTCGGGGAAGCTGCCAGTGCTGTTTCTGATCGACGAGTTCATGCACGGCACCAATTCGCACGACCGGCGCATCGGCGCCGAGGCCATGGTTCGGGGACTCGTGGAACGCGGCGCCATCGGCCTGATCACCACCCACGATCTGGCGCTGGCCGACATCGCCGACGGCCTCGGCGCGCGCGCCGCCAACGTACACTTTGAAGACCGCGTCGAGAACGGCCGCATCGAGTTCGACTACGTGATGCGGCCCGGCGTAGTGCGCAAGAGCAACGCCATCGAGTTGATGCGCTCGGTAGGGCTCGAAGTTTGACCGCCAGTGAAATTCGGGAGCTGGCGCGCGCCTGCGGCTTCGAGCTGGCGGGCGTAGCGGCTGCCGAACCATCGGCCGACCGCGCCCGCTATCACCAGTGGACCGAAGCCGGATTCGCCGGCGAGATGCGGTATCTCACCGATCGCCGCGCCCAGGTGCGGGACGATCCACGGAATCTGCTGCCATCGGCGCGGTCGGTGATCTGCGTGGGCAAACTCTACAACACTCCCCTGCCCTACTCCACGGATCTCGACGACGATGCCCGCGCGTGGATTTCCCGCTACGCCTGGGGCGACGATTATCACCACACCGTGCGGCGCGGCCTCGAACGGCTGGACGGGATGCTGCGCGAGCGTGCGTCCGGGCTCTGCGAATCGAAGCTCTGCGTGGATACGGCGCCGCTGCTCGAGCGGTCCTACGCGCGGGCAGCCGGCCTGGGGTGGATCGGAAAGAACACGTGCCTGATCAATCAGGACGGCGGCTCATGGTTCTTTCTGGGCGAGATTCTCACTTCTTTGCAGATTGCGCCCGATGCGCCTCCGCCCGACCGCTGCGGCACTTGCACGCGCTGCATCGACGCCTGTCCCACCGCCGCGATTGATCCGCGCGGTTACGCACTCGATGCGCGCCGCTGCATTTCGTACCTCACCATCGAGCTGCGTTCCGCGGTACCGGAAGAGTGGCGCGCGGCCGTTGGCGGCCACGTTTTCGGCTGCGACATCTGCCAGGACGTATGTCCATGGAACCGGCGCGCGCCGGTGACTGACGATGCCGCCTTCGTCCCGCGCGAGTTCGCGCCACCCCTCGAGCGCCTCGCAGCGATTGAGGAAGAGCAGTTCCGCGTCATATTTCGCGGCGCTCCGGTAACGCGCGCAACCTATTCGGGATTTCTGCGCAACGTCGCTGTGGCCATGGGCGCGCGCTGCCGCGAAGAGTTCCGCGCGCCGCTTGAGAAGCTGGCGGAGTCGCAGGACGAGCTGGTAGCGCATCACGCGCGATGGGCGCTCGCGCAGCTTGGCGGACCAGGTTGACTATCTGTGGGGCAGGGTCGAAACCCAAAGCTGGCGGGCGATTCTGCCGAAACTGCTATGAAGACGGCCCACGCAACTCTTGATGCCCCCTATTCAACTCCTGCATTACCCTCAAAAGCGCCTTTGGTTCTGCCTTAACACGTGTGCAAGGTACGCTATCATCGTGATAACACAATGACTTGGGTGAGTCGCCTTGCGCTGATCGTGTCGCTATGCGCCCAAGCTGCGTCTTTCGCCAGCGCCACTGCGCCCACCTCCACGCTACAGGTCGCCGTCACCGATTCCGGCAACCTCCCAATCCCCGGCGTCCGCATTGAAGTAAGGATAGCCGGGCTCCAAGTGGCCGCCGCCGTCACTGACGAATCCGGCCGTGCGTCCTTCCCGGATCTCGCCCCCGCGCCATACGAAATCACCGCCTCCAAAGACGGCTTTGAGCCCGGGCGCGCCAGCATCGCCGACCCCGCCCAGCCTGTCCATCTGACGCTCGATCCGGCGGCGCAGCATGACAGCGTCAAGGTGATGTCCGCCGCTGCGCCCGTCGACCAAGGCAGCTCTGCCCCGGTAGCGTTGACGCCGCAGCAGGTCAAGGAACTGCCCAGCCGTCCGGCCACTGTTTCCGATGCGCTGCCCATGGTGCCCGGCGTGCTTCGCAAGCCCGATGGCGGCCTCGAAATCTCCGGCAGCCCGGAGCATCGCAGCTCGCTGATCGTCAACTCCGCCGACGTCACCGACCCCGCCACCGGACAGTTCGGCCTCACCGTGCCCATCGACAGCGTGCAATCGATCACTGTTTACCAGACGCCGTTTCTCGCCGAATATGGCCGCTTCACCGCGGGCCTGGTGTCGGTGGAAACGCGCCGCGGCGGCAACGAATGGAAATATGAAATCAACGACCCTTTCCCCGATTTCGCCATCCGCAGCTATCATCTGCGCGGCATTCGCGATGCCACGCCTCGCCTGAACGCGGAGGGACCCATCGTTCACAACAAGCTCTTTTTCTCCGAAGGTCTCGAGTATGAGGTGCGCAAAGTGGAAGTGCACACTCTTCCCTACCCCGACGATCAGAAGAAGAACGAAGGCGTCAATTCCTTTTTCCAGCTCGATTGGATCAAGTCCGATAAGCAGCTAGTCACGGCCACCATTCACATCGCGCCGCAGAAAATCGATTACGCCGATCTGGACTATTACAATCCCGAGCCCACCACTCCGAGCGCCGGCACGCGCAATTACACCGCGACCATCGGCGATAAGTGGAACCTCTTCGGCGGGCTGCTCGACAACACGCTCTCGGCGACGCGGTTCAGCGCGAATATCTGGGGCCAGGGTCCGGCCGATTTCGTAATGACGCCCACCGGCGACGGTGGCAACTATTTCGAGCAGCAGAACCGCTACTCCACACGCTTCGGCTGGTCGCCCACGTTCGCTTTCAAACCGGCCAAGAAGCTGGGCCTGCATGAATTCAAAGTCGGAACCTACATCGCGCGGAGCAGCGAGCATGGCCAGGTCTTTGAACACCCCATCGATATTCTAGACGCGGCGGGCGTCATGACCGAGCAGATCACCTTCTTCGGCGGCCGCGAATTTCAGATGAGCGACACCGAATACGCCATCTTCGGTCAGGATCATTGGACCATTTCGCCGCATCTCGCGATGGATCTCGGAATACGCACCGAGTCGCAAGAGGTTTCCGAGAGTTTTCGCGTGGCGCCGCGCGCCGGCATCGTCTGGACCATCTTCCCCAAGTTAGGCACTACCTTCCGCGGGGGCTTTGGAATGTTCTACGACCGCGTGCCGCTCAATGTTTATGCCTTCAATTACTACCCCAAGGAGGCGATCGATTTCTACGACGCCGGCGGCAACATCACAGCCGGCCCGTTCCTTTACGCCAACACTCTTGGCGTGGCCGACGTTCACTCCGCGTTCATTTTCCATCACGCGGTAGCGGGAGATTTTTCGCCGCAGAGCGCCACCGGCAGCTTGCAGATTGAGCAGCCTATTACCAGCGCGCTCCATCTGCGCGTCGGTTATATGCAAAACCAGGCGCAGGGATTGGTCACCATGAACCCCATCGCGCCCGACCCGGTTTCTAACATCGGCGCATATGAATTGCGCGGCGACGGCGTTTCGCGCTACCGGCAACTCGAAGTCACCGCGCGCATCAAGGCGGGGTCCAGCGGCGAGCTGTTCACTTCTTATGTCAACAGCCGCGACCGCGGCGATTTGAGCGATTTCAATAACTACCTGGGCAGCTTTCCGATTCCCCTGGTCCGCCCGGATGAGTATGGCAATCTTTCCGGCGACGTGCCCAACCGCTTTCTGGCGTGGGGATCTTTCCGGCTGCCCGACGGCTTCCGCGTTTCACCCGTGCTGGAGTACCGGACCGGGTTCCCTTACGCGACTTTCGACGCGGCTCAGAATTACGCGGGTCCACCCAACGTCAATCGATACCCGGGCTTCTTTTCGCTCGATTCGCGCGCGTCCAAGGACATCAAGGTGAATCCGAAGTATACGGTCCGCCTCTCCGTCAGCGATTTTAATCTCTTGAACCACTTCAACCCCGAAGCGGTGCACTACAATATCGCCGATCCGGAATTCGGTCTGTTCTTCGGCCAACGCGGCCGCCGCTTTACCGCCGATTTCGACGTGCTTTTTTAGACTTCAAACCACCAGCGAAAACGCCGGCAGAAATATGGTGTCGAAGTTGCGGTAGACGGTCCCGGACCAGGTGAATGCGCGATCGGACCCGAGCGTCAGCGCCCAGGTTTCGCCCGCCTTCTCCGGTTGCAGCCGGAAATAGACGTTCACCTCCGATTGGCCGGGCGCCATAAAGCCCAGCCCCTGCAACTCGCCCACCGTTGCATGAATCAGGAAACCCTGCGCTGCCACCGAGCCGGCGGGCCGCCGGAACGTTAGAATCAAAACCCCGCCATCGGGAAAGGGCCGAAGCGATTCGATCCGTCCCTGCGGAACCGCTCGCAGAGCGGACGTAACCAGGCTTCCGGTTGCCAAGGGATCTTCGAAGGAACGCTCGCCGGCGGTAGTAGGGTCGGCGCAAACCGTTGGCATGAGCGGGCCGTCGTCCAGTTCCTCGATCGCGACGCTCTCCACCGCTTCCTGGTCGCCATTGAGATTCACCGAAATGATCAGCATTGCGGCCGCAGTCACCGACAGGACGTACACATCGCCTTCCGTCAGATTCTGCGGAAGCCGCAGGTTGGTGACATAGCCGGACAGGACTGGGCCGAAGGCCAACTGCCGCTTTGACCCGCACCAATCGAACGTCGCCGCCTTCGCGCCACCCGGCATCGATTCGATCGACAGCCCAATGGAGAAAGTCCCGTGCAACGCCTTGCCCGGCCGGAACAGGAAGGTCTTGGTTTGTACGCTTGGAGGTTTCCTGACTCGCATAGTGGCTCCGCCTTGCACAGAATACCGTATACGGCGTAATCCCGGCGAGCGTCCGATGCGCAATGCGTACCAGGCATGGGTGGGACGTCCGCCGCCACGGGGAGCCATAACGTTCCCAATCATTCGGACGCGCAACAGAGTGTTAATGTAGACACAAGAGGCCGCCGTGTCTACGCAAGCGAAAACATTCCTCACGCCGGAAGAATATCTGGCGATTGAGCGCAAGGCCGAGTACAAAAGCCAATATTACCGCGGCGAGATGTTCGCCATGGCCGGGGCTAGCCTGGCTCATAACACCCTGGTTGCGAATTCGATCGGCGAGCTTCACGGAAAGCTTCGAGGAGGCGCCTGCCGCGTTCTGCCCAGTGACATGCGCGTACGGGTGAGTGCAACGGGGCTGTACACTTACCCCGATGTTGTCGCCGTTTGCGGCGAGCCCCGGCTTCTCGACAACCAGCTTGACACTCTCCTCAATCCGCACCTGATCGTCGAAGTGCTCTCTCTCTCGACCGAGGCCTACGACCGCGGCCGGAAGTTCGAGCACTACCAGACAATAGAATCGCTCAGGGAGTATCTACTGCTGGCGACCGACCGCGTTCGCGCCGACTTATACACACGGCAGCCCGACGGCCGCTGGCTTCTGACGTCCGCCACGCGCTTGGAGGACTCACTCGACCTGCAATCGGTGGGCTGCTCACTTTCGCTCGCCGGCTTGTACGAGAGAGTCGATTTAGCCGAACCCGAATCCACCGCGGCCGAATCGCGGCCGTAAGTCAGCGGCCGTTGGCCGCCGGCATTTACGCTATGCCAGTAGGCCGGGCCTAGCTAGAGGGTTCTTCCCCAAATCGGCCGTAGGTTTTGACAACCAACTGTCACTTACTTGGGACGCAATCGGGTGGTCGGCCTTAGTTGTGGGGACCCCCTGGTCCGCGACCGACCCCCCGGTCGGCCTCTCAGGGATCGCGTCGCGACGATTTGGCTGGGCGAAGAGCGGGTCCAGGGGAACCCGCGCGGACCGGGGGGTCCGCCCTACGGGCCTTGGCCGCGCCGCGAGTTACTCACGTTCCAGGCGTTGACCCAGCCGCAGCTTTACCGCCGGCCACTCCGACGCCAGAATCGAATAGCGCGCCGAATCGCGAGGGATGAAGTCCGCAGCCATCCGATGAGCCCGGAGAATCCCCTCGAACTTCCCGCCGATGCGTTCGATCGCAGCCCGCGAGCGCTCATTTCGAATGTCGGTGTGAAGGCAGACACGCAACATCTGCCACGCCTCGAAGGCATGCGTCAACATGAGCATCTTGGCCTCAGTATTGGCCGCCGTCCGAATTGCCGGGCCGGCCAGCCAGGTGTAGCCGATCTCGCAGGCGTCGGGCACGCCGCGGCCGTGCCATCGATGACCCTGCGGCCACGACCATCGTTCCAGGTCAAAGAATCTTGTCGAGCCCAGGAATATGCCGTCATTCGGGCGCACAATCGCGAATGGCACGGCCGTGCCGGCTTGCCTCCAGGACAGGGCGGTCTCGATGTACCTCACGGCCTCGTTCTTGTCCTTCGGAACCGCACTCCACCGATAGAGCGACGGGTCGGCTTCCGCAGCGGCAACCAAGCCGTCGGCATGGCGTTGTTCCAGCGGTTCGAGACGAATGTGCTTACCCACCAGCACCAGATCTTCCATCTTCATAATCTACTATGCAGGTTTCACGGCATTTGGCGGCGTCGCATATCATTCCCTATATATTTCGGTTTTCCATTCGTGTATACTCGCCTGAAAATCACCATTTTGAGGTGTCCCATGAAAATTCGTTTTGTCGTGCTGGCGGCCTTCGCATCCGTGGCGGCTTTCACCGCCGCCGCCCAGGAAACCCGCTCCGCCACGCGTCTCACCAACGATCACTACTTTGACTTCGAACGCGTGAGCAATGCGCAGATTTCGCCCGATGGGGCGCGCATTGTCTACACCCGCCAACAGGCCAACAAGATCGAGGACCGCTGGGATTCCTCGCTCTGGATCATGAACGCCGATGGCAGCCAGCACCGCTTCCTTACCAAAGGCTCGAACCCGCGCTGGTCCGCCGACGGAAAACGCATTCTCTACATCGCCGATGGAGAGCCGCGCGGTCCGCAGATCTTTGTCCGCTGGATCGATACCGATGGACCCGCCACGCAGGTCACTCACGCCACCGAGAAACTCGCCGACGCGCACTGGTCCCCGGACGGCAAGTCGATCGCGTTCTCCATGTTCGTTCCGGAAAAAGACGCCTGGAGCATCAGCATGCCGGCCGCGCCGCAAGGGGCCAAGTGGACGGCCGCGCCGCGCGTCGTGGAATCGCTGCACTACCGCCAGGATCAGGTTGGCTTCCTCGAGGACGGGCAAACGCATCTGTTCGTGGTCTCGGCCGATGGCGGGGCGCCCCGGCAGCTCACTAGCGGCAAGTGGAGCGCGGGCGCCGGTGAATTACGCGGCGCTGTGCCTTTGGACTGGAGCCCGGACAGCAAAGCCGTGGTATTCGAAGCCGACCACAGCGCGGAAGCCGATCTGCATTATCAAACCTCGCAACTGCTGGTGGCCGATATTGCCTCAGGCGCTATTCGCGAGCTGGTTGCCAAACCCGGCTCCTGGAGCCGCCCGGCGGTTTCGCCCGATGGCAAGACGGTGGCTTTCACCGGTTACCCCCAATCGAAGCGTACGCACTCGGTGTCGGACCTATATGTGATCCCATTCAACGGCGGCGAAATGCGGAAGATCAGCGGCGACTACGACCGCGACGCTCTGACTCTTCGCTGGTCGCCGGATTCGGCGGGCGTTTACTTTGACGCCGAAGATCGCGGCTCGCGTAACATCCAGTTCGTGGCCCTGACGGGCGGCGGCGTGAAGCCGATTACCACCGGCGTGCATGTGCTCACCTTGGATTCAGCCTCCAGCGACATGATGGCTGTGGGCACGCGGACCGATCCCGAAAATCCACCCGAAGTGGTTCGCTACAACCTGAGCCGTCCTGGCGAAGCCACGCAGCTCACCAACGTAAACGCCGGCTTGCTGGCCGGGATGCACCTGGCGAAAACCGAGGAAATCGACTTCACCTCCAGCGGCAACGCGAAAGTCCAAGGATGGATTGTGAAGCCGCCCGATTTCGACGCGGCGAAGAAGTATCCGCTCATCCTCGAAATCCACGGCGGACCGTTCTCCATGTACAGCGTGGCGTTCAACTACATGTTCCAGAATTTCGCCGCTAACGATTTCGTGGTTCTCTACCTCAACCCGCGCGGCAGCACCGGATACGGCACGGCTTTCTCGGGCGGCATCGACCACAACTATCCGGGGCCCGATTACGACGACCTGATGGCCGGAGTGGACGCGGCCGTCGCCAAAGGCCTGGTGGACCCGACGCGCATGTACGTCTCGGGCTGCAGCGGCGGCGGCGTACTTTCCAGTTGGGTGATCGGCCACACCAACCGCTTCGCTGCGGCCGCCGTGCGCTGCCCCGTTATCGATTGGCTCAGCATGACCGGCAACACCGACATTCCGCTCTTCACTTATAGCTTCTTCCAGAAGCCGTTTTGGGAAGACCCCAGCGACTGGCTCGCGCACTCTTCGGTAATGGCGGTGGGCAAAGTGACCACGCCGACGCTGCTGATGACCGGGGTGCTTGACCGCCGCACGCCCATGCCGCAAACCGAGGAGTACTACGCCGCGCTGAAGGTCCGCGGCGTGCCCGTCAAGCTGCTGCAGTTCGAGGGCGAATACCACGGGACGGCCTCGAAGCCGTCGAATTTCATCCGCACTCAGCTCTACATGATGAGCTGGTTCAAGAAGTATGCACGTACGGCCGAGGGCAAATCGACACCCTTATCCGCCGCCGGCAGCCAGGACGAATGAGCTGCGACTCTCGGCTCTGGCCGCGGGTCAGCCCGCCGCCAACGTAAAGCGTTGAGACCTACTTCGCCGGCATTTCGGCCTTCGACAGCCGCGGAATCATCTGGTCGGAATTAGCGACAGTCCAGACGGCGGACGCGATCTCGGTAGCGGCTTGCTTCACGTCCTCGGGGACGATGCGCTCATAGGTGTCGAGATTGGTGTGCCAGGTGAAGCTCTGGTATTCGATGGGGTCTTGCTGCAGGCCGATGCCGGGCAGGCCGGCGGCGTTGAAATTGGTGCTGTCGGTACCGCCGGTGGCGCGGCTGGTGGTGGCGTTGGCTGGTCCGACGGCCCAATCCTTGAACGGCTCGAGCGCGGCGGAGAGGATATCGGCCGCGGCGGCGGGGCCGAAGATGCTGGCGCCGCGAACCCGGCCGGTGCCGGAATCGATATTGAAATAGCAATCGAGCTTAGCGTACTCGGGCTTGGGATCTTCGAACGTGCCGAAGTGCTGCTTGACGTAGGCCGCCGAGCCGAGTAAGCCTTCCTCTTCGCCCGACCAAAGCGCGACGCGGATAGTGCGGCGCGGCTTGAGGCCCAGCGCGTGGATGATGCGCGCGGCTTCCAGCATCATGCTCGAGCCGATGGCGTTGTCGGTGGCGCCAGTGGCGGCGTGCCAGGAATCCAGATGTCCGCCGAGCATCACGATTTCGTCGGCCTTATCGGTGCCCGGAATTTCGCCTGCCACGTTGTAGCTGGTAGCTCCCTTGGGGAAGCTCTGGTTGACGATGTTGAACTCCAGCTTGACGGTTTCGTTATCTGCCATGATGCGCTCGATGCGGCCGTAATCTTCGTTGCGCAGGACTACGGTTGGGACAGCCTTGTTGACGTCGTAGGTGCGATTCTGGAAGGCGCGGATGAGGCCGTGGTCCATGGCGGCGTCGTTGATGCGCACCAGGGCGCCACTATCTTTCAGCCACTGATCCACCATTTCGGCTACCTGCGCGGCCGTGAGCCGGCTGGGGTCGGGAGCGCCGCGCCCGGCGCCGCGTCCCGCGAAATTGCCGCGTCCGCCGCCTTCGCCTCGCCGCAATGGGGCCGGGTTGAAGTTGACCGGGATCACGGCAGCCTTGCCGACCAGGACCACTTTGCCGTGGACCTTGTCCTTATTGGCGGCCATCCAGGCGGTCAATTCGTCTTTGGTGGGCTGCGCGTATTGCGGGCCGCGCCCACCGCGTCCGGCGGCGCCATCCGCGGGCAACTCGGGGCCGCGCGGCAACTCGATTTCCACCGTCGTGCCAGTCACAGATCCCTTGGTGGAGGGCGTCCAACTGAGCACCTCAAACTTCAGGTTCTCGTGAACGGGAGAGAGAATGTACCCCGCCGCACGTTCGTTGAGCCAGCCGGGATGCCCGAAATCCCACGGCTCCAGGTGCGCATTCGAAAAGCCCCATTCCGTGAGCTGCTTGACCACCCAGTTGGCCGCGTTTTCGAAATTGGGAGAGCCGGTGAGGCGGGGGCCATAGCGGTCGGTGAGCATGTGCAGGGTATGCATGATTTGCGAATGCTCCATCTCTTCGGCCTTGATCTTGTCGTAAACGGATTGATCCACGGCTCGGACGGAGAACGCGCACGCAAGGACCAGCACGGCAGGGAATACCACGGCGGTTAACTTTCTCATGAGAAACAGGATATACCGAAGGCTGAGCTGGCGCCACTTACCTTTGGAGGTGTAACCTCGGAGCCTATGCCCGCGCCTTCACGTTGGAAGACCTCAACGAGCATTTTGCGGACGTCGATCCGCGGCCGTTGGCCAAGTCGCCATTAACTTAGGGAGAACAACTCAGATGAAAAAGCTATTCACTGTCGGAATACTTGCGGTGTGCAGTTTGACGATCGGTAACGCGAAGACTTACGAATTTACCCTTTCCGGTGTCACCAAGGTCGGCAGCGTGCAGTTAAAGCCCGGCCAGTATACGGTGAAAGTAACTGGTACCAACGCCGTGTTCACAGAAGTGGAGACTGCCAAGTCTTACACGACGCCCGTGAAAGTAGAGAACACCGACAAGAAATTCGACACCACCCAGGTCAATGCCAGCAAAGACGGCAGCACGGACGTGGTGAAGGATATCGAACTCGGCGGATCGAAGACCAAGCTCGACTTCGGCATGTAATTGTAAGGCAGGTTGCTAACCTGCTGCGGATTTGCCAATCCGCCTCTCGACTTTCCTTAATTAAACGCGCGTATCCAGCGGACATCGGCCAATCCCGACGTCCGCTCGCGTGCCTCGCTATAGCTGCGCCGATTGCGCTACCATCAAACTGGAGCAATTAGCATGACTCGACGAGAACTGCTCGCCGCACTCGCGGCAATCCCTCTGCTCAAGGCCGCGGACGATGCTCCGCTGGCGGCCGTCTCCATCTCCAAGTGCGGTTCCTATGATGAGGATCTCACTGCCAAACTGAACCTGATGTTCGATCAGCTCGGCGGCATCGGGGGTCTGGTTCGTAATAAGACCGTAACTATCAAGGTCAATATGACCGGCAGCCCCGGCACTCGCGTTGGGGGCCGCGCGCCTGCCCTCACGCATTACACCCACCCGAAGCTCCTCGGCGCCGCCGCTTACCTCATGGGCCGCGCGGGAGCGAAGCGCATCCGCTTTGTGGAAAGCGCCTGGGGCACTGGGGGTCCGCTTGAGGAGGTCATGGTTGCATCCGGCTGGGACGTGCACGCCTTGCAATCCGCCGCCAACGTGGAATTCGAAAATACCAACGCCATCGGCAAGGGTAAGAGTTATGCGCGCTTGACGGTCCCCGGCAGCGCGTATATGTATCCCGCCTACGATTTGAACCACTCCTACGAAGACACAGACGTCTATGTAAGCATGGCGAAGCTCAAGAATCACGCGACCTGCGGCGTGACGCTTTCGCTTAAGAACTGTTTCGGCACAATTCCGGCATCCATTTATGGCGACGACGCGGGCGTAGACGGGCCCAACGAGAAGCCCGCCACCGGGCGGATTCACGTGGGCCACGAAGGCAGGCGGCAGCCTTCGAAATCGGCGCCGCAGGAGCTGCACTTCGGCGCCAACCACGATCCGGGCTATCGGGTGCCGCACATCGTTGCCGATCTGGCGGCCGCGCGGCCGATTCACCTTGCGATTATCGACGGAGTAGAAACCATCGCCGGCGGCGAAGGCCCGTGGATCCGGGGCATCCGCGTGGTGAAGCCGGGCATACTGCTGGCGGGGTTGAACCCTGTGTGCACCGATGCCGTGGCCACCGCGGCGATGGGTTACAGCCCGCGCGCCACGCGCGGCACAGCGCCGTTCGAGACCTGTGACAATACGCTGGCGCTGGCGGAAGCGCACGGAGTTGGGTCCACCGATCTCAAGCGCATCGACGTTCGCGGCGTCCCGATCGAGCAGGCCATGTACCGGTTTCAAGCCTAGCCGATGCCTGTCCGCAAGCTTCCCGGACCCGCTTACCGCGTATTCCGGTTGAAATCGTGGGACGATTTTCTGAAGCTGATCGTCAACCCGCCCTATTCGCAGTGGGCCTTTCGCGGCGAACGCGACGAGCGCTGGCCTCTCTACAGCTCGCTTTCGCGCTACCTGCAGGCTTTCGGCGTCTCGCCTGCGGCATGGACCAAGCAGGAGGCCCGCATTCTGCGCGTATTCAAGCGCAAAGCCCACCAGTTTCTCGACAAGCCGCCCGACGCCGAGGACGATTTCCAGTGGATGGCGCTGATGCAGCATCACGGCGCGCCCACCCGCTTGATCGACTTCACCTGGTCGCCCTACGTGGCCGCGTTCTTCGCGCTGGAGCGCACCATTAGCGACGGCGTGGTGTGGGCGATGAACCCCGCGCGCGTGGATAGCAGCCGTGCGCTGAAGCATGGCCGCATGGACCCGCGCGTCCAGGGGAACTTCCGCCGTTACTTTCTTAATGGGAAGAATCGCTTCATCTGGATCGGCGAGCCGCACACGATGAACCGGCGGCTGATTGCGCAGTCCGGCACATTCGCCGTGCCCGGCGTGCTGGATGCGCCGCTGGAAGAAATCCTCGGTAATTCCGGCCAGGAAAATATTCTCGCGAAGTTCGTTTTGACTAACTCGATTCGCGAAGTTGGAATGCGCGAGTTATACCGGATGAATATTACGTTCGCCACTCTGTTTCCGGACTTAGACGGCTTGGCGAAGTCTCTGGCTTATGAGCTGGAGTTCCATTGGGCTTATAACCCGCGGACGATGGAAGAGTATCCCACTTAGCCTGAGATAGGCTTCTTGCTCGCGCGCCGCAGAATCGCGGCCCGGACGGACGCATTGGCGAAACCTCGGCAGCGTGGTCAATCGCTCCCGACGCTACGAAAATATTCGTTGACTTTACGAATCGATTCGTATAGAATCCGTTTCGATGGGTAAGCCCCCAAAGCCGACCGAAGCCGAATTGGCGATTCTCCGCGTTCTGTGGCAGCGCGGACCCAGCACCGTACGCCAGGTTCACGAGGCCCTGAACGCGGTCAAGAAAACCGGGTACACGACCGTGCTGAAGTTCATGCAGATCATGCTTGAGAAGGGCCTGGTGAGCCGGGATGAGGCGCCATACGCTCACGTCTACGAAGCGCGCCTGCCGAAGGAGCATACCCAACGCACGCTGGTGGCCGACCTGCTTGACCGGGCCTTCGAAGGGTCGATGAGCAGGTTGTTGTTGCAGGCTCTGTCTTCGAGGAAAGCCACGCCGGAAGAGTTGTCCGAGATTCGCAAAGTCCTCAAGGACTACGAGCGAGGTACGAAATGACGTTGGAAATCCTACTCGCGCATCCCGCAGTGCAATCTCTGGGGCGGGCGCTGCTTCACTTCATCTGGCAAGGGTCGCTGCTGGCCCTGTTCTTGTGGATCGTCAAGACGATCGCTCCGTCATCGGCGGGCCGCCTTCGGTACGCAACGGCAAGCCTGATCATGCTGGCGATGCCAATCGCGCTAATTGTTACAGCGACGTGGAATTCCCGGAGCGAGCCGGGAAGGGCTGGGCCAGCGCGTCGATTCTCCATGCAGGCGCCGGCGACTACGCTGGAGCAGGTCGTGTATTATGCCCCGACCAGTGCGCCGCACGCGGGAATCGCAGGGTGGGTCGTGTGCATTTGGATCATGGGGGTCCTGCTGGTTTCCGCGCGCGCCGCGGGCGGGTGGATGGGCGTGCGGAAACTGAAGCGTGGAGCAAACTCAGCGGGCGCTGAATTGGAGGACATTGTCAGACGTTTGAAACGGAGTCTGCGCGTTTCCGCACCTGTCCGATTGTGTACGTCTGCAATGATCCAGGTACCCACTGCGATTGGCTGGCTTCGGCCGTACATTCTTCTGCCCGTGACGGCCCTCACCGGCCTCAGTGAGGCGCAGCTCGCGGCGATTCTTGCGCATGAGCTGGCTCATATTCGCAGGCACGACTACATCGTAAACCTCCTGCAAACAGCGGTCGAGACGGTGCTGTTCTACCACCCCGCCGTGTGGTGGGTGGGCAGGCAGATGCGGCTCGAACGGGAGCATTGTTGCGACGACATTGCGGTGGCCGTCTGCGGCAGCGCCTTCGAATATGCGAGCGCGCTGGCTGAGATGGAGCAAATCCGCGACCGGATTCCCGCGCCCGCGCTTGCCGCTAACGGAGGTGACCTGCTGCGCCGAATCCGGCGGGTGTTGGGCCGGGAGGACCACCCGTCGCGGCCCTTGGGAGGCATTGCAGCGGCGGCATTGGCGCTCTCGATGGCTGGCGCAACCGCAATCGTTTCGCTATATGCCGCGCCGCAGGAGGCGCCGCCGGCGTTCGAGGTAGCGTCGATCAAGCGCGATGTCAGCGGCGAGCGCGGCGGGATGTTCACTTGTGTTCCAAACTGTCACCTCGAAAGAATGACTTTGAGAGATCTCATCGTCTTTGCCTACCGGGTCCACAATTTCCAGGTCACAGGAGGTCCGGGTTGGATCGATTCCGAGCGATATAACATTGAGGCAAAGGGCGAGGGCCCCCCTTCCTTCAAGCAGGAGTACGTAACTCTGCAATATCGGAGGCTGCAGACGCTGCTCCGCGACCGGTTCCACCTGACGATCCACCGTGAGACCAAAGAGCTTCCTGTCTATGAGCTGACCGTGGCGAAAGGAGGCCCGAAGTTGCAGACCCCAAACTGCGTTCAGCGTGAAGCTGGCGATTTCACTATTGCGCCCGGCAAGTATTGCGGGTTGATGGGGGGGGCAATGGCAGCGGGCCGGCTTCAAGCCTCAAGCACGAACATGGCTAATCTGGCCAATTTCCTTTCTTCTATGCTTAGCCGCACGGTTGTCGATAAGACCGGAATCGCCGGTGAGTTTGATTTCCAGCTCACCTTCACCCCGGATACGCCAGCCGTTCAGTCCCCGGATGCAGCGGGACCTCGTCCCGCCGGTGGCGCCGCAGCGGCCGATCTCGGCCCGGACATCTTTTCCGCGATGCAGGAGCAGCTCGGCTTGAAACTCGAATCGGCCAAAGGCCCGGTCGAGATTCTGGTCATCGATAGCGTGGAGAGGCCCTCGGAGAATTAACCCCACTGGCAGTGCTCAGCCTTCGGGATCGGGAACGGGAAACGCACCTGGCTCCGCCCGTGTTGAGCCCGCTTCCCAGCCCTGATCCGGGCAAAGCGTCCCAGGACGCCCTAATCAGACACGCAGCCAGCGTCACGGCGGTCAGCCGCGCCGCCGCGCGGAACCACTTCTCCGGATGGGGCGGCATCTCGTCCAAGTGGATTGGTTCCGAATCGCCGAAATGTCCGGAGATTCATTTGGGCGGAGCGGTGGCGGCTTATCGGGATGGGCAGCCCATGCGGCTCACTCCTTCTGCACTAATATGTACTTGAAGCCGATACCGCTGAAATCTGCGGTCCGACTGCTCGCCGAGGGTTGCGATGAAGCGAAGATTTCCGAACGGTCCAACCTTAAGCTTTCCGCGTGTCGTCATTGGCCAGATGTTTCCTTCAAAGCATCCCTTCGATCCGCTGGCTTTTTACCTTGGCATGGCGCGCGAGTATGGCGATATCGCTTATTTCCGACTGGGTCCGCTGCGCATTTATCTACTGAATCAACCGGAACTGATTCGACAGGTTCTGGTGGAGCAAGCCCCAAAATTCCATAAGCCGAGCTTAGTCAAGCGTGGCCTTAGCTTAGGCAGAGGACTGCTCACGAGCGACGGCCTTCTCTGGAAACAGCAGCGAAAGCTCATACAGCCGGCCTTCCGCCACGATCGGCTCGCGGCGGCATACGGCGATGTGATTTCGCCATACGCGGAACGAATGGTGAGTTCATTCGAGGATGGAGAAGTGCGCAGTATTGACGACGATATGGGAAAACTGACCCTTGCCATCGTGGTCAAGTCCCTGTTCGGAGCAGAACTCTCACGCGACGCCGACGAGATCGGCGAATTGCTGCTCGCAGTAGCCGATGCGGCCAATGAGCGCATGAACTCCCCGTATGGGCTTCTGTCATGGATACCCACGCGCCGGAATCTTCGCGAAAGACGCGCGTTGGCCCGCTTCGACGAAATCATCCGCGTTCTGATCCGCGCACGCCGTCAGTCCGCCGGGCAGCGTGAAGATCTGCTGTCCGCGCTGCTCTCGGCTGCCGATGCGGATACCGGCGAAAGAATGTCCGACCGGCAACTACGCGATGAGATGATGACCCTGTTTCTCGCGGGGCAGGATACGACGGCGCATGCCCTGACCTGGACCTGGTACCTGCTGGCGCGCCACCCGGATGTCGAAGCCAAACTGCTGGAAGAGCTCCGGCGGGTCTTAGCGTGCCGTGCGCCTCGCGCGACAGACCTGCCGAACCTGCCATACACTGAGATGATCGTTCGTGAAGCGATTCGCCTGTTTCCACCGGCCCCGTTTTTCGCAAGACAGCCGATCGAAGACGTTACCGTTGGCGAGTGGGAAATACCCAAAGCCAGCCTGATCGTCGTCAGCACTTACGCACTGCAGCGCGACCGGCGATTCTTTCCCGAACCCGAACAGTTCCACCCGGACCGATTCGCACCGGGATGGGAAGAGCGCATTTCGCGCTTTGCTTACCTGCCATTTGGCGGCGGCCCCCGGGTGTGCATTGGCAACGGGTTCGCGATGATGGAAGCGCGATTGGTTCTCGCCACGGTCGCGCAGCGCTGGAAACTGTCGCTGGAATCAAATACGGAAATCGCGCCAAAGCAGCTTGTGACGCTCAGGCCAAGCCGCGCGGTTCGAATGAGAGTCGAGCAGCGTGCAGAGGTCGATCTAATCGCTAGAGCTTAGTGCGCTCGGGGGTGCCCGACGTATCCGCCTATTCGTACCTCAGTGCGATGGCCGGGTCAAGCCGCATCGCCCGCTGCGCCGGTATCAGACATGCAGCCAGCGCCACGGCGGTCAGCAGCGCCGCCACCACCACGAGCGTCTCGGGATCCATCGGGCTAACTCCGAAAAGTAGCGCTTGTAACAACCGGGTGAGACCGGCCGCGGCAGTCAGGCCGATGGCGAGTCCGATCCCGATCAGCAACGCGCCGTGGCCAAGTACAATTCGCAGCACTCCGCCAGCATCGGCGCCGAGGGCTAATCGAACGGCGAATTCCTTTGTACGCGAGGCGACCGCATAAGAGACCACTCCATAGATGCCGGCAACCGCCAGCGCCAGAGCGATCCCGGCGAACACGCCAAGCAGCCATAGGTAGAGACTCCGGTTCGACAGCGAGTCAGCTATAACTCGCTGCATGGTCTTGATGTGGAATACCGCCTGGTTCGGATTCACCAGGCGTATGGCGCCGACGACTGACCGGGCCAACGACTGAGGCGGCAGCATTGCACTAACGACGAGAGACATGCCGGCGTCCGGGCGCTGGGCGAAATTCTGGGCGATAGGATAGTAGATCTCAGGAGCGGGCGGACGGTCGAGACCGGACTGCCGAACGTCGCCCACGATGCCAACAACGGCGCCGCGGTCGTCAATTCGCCGGCCGATAGGATCCTGGTTGGGAAAATACTGGCGCGCCAGTGCGTCGTTGATCAGGATCACCGGAGCTGAATCGGCGCGGTCGAAATCGGTAAAGCCCCGGCCCTTGCGGATGGGAATGCCGAGCGCGCGGAAATACCCGGGGCTGACATACCGAAGCTCCGCAAACATCGGCGCCGCGGCGTGGCCGGGGCGTCCAGGGACGGAAATTCGGGCAGTCCAGCCCCAGTCCTGCAATGGCAGCAACGAAACGAGGCCTACGGCTCGAACCCCTGGAATCCGCTGGACGCGCTCTTCGATCTCGCGGCAATATTGCGCGCCGGCGCCGGGAGTCTGCGGCTGCGTTGCGGGTATCGTCAGGTGCAGCGTGAGTACGTTTTCCGCCTGCAGCCCGGTTTGAGTATTCCGCAGCGAAAAGAACGTGCGGAGTAACAGACCTGCACCGATCAGGAGCACGAAAGCGGCAGCGATCTCCACCACCACCAATCCATCTGTCGTCAATGCACCGCGGAACCGCGAGGCGGCTGCCGTTCCGCGGCCACCCGACTGTCTGAGAGCGCTCTGGAAATCAACGCGCGATGCCCCCATCGCCGGCGCCAGCCCGAAGCCGATACCGGTCACTACACACGTCGCCAGCAGGAACGTGAAAACACGCCAGTCGAGAGTCACTTCCGAAGACCTTGGAATATCGCTCGCTGCCAGTTTGAGGAGAAGACTCCCACCCCAGCTTGCGATCGCCAGCCCCGCGAGTCCGCCGCCCACCGCCAGTAAGATGCTCTCGGTCAGGAATTGAAAGACCAGGCGCGAGCGCTGGGCGCCAAGAGCCGCGCGAATCGCGACCTCCCGCGTTCGCGTAGCCGCCCGTGCCAGCAGAAGGTTCGCCACATTCACGCATGCCACCAGCAAAACCATGCCGACGGCGCCGAACAGCACCAGCAGAGAGTCGCGGACCTTCCCGGCCACCACTTCGGAAAGCGGCGTGATGCGCGCCCGCCGGCCCCGGTTCGTCTCCGGATATTCAATCTCGAGACGCTGGGCGATCCCGTTCAATTCGGTGAGCGCCCCATCCATCGGTATGCCCGGCTTCACCCGCGCCACGACGAAATCGGCGCGATAGGTGCGCATTTTCCGGAATTGCGCCGGCGCCTCCCAGGGGATCCACGCATCCGTGTAAGTGGCGCGGTAGGGGAACTGAAACCGGTCCGGCATTACGCCAATGACAGTGAAGCCCTCTCCGTCGAATGTGATCTTCCGTCCCACAGCCGATGGGTCGGCGCCAAAATGGCGTTTCCAGAAACCTTCGCTGATGACTACGACTTGAGGCGGATCGTCGGCAACGAATGTTCGGCCGGCGATGGGTTCGACGCCCAGTGTATGGAACAAGCCACGCTCGGCGGCCACGGTCGCCACCTGCTCCGGATCGGCAACGTTTTGAAGATTCCTGCTGACGCTGGTGTAAGCGACCATAGCTTCAAACGATGTGCTCTGGTTGCGCCAGACCTCCAGGTCAGGATAGATAACAGGTCCGGCATCGTTTCGGGGCGAGGTCTCCGTCAACTGCACCAGTCTATTGGGATCGGCGAACGGCAGCGGGCGCAGCAGCACGCCGCTCACGATGCTGAAGATCACCGTGGTGGCGCCGATGCCCAGGGCGAGAGTGCCTATCGCCGCAATCGAGAAGGCGGGGCTTTTGCGCAGGGTGCGCAGCGCAAATCGCAAGTCTTGAGTTAGCCTGTCTGACCCGGAAGTTGGCCAGTGAATCCGCGGCTCACGGACTCTCGACTGCAAAAACGGCATTAGCGTCTCCATCGAGTAGCTTTCTCGAAATTGACAAGACGGCAAAACCTGCGACTTCGTTAACGCCGGGCGACTGAGCAGGTGTTCGAAGGGACACCTGTCTGAATGATCGCCCCAGGCCAGGTAAGTCGGCGACGCCGGCGACGCCAGCCAGCCCGGCGCAAAGCCGCGTTATGTTACGCTAATCCGGAGCCGGGGAGTCACTCGTAATGGGAAGTAGGCCTGGATTAGCGCCGCGCGCGACGCGAGAGTCGGCATGGAAGGAGTATGTCGGCCGTGCGGCGGGCGGCGATCAGTCCGGCCTGGCGGATCTATACGATGAGTCCAGTTCGTTGGTCTATTCTGTAGCATTGCGGGTGCTGGGGCACAGGGAAGACGCGGAGGAAGTTACATTGGACGTCTACACACAAGTGTGGCGGACGGCGGCGAGTTACGATTCCAGTCGTGGAACCGTAGCCGCCTGGCTGGTGACGCAGGCGCGAAGCCGGGCCATCGACCGTATGCGCGCGCGTGGCGGCCGAATGGAACGCGAGCGGCCAATAGTGAACTTTGTCGACCTTGAGGTGGATGCACCGTCGCCTGAGCAGGAAAGCGCCGCGGGGCAACGGCGGCGGCGCGTACTTATGGCTCTGGCCACCCTGTCTCCGGAACAACGCGAAGCGATTCAACTGGCGTTTTTCTCGGACCTGACCCACGGCGAACTGGCCGCCCGGCTGGGACAGCCCCTGGGGACTGTCAAAAGCCGCATCCGATTAGGTATGATCAAACTGCGGGAACAGTTGGAGCTTTACGCATGATCAGGCATGAAGCGGTAACCGATCGGGTTCGCGAGCGCGCGTCGTTTTACAGACTCGGCCTGCTGGAACGCGCTGAAGCCGCCGCCTTCAAGCATCACCTGGCTGAATGCGATGTCTGCAGGACGGAAGCTCGTGAACTGGGAGACGCCGCCGCGGAGCTTGCCTTTGGCCTGGTTGAATCGCGTCCCGGGCCGCGGGTTCGCGAGGAGTTGTTGCGTCGGACCGCTCCGAGGCCGGTCTTGGTTCGCCGCGGCGAAGGCGATTGGCGAGCCACGGGGTTCGACGGCGTTGAAGCCAAGCAGTTGTTCGTGGATGCCGCGACGGGCAATGTGACCTCACTCGTCCGGATGGCGCCGGGGGCCAAGTATCCGCCGCACCGACATGCCGGCCACGAGCATTGTTATGTGCTCGAAGGCGACGTGGTATTCGACGATCATACGCTATTCGCCGGCGACTACGAGGTCAACCCTCCCTTTACCGGTCACTCGCCCGTGACTACCGTAGGTGGCTGCCTCCTGCTGCTTACCTATAACCACGGTGACCAATTGCTGGCTCAATAGCGCCTGGCCGCCTGAAAGGGCGGCGCCACCCACGATTAACCACTTCGCTGTAAATCCAAATCTCCCGTCTCTTCGTACCTAGCAGTGAAATCCAATCCGCAAGGAACGGGAGAGATACTGCATGAAATTGAAACAAACGTTACTTCGCCAGGGGCTGGCTGCGATAGCCGCCGTATTCCTGGTTCAACCGGCGCCAATTATGGCATCAAGCCATCGCGAAGCGCCTATCACCGCTCTGGATCATACGGCGGACATCACCGACTGGTACGCCTTTGTGAGCCCTGAGCATCCGGACCGCGTGGTCTTTATCATGAACGTCGATCCATTTCTGGAGCCTTCCAACGGGCCGAACTACTTTCCATTCGACCCAGGGGTCCTCTATGAAATGAAGGTCGACAACAACCGCGACGGACTCCCGGACATCACGTTCCAATTCCGCTTTACGACGCAAATCACCAACCCCGGCCTCTTCACCGGATTCGTGGGGAACCTGGCGGGCATTTCGCCCATCACGTCGCTTACTGGCCCAGGCGCGGCCGGCATCAACCTGTTGCAGACCTATACGGTCACCATGGTCAAACCCGGCCTTACCGAAGACCTGGGCTCCGGCCAGACCCTGGTTGCGGTGCCTTCGAATGTGGGGCCGCGCACCATGCCAACTTACAGCACTCTGTACCAGCAAGGCGTCAACACCCTGAACAATGGCATGCGCGTTTTCGCGGGCACCGTAGCCGATCCGTTCTTTGTGGACCTGGGCGCGGCCTTCGACTCGCTCAACTTCCGCAAGGCTGTAGGCGGCGGCGTGCTTCCCGCGGCCATCGATGCCGACGACGCGCATAACTACGCGCCCAACGCAGTGGCCGGCTTCAACGTCAACTCCATCGTGCTCGAGGTGCCCATCGCCATGCTCACCTCCGACGGCGCAATCCACGCGGCCTCCGATAAGAACGCCGTCATCGGAAGCTGGGCCACCACGTCGCGCCAGCAGCTCAGCGTGCTGCGCCTGCTCACCGGGGAAGCGGGGGCCTGGACTCAAGTGCAGCGCCTGGGCAATCCGCTCATCAACGAGCTGATCATCGGTACCGGGTCCAAGGACCGCTTCAGCACCGACGTACCCACCAACGACGCGCAGTTCTCCAACTTCGTGCTCAATCCGCTGCTGGCGACCGTATTTTCGTCGATCGGCATTCCCGTTCCTCCCGCGCCGCGCACCGATTTGTTGCTGCTGGTGCAGTACATGGCTCCAATCTGTCCCGGATGCGGAGCGGCCGACGCCGGACCCATCGCCGACCTGCTGCGCTTGAACACCGGCATTACGCCTGCCTCCACGACGCCGAAACGCCTCGGCTTCCTGGCGGGCGATCTGAACGGCTACCCCGACGGCCGCCGCCTTACCGATGACGTCATCGATATCGCCGCACGCGCCGTAGGGGGCATTCTGGTCAGCGCTACGAAGTATGGCACGGCGATCGGCGATGGCGTGAATCTGCCAGCCGTGACGCCGGGCACGACGTTTCCATTCGTCACGGCGGCGTATAGCGGCCATGACAGCTCGCATAACGCCGGCCCAGGGCAACAAGGTTGCGCAGGGCAGCCCAGCAATGTGTGCCCGTCCCAGTAACAGACAACCGAAATGGGGCAGGCGAATCTCTTTCGTCTGCCCTTCTATAAGGGAATAACTCTACAAGGGAATAACTCATGACAAGACGCCTCGCATTCTCTCTATACTTAGCCGCCGCTGCGACCACCGCGATACGCGCCCAGCAGGCCGCCCCCGCGCCCGTGGCGCTCACTCCCGCTGAAATCGCCATTCACAAGGCGCAGGGTGACCTCGCCAAGAATCCCACTCACTACCCTTACTACAACAGCCTCGCCATGGCTTATGCGCGCCGCGAGAGAGAGACATCGGATCCCGTGTATTATGGCAAAGCCGAAGAGACTTTAAAGAAGTCGTTCGCTATTCAGCCGGATAACTTCGACGGGCTGAAAGTGGAGACACTTCTTCTTCTGGGACACTGCGAATTCGCCAAGGCTCTCGAAATTGCCAAGAAGCTGAACAAGCAGACTCCCGACGATGTCGCTGTGTACGGATATATATCGGATGCCGACGCCGAGTTGGGTAACTACAAGGATGCCGTGGACGCCGCCCAGTGGATGCTGAATCTTCGCCCGGGTAACATCGCCGGACTTATTCGCGCCGGCTATCTGCGCGAAATCTACGGCGACCTGGAGGGCGCCATGGAAGTGCTGCGGATGGCCTATGACGCCACGCCTTTCCAGGAAAGCGAAGACCGCGCCTGGCTGCTCACTCAAATGGCGCACGTGAAGCTGATAGGCGGCGATCTGAAGAATGCCGAAATGTTCGCCAACAACGCGCTGAGCGCCTTTCCGAATTACCACTACACCCTGGAGTCGCTGGGTCAGATACGCATGGCGCAGCGGCGCTATACGGAAGCCGCGGCGTTGTTCCAGAAGCTGTATGCCGCCGTCCCGCGCGCCGAGAGCCTGTTTGCATTGGGGGAAGCTTTGTCTATGGACGGCAAGAAGGAGGAAGCCGCTAAGACATTCGGTGAATTCGAGCGGCAGGCGCTGAAGGAATCGGCGCTTGCGGATAACGCCAACCACGAATTGATCGCATATTACGCGGACTACGCCAAGGAGCCCGCGAAGGCTTTGAGGCTCGCCGAACAGGAACTGGCCCGGCGCCACGACGTGTATACGCTCGACAGCTATGCGTGGTCGCTGGCGGCAACTAGCGATTACGCGCGGGCCCAGGCGGAGATGCAGAAGGCGCTGGCTACGGGGGTGAAAGATCCGAGGATTTTGGAACACGCCAGCGCAATTGGGCAACGCGTGGAGTAGACCGTGGCGCATGCACTTCTGCATGCGGCGTTCACACTCATGTGAACGCCTGGCGCTCGGCGGGAAAAAACGCGTTCACACGATTGTGAACGCTGCACGCAAGAGTGTTGCCCTGCCCCTCGGCGGGGCAAGGTGAGGTATGAAAACACACGCTTCGCTTTGTATTTTCGAGGGTGCGCGCGCTACGGTGCAGAAGCACACCACCAAGGTTGAGGCACTGCACTACAAGCTCAGCGGCGCGAACTGGACCTTGTCATCGCGCGTGATGCGTGCGAAGTCCACCGACGGGTCGTGACCGAAGCCGCAGATCCAGTTTTGGTCCGCGGCTTTCGCCAGCCAATCCGACTTGGTTTCGATCGCCTGGAGCGGATAGAGATCGAAGGCCGCGACCCACGAAGGCTGCACGTGCGCGGCGGTGGGAACCAGGTCCGAGAGGAAACAGAAGGTCTGGCCGCGGCTTTCGGCGGTGACTACCATCAGGTCGCGGTTGTGGCCGGGGGCGCGGCGCATCCACACGCCTGGGACTACTTCGAAATCCCCATCCACCAGCGTCATTTGTCGAGACTCCACCAACGGATCGTAGTTCTCGTCCAGGTAGCTGATGCCGTCGCGGATCAGCCGCTCGTGGGCATGCTCCCATTCGCCGCGCGACGCGATATAGCGGGCGTGCGGAAAGGCCGGCTCAGCGCGGCCGCGGCGCATCACGGTGTTGCCGCTGCAATGGTCCCAATGCAGATGGCTGTTGACGACGATATTGACAGAATCCGGATCGATCAGGGACGCGAGCGGATCAGTAACGGCGGGAACCCGCATGCGCTCGCGGGACCGCGCGTCGCGCTTATCCCCGAGGCCGGTTTCGATCAGAATGGTCTGCTCACCGGTGCGGATCAGGTAACAGTTGAAGCCCATTTCGATGCGGTTTAGCTCGTCGGCGGGCGTCTTGCGGCTCCAGAGAGTCTTGGGAACCACGCCGAACATCGCGCCGCCATCCCACCAATAGACCGAGTGGCGAATCAGCGTGACTTCGAAATCGCCGATCAGCACGGCGGGATCAGCCGCGCACCAGTTTTCGGGCGCGGTCGAAGAGATCGGCGGCGTCCTCCACTACCTTGCGGCCGCGATCGAACATGTCGCGGCTGGCATCGGCGACCTGGTTGCCGGCGCCGGTCACCGCCTCCTTGCCCTGCTGCGTCTTTTCGGAGATGAGCTGCCGCGTATGCTTGCCGCTCTTGGGAGCGTAGAGCAGCGCAACCGTCACGCCGACAATTGCTCCGGTAATGAACCATGCGAGCCGGTTCGAGCCCTCTTCCCCGTCGTCTTCCAGTTCCTCGCGAACGTCTTCGGACATGTGTTCCACGCCTCCTTTCACATTCTGCGATATCCTTGAGGCATGGCGCAAGATCCCGAACGGGAAATGGATGAATCATCCGATTTCGACATGGTGACGTTGTTCAGCTCGTCGAACCATGACGGCGAAATGGAGGCGACTTCCATCCACTCCATGCTGCAGGCAAGCGGGATTCCATCGGTGGTGATGGGCCCCAGCGTGATTCCATCGCTTGAATTCCAAGTGCAGGTGCCCCGCGCTTACGCCGAGGAGGCCGAGCGCGTTCTGGAAGAGGCGCGTGAGGCGGGACCGCAAGCGGCGGCGGAGGCCGAGGCAGCGTCGGAAGAGCGGTGAGCGGGCTTGCGATGACTTGGCGGCGGGCGTTGTGCGTTGCGGTCTGCGGGCTGGCGCTGATTGGCGCGCTGTACGGTTTCCAGAAGCCGTTCCGGCAATATACCAGCTTCGAACGGTACGACAACATACCGATGCCCCCCGATTGGCAGGATAAGACCGAATGGGTCTTCGCCCGCCTGATGTACCCTGAGCATCCGGATGCGCTGCTGGCGCGGCGGGTCCGCTGGGGATCGCTCTTCGACTGGCGCGTGGGCGGCACCAGTTGGACGCAGGATTATCCGCGCGCCGACCGCCACTTTGCGCAGGCCCTGCGCCGTCTGACGCGGGTCAGCGTGCGCTCGGTGGAGCAGCCGGTGGATCCGGACGACACCGACGATTTTTTCAACTGGCCGTGGATGAACGCGGGAGAGATGGGCGATTGGAAGCTCACCGATGCGCAGGCCGCGACCGTCCGCGAATACCTGCTGCGCGGCGGCTTCCTGATGCTGGACGATTTCTGGGGACCGGAAGAATACGCGCGTTTCGACGAGACTATGAAGGCGATCTTCCCGGACCGGCCGGTGGTGGAGATCGACAGCAAAGATCCCATTTTCCACTCGGTCTATAACCTGGACGACCGGTTCCAGGTGCTGGGCGACTGGTGTGTCCACTTTTCCCTGCAATGCCAGCAGCGCGCGGTTGGAACCACGGCGCACTGGCTGGGCGTCTATGACGATAAGAACCGGCTGATGGTGATGATTTCGTTCAATTCCGATATCGGCGATGCGTGGGAGTGGGCCGACGGGCCGCAGTATCCGGAGAAGATGGCGGGCCTGGCGATTCGGATCGGAGTAAATTACGTAGTCTACGCGATGACCCATTAGCATCGGGCGTAGTCAGCAGGGGCAGTTAGCGGGCGCGGTTATCAGGCAGGCCATGACTTTCCGCCGCATTGTCGCAATCAGCGGTTGCACTCTGGCGCTGGCCGGCGCGCTGTTGGCCTTTCAGAAGCCCTTCCGGCAGTTCATCAGCATGGAGCCGTACGACAACATTCCCCTTCCGCAAGATTGGCAGGAGAAGACGGAGTGGGTCTTCGCGCGTTTGATGTATCCGCAAAACCCGGAGGCGCGTTTCGGCGGCGGACGCTTCCGCCGGTGGGGCGAGGTACTGGACTGGCACGCGGGCGGCACCAGTTGGACGCAGGATTATCCGCGCGCCGACCGGCACTTCGCGCAGGCGCTGCGGCGGTTGACGCGGTTGCATGTGCGGTCTGTGGAGCAGCCCGTAAATCCCGACGAGACCGACGATTTCTTCAACTGGCCCTGGTTGAACGCCGGTGAAATGGGCGATTGGAAACTCACGGCGGCGCAGGCGAAGACGATTCGCGAATACCTGCTGCGCGGCGGCTTCCTGATGCTGGACGATTTCTGGGGGCCGGATGAGTACGCGCGTTTCGAAGACAGCATGAAGATGATTTTTCCCAGCCGTCCGGTGGTGGATATCGACAACAAAGATCCCATCTTTCACACGGTCTACAACCTGGACGACCGCTATCAGGTGTTGGGCGAATGGGCGCTGGGCAATCGCTCGGGCTTCGGTGGAATGAGCCGGCGCGCGGCGGGAACGGTGGCGCACTGGATGGGCGTCTACGACGACCAGAAGCGGCTGATGGTGATGATTTCGTTCAATTCCGATATCGGCGATTCGTGGGAGTGGGCGGACGATCCGCGATATCCGGAGAAGATGGCGGGGCTGGGGATCCGGATCGGGATCGATTACGTGATTTACTCGATGACGCATTAGGACGAACGCGCTGGAGCTGAAGGGTAGCTGCGCCTCAAGGTTGCAGACGGCCCTTGAGCAGTTGCACAACATCCCTATTTCCGTGCAGAATAGCGACTACTTGTAAGGGCTTCGCCTCAGGCTGGTAGACGATCAAATATGAGTAGACCGGGAAGAATTTCAGAGCTTTGTCTGTTATGTCGCCGCGCCAATGTCCCACGCCGGGAGTCGCGGGCCAGAAAAGCTAGCTTGTCGCGAATGACGGATTCGACTTTGTCCGCCATTTCAAGGCCGGCTTTCCTCTTGACGTAACGCCAGATCTCAACCAAATCGAGTGCGGCTTCCGTGCAAGAATGTAGCGACGCTTCACTCTGGCCGAGCTTTGAGTTCAGCGAGATAAACGCCAGCCGATCTTCCGGGATTCCCTCGCTGCGACTAAGTTGCTCGATGCCGCGGCGGATCTTCGCGTTGATCGCTTCCCGATTCTCCAGAAGCTAACGGTCCTGTTCTTCCTGCGTTTCGAGAAGCCGAAGCAGAGCTTCCTCCGCGTTAGCGGCGCCGGTCGCATGAATCTGCCGCTGGATTCTGGCCTCCAGGGCCGGATCGTGAATTTCGATGTTCATGAGCGCCCCTCGCAACCTGATTGTTTCCAATTATACTGCGATTGACAAGCGGTCAACGCGGCAGCCTCTGGCTTCAGCCTGGTCTTGTGAGTATCGCGAGTGCAAAGAACAGTGCCGCACCGCGATCACTAGCGTGGCTGCATCGCCGAAGCGGCCCGCGTGAATCTCATGATCAATGAGAATCCGCCTTCCCAGCCGAGGTCAGTCCCAATTCTACCAGCGTGCCAGACTGCGGCGGCGCACGGTATATCGCGCTAAACCGATTGAAAAGCTAATGAGGAATTACAACGGTATCGTCAGGCAGAAGCACGATATTCTGCTCCATGTTTTGCCCTTTGACGACGTTGTCGTAATTAAAGTCCAGCCGATACGTCTGGCCATTGTCCCGACGCAGAATATAGATCCGCTTGCGCTTCGCATAGTCGGTCAGGCCGCCCGCTTCGCTCAGCGCCTGCATGACGGTCATCCCATACGTATACGGAAGCGGCCCCTGCTTCTGCGCGGCTCCTACAATATAAACCTTCTTGCTGTTGATGGTGGCGACCACTACGGCCACGTTCGGGTCCTCGTAGAATTTCGTGAGCCCCTCGGTGATTCTTCGCTCTGCCTGAAGGGGCGTCAGGCCCGATACTTCGAGCTCTTTGACCAGCGGCACGGTGATTTTACCGTCCGGCCGCACCACCGCGACGGGAACCGACACCTCCGGATGATTCCAAACGGTGATCTGCAAAGTGTCGCCCGAGCCAATCACGTAGTCGTCCGGCGCGCCTCGGGCTACAGGTTCCTGGACGGGCGCTTGCTTCGGCATCGCCGGCTCTGGGGCTGTCGTCTGCAATTGCTTTGGAGGCGCCGGGGAAGGCGCGACTGGCGCGGCCGCTGCTGGCTCGGCCGCCTGGGCAAGCGGAGCGGCCGGCTGCGAGAGTTTCTCATCGCGCAGGTAGGCGAAGGCTTGGTCGACTGTCGCCGCCGGCCACCCTACCGCTACGGCCTGGCTCTTAATCTTGGCGTCCGCGTAGCCTTGCTGCTTGGTCTCGCGAATATACTGGAGCAACTCGAGAGGAGGCGCTTTTCCGGCTTGCGCTGCACTGGAAATGATGGCGATTCCGAGCGCCATAAGCACTGCCGCCGCTACCGGTTTATGTCGAAACGCCGTTCTCATCACTGCGGTCTATCCCAAGAACTATACCGAGTTAGCAATTTCGAGACCATGCATAGAAGCCCGCTACTCCCGTCCTCTGGATCCCCAGAATGGCAAACGGTAGGAAGTCTTCTCAAAGTTTAGCATGCAGCGTGGCCTCAAGCTCCGCTAAGGCCCCAAGACGCTATCGACCATAGCTTGCCGCCCGGCATCTTTCCGTTGCGCCGCAACCAGCCATACTCAAAGTTTCCCCGCTCTATGCACGACGAGCCATGCGGCGCGGGGGGCTCTGCGTCGAAAGAACTGCCTCGCCGTTCCAGGGCGGCTGGTAAACTGATATTCGAGTGTGCCATTCGGTTCCATAACCAAAGTGAGCGCGGCGGCCGCGCTGGTATTGCTGGCGGCTGCGTGCAATCGCGGACCCAAGGGGACGCCGGCCATCGGCGAAGCGTATGTGGGACCCGCCGTTCTCAAAATCCGCAGCGATCTTCCGATGCAGTCTGCCGCTGTGGCCAGCGTCCAGCACGGGGATCGGCTGGAAATTCTGCAGAAGCGCCGGACGTTTTTTCGCGTGCGCACGGCCGCCGGCGCCGAGGGATGGGCCGACCAGCGGCAGCTTCTGGCGGCTTCGGACATGGCGAACCTGAAGCAACTCGCTGCCATAGCGGCGAAATTGCCATCCCAAGGCGCAGCCACGCCGCGTTACGGCGACTTGCGCATTTACACGCAGCCGTCGCTGGAATCGCCAAGCTTCGTGACGGTGAAGGATACCGAGAAAATCGACGTGTTGACGCACGCCGCGATGCCGCGCACCGCCGCGCAGCGCGCGCCCCTGCTGCCGCCAATTCCCAAGAAGACGCCGGCGAAAAAGAAGACCAAAGAGTCAAAATATTCGGCGCTCGCGGTCCCCATGCCAAAGCCGCCTGCGCCGCCGCCGGACTGGGAGGAGCTTTCGAAGACGGAACCTGCGGACGCGAAAGAAGAGGCGGACGTAAAAGCCGCCGCGCCCACGCCTACCGACGATTGGAGCCTGGTGCGCACCGCGGATGGACAAACCGGGTGGACGCTGACGCGCCGTTTGAACATGGCGATTCCCGATGAAGTGGCGCAGTACGCCGAGGGGCATCGCATCGTTGCGTATTCCTCCCTGGGGACTGTGCGCGACGGCGATGTCAAGAAAGATATCTGGCTGTGGACCACGGTTGGCGACGGCACGCACCCATACGATTTCGACAGTTTTCGGGTATTCGATTGGAGCTTGCGCCATCACCGGTATGAGACGGCCTATATCGAGCGGAACCTGAGCGGCTTCGAGCCGGTGCTGCTGGAAGAGGTGGATTTCGCGCCGGCCGGCAAGGCGGGAAGGGCCGAGGCGGGAAAGTATCCCGGCTTCTCGATCTGCATCCAAAAGAAAGACGGCCAGCGGTCCCGGCGGGAGTATGCGCTGCTTGGCAACCTGGTCCGCTATGCCGGTGAGCGGCCGTGCGAAGCGCCGCCGTCGGTGCAGAACCTGATCGCCGCAGCGTCGAGGCCTACGCCAGTGGCGCTGGCTCCGGCCGGTTCCGAACAGCCGAAGGACTCGCTTCTGGAGCGGGCGAAGAGGCGCATACGTTCGTGGTTTGAAAAATAGCCGGACGGCCGCCGCGATGGCGGGAAGCGCTCCAAGCAGCGCCGGCAAGCATGGGCCGGGCGGAGATCCCGAGCGGTATAAGCAGGTTTAAGGCGCCCCTACGTTGCGGAGCCCCGGTGGTTGTGTTATTTGTGGGTATAAAGCCGGACAAGATACAAATCCAACGGCGCCGCCCCGCTCCCAACGAGTGGCGACGGTCAATCATAACGTCTTCAAAGGATGGCACCCCGTGGAAGCTGTCAATCGCAAACTCATTCGCCCTTCACTCAACGAAATTAAAGAGCAAATCCCGCCTCCCCGCCGGGCTCCGCAAGCGCAGAAAAAGGCGGTGCCTCCAGACCAGACTAACGCCGAGAATTTCTATTATGTAAAACAGATGCAGGCCAAGACTCCGATGGTATTCGTGTTGCGGGACGGCGAAACGCTCCACGGAGTGATCGAGTGGTACGACAAGTGTTGCCTGAAGGTGAACCGTACGGGCGAGCCGAATATTCTCCTCTACAAGCCGTGCATCAAGTACATGTACAAGGAAGGCTGAACCGCGGGCTCAGGCACGCCCGGATTGTCTTAGATTGCGAATTTCGGCCTTTACCAGCGCTCCGTTCCTATTCGTCGGGTCAAGCCGCTCCGCGGCGGAACAAAGAAACTACGCAGCCCCTGGAACGTAGCGTGCACTTTTGACGATAAGCGTTCCGTGATCCAAAGCGATCTTAATTTCAACGCCGCCGGAGCAACAGAGACCGGAGGTATCATCGGCTACGCCAATATCGAACGTGAGGGCCGTAAACGCTCCGATGCCGCCCCACGCAGCATTATAGATTCGCTTACCCGGCGGCACAACGGCTTTAGCGGCCTTTTTGATCGGATCGAGGTCAATCAAATTGGCCCCAAGACGATCAAACCAAAAGTAATCCTCGGCCGTCATGCCTTTATTGCCGCCAACATCAGTCACAGTCGCCAGTATCGTATCGGAACCAGCTTTGACCAAAACTGAAGCGTGAATCTTGGCGCCAATTTGAGATAGCTGCAAATGATAGATCTCGCGGTATTGGTTTGGTGCGATCTTGACCAGAATCGATTTCCAGTCCGGCTCCTCGGCATCGTCGAAGAAATACCGGACGTCATAAATGGCGAAGCCCTGCAGAATTCCGACGCGGCTTACCGATGCCCTGGCCTTATATTTGCTCTTACGCGCTTCTGCTAGACGCTTCTCCGGAGTGCAGAGATGACATAAATCGCCGGCCTCGTCGCGAAGGTATGGATATGCGGTGAAATACGCCAACGAATGCGGCGCCGGTGAGTCAACCCGATCCCCTTTATTCGTCCTGACAATGCGAGTCCACCCACTCGCTCCCGCGAGAACCGGAGCGAACGCGCCGAATGCCAGAAGTGTCAGCACTTTGCCGCAATGCACCAATCAATCTACCGCATCGGCGGAGAAGCAAAAAGCCCTCCGTTGCCGGAGGGCTTTCGATTTTAAACCGGGCGACTTCCTACTCTCCCACACACTTGCGCGTGCAGTACCATTGGGGCTGAGAGGCTTAACTACCGTGTTCGGGATGGGAACGGGTGGGTCCCTCTCGCTAAGGTCACCCAGAACTTGGGATGACTGTCAAAGAGCCGTGTTAGGGGCTCTTTGACTGAATATTGACGGGCCGCTTGGAAAGTTGCGTCACTGATTATTTGTGCGCAGTAGTATTTTATGGTCAAGCCGAACGGGCAATTAGTAACGGTAAGCTTAACGTGTTGCCACGCTTACACATCCGTCCTATCAAACTGGTAGTCTTCCAGTGCCCTTCTTAGTTATTCACTTGGGAGATCTCATCTTGGGGAAGGTTTCACGCTTATATGCATTCAGCGTTTATCCTGACCGAACTTCGCTACCCAGCGATGCCCCTGGCGGGACAACTGGATCACAAGAGGTTCGTCCACCCCGGTCCTCTCGTACTAAGGGCAGGCCCCCTCAAATCTCCTACGCCCACCACAGATAGGGACCGAACTGTCTCGCGACGTTCTGAACCCAGCTCACGTACCGCTTTAATAGGCGAACAGCCTAACCCTTGGGAGCTTCTACACCCCCAGGATGCGATGAGCCGACATCGAGGTGCCAAACCGGAGCGTCGATGTGAACTCTTGACTCCGATCAGCCTGTTATCCCCGGCGTACCTTTTATCCGTTGAGCGATGGCCCTTCCATGCAGAACCACCGGATCACTAAAGCCTACTTTCGTATCTGCTCGACTTGTTGGTCTCGCAGTTAACCTGGCTTATGCTTTTGCACTCGTCGGCGGATTTCCAAACCGCCTGAGCCAAGCTTCGCGCGCCTCCGTTACTGTTTAGGAGGCGACCGCCCCAGTCAAACTACCCGCCTTCCACTGTCCCTCATCCAGATAATGGATGTAGGTTAGAACCACAGAACGATCAGGGTGGTATCTCACCGTTGGCTCCTCCGAGTCCGAGAACCCGGAATCAAAGCCTCCCACCTATCCTGCGCAGATCGCCCCATAGTTCCATGAAAGGGTATAGTAAAGGTGCACGGGGTCTTTCCGTCTAGTGGCGGGCACCCGGCGTCTTCACCGGGACCACAAGTTCGCCGGGCGGCTTGTTAAGACAGTTCTCAGATCGTTACGCCATTCGTGCAGGTCGGAACTTACCCGACAAGGAATTTCGCTACCTTAGGACCGTTATAGTTACGGCCGCCGTTCACCGGGGCTTCAGTTCAAAGCTTCGC
>Ga0116129_1000288_pt1 | contig 34784 bp, 28 predicted proteins | sample June2015DPH_17_2_FD_89732 | JGI IMG/M metagenome (GOLD analysis project Ga0116129, IMG submission 89732) | Peatland microbial communities from SPRUCE experiment site at the Marcell Experimental Forest, Minnesota, USA - June2015DPH_17_10 | ecosystem: Environmental > Terrestrial > Soil > Wetlands...
CGCCCAATGCAATCCGGATCGCGATCTCCTTGCGCCGTCCCGCCGCCCGCGCCAATAACAGATTCGCCACGTTCGCCGTCGCGATCAGCAGCACCAATCCCACCACCGCCAGCAGCACCAGTAGAGGCGTCCGCGTGTCGCCTTCAATCTCCCGCGCCAGCGGGATCAGCGTCGCCGTAATCGACTTGTTGGTCACCGGATAATCGTGCTCCAGGCGCATGGAAATGCCTCGGATTTCCGCTGACGCCTCCTCTACCGTCACTCCCGCCTTCAATCTGCCCACTACCTGCACCACGTGATGTTGCCTGTGCGTCCGGTTGAAATCCGAGATCGTTTTTCCAAATGGCGTCAGCAGTTCCACATCTTTTGGAAAAATCTGCGGACCGGGCACCACCCCAGCCACGACAAAGCTCTCGCCGTCCATCGCGATGCTTCTGCCCACCACCGCCGGATCGCCGTGGAACTTGCGTCGCCACAGAGCCTCTCCCAGCAGCACCACATGCGTCTCGCCATCCACGAACCCTCGTCCCAGCATGGGCCGCAGTCCCACCGTCGCTAGGAAATTGTCGGAAACAGCGGCGCCATCCACCTGTTCCGGTTCACCCACGCCCGTGATGCGGAAACTGTCGACTGCAAACGCCCCCATCTGTTCGAATGAGTTGGATTGTGAGCGCCAATCCAGATAGTCCGGAAACGCCACCCACGCCTGCCCGGCAATTGGATGCCTTTCCCAGATCTTCACCAGCCTGTCGGGATGAGGAAACGGAAGCGGCCGCAGCAGCGCCGCATCCACCGCGCTAAAAATCGCGGTATTCGCCCCGATTCCCAACCCCAGCGTCAGCACCGCCGCCGCGGCAAATCCCGGACTCCTTAACAGCGTTCTCAACGCATAGCGCATAAAATAATCTTACAGCGTGCTATCTTGTTTCCGTGTCTGAATCCATCCTGCAAGAGTTCCGCAACACCGGCGCCTATCTGAAAGGCCACTTCCGCCTTACCAGCGGCCTTCATTCGAACGAATACATGCAGTGCGCCTTAGTTCTCCAGCATCCCGCCATCGCCGAAAAATTTGGCCGCGAGCTGGCCTCGCATTTTTCCAAAGTGGATCTCGTCGTTTCTCCCGCCGTCGGTGGTCTGATCATCGGCCACGAAGTCGCCCGAGCCTTGGGAGCCCGATTTCTTTTCACTGAACGCGATCCCGCCACCGGTAAAATGATCCTGCGGCGGGGTTTCACTGTCCATCCTGGGGAAAACGCTGTGGTTATTGAAGACGTGATCACCACCGGCGGCAGCACTCGCGATGTAATGGAAGCACTTCAGGCTGCCGGTGTAAACGTGCTCGGAGCCGGCTCCATTATCGACCGCAGCGGAGGTAAGGCGGACCTGGGTGTTCCTCGTATCGCACTGGCAACATTGGAAGTTACCGCTTGGCCTCCTGATTTCTGCCCATTGTGCCGGGAAGGCATCCCAGTGGAAAAACCCGGCTCTCGCCCGACGGCATGAGGCGCATCCGCATCACCCTTAGTTACGACGGCACTGATTATCACGGCTGGCAACTCCAGCCAGGCCTGCCCACGATTCAAAGCGCAATCGAATCAGTCGTATCCGAAATAGAAGGCAGGCCGGTGAAAGTGGAAGGCTCCGGCCGCACCGACGCCGGCGTTCATGCTCTGGCTCAGGTCGCGGCTTTTTCGCTTGAAAACCCCATTCCGCCGCCAAATCTGGAAAAGGCCATGAACCGGCTGCTCCCACGCGATATACGGGTTCTCGCAGTGGAGGAAACTCACGAGAATTTTCACCCACGTTTCGACGCGATCGCTAAGACGTACGAATATCGGATCTTACGCGCCGCCATCTGCTCTCCCTTTGAGCGCCGCTATGTGCATCATCACCCTTATCCATTAAATGAAGCGCGTATTTTCGAAGTGGCCAGAACGCTCGAAGGGGAGCACGACTTCTCCCGCTTCGCGGCCTCTGACGATCGCGATGCATTGGGGCATTCCAAAGTTCGTAACCTCTTTTCTTCTCATGCGTTTCGAGAAGGAGACCGGCTGATTTATCGGGTGCGCGGCAGTGGATTCTTAAAGCACATGGTCCGGAATATTGTGGGCTATTTGCTCGAAGCCGGGAAAGGAAATATTGCGTCCCGCGGTCCTACCGCGCCTGCTCGCGGACTATTTTTAATTAACGTCGAATATGACCCACACAGGCCACCGGCTGACCCTTCGTAATAGGCGGCGTTGCAACGACATACAGCACTAACCCGGCGAAGGGAGCCTTCACATCCGCGATCTTTTTTCCGAAGAAATCGGTAATGTGAGCCAGGACCGCGCCCTTCTTGACCATTGCATTTCTCTCGACCTGCGGGTAAAGAATTCCCGTCGCCGGACTGGTCAATACTTCGGCGGGATCGAGATAAGTCGCCTTCTTTTTCTTTGGTTTGCCATCGATCATTCCTAAATACGACATGACATTCTGGACGCCGTCCAAAATCGCCTGCGTCGATTTCTCATCAGTGGTTCCCAAGAATCCGCTCTCGACCGTCATCGCCGGTTTCCCGCGCGTGATTGCGGTATTCGAACAATACAGGGAAGCTGTTGGATCTTTTGGTCTTGCACGATCAAGGATGATATATTCGAAGCCGAAATTCGCCACCAATTCTTCAATACGGGCATCGAACGCCGCATCACCGGTTATGGTTTGGTAGACATAGGGCCGCAAGGATTCGTTGCCGTCGCCGCAATGCAAGTCCAGCAGATAGTCGCACTTATCGATGACTTCGGTGGTAATTGCGTGGGCAATTTGCTCGGATTCCGTTCCATCTTTCCTGCCCGGAAACACACGGTTGAGATTCTTTCCATCGAGCGGGCTGAAATACACCGTTCGACCCAGGAAAGAAGGCATATTGGCGACATGCACCACGATCAGAGTACCTGCTAACTTCTTTATTTGCAATTTTTGCAGGGCCAGAATGGGAGGATATTCGTATCCGTGAATCCCCGCCGTCAGCGCCAGGACCGGACCCGGTTTAGAGCCCTTATAAACCGAAATAGGAATGGTTGTGAATCCTAAATCAATGGTTTGATCGCTTCGCATAGTGCCTCTAAGTCATTGTTATTGTTATAGAAATGCGGAGAAATACGCAAAAAGCCGTGGCGGGCTGCTACATTTACGCTCTTTTTCTTCAATTCGCGTGCCAGATGGGACGGGTCGCGGCCGGGAAATTTTGCGGCCACGATCTGGGAACCATTTTCGGCGATGTCCGCACCCAGTTCGCGGAGACGAACTCTTGCTGATTCAGCCAGTTGCATGACTCGCTGCTCGATCAAATCAGGGCCGATTTCGAGCATCAGCTCGACCGATTGTTCCAGGGCGTAGAGAAGGGGAAATGGCAGGCCTCCACCTTCGAATTTCTCGGCGGAATCCACGAACTCCGGGGCGCCGTGATGCAGGTTATCGACGTCGCGCCACGTTTTATGGCTTCTCCAACCAACGATAATCGGCCATAATGTGCTCCGTAGAGGCCTGGAAAGAGCCATAAACGCGCATCCGGGAGGACTAATTAGCCACTTATAACCGTGTACGGCGTAGACATCGATGTTCAGTTTTTGGAGGTCGATGGTCAAGGCGCCGAGGCTTTGCGTGCCGTCGACAAACAGGACGATATTGCGGTCATGGGTGAACTTGGAGATCTCCTGGAGAGGCGGCCGAAAGCCAGTCGAGTAGTTCACCTCGCTGATCGCGACCATGCGAGTGTTCTTATCGATCGACTCATAGAAACGCTCCCAAGGGACTTCGCGCATCTGCGGCATGTAGAGATAATTCGGGAACTCGCCTTCGAGCGTCACGATGTTGTCGTCCGGTTTCAGGGCGAGGCCGGCAATGACGATGCCGAGCGCAGAGGCTGCGCTGCCGACGAAGGCGATGTCGCCCGCAGTGGCACCGACCAGCTTTGCGATGGAACCACGCAGACGATCGGCATCGTCATACCAGCTCAGAAAATCAGTGCAGGCAAGTTCGTCGCGATGCTGCCAGTGTCTGGCCACGGCTTCGGTTGCGCGGCGCGGCAGTTGACCGAACGTGGCCGTGTTTAAGTACGCCCGATTTTCTAGGGCGGGGAATTGGCTGCGAATTAGGCCCCAATCGATCATACGGATTTGCTGACGGGCCAGCGCGGACGGCTAACGGGATTGGAGCTGGGCGTGGACAAATGATGCTGCCTCCGCTACGGCTACGTCGGTGGTGGTTTTCGTGCGGCGGTCGACCACTTCGACGAAACCTTGCGCCACCTTTTTGCCGACGGTGATGCGATAGGGAATACCGATGAGGTCGGCATCTTTGAATTTGACGCCGGGACGCTCGTCGCGATCGTCGAGCAGCACGTCGAGACCTAATGATTTAGCGGTGTTGTAAATATCGGTCGCGGCTTTGTTTAGCGCGGCGTCGGTGAAGTTCACGGGTGTTACTACCAATGTGAAGGGAGCGATGGACGGGGGCATCACGATGCCGTCTTTATCGTTATAAAGCTCGACGGCGGCGCACAGAATTCGCTCGATCCCGATGCCGTAGCTGCCCATGATGGGGGTGACTTCCTTACCCGATTCATCGAGAACGCGGAGGCCCATCGATTCCGAATACTTGTAGCCGAGCTTAAAAATATGGCCGATTTCGACGGTTTTATGCACCGTGAGCTCGGTGCCATCGACGATCGAGGTGTCGCCAGCGACGGCTTGGCGCAGGTCGTGAAACTCGGCTTCGAAATCCTTGCCGGGAGTGACATGGCGCAGATGATGATCGTCCTTATTGGCGCCGGCGATCATGTTGCGGCGGCCGCGCAGGGCTTCATCGGCGAGGATTCTCAACTTGACGCCGATGGGGCCGAGCGAGCCTGGATCGGCTCCAAAATGCTCGCGAATTTCTTCGGGATGGGCGGGGCGAATCTCGCTGGCGCCGGTAACGCTTGCGAATTTGGTTTCGCTTAACTGATGATCGCCGCGCACCATGACGAGCACGACCTGGCCGTCGGCGACCATGACCAGACTTTTCATTTGCGAGGTTTCGGGCAAGCCGGTGAAGCCTGCGACTTCGCCGATGGTTTTCCGGCCGGGAGTATGAAATTCCTCCGGATCGAGATCGCCGGGAGGATCCGCCGTGGCGGGCGGTTTTGCTACGCTGACGGCCTTTTCGAGGTTCGCGGCGTAGTTGGGTCCGGTGGCGACAAAGTCCTCGCCGGCGTCCGAAACAACCATAAATTCGTGGGACTGGCTGCCGCCCATGGCTCCGGAATGCGCTTCGACGACGACGTATTGGAGGCCGCAGCGATCGAAGATGCGGCGATAGGCCTGGTAGTGTTTTTCATACGCTGCATCGAGGCCCGCGGGCGTCAAATCGAAGGTATAGGAATCCTTCATGATGAACTGGCGGGTGCGCAGGAGGCCGCTTTTAGGACGCGGCTCATCGCGAAATTTGGTCTGAATCTGATACCAGATTTGCGGGAGCTGCTTATAGCTGCGGAGCTCGCCGCGAGCGATATAAGTCATGACCTCTTCATGCGTCATGCCGAGGCAGAGGTCGCGTTTATTGCGGTCTTTGAGGCGAAACAGGTTGTCGCCCATGACGTCCCAGCGGCCGGATTCCTGCCACACTTCGGCTGGATTCAGGCCCGGGAGATAAAATTCCTGAGCGCCGATGGCGTCCATTTCCTCGCGCACGATTTGCGTGATCTTGAGGATCGAGCGCTGGGCGAGAAAAAGATAATTATAAAGACCGGCGGCAAGCTGGCGGATGTAGCCGGCGCGCAGCAGCAGACGATGGCTGGCGACCTCAGCTTCAGTAGGATCCTCACGCAGGGTGGGGATGAAAAGTTTACTCCAATACATACTGACTCGACATGGGGGTGTTTTGTGAGTTTAACAGAAGGAGCCAGTAGCCAGTAGCCAGAATCGCTCCGAAATAGGGAATTTTTTTGCGGACTTTCGGTATAGCAATTAGATGAACCACTTTAGCAACGCGGTGCTGGGATTGTTGTTCGTATTTTTCGGGGCGGCGGCTTCCTTCCTGATGTACTACTTGTGGGGCTTTCCGTTCGACCACGCCACCAACAAGAGCGATGCGCCGCGTCCGCTGATGCTGCTGCATCGCGTGCTGGGCTACATTTATGCGGCGATCTTCGTATATCTGATGGTGCAGATGGTGCCGCGGCTGTGGAACTATGAGATCGAGCTTCCGGCAAGAACCGTCGTGCACCTGGTCCTCGGACTGGTGATCGGCATTACACTGCTGATCAAGATTTCCATCGTGCGGTTCTTCAAGCACCTGGAGGGGACTCTGGCCCCTTTCCTGGGAACGCTGCTGCTGATTTGCACCATTGTGCTGATCGGACTCTCCGTGCCGACGGCGGTTCGCGCGGCACTGGCGGCGAGAGAGGAAACGTTTCTTCCGGCCAATGTGGAACGGGTGCGCGCGCAATTTGCGCTGGCCGACATGCAGGCGGGAAAGAGCCTATCGGCCGACGACCTGCGCGCCGGCCGCCAAGTCCTTTCGGGGCGATGCGTGGTCTGCCACGATTTGCGAACGGTGATGGCGCGGCCGCGAACGGCGTCCGATTGGCGGTCGACTGTGCAGCGGATGGCGGACCGCTCGGCGTCTTTCAACCCACTTACCGAACGGGAGCAGATGCAAGTGATCGGATATCTGGTGTCGATCTCGCCGGAACTACAGGGAGCGGCGAAGGAGCGGCGGCAGGAGGAGAAGAAGACCGAAACGGCGCGCACGGCTTCCAAACAGTTGGCCGTTGCGCCGCGCCCCGCGCCCGGCTTGGATCTTGAGAAGGGCAAACGTTTATTCGAGACGAAATGCTCGCAATGCCATCCGGCGAAGCTGCCGGATGAGCCGGTGAAGACCGCGGGGGATGTGAAGGAGTTGGTGGTGCGCATGGTGAACAATGGATTGTCGGCGACCGACGGCGAGCTGGAGGCGATCAACGCGTACCTTGTCCACATGAGCGTGAAGTGACCGAAGGCTGATACAATGATGTTTATAAGCTAGGTTCAGGGCAACCGGACCGGCTTCTATCTAGATACAGCTAAAGCACTTGAGCCGGTAGCTCAGTTGGTAGAGCATCGCACTTTTAATGCGGTGGTCGCGGGTTCGAGCCCCGCCCGGCTCACCATTTTAAGTTATTTAAAATAAACAACTTACAAAAATATAAAATTCTACAGCGTCACCATGGGTACAGGTTTTCCAGAAACCCGTGCGTAGTTTTTTCTCCTTTGCCGTGGCGCGAAAGTGGATCATAGACAATCCCGCCGCCATGCTTAAGCCGCCCGTTGGAAGCGATAAAGACATCCCGGTCATTCCGTTCATGCGGGTACAAGTCGCGGCGCTCATCAAGGAGTGCGGAGACAACGATTACCTGAAAACTTTCTTACTGACGCAATCAAGCTGACGCCGGATCGCCTGGAGGGAAACCATCTCCAGCTACGCAGGACGAAGACACGGGGATGGTGAAGGTCATTTTGCCACCTGCGATCGCGGATCGACTACGGGCGCTACCGGTCCATCTATGCGGGTTCTGGTTTTGGAATAAGCAAAAGGATTCGACGCATGAGACGGCCACCGGAAACATGCGTCGGATGCTCCGGCCAATATTTGAGGCGGTCACCCTCCGAGACGAAGAGGGAAACCCGATCATTGATCGAAATGGGAATCAGTGGTTCAGGTATCCCTATCAGTTCCGGCACACGTTCGTTAAGGAGCAACTTAAGACTGGGGCGAGCCTGGAGCAAATCGCTGAATGACTCGGTAACACCTATAAGATTGTCGAAAAACACTACAGCGCTTGGGTGACAAGCCGCCACTCGGATCCCCGGGATTGCGCCAATCGTCGATGGTGGCTTTTACGCAGATTTCTTGCAGCGAGCCCATAACACCGCAGCCAAGCCCAGGCCCAATGGCAGAGCTTCGGCTGGCTCCGGAACAGTCGATGAACTCGCGCCAGCACCAAATTGTGTACCAGCGTTGAGGCTGTAGACGATGTCGTAGGTGCCGGTCAAAGTGTCACCGTTCAGCCCAGTCAAATTTGCCGAGTTAGTTATAACGCCCGATGTTGTTGTAGTCCCCGATCCCAGACTTTGCCCATCGTAGAAAACTTCAGCCGTTACCGAACTGTCAGCGCCTACGAGGCCGAAAAAGTTTACTGGTGTGGACGCAGAATAGGTTCCGTCCCAGGTGCCAGGCCGACTGTCGAAAAACTGCTGAGTAAAGATGAACGAGATGTTGTCATTGGCCACGCTGGGCGATGTCCCCTCATACACGACAGTCGGATTGAAGTGTATTGCGGTTCCCTCAGCGTCGGAGTAGGTTGCGTAGTAGCTGCCGAAAACGTCATAAACATCGCCATCGGACAAAGTGACATTCTGGTTAAAACTGATCGGGCTATAACCCGAGTTAGCACCGACCGTAGGGCCATTGAGTATCACGCTAGTTACCGACCCGGCAGCAGGCAGGGCGAGTGCCGGAATAGTGAGCGCTAGGAACACAATCCTGAAGTAGCTGCATGTGCGAGCTATAGACATGTTTTGATTAGGTCCTTGGAGAGAGCTTCCAGGCTATCAGTTGGTTCGCGACCATGTCAAGAACTAAGCCCTTTCCAATTGAAAAGGGCTAACGTGCATCGAAATCGACATCAGAAGGGCAGTTTGCAGGTGACAACACGAAAGCCCAAGATGTGAGTTTTGCTCTATCGCGGGTTCCAGCAGGAAGTACGCAACGCTGGGTCTTCATTCGAAGCTGAGCAGGAGCCAATCTGAGGCGAAACGGGATGAACTTCTCATCGAGGTTCAGCTCCGCAAGGCAGCGGTCGAAGATCCCCCTAATCGAGGCGTTTTTTGTAGGAGATGACGTTTATCACCCATTGTGCAATCTTGAGCATTCCTACGACCTGGAAATCACTCATGAGTCAAATGCGATCGAGGGCAACAGGCTCAGTCCGGTTGAAACGACTCTCGTCATCGAGAAGGAGGTCGCGATCAGCAAGCCAGTGGGTATGCGCGCTCTGTCCTGATTGCGGCGGCGAAGCGCTATTCTCAAAAGATGAAGTAGCGCCATGCACGAACTTTCGATCGTGCATTCCATTGTCGAAACAGCCGAGGAGTCGGCTCGCCAGGCAAACGCGTTGCGGGTGCTGAAGGTGAATCTGCGGGTGGGCGTGCTCTCCGGTGTGGTCAAGGACTCCTTATTATTTTGTTACGAGTTCAGCACGCAGGATACGATGCTGGAAGGGTCGAGCCTGGAAATCGAGGTGCTGCCGGTGATCATTCACTGCTCCCAGTGCCAGGAGGATCGCGAATTGCCGGACATCCAGCGGTTCCGATGCCCGGTGTGCGATACGCCGAGCGGCGATTTGCGGCAGGGAAGGGAACTGGAGATCGGGTCGCTCGAAGTGGAATTCCCATAAGATTTAGATATGACGCCGCAGATTGTCGAAGTCCGCAAAAAAGTCTTGAGCAAGAACGACGAACTGGCGCGTGGTTTGCGCGAGCGGCTGCGCGCGGCTCATGTGTTGACGCTGAATCTGGTGTCGAGTCCGGGCACCGGCAAGACGGCGCTGCTCCAGAAGACGCTGATGACGCTGCGGTCAAGCGGGCATAGCGTGGCGGCGCTGGTGGGCGATCTTGAAACGGATAACGACGCGCGGCGGCTGGCTGAGAGCGGAGCGCCGGTGAAGCAGATTCAGACGCACGGATGCTGCCATCTGGAAGCGAGCATGGTTTCCTCTCACCTCGAAGGCTGGGAGCTGGATCAGTTCGATTTTCTGTTCATCGAGAATGTCGGCAATCTGGTGTGCCCTGCGAATTACGACTTGGGCGAAGACATCCGGGTGGCGCTGCTCTCGGTGACGGAGGGCGAAGATAAGCCTCTGAAGTATCCGTCGATGTTCCATTCGGCGCAGATCGCGATCATCACGAAGATGGACCTGGCGGAGGCTTGCGACTTCGATCGTGAGACGGCGATCGCGAATATTCGGTCCGTACAGCCGGAGATCCGCGTTTTTGAAGTGTCGGCCAAAAAGGGCATCGGGATGGACGAGTGGATCGCCTATCTGCTCGCCGCGCGGAACGCGATCTAAGTCACAAAGCATGACGTGTTACCCAATCACGTCTGCTAACACCTCCACCACCCGATCCGCATCTTCCCTCGTAAAACACAGCGGCGGACGCAGCTTAATCACATTGTGATGCGGACCATCCATCCCAGCCAAAACTCCCAGCTCTCTCATCCCATTCACCACCCGCGAAGCTTCCGCCGACGCCGGCTCCAGCGTCGCGCGATCCCGCACCAGTTCGATCCCCAGAAATAATCCCGACCCGCGCACATCGCCGATCATTTCGTGACCCAACCCCCGCAGCCCTTTTAATAAATAATTTCCGACATCGAGAGCGTTCTCCTGCAATCCTTCCTCTTCCAATACATCCAGCACCGCTAGCCCCGCCGCGCATGCCACCGGATTGCCTCCAAAAGTCGAAAAAAACTCCATCCCATTGTCAAAGGAGTCCGCAATCTCAGCCGTAGTAATCACCGCCGCAAGCGGAAACCCATTCCCAATCGGTTTCCCCAGCACAACAATATCGGGCGTGACGCTATTCTGACTCCTGACTCCTGACTCCTGACTCCTCTCTTCAAATCCCCAAAAACAACAGCCCAATCTCCCAAATCCGACCTGCACCTCGTCCGCAATGCAAACTCCTCCGGCGGCCCGGACGCTCTTGTAGACCGCGCTCAAATAGCCGGTCGGAAGCACGATCTGCCCGCCCACGCTGGGAAGACTTTCGGCAATGTAAGCCGCCGGCTTCACGCGATCGAGAATTTCGTCGACGTGCCGCGCATACTTCGCACCCGCCTGCGGATCGTCGCGTTTATAAGCTCCGCGATAATCGTCCGGGATCGGCGCGATATGCACCCATGGCTTTTTCCCCTTGCCTCCAGGACCGTTAAATTTATAAGGACTGATGTCGATCAGCGTTGTCGTGTTGCCGTGATACGCCGCATCCAGCACGATGATATCTTCGCGCCCTGTATGTGCCCGCGCCATCCGCAACGCCAGTTCATTCGCTTCGCTCGCCGAGTTGAGAAAGTAGCAGACCTTCAGCGGCGCTGGCAGCTTCTCCGTCAGCCTTTCCGCATAACCCACAATGTTGTCGTGTAGGTAACGGGTGTTGGTATTCAGCAGTGCGATCTGCTTCTGCACCGCTTCAACCACGCGCGGATGAGAATGTCCCACCAGCGGAACATTGTTATAAACGTCCAGAAACTTGCGGCCGGTATCGTCGTAAAGAAACTGCTTCCATCCCTTTACGATCTTCAACGGCTCGTCGTAGCTGATGCTGAGATTTCCCCCTAGGTGCGCGCGCCGTCCGGCCAGCGTTTCCTCTTTGGTGCGCTCTTTGGGAATCCCAGCGATTTCCAGCATCAAATTCGGATCGGGACAAAGCGCCGTAAACACTTCGCGCTGACCGGCGGCGGCAACGCCGGGGAAGTCGCAATCGAGGTCGAGCAGATCTCTAATAATCTGAAAATGCAAGTGGGGAACCCAATCGCCATTCAAAGGCCGTGCGCCGATACGGGCAATCTCCTGCCCGGCTTTTACCGCGGTTCCCACCGCCAGCGGTGTACCCGCTAAATGACCATAAAGCGTGAAAAAGTCTTGGTGCCGCAGAATCATGACAGGCCCATAATCAAGCCGTTTCTGATTGTTAGCAACGGCATGCACCAGGCCATCGAGCGGCGCAAAAACCGGCGTGCCTGGGTCGGCAAAAACGTCGATACCAAGATGAATGGTGCGCCCTTCGAACATCGGCTCCGTATAAATGAGGCGAGCTTCGTTATAGCCCCCGATTCCGAAGCGTGGCATTTCGCCCGAACTCGTCACACTGAGGTCGGCAACCGGCATCGAATCAAGATGATCCATAACCGGCGCCGCTTTCGGCGGAGACCAATCCTTCAGAACTTTCCGTCCGCAAGCCTGCCGAAAAACGTAGTGCGCCAATCGAGGATGAATTTTCGAAAGCGCCCGCAGAGCCTCCCAGGCCGGTTTTTCGCTGATCGTTATATAAGGATCGTTTGGATGCAGTGTCTTGCGATGCGCCGAATTCACCACGCTGACGGCCAAACGGAGCAGAATCAGCGAAAAAAGCGCCTCGATTTCATTTTCTTCCAGGTCGTGATAGCCGGAGACGACATGGGCGATCGCCGTGAGTGGATCTTGCTTATGCAGAGCCACATAGGCGCAACAAATAGCCAGTTCGCAGACGGTCGCGGTATAGTGCAAATCGCCAAAATCGATGAGGGCAACCTCGTTGCCATTGACGATAATATTGTGGTCGTTTGCGTCGCCGTGAATCACGCTATGGCGCAGCGGCGTGAAATCGGGAGTCATCGCCAGAATCTTTTCGATCAGCGCCGGATCGGCGGTCAGATGAAGGTAATCGCGAATCCAAAAAGCGCGCTTCAAATCCCACTTCAGTTCCTTATGTGCGCTTAAATGATCAAAAGTTGCTAGTTTCGCGCTCGTAAGAGCTAATAATCGACCTAAATTTCGGAGGAGCTGTTTCGAGTGAAATTTTGTCTCGGCCAGCAGTTTTCCGGGGATCCGGTGGAGCATCCAGACGATGCGGCCTTCATACTCCCGAATCCCTCCCGCAATGCGCGCGTCGCCGAGATGCTCCATTGCCGCGCACTGCATTTCCACAAAGGTGCGATCGCATCCTTCGCGCATCACTTTAAGGATGTAGCCGTTTAACTGGAAATTATCGTCAAATTCGCCGTTCAGGCGAATGGCCGTGGCATCGACTCCGTAGAGTTCTTTGGCGATTCGGGAAGCGTCGATTTGCATGCAGACGTTTCATTGTAAACGTCTTCTCAATGCCGTGAGTTTCGCTTGTCCCGCCGCTTGGCCGGCGCGCAGCGCGGCGATTCTTGATTCAAGCGAATCGATACTGGACCGCAGCAATTCGGTTTCTGTAAGCGGCGGCAAAGGACCGACAAATCGGGCCTGTACGGATCCGATTCCAACCGTGACGTCGCTGGAGCGGCGGGCATAGGTAACGGTCGATGCCCCTGGATTGATGGAGATAGAGGTTCTATCGCTACCATCGACGATGAGCAGTGTTGCCCGGACCGGAACGTTCCAGGAAATACTTAATTGCCCCAAATTCTCGCGCAAAGTTAAAGCCAGAGGAGGTTGGGTATGCCGCGGTATGAAATACAAAAGTGGTAGCAGGAGCAGGCACCAAGCCCAGGCCCATGTTCGTTTTATAACTTTGACTGGAACAATCTCTGGTTGACCGTTGATGGAGAATTCCTCATAGCTGCGGACGGCTTCGATGGAGCCGGCGGAATCGCGAACGAAAAATCCGCCCTTTTCCCCCGAAATTACCAGTGCCACGCAGGCGTCGGCTTTTTCGAATCGTTCCAAATCCTCTTCCGTAAGAAAGACTTGGCCACGCACACGAGTTGCAAAGATGCCGAGCGGATCGAGACCGGGCCGTCCTCGAGCCGCGACTAGGCTAATGGTCTGGCCATGGCGAACGCCGTAGAGTACACCGAAAGAGTCTACCCCCGAATTGGAGATGCGTAGTTCCCGCAAGAGGGCAGGGGAATACTCGATGCGGAAAGGGCTTTCAGGTGGGGCCCAGGTGCGGACGGGTCCGCTATGCAATCGCGCGAAACGGCTCATTACGGGCCATATCGTCCGGGAGGATGCCATTGAGAGGGTCACCGATGGAGTAGTGGTGGATTAGTCCCAGTTTTCTCAAGCGAGTACGTGTTTCAACCGTTTGGTGTTTACCGGGGTTGCCCTAGGATGTGGCCGAGGACTTATGCCACGCACGTTTGGCCGTTACGGTTGGATTCCAGATTTACCCGATGCTCGCGACCTTGTTTATCAGTTGCCGAGAAAGGCTGGGCCGGTGCCGCCTTCGGCTGATCTTCGATCAGGATGTCCGGTAGTTTACGATCAGGGAGACCTGGGCAGTTGCACGGCGAACGCCATCGGAGCGGCGATTGAATTCGACCAGATGAAACAGAAGCTGGCGTACACGGTCCCATCCCGGCTGTTCATTTATTACAACGAGCGCGCTCTCGAAGGAACCATCGATACCGATAGCGGGGCGCAGATTCGCGATGGCATAAAAACGGTCGCGGCGCAGGGAGCTTGTCCGGAGCCGATGTGGCCGTATCTGGAGGCGAGCTTCGCAAACCGTCCGCCGGCGCCCTGCTACAAATACGGCAAGCTGCATCCGGCGGTGCAATATGCCCGGGTGGCTCAGGATCCGGGCCAGATGAAGGCCATTCTGGCAGCGGGGTATCCGTTTGTATTCGGGTTTACGGTGTATGAGAGTTTCGAATCGGATGCAGTGGCGAAATCGGGGATTGTGCCGATGCCGTCCTCGACGGAGACGGTGCTGGGCGGGCATGCGGTGATGGCGGTGGGGTATGACGACGCATCGCAACGGTTCCTGGTGCGCAATTCGTGGGGGAGTGGGTGGGGGATGGGCGGATATTTCACGATTCCCTATGGGTATTTAACGGATTCAAATCTAGCGGATGATTTTTGGGTGATTCGGGTGGTGAAGTAGGTTCACATTTTCCTTCTATTTAGGTATACTACCTCCCGGGGGATAAGGACTATTATGAAAATCGGCACAATGGTTCGCAGTTCGCTTTTGGCCCTATTCATCTTTTCGGCGTCCTCGGCGCGAGCCGACTTCACTCAGTGGACGGTTACGACCGGCAGTCAGCCCCTGCTGGGGACGTTTGGGGCGATCACTGTCACTGGCACCTTTGATACCGGGGGGCCCGGCACCTCCAGCATTACGGCTGTGGAGACGCAACCGATTGGGGGCGGAGGGACGGTGTCGTACACTTACACATTTTCGGGTCCGCTGGACGGTCCCGATTACAGCGACCAAGATAGCCAATTGCCGCCGCCGCCGCCGTGCATTCTTGGGTGCCTACCGCCGGGCCCTCCCCTTACGGTTACGCTGCATATCAGTACGGTGGGATTGGGCGGTGCGCCTGGACCGTATGAGTTGTCCACCTCGTTTGAGGACGGGATCGAACCATATTCGGGATTTGTTGAGGCCACGGGAACAGCCATGACGACGACGACGACCCCTGAGCCATCGGAGTGGGTCCCCGCGTCGGCTTTGATGGCGATAGGTTTCGCTGGTCTTTTCGTAAAACGGATGCGGCAGCGGCGGCCCTAATTAGTAAACGCATGTAGAAGGGACGGTCTCGTCTGTTGTCCAGGTTGTCATAACTCCTGTCGGCACTCTCGAAAACATCTTCGAAGACTCCGCTCCCTGCGGTCACGGCTCGGTAGAGGGGTCCGGAGGGATCGGGGGTTTTCGTGGCTGTGCTGGGACCCATGGCGCCGCCAATCGCGTGCGCGACGCGGACACCGCATGCTTTACGCATGGCGGTTCGATTGAATGTGGGAAACTATTGTGGGGGCCGGGACTCTACCACTTTGCATGGGTTAGCTGACAAGCGGAGATACGCGATTGCCCTCTTGTCTGTCGTAGCGGGATTGGCGGTCCGCTTTGCACTTTCCGGGGTGCTGGGTTCGACGGTTCCCTACATCACGCTGTATCCGGCGGTGGTGTTCGCGATCTGGTTTGGGGGACTTGGGCCGGGAATTCTGGCCACTGCCCTGAGTCTGGCCGCGGTTATCAGTTTCCTGATTCCTCTTCATCGGTTGAATGCTCCGGCGGATATTATTCGCGCCGTGATTTTCGTGGGGTTCGCTGGTTTATTCAATGCGCTCCATGAAGGACTCCAACGCGCTCGGGCCAGCAGCGAACGGGACAGAGACCTGCTGCGGGTTACTCTTTCCAGTATTGGCGATGCGGTGATTGCAGCGGATGCCCAAGGGAAAGTGACTTTCCTGAATACCGTTGCCGAGGAACTGACGGGTTGGAGCCGGGAGGATGCGGCGGGGAAACCGGTTCCGGAAGTATTTGTGATTCGGGACGGCGCGCTCATCGGCAAAGGCGGACGGGAGATTCCGGTCGAACAGAGCGAGGCTCCTATTTACGATTCGCAGAGGCAGGTGTTGGGAGCGGTACTGGTGTTTCGCGACGTGACGGCTCGCAGGCGGGCTGAGTATGCGCTGAAAAAGAGCGAAGAGCGTCTCAAACTCGCGCTGGGTGCGGGGCAGATCGGGGTTTGGGACTGGAATATTGTCGAAGATCGCGCCGAATGGTCCGATCGGGTCTACGAAATATTTGGCGCCGAACGCAAAAAGGAGCCGGGCGGCGTGGAGGATTTCACACGCCTGGTACACCCGGAGGACAGGGAACGAGTCAAGGACGCCATTCGCGAAGCGGTGGAATGGAACGCTCCTTATGCGGTCGAGTTTCGGGTGATTCATCCCAAAGGGAACGTGGTTTGGATCTCCACTACGGGGCAGGCCTTTTGGAATAAAAAGGGTGAGGCGATCCGCATGCTGGGATCGATCACCGATATCACGGAGCGAAAGAACGCGGAAGCGCTGTTGCGGCAACAGTGGCACACCTTCGATACGGCGCTTTCCAATACGCCGGATTTCACCTATATTTTTGACCTCAATGGCCGGTTTACTTATATAAACCGGGCGCTGTTGTCGCTGCTCGAAAGATCGTTCGAAGACGCGGTGGGGAAGAATTTCTTCGAGCTCGAGTATCCGCCGGAACTGGCGGGACGGTTGCAGGACCAGATCCAGCAGGTGATCGATACCAGAGCACCTGTGCGGGACCAGACACCGTTCACGGCTCCGAGCGGCGAAACGGGATATTACGAATACATATTCGTGCCGATTTGTGCCCCTGGCGGGCGGGTCGAAGCGGTGGCTGGGTCCACGCGCGACATTACAGGGCTGAAGCGCGTCGAGGAGAAGATGCGAGCCACCGAGGAACGGCTGCTGTTTGCACTGGAGGCCGGCGGAGGGGTGGGGACGTGGGATTGGGACGTGCCGAACGACCGCGTCTATACCGATCGCATGCTGGCGACGTTTCACTCAGTGGATCCGGATCGCGCCGCGCAGGGGGTATCGATCCAGGAGTTTGTGAAGGCGCTACATGTGGATGATCGAGGCCGGGCGCAGGAGAACATTCAGAGCACACTGGAGACCGGAGGGGATTTTGAGGGTGAGTATCGCGTCGTCCAAAAAGACGGGTCCGTGCGTTGGATTTATGACCGGGGGCGATGTCATCTGGACAAGAACGGTAAGCCTACGCGCTTTCCGGGTGTGGGGTTCGAAATCACCGGACGCAAGCGCGCCGAGGAGCATCTGAAAAGGGCCAACGACTGGCTGGAAGGGGCTTTGAACTCGGCGGAGGTGGGGTTGTGGACTTGGGACATCGCCGGTAACAGGATTGTCGCGGTGGGCAATATCGCCTTTCTATACGGCATGGATCGAATGGAGCTGGCCGCGGGTCTGCCGGTCGAGAGGTTTATAGAACGGGTCTATCCGGATGATGTCGCCGGCGTCGAGAAGGCATTGACGGATACCCTCTCGCAAGGCGGGCGCTATCGGGTGGAACATCGTGTGCGGAGCGCGGATGGCGCAGTGAGATGGATTGCATCTCACGGCCGGATCAAGATGGGCGAAGACGGGAAGCCTGAATCGATGAGCGGATTGGTGCTGGATGTGACGGAGCGGCAGAGGGCGGAGTCGAAGCTGAGCGAGAGCGAGCAACGGTTCAGCCTGCTGGCGGAGTGCATCCCACAGATGATTTGGACGGCGGGGCCGGATGGGGCGCTGGATTATGTGAGCGGCCAGACGGTGGGCTATTTCGGAGTTGGTCCGGAGTCACTACTGGGCGCGGGATGGCTGGACGGCGTTCATCCTGATGATCGGGAGAATGCCGAGGAACGCTGGCGGCATTGCATCCAGACGGGCGAGAACTACGAAACGGCGTTCCGGCTGCGGCGCGGCAGCGATGGGAGTTGGCGATGGCATCTGGCGCGGGCCTTGCCGCTGGTGGGAGGCGGAGAGGTGGCGCAGTGGTTCGGCACTTGCACGGATATTGAAGATCAGAAGGCAATCGAAGCCGAACTTACAGTGGCCAACAGCGAGCTGGAGGAGTTTGCTTACGTAGCCAGCCACGATTTGCAGGAGCCGCTGCGCATGGTGAATATCTACACACAGCTTATTCTTCAGGATCTGGAGGGGACGCGGCTGGTGCAATATGCGAACTTCGTGCAACAGGGCGTGCAGCGCATGGAGGGATTGATTCACGACCTGCTGACGTTCTCCCGCGCGGTTCATTCGGACGGGCTACCGGTGGGGATGGCCGACCTTTCGGAATCGCTGAACGAGGCAGTTTTGATGCTGAAGAATCGCATGGAAGAAACGGGCTGCGTGCTGACGGCGGGGGATTTGCCGACGGTGCGCGGCGATGCGCCGCAGATGGCGCACGTGTTTCAGAATCTTCTTTCGAATGCGCTGAAGTACCGCAAAAAGGACGTGCCTCCGCGGATCGATATTTCCGCCGAGCAGGAAGGGAACAACTGGGTGATCTCGATGCGGGATAACGGGATCGGGTTCGATTCCCAATACGCGGAGCGAATTTTCGGTCTGTTCAAGCGGCTGCATAAAGAGGAATATCCGGGAACGGGGCTGGGACTCGCGATCTGCAAGCGCATCGTGGAGCGCGCGGGCGGACGCATTTGGGCGGAGGGAGTGCGCGGCGAGGGAGCGACGTTCTATTTCTCGATGCCACGTGAGCAGTGATGCTTTATTCCCGAAGAGAGCTGGGGAAACTGGCGCTGGCGGCGCTATCGAAGTGGGGAGGCGTGCAGATCGGGATCAACGTTCCTTATTGTTATAGCTTTCGCGGATTGCCTTCGACGGCGGATGATGTTTTGAGGTATACGAGAGCGCTGCGGTTGGGTGCGGTGGAGATGAGGTCCCAGACGGTGGAGGCGTATTTGGGCGCGCCGGGCTCGGCCGGAATCGAACCGGAAGATGTGGCCGCGGGCGGCGAGGCGCTGGAGAAATGGCGGCTGGCGGCGCGGATGGATGGGTTCAAAGAGTTTCGAAAGAAATATGCGGGGATTGCGATCCCGGTGGTCAAGTTCGACGCGGTCGACAAGATGAAAGATGACGTGGTCGATTACGCGTTCGAGGTGGCGAAGGCTTTGGGAGCGCAAGCACTCTCGTGCAATATTCCGGTCAGTCAGACGCGCCGGGTGGGCGAGATTGCGGCCAAACACAAGATGATGGTGGGGTATCACGGCGCCGAGGACCTTCGCGGGCCGGAGGCGTTTGCGAAACCGGAGAGCTGGGAGAAGGCGATGTCCTATTCGAGATACAACGGAATTAATCTCGACATTGGGCACTTCGTGGCGGCGAACAATGAATCGCCGATTCCGTTCCTGAAGAAATATGCGGACCGGATCACGCACGTTCACTTGACGGATCGCAAGCGGAATAACGGGCCGTTCACGGTGTGGGGCGAGGGTGATGCGCCGATTCGAGAAGTGCTGCAATTGATGAAGAAAGAGAAGGTTCCGTTCCCGGCGATCATTGAATGCGAGTATCCGCTGCCCGCGGGATCCGACGGGCTGAAGGAAATCGCGAAGTGCGTGGCGTATGCGCGGGACTGCCTGGTGTAAAATAGGCGCGCATGAGTACACCAAGCAGTGCGCCGGGACCAAACCCGGGAAATATTTTTCATATCATGAACGCGTACCAGGATTCGGCGGCGCTGAAGGCGGCGATCGAGCTGGATCTGTTCACGGCGATCGGCAAAGGGAATCATAATTTAGAAGCGATCGCTACGGCGGTGGGCGCGTCCCCTTTAAATAAAGGGCGGGCGGTGCGGATTCTCTGCGATTTCCTCACGATGATGGGTCTTCTGGTGAAGAAGGACGATCAGTATTCGCTGAGCGCGGAGGCAGGTTTATTTCTGGATCGAAACTCGCCCGGCTATTTCGGCGGTGCGGCGCGCTTCATTCTGGACCCGCAATTGATCGCTCCGTTCTGGGATCTGGCTCAGATTGTTCGCACGGGAAGAACGACGCTGCCGGGCCAGGGAACGGTGAGTTACGACCATCCCATCTGGGTGGAGTTCGCGGAGGCGATGGCTCCGATGCAGTATATGCCGGCGAACGAGATTGCGCTGATTGTGGCGGGCGAGGAAGAGCTGAGCGTTCTCGATATCGCGGCGGGGCATGGGCTGTTTGGGATTATGATCGCGCAGCAGAATGCGAAGGCCAAGGTGACGGCGCTCGATTGGCCGAATGTGCTGGCGGTGGCGACGGAGAACGCGAAGAAGATGGGGGTCGCGGACCGGCATAGTTTGCTGCCGGGGGATGCGTTCGCGGAGGAGTTCGGAGGGCCGTACGACATGATCCTGGTGACGAACTTCTTTCATCATTTCGATGTGCCGACGTGCGAAGGGCTGATCCGGAAAGTGTTCGCGGCGTTGAAGCCGGGAGGACGATGCGTGACGCTGGACTTCGTGCCCAATGAAGACCGCGTGTCGCCGCCGTCGGCCGGATTCGCGATGCAGATGCTGGGTTCGACGCCTTCGGGGGATGCGTACACGCTGGCGGAATATAGAAAAATGTTCGAGAAGGCGGGGTTTGTATCGTCGGAGGCGCATGTGCTCCAGAAGTCGCCGGGAACGCTGATCGTGAGCGGGAAGGCGTTATGAAGATTTTTGTTACCTGCCTGATGATGACGGCGGCGTTCGCGCAGAAACCGGGGCCGGTGACGGATGCGCCATATGTTCCGCAGCCGATTTTGCAGGGTGGGCTGGTTCTGACGCTGTATCCGCCGGGTTCGCCTTATCTCAAAATGGACCGCGTGCGCGAGGCGGAGCAATATAACATGAGCCAGACAGTGCAGGGGCGGATCAACAGCATTGTCAATATTCATAATCCATCGATTGAAGTACACATGGTCGAGAAGGGGTTGAATACGGGCGCGGCGGTGATTCTGGTGGCGGGCGGAGGCCACAATACGCTGAACGTGGGCAGCGAAGGCGCTGATTTTGTGCCGTTTTTCTACAATTATGGGGTCTCGACGATCATTCTGCGGAGCCGGCTGCGGCGCGATGGATACGATCCGCTGACGGACGAAGAGTACGATGCGATGCAGGCGATTCGCATGGTGCGGGCTCACGCCAAGGAGTGGAATCTGGATCCGAACAAGATCGGCATCATGGGCTTTTCGGCGGGCGCGGAACTGGCGTCGGCGGCCGCGGTGCTGTATGACGATTTCGATAAGAAGAATAGCGACGCGGGAGATCCGCTGAAGGGTGTGACGTCGAGGCCCGATTTTGTGGGGATTATTTACCCGGGTCCGACGCCGTTTGCGAAGAATCGGACGGCTCCGCCGATTCCGCGCAATGTTCCTCCGGCGTTTATCGTGTGCGGAGGCGCGGGGGACAAGGTTCACGCGGTGTGGGCGGATGAATATTTTTCGGCGATGCTGGCGGTGGGCGCGCCGAATGTCGAGATGCATATTTACGGCAACGGAGTGCACGGCGGCGGCATGACTTACCGCAACGGGATTCCGTTCGGGACCTGGCAGATCCGGTTTATCGATTGGTTCCGGGATCTCGGGTTTTTAGAAAAGAGCGGCCTGGAGACGAAGGCGGCTCGGGATATCGCTGCGTATATGAATCCGCCGGTGAAGGCGGGGAAATAAACGCGCCAGGCGTCCGGGCTGCGCCCGGATGGACCGATTAGCAATCGGTCCGCAGGTTGGCAACCTGCCCCACAATTAAATCGCAGGGCATTCTGCTTCGCTACTGAAGGGTGATTTGGATTGGATTGGCGGCAACGCCTTCTACGGTGAGCTGCACCTCGACATTTCCTGCTGCGACGAGTTGCGCGGGGATCAGGATGTTGACTTGGTCGTAGCCGGGGTCTCCCGAGGGTCCGGCGTAGGTGACGATCGCGGCCACGCCGTTGATGGTCGCCGTCGTGAGAGCCGTTCCTGCATTCGCGATGCCGGTTCCTAACAAGATGAGGTACGAGCTGGCTGGAGCGGATTCGACGGAAACAGGGATGGCAACGATGGCGCCGTCGCTGTTGGTGGCGTAAGCGGCGGTCACCGTCTGCACTCCGTCGGCGAGTGCCTGGACGAAGTTGGCGCGTGGGAGGCCGGAGCCGTTTGCCGTGAGGATTCCCGGGGAGACGGTGGCGATTTCCACGTTATTCGCGGTCTGCGAAGTGGCGCCATTGGTCACGGTGATCTGCGCGGTACCGATAGCGACGGTGGACGGGACGAAGAAGTCGATCTGGTTCGGCGATACGGAGATGACGTCCGGCACGGGAGTGACGGTGCCCGTCGAATCCGTGATCGAGACTGTAACGGTGGTCGGCGGCGTAGTGGATGTGCTGCTCGCCGGCGCCAGATTTTGGCCGTTGACGGAGGCTAGAGAGCCGGGCGCGATGGCGAAGGCGCTTGGGTTAAGAGTGTTCAGGATGAGCGGCACGTTTACGGCGGGAGTCGCGCCCGCGGTGGGAGTCAATGACACTCCGCGCAGGACTTCTCCCGCACCGGCGGTTTCTAATACTGTGAAAGATTCGGTGGAAGCGAAGGATGCGTCGGTATTGGTCAAGGAGTCGTTGATGGAGACCAGCTGGTTGGGGTCCGCGGCGGCTACTCCATTGGCGCTGACGGTCGAGGTGACTCCCCAGATCGTGACCAAACCGCTGGGAGCGACCGAGCCGGCGATGGCGCGAAGACCATCGGGGGAAGGATTCAAAGCAGTGGGATAGTTCGCGACGCTGTATGGCTGGCCCAGGTTGAGGCCGGTCTGCAAAACGTAAGCGAGGGTCCAGGCGCCGTTCTTGAATACCCATTTTTGCAGGCCGGCGGTGGTGCTGGTGGCCGCATGGGATTTCTTGCCATCGCCTTCATCGGCGACGTAAAGCGTGGTCGCGTTGGCGAAAAATATTCCAGAGGGATGGGATGAGTTGGCGGCGCTGGTGAGCGAGGTGGGAAAGCCGGGGAGAATCGTGATTGAAGCGCTGGCGGCATTCGCGATGGTGGGGAGCGCGCCGGCATCGCCCACGCGATAAACCGTGTTGATGCCGTTGCTGCCGCTGCCTTTGCTGACGTAGAGCGTATTGCCGAAGATGGTCAGGCCGCTGAAATTATCGTCCTTGCCGTCCTTGTCCGGAGGATAGGGCAGAGAAGTGGTGGGGTCGATAATCTGGCTGATCGAGAAGCTTCCGATTTCAAACGCCGGCGTGGCCAGGCTCTGTCCGGGGAACGCCAACTGCGCACCGGCGGTGGTGACGATATGATTGGGCGTCCCGCTCCCGTTATTGGCGTTGCCCACCATATAATACGTTCCGTTCGAGAGGATCGCGGCGCGGCCTTCGCCGCCGCTGAAGGAGTTGGTGGGGGTAACCTGGATGGCTCCGTTAGCTCCGATCTGCACGACGGCGCGATAGAAGCTGCCGCCGGCCGGATTGCTGGAATCGAAGGCGCCGGGCGAATTGGAATCGGCGGCGTCGATGATGTTGGCAGGTGCGACGTACCCAATAAAGGTGATGGCGGTGCCGTCGGTTGAGAGATTCAGGGCCAGCTCGTCGCCGGACGTGAAGTTGGTGGTAACCAGCGCGGAGGGGATCGGAAGCGTGCTGACCAGCGTTCCAGAGGGCGTCAACTGGTCGAGAAAGATGGGCGAAGTCACGCTGAAGTTGCCGTCGATATTGGCGTTATTGAAGACGTTGTTGGCGCTGGTGGTGGACGGGTAGGCTCCGTTATCGGTAGAGGTGGCCGTGCCGCAGGTCGCGCCGGACGGGCAGACCGGCGGCAGGGGCTGGCCCTCCGCAAGCGTTGCGGCGGAGCCGGTGTATACGCTGCGGCTGACGACGATGTTGCCGGCCGTGAATCCGTTGAAGGTTTGCGCGGGGGAGACGGTTGCCCCGAGCACGAGGAGCGATACGCAGATGATTTTTCGCGGCATTTCTCCTAATAGTATAGGGAGAAAATGAAATATGACGCGATGGTTTGCGGAATGCCATTAGGCATAGCTGTTCAGCCGCGTTCTTCGATATGGCGCAGGCGCGCGTCCATCACCTGCTCAACGCGGTAGAGTTTTCGTCCTGGGTTTGGAAGCGGGCCTCGATGAATCGGGTTATATCGTCGAAGCGTTTGTCCACGTTGTCAAAACGCTTGTCCATCAGATGGCGCAGGTCTGACAGCCTGCTGTTATTAATCAGGATGCCGACCAGAACCAACAGGCTCGGCATTCCGACGCTGACGGCGAACTTGAGGTCTTCGCTGGACATTTGACTTGATGATAACGCAATGCTTGTTACAATGAAGTCGTACTGGTTTTTCCTGCCGAAGTTTACCCGCGCACGGCGACGGAGGATCGTTTCGCCATACTTGCGTTCATAGGATGTAAACCATGAAATTATTTTTCACGATTCTGGGTTCGATCGGCCTCGCTGCCGCGCAACCCACCATTTGCTCTACTAAGGCCTCCCACACGCTGGTCCATGCGGAAGGGCTGACGGAGCGCATCGGAGACATTATTTATAGCTGCACGGGCACGCCCAACCTGGTGCTGAACGTGAACCTGTCTGTCCAATTGAATACTGCCGTTACGAACCGGATTTCGAACGGAAACGCCATTACGGGTACGATTCTGACGGTCGACAATGGGTCCGGTCCGCAAGCGGTGGTGATGCAGCCGCTGCTGTTGACGTCGACCACCATTATTTGGGACGAAGTGCCGCTAACGTTTTCAGCGCAGGGTACTGTGATTATTCAGATCGCCGGTATTCGGGCCAATGCGACCGGGGTTCCCGTCGGCTCGCAGATTGATGCGTTATTGGGCGGGGGCCTGGTGATTTCGCCGTCTTTGCTGGCGGTGGGGACGCCGGAACTGAGTCTGTATACCGGATTCTCGGAGAATATCATTTGCGAGCAGACGGGGTCGCCTTTGCCGGGAAACACCAGTAGTTTTCAAAGTCTGATCCTCGATGGCACGTCGTTTTCGTCTACGCGGATTACCGAGGGATGGGCGGGCGCGTTTGATCCTAAATCGGCGCCTGCGAGTTTGAACGCGGATACCGGAACGCGGTTTCTGATCCAGTATTCCGGCTTTCCAGGGGCTGCGCAATTGTTTGTGCCGAACGTCGTCGCGGGTTCCGACGCGATCCAGCCGACGGCGGGTGGGGATTTGGGAGTTCCTGCGTCCGGCGGAGCTTATGCGCCGTCGGCAACCGGCTCGCTGTTGCTGGCTTTGGTTGCGGGGGCGGATTCGACAGGGGCGGGCGGAACGGTTTTGTACACACCGGGCCTGGTCGGATCGGGGACCGTGAAATTCGATGCGATGACTCAGCTCCAGTTCGTCAATGGAACGGCTTACGCGGTCTATGAAGTGGTCGATTCGAATCCTTTTACTCTGGAGACGGCGCAATTTCCGACGTTTCTGGGGCTCGCCCGGAACGTAGTGCAGACACCGGTTGCAACTAGTGAGAGCGTCACGCTCGCGCCTGTTTCCACCGTGGCGACCGTGTCGACGACGGCTCCGATTCCTCGCTTTATCGCGTTGACGCCTCCGAGCGACTGCGGAATTATCGGCGATTGTGGAGCGTCCTATTTCCCGCAATTGAGCGTGATCACGAGCTCCCTGCAATATACTTTGCCGGTGGGTTCGCCGGGACAGGCGCAATACATTCCCGTCGATAATGGCGGCGCAGGCGTCCTGAACTGGACCGCTTCGGTGGCCTATACCAGCGGAAGCGGATGGTTATCGATTGTAAATCCGGCAGGGAGCGGCAATGGCACGATACGGGTGGATGCTGTTCCGGGAAATCTGGCGGCGGGCACTTATCAAGCGACGCTGACGATTGACGGCGGGGCGGCTGGACGCAGATTCGTCGCGGTGACGCTGATAGTGACGCAGGCGCCGGCTCCGGTGGGTCCGCAGATTACGAACGTGGAAAATGCGGCGACCTTCGCGCAGGTTCCGGTCGTGGCTGGTTCGTTGAGCACGATCATGGGCTCCTCACTTACAGGCAAACTGGTGACGGCGACGTTCAATGGGATCGCGGCGACGATCGATTATAGTAGCGCGACGCAAATCAATCTGCTGGTTCCGGCGACCCTGGGGTCGCAGACTTCGGCGCAACTGGTCGTTACGGTGGACGGGGTCAGCAGCGCTCCGATGACGGTGCAGGTGGTGCCTTTCGAGCCGGGAATTTTCACCGGCGGCGTGGCGAATCAGGATGCGACGCCGAACTCGGTCAGCAATCCTGCCGCTGCGGGGAGCGAGATTTATTTCTACGCCACCGGGTTATCGGGTGCGGGACCCATTAGCGTCCGGGTGGGAACAACGGAGCTGACGAGCCTCGCCTATGCCGGACCGGCGCCGGGATTTCCGGGCGTGCAGCAAATCAACTTCACGATTCCGGCCGGGCTCGGGGCCATCACGACGGAGCTATACGCCTGCGGAAACGGGGTTTGCAGTCCGCCGGTGCCGCTGACGTTGAAGTAATCAGTTTAAGAAATACGTACGGTAGAGGGTATCGCGCTGCTTGGGCACGAAGCCGGCATCCCGGATCAGGCGGCGCAATTCCTCTTCCGAGGCGCGATGATGCGCGCCGGCGGCGCTGACTACATTTTCTTCAATCATGATACTGCCGACGTCATTTCCGCCGAATCGCAGGCCTAATTGACAGGTTTTTAATCCGGGTGTTACCCAGGAGGATTGGATATTCAGGATATTATCGAGATAAATTCGCGATAATGCCAGCATTTTCAGATACTCGACGGCGGTGGCTTCTTCTTTGACGAAGCGGCCGAGGGAGGTATTCTCGCGCTGGAAGCTCCATGGAATGAAGGCGGTGAACATTCCACTCTCCTCCTGCATCCGGCGCACAATGTCGAAATGGTTCATCCGCTCTTCGATTGTTTCGCCGGTGCCGAACATCATGGTTGCGGTGGTGTAAAGGCCCAAGGAATGACAGGTGCGGTGAACGTCGATCCAATCGTTAACGCTTGATTTTAAGCGGCTTATTCGATGGCGGACACCATCGTCCAGGATCTCGGCGCCGCCGCCGGGGAGGGAATCGAGCCCGGCATCGCGGAGTCGGGCTAAGGTGTCGTGAATCGTTAAGTTGCTGACTTTGGCGATGTTGACGATCTCCGGCGCGGAAAAACAGTGGCACCAGATGTTGAAGTTGGCTTTGATTGAGCGAAGCAGATCCTCATACCACTCGATTTTAAGCTCCGGGTGAAGGCCGCCTTGCATCAGAATGCCGGTTCCGCCGAGGTCGATGGTCTCCTTAATCTTGCTAAAAATGACATCTTTGGGGTGTAAGTAGCCTTCAGCGTGCCCTAATGGACGATAAAATGCACAAAAACTACAGTATTCGGTGCAGGTATTGGTGTAATTTATGTTGCGGTCGATGATGTAGCTGACCACGCCTTCGGGGTGCAGTTTGCGGCGCACGGCGTCGGCTTCCATGCCGATCCCGATGAGGTCGTTGGAATTGTACATATCGATTGCTTCGGCGCGGGTGATCATATGGATGCTCCTACTGGCACGCGGTCGAGCGCGGCGGCGTGTTTCAGATATAAGTTGAGGCCTTCGTGATCGCGGTCGGTCAGTTCGAAAACGATGTGGCGGGTGAGATATTCGCGGGCTAGCTGTTCCGTGACGCCGCGGATCGGAGCCTGCCCGGCGACGATTTGATCCATGTGCGCGAGGCCGGCGCGGCAGGAATCGGCGAATGCTTGTTCGAAGACGGGCTGCATGATTTCCTTGCGGCCGGACCAGAGGGCGAAGACCATCGGGAGTCCGGTCATTTGGGTCCATTCGAGGCCGAGGTCGAGGGTTTCAAAGGGCAGCTTTTCGGGGTCGAGGCGTAGCGCGGGATCGCCGATGAGGAGCGCGGCATCGGCTTCGCCAAGCATGGGAGCGAGCTCCGCGTGGCGCGAAATCAACTTCGGCTGCACGCCGTATTTTTCGGCCAGAATGATTCTCGACAGCATGACCGAGGTTCGGGAGCCGGTGTCCGTCGCGAGCGTCTTGATTTCCCTGAGAGGAACTTTTGAGACCAGCAGAATGCTTCGAACGGCTCCCCGGCTGGCGATGCCGGTAGTGCGGAAATAGTCGAGTTTCTGGCGTGCCATTTCGATGACGGGAACGATGCCGATATCGGCTTCACCAGAGGCGAGCTGGTCGGCGCAGACCGAGGGCAGGGCATAGTTCATCTCGAAAATATCGCGCTGGGCGCCGTGTTCGATACCCCAGACGAGCGGAACTGTGTTCAGGTAGCTGACCGCGCAGACGCGAGGTTTTTTATGGATGGAGGACAAAGTTCAGTTTATCATTGCGCAGATCATGCCCGAGACCATCCAAACTTTAGTACGAAGGGTACCTTACGAAAAGACGATATACGGTGGATAATCCCTGTGCTATCTTCGAAAGAAGGCGGTTCCCGCGCACTGTCCTTCGGAGATCCTCATGAGAAAACTGTTCGGCTATCTTATCGTCTTGTCAGCTACCGTGTGGGGGCAGCTTCCTTCCCCGGATATCAATTTATCGCCGACGCGGCAGTTCGGGCATCCCCAATTGCAGATTCCACCCACGCAGGCGACGCCCAATTATGTGGAAGGGAAGGAATTCAATTCTCCCGGCCAGATGGCGATCGACACCAGCACCGGTTCGCCGATCCTTTATGTGGTGGATATCGGCAATAACCGCGTGCTGGCGTTCAAGAGCAGCTCACTCAGCGCGGGCCACATGGCCGACCTGGTGATCGGGCAACAGGATTTTCAAAGTACCATTGTGCCGCTGGGCGTGACCACCGGTCTGAGCACTCCGACCGGGGTCGCGGTGGATGCCAAGGGCAACGTGTATATTGCCGACGCGGGAGACAACCGGATACTGCGTTTCCCGGCTCCGTTCAGCCAGACTTCGCTCCCGGTTACCCCCGATCTGGTGATCGGCCAAAAAACATTCAACACCGTTGGTGTGAATATGGGTGGAAATTGCGCGAGCAACACGCTCGCGTTTACCAATGGCGGCTCCGCGTACCTGACAGGTTTGGCGATCGATGGGAGCGGGAATCTGTGGACCACCGATCCGGGCAACAACCGGGTTTTGATGTATCCGGCGTCGAGCCTCGGGGCGGGATCGACGCCCGCGGCAACCATGGTGATTGGACAAAACAGTTTCACGTCCTGCATCGCGCCGCAGTACCCGAATAACATTCAAACCTATTTGGGTGGTTTATTTAATCCGCAAAGCCTGGCGTTCGATGCTTCGGGCGACTTATATATTGCCGATTCCTATTCGCGGGTGCTGTACTACGCGGCCGGATTCTCCGCCGTGGGCCAGATTGCCTCGCGCGTGCTCGGTGTGCAGCCGCAGCAGCAGCAGGGCCAACCGAACGTGGTTTACCCGACGCAATACACGCTCGGCGCTTTTGCTTCGAACGGCGCGCCGATCCCGCCGAACGGCGTCTTTACGAACGGAAATCATCTTTTTGTGGCGGATACGCCGTCCAATCGAATCGTGGAGTACGATCTTCCCGTGAACTGGGCGCAGCCGACCACCACCTCGCCATCGCCCGCCATTATGACGGTGCTGGGCCAGACCTCGGTGAGCGTGGGGACGGCTAATCAGGGGCTGCCGTCGCCGAGTGCGTACACGCTTTCCTCGCCCTACGCGGGAGTTTTTTACCAGAACGAGATGTGGGTCGCCGACAGCGGAAATAATCGGGTCTTAGGATTCCCGCTGCCATCCGCCGGTGGTTATTCGGCGGCAACGGCGGTGGTGGGGCAGGACGATTTCATTTATAGCGCGCCGAACCTGATTGAAGGGCGAGAGGTTTATCTCACCGCTACTACGATAGGACAGGCGGCATCGGCAATGGTGATCGATAACAGTTCGACGCCGCCGCATCTTTACGTCTCCGATCCGGGCAATAACCGGATTCTTTGTTTCAAGAACGCATATACAGTGGGGTCGACCACGCCTCCGGGCTTCGCGGATATGGTGATCGGCCAGCCCGATTTGAAAACTTCGGTGGTCAATTACCCCGGCGGAGTCGCAACGCAGCCTACGCAGACGGGGCTGAATAATCCGATCGGCGTGGCGGTGGATAATAACGGAAATCTTTATGTAGCCGACGCCGGAAATGGGCGCGTGGTGCGCTTCCCGGCTCCGTTCAGCAATGTGCCTGCGAATGAGACGGCGGCTCAAGCAAACTTGGTGTTGGGGCAATCCGGGTTTACCACTCAGATTAAGAATCCCGAGGCAAATTCCATGAATTCGCCTTGGGGATTGGCTTTGTTCTCCGGATCCGGCGCGACTCCGCTGGCGGGAGGACTGGCGGTTTCGGACCCGATCTACAACCGGGTGCTGTATTACGCGAAGCCGGCGGGCGGAGATTTTACCAACGGCCAAGCGGCAACGCTGGTCTTCGGGCAGTCGAATTTCACCGGCGTCACGGCGATTTCGCCGGCGGGACCGGCTTCCTTCAACGGTCCGCGGGGAATTGCCGCGGACTCATCAGACAATCTTTATGTAGCCGACACGGGCAATAATCGGATTATGGAGTTCAGCGACGCGCCGCAAAGCGTCTTTAACGGAGTGACCCCGACGTACGTGAATACTGCTTCGGCAAACTTTGGGGGGTTCAATTTTCCGGAGGCAGTGGCGATCAATTTCGCAGGGGAACTCTGGGTTGCGGACTCGAGCAACGGTCGCGTGCTGCGCTTTCCGCAGTACACCACCTGTTTGACCGGCACTTGCGCGCCCACTGCGGCGATCTCTACCTCCCCAGCGGCGCCGCTAGGGCTGGCGCTGGATCCCATCGGCAACGTGATTGTCGGGGACACGTTTAATCATCTGACGCTGTTCTATGCGGAGGCTTACTATAAGAATGCGGCCACCTTCAGCGCTCAACAGCCGTTGGCGCCGGGAATGCTGGTCGTTATCGGCCGGCTGGGGTTAGGGTTCGATATAAGTAGCGCGGCGGCTCAAACGTTGCCGTGGCCTTATACTCTGGGGAATCTGAAGCTCACGGTCACGTGGCCCGGAGGACCGACGGGTGGAACCGGCGCGCCGATCTTCGCCACCGGCGGGGGCGCCATTTATTTCCAGATGCCAGGGGCTGCGCCGACGTCGGGGGTGGTGAATGTCATCGTCACGGACGCCACGACCCAGGCAGTTTTAGGCGTAGGTCAATTCACGATGGCGAAGGCCGATCCTGGATTTTTCACCGCGAACGCGGAGGGAATCGGCCCAGTGTCCGCGGAGGCTTACGATAGCAGCGGACATTATTTGGGGATCAATACGGCGGCAAACCCGGTTCCCAGAGGCGGGACTATCGTATTGTACCTGACGGGTCAAGGACAGGTGTCAGGCGAGCAGGATGGGGCGGCGCCACAAGCGCTGCCGACGCCCGTGCTTCCGACAACGTTTATCATAGATGGGACCGAGGCGACCGTGACTTACTCGGGTCTCGGGGGCGGCTATCCGGGTTTGTGGCAGATCAATGCGATTGTTCCGATGAGCGCGAATCCAAATCAGCCGAACTCGATAGCGTTGATCTACCTTGGCATTGCGAGCACGATTGGAGGGAACTCCAGTTCTGCTCCCGACGGAACGCCGGGGCCGGACGTCCATGGCATCTCGACCACGATTTGGGTGGGGAACTAATCGCTGCTCAGCGCGCCTATTCGCTGTCAATGGGCGTCGGCGCGGCTTGTGACTTCCAAATCCTACGGATGGTGGTGGCGCTGACGCCGGTGGTGCGCGCCACCATTCGTGTGCTCCATCGCTTCTCGCCGAACTTCGCGAGGACTTGCTTTACCTGATCTGGGGACACTGCAGGCGGGCGGCCGGGCCTTGGCTTCTCCTTTTCAACTCCCGCTGTTCCGTGGGTGAAGAATCGCATCCGCCAGCGTGCGACAGTCCTTGCGGTTACTCCGAGAGTCTCGGCTATCTCTTTATTTGATTTCCCTTCGGCCGCAAGCTGGACGATCTGGACGTGAAGCGCGGGCCTGCCCTTCACATTGTCTTCGAGCAAATAATCGTTCCAGAGAGGACCGATCTGCGGTTGAAAGCGTCACGACGGGCGCAATTCGCATTTGGAGGCTCCTGCGAAATAAACGCGTTATTTAGGCCACTATTTATGGCGCACTGTATTTCCAATGGATTCAATAATCACCGAAAATATGCACAAATGCAAGGGTTTTCAATGTACTTTATTATTGACACTGCGCTAGAAGGGCCTTAGCATCGACTCACGCCGCAACAATCGTGTGGCGAAATGTATCGAGAAGGAGAATACATGAGGAAAATATCGTTTCTATTAATGTTCGCGACGGTGCTGATGGTCGTACCAAGCGCCTTCGCTCAGTCGAGTACTTTTTATTTGCAGAACACGGCTTGCCCGTTAAATAGCACCTACGTGGGGTCCACGACGGTAGTTTGGAGCAGCTCGGGAGAGCCTAACAACGTTGGCGTATTTGTTTCATCCTTTCCCCCGCACTCTGATATAGGGGACATTTCCCTCCAGGCGGCCGCAACCTCCGGTTCGTCCTATAGCCCCTGGCTTGAGTATGGTTACGGTTACAGGTGGTATTTAGTTGCGGGCCTGGATTCGAGCGACGACCTGCCGACCCAGATCGGCGGTAGTGCGTCCGGCACTGTAATCAACGGCCAAGAAATACAGTGTTAGTGGTCAAATCGCTGGTGATTCCTGGGCGATAAGATGAAGGAAGCAGACAAGCTGTCGCGGCACGCGGTGGCATTCGCCGTGGCCCTCTCCGCTCTTTGCGGCCAGGGCACCCCCCCGCAGGCGGCTGCGGGGGCGGGTTCAAATATCATTCGGGCGGATAAAGTCGTCCTATCGCCGGAGGCTCTCGCTGCTGAGTCCGAGGGTTATTTGCCGGCCTTTTACGCAAATGCCACGACCGCCGAAACAGCCACGCCCATCGAGGTGATTGCGGGAACGGAGGCTCACGGAATCGACTTGCATCTCTCTCGCACGCGCGTCGCACATGTTCGAGGCGCGATTGTTGGGTCGAGCGGCGTACCGGTACGTGCAGGCAGCGTAATGCTGTGGAGACTAGACGCGGCGGGGCGTAGCTCGATGAGCCCTGAAGTTGGACGCCTATCGCCAAATAACGGGACGTTCGAGTTTGCCGATGTGGCTCCCGGATCGTACCTGCTGGGAGTCAACGGCTCGGCGAATGGAGTGGATCGCGAAGATGCGTGGAGGCCGGTCCAGGTGGGAGATTCGGATATCGAGTTGAAACTTGCTCTATCGAAGCCGCTGGAGATCAAGGGGTCGGTGGTTGTTGAAGGGGTTTCCGACCAGCCAACGGGACTGAAAGTGTCATTGGAGTCGACGCGCCTCAGCGGAAACAGTCGGTCGATATCAAGCCGGGAGAGCCATTCGGTTTTAAGAATCTTCCTCCTGACGCATACAGCGTGGCCGTCACGAGCGAGAAAGGTGATCTGTACGTCAAATCCGTTCGTTTCGGAAGTACCGATTATACGGATTCAAACGTCGAGGTTGGCCAAGGCGCGGGCGGCGAGTTGACAATCAAAGTGAGCACCGGCGCAGAGATTAAGGGCACTGTCGAAGCTGCGGACCATTCTCCGGTCCCCGGGATCACAGTCGTCCTAATTCCAAATACGCCTCGGCGCGAGTTGAGTCGTTTATATAAGGTATCGTCCACGGACGATAAGGGCGCATTCACGCTTTCCGGAGTCGCTCCAGGCGGGTATCGCGTCTTCGCATGGGAGGACGTGGAGACAAACGCATGGAGAGAGCCGGACTTCCTGCGGCCCTTGGAATCGCTGGGACAAGAAGTCAGCGTAGAAGCAAATGATCATAAGTCCGTAACGCTCACAGCAATCCCGAAGGGGACGACGAACTAACCGTCGTCCTCCACACTTCAGTTTCAGGCCCTCCTTTTTCTCGTCCGAGACATCTTCCGAAAGATGCTGTATACTTGAATTTACGCCCACTGGTCCGTGCGGAAGTGTGCGCGGCGGACCAAAAATGGACAGGTGGGTGAGTGGTTAAAGCCAACAGACTGTAAATCTGTCCCTCCTTGCGAGGTACGAAGGTTCGAATCCTTCCCTGTCCACCAGTTTTGTGTGTTTGTTGTGGTAAAACCGATTCCTATGGTCGCGGCTCGGTTAGCGAACTGAAGTATTGGATTTACCGAGCCGTGACCATAGGGAGCGGTGGTTTTGAAAGGCCGTTGTAGCTCAGTTGGTAGAGCATCCGTTAGCGGAAGGTCACCGGTTTGGTTCGTTTGGTAGTCTGAAAAGGTAAGCCGTTGTAGCTCAGTTGGTAGAGCACTTCCTTGGTAAGGAAGAGGTCACCGGTTCGATCCCGGTCAACGGCTCCAGAATTTTGAAGTGTTTTTTGTACGTGCTTGAAAGCGTCCCGACCGGGAAACATTACCTTGGGATTGCGGCGGATGTCGAGAAACGGCTCCATGAGCACAACACGAAGAATGGCGGATGGACAAGCGCCTATAAGCCGTGGAGGCTGTTGGGAAAAGAAGAGTATCCGGACCGGGCAATTGCCAGCAGGCGGGAACGGTTTCTAAAAAGCCGCCAAGGAATTGCGGCGCGAAGGCAGTTGATAGAGGGAATTTATGGCGAAGGAAAAATTTGATCGCAGCAAGCCGCATGTGAACGTGGGGACGATTGGTCATATTGATCACGGCAAGACGACGTTGACGGCGGCGATCACCAAGACGCTTTCCAAGCACAATC
>Ga0116129_1000290_pt1 | contig 34667 bp, 31 predicted proteins | sample June2015DPH_17_2_FD_89732 | JGI IMG/M metagenome (GOLD analysis project Ga0116129, IMG submission 89732) | Peatland microbial communities from SPRUCE experiment site at the Marcell Experimental Forest, Minnesota, USA - June2015DPH_17_10 | ecosystem: Environmental > Terrestrial > Soil > Wetlands...
CCTCCGAACAGGTCGCAGCACTCGCGTTGTTTTTGTGCAGCGACGATGCCGCGCAGATCACCGGCTCCAATCTCTCGATCGACGGCGGCTGGACCGCGGAGTAACGCGTCAATTCCGGGGTTAGGTGACTGGCCGCATCACTGTCGCAGGTGATGCGGCTTTTCTATGCCCGGCGCTTCCCGAACGCCAGTACGTGAAGCCCGAGCTTCTCGCGCACGATATAGAACAGCAGCACGGTCTCGAAGGTGAGCGAGATCGAGGTGGCCGCCGCCGCACCATGACCGCCGAAGCGCGGCACCAATGCGATACAGAGCACAACGTTCAGGACAAATGACAGCCCGTAGGCCAGCGCGCAAACATACTGGTGGCCGAGCATGTTGAGCAGCCGCTCGACCGGGCCGACCGCCGCGCGCACCACAAGGCCGATCGCGGCCACGAACATGATGTCATAGCCGATCACGAATTGCGATCCAAACAGCCAAAGCAGCGGCTTGCCAAGCGCGAGCAGCAGGATGGTTGCGGCGAGCGAAGGCCAGAACGTCCATTTGATGGCGTGCGCGACGTAGGCCGAGAGTCGCGCCCGATCGCCGAGCGCGTGATACTCGGCAAACCGGTGCGCCGTGGTCGCCGACATCGCGTAGTGGATGAAGGAAACCAGCGCCAGCGTCTTCACGACGGCGAAGTAGACGCCGACCTCTTCCGAGGAACGGTATTGCTGCAGCACCAGTATGTCGGTGTAGGACAGCAGCAGGTAAAAGCCTTCGACCATCAGGATCGGCAGCGAGATGGAAAGCCAGAAGCCGACATCGTAGGCTTTCGGGCCGGGCGGGACGTGACCGGCGAGGCGACGATTGAGCGCTACCATCTGGCCGATCATGGCAATCCAGACCGCGGCCGCGCTCGCGGCCATCGCAGCCATCGCGCCCAGATGGAAGCCGAGGACAAACATCCCGGCCGTGAGCCCGATGATCAGCGTCTGGCGGATGATGAATTGCGGCATCAATCCCAGCCGCATCCAGTCGTGGGAGCGCGCGATGCCGTCCTGGGTGTTGGCCACCACGAAGGCAGGCAGCGTGATGCAGCCGATATAGAGCGGAACGATCTCTCCACTTCCGATCCACGGCGAAAGCAGCTTGACGAGCCCGGCGAGCAGCGCCGAGACCACGGCCGAGACGGCAAACGTCATCCAGCGGCTGCCGGCGAGAAAGCCGCGCAGCAGCGCGTGCTCCCCGCTGGTGCGGTATTCCGGAATGATTTTCTGGGCCGACGAGGCAATGCCGAAATCCATCATGCTGCCGAGCAGCAGCACCCAGGTCCAGACATAGACATAGATGCCGTAGTCGGAGCCGCCCATCCAGCGGGCGAGCAGGACTTGCGAGAAATAGGCAAGCGCTGCGCTGAGCACGCGGATGATGAAGATCGTGCCGGCCAGACGCCGCGTCACCGAGGCTTCACTGGAGTTTCCCCCGCCGAGCATGGATCGCAGGCGCGTGATCAACCCCGGAGGCGGAGTGGTGGCGGGTTGAGCATCCATGACAGCCAAAGCGGTGAATCCTCGCGCCGTAGCGATGCGGCGATCGATTTGGCCTATCAACACTTCGTTAAGATTCGGTTGGGCGGACCTATTCCAGATTGATATTGAACTCGTAGGAGCGATCACTTCCGACCAGCGTCAATTTGAGCGCTGCGCCGTCGGGATTGGTTCCCGGCGGCATTCCATCCAGCTCGAAAGCAAAGCGTTTGACGCCCGGCGGTCCGTGCTCGAGAAGTTTTGGCACCGGCAGCGCCCAGTCCGGTGTTGGACCCTCGACAAACAAATTGACCGCTTTCTCATCGGGCGAGATCACATCGACCACAACGGTGGACTTGCCCTCGCGCTTGACGTCGCGGATCGTGAGCGGGTTAGGGTCGCCGATCGACGCCGGCTTCGGAACCGTATCGAGCGCCGCGAACAGGACACTGTCTTCGGTGCTTGCAACGCTCGCGAAGCTGAGTTCCATGCTCGCTTCTACTGGAATGCAAATCTTCTCGCACACCGCGTAATTGATGCTTGCGCGAAGCGTTACCGGCTTGTCGTTGCTTTTCGGCACGATCCGCAGCGGCAGCACCACCTGATCGTGATAGCCGAGCGAGAAACCGCCGGCGCCATCGTCGAATTTCTTCGGCGCCGGCCATAGAACGGTCACGGCCTCGATGTTCTCTGATTTGGAGAAATCAAAGCGCGGTGGAACACCGGAATCACCGGAGGTGCGCCAGTAAGTCTTCCAGCCCGGGTCAAGTTGAACCGCAATGCCGCCGAGCAGCACCGATCCGCTGCGCGATCCCGCGAGCAGCCGCACGGCGGCGTGTGAGCCTTTTTGCCAAGGCGAGGCGTCTTGGGCCCGCGCGTCGATCGGCCAAAACAAGGTCAGTGCGGCCAGGGCAAAGAGAGCCGCCGATCGTGAACTTCGGAATGTCGGCTCGCGCTCGTGAGAGGGGGGAACCATCGCGTTCATAAAGCGTCCTTAACTCCAAGCGTGACGGCAAGCCATTGAATTGCTTGTGATGCACGCTGAATCGCAAACCCAACTTGATTGACAGGGCCAAGCCCCAATATCAGGATAGAGCATGTAGGCGAGTCTTTGGCGGATGAGCTCTGACGACAAAAGACCAGATCAAGGAACAGAGCGGTTCCGGCCCAGGACGGCCCGCCGCAAGGCTTCCGATAGCGCCGGCGAGGCCGAAGGCCATCGTTATCTTGACGGCCAATTGCTGATCGCCATGCCCGTGATGGGCGATCCTCGCTTCGAGCGTTCGGTGATCTATCTCTGCGCGCATTCGGCGGAAGGCGCGATGGGCATCATCGTCAACCGTCCGGCGGGCAGCATCGATTTTCCCGGTCTCCTGGTGCAACTCGATATCATCAAGAAAGCCGACCAGATCAAGCTGCCTGAAAATGCCGAGACCTTGAAGGTGCTTAAGGGCGGCCCGGTGGAAACCGGCCGCGGCTTCGTGCTGCATTCGAGTGACTTCTTCATTCAGGATGCGACGTTGCGGATCGATGACGGGGTTTGTCTGACCGCAACTGTCGATATCCTCAAGGCGATCGCCAAGGGCTCCGGGCCGAAGCACGCAATATTGGCCCTGGGTTATGCCGGTTGGGCCGCAGGGCAGCTCGAGAGCGAAATCCAGGACAATGGCTGGCTGCACTGCGACGCCGATTCCGATTTGATCTTCGGAGGCGACGTCGAGGAGAAATATAACCGTGCGCTGCGCAAGATCGGGATCGACGTCGGGATGCTCTCGAACGAAGCGGGACATGCCTGAAAGCGGGGACCTATAACCACATCAGCCGTTGTTACCGTCATTGCGAACGTTAGCGAAGCAATCCAGACTCCAGCCCATGACTCTGGATTGCTTCGTCGCGTTCGCTCCTCGCAATGACGGAATTGCGGCCCCGATCAACTACTCCGCCGCCTGCTGCGCGACGGTCGGTTCGGTGCCGGCGACCGTGGCACGCCGCATATCGCGCGGCTGCGACTGGTCGTAGCGGCGGACGCGATGCATCGTTTGCCGGTTGTCCCACATCACAAGATCATGCACGGCCCATTTGTGGACGTGGACGAATGCGGGCTGCGTCGCGTGTTCGGTAAGGTCGCGCAGTAACAGCCGCGCTTCCGGCACGCTCATGCCAAGGATCGCACCGGCATGCGACGACAGATAGAGCGATTTGCGGCGATGAACCGGATGGGTGCGCACCAGCCGTTGCAGCACCGGTTTGAACATCTGCTTTTCTTCCTCGGTGTAGTCGAGGAAGCCGAGCGAGCCGCGCGAATACATCAGCGAGTGCTCGCAGATCAGATCTTCGATCTCGGCCTTGGTCTCGCCGTCGAGCGCGTCATACGCCGCGCGCATGTCGGCAAATTCGGTATTGCCGCCTTTGGGGTTCACGATCCGCGCCGAGAGCAGCGAGAATTTGGCCGGGATCTGACGAAATGAACTGTCGGAATGCCAGAGGCAGTTGCCGAGGTTGAACAGGTGGGTGCGATGGTCGCGCGGCAGCGGCTTGCCGTCCTTGCCGAGATTGGAGACGTCATTGAGTCCTGACGTGAGGCGGCAGTCTTCGCGTTTGGTGACGGTGCCGCCACGGGCGGTCTCGCGCTCGCCGAAGTTGCGGGCAAACACCAGTTGCTGTTCGTCCGTAATGTCCTGGTTGCGGAACAACAGCACGGCGTATTTATCCATGCCGGCTTCGATATCCCTTGCCTCTTCCGCCGTGAGTGGCTTACGCAGATCGACGCCGGAAACCTCCCCAAAAAAATGCGGGTGAAGCTGACGGATCGTCACGGTCATATCGCGCCTCCCTGATTACTAGTGGTCTGATTCTAACATTCGCTCCCTTTTTGCGGAGGGCACTTTTGCGAATGTTAGAATCGAAGGACCACTAGCAAATTTAAAATTCTAGTGGAGTTTGGGATTTGACATTCGCTTTTCGAAATCGCGGCTGGGCACGTAGCGAATGTCAAATCCACTCCACTAGGCGGTTTCTCCGCTGTGTTTTCAGGCAAAGCTACTCCCGGTCCCGGTGAAGTCAACGCATGGCGACCCCTGCCGATCGCGGGACAGACAATCGGATTTATTGCGCGACGTTGCCTGGCGGTGCGGACGCCGATCGTCCCACATTCACCGGCGGCCGTGGCGCGTTGGGGCCGGGAGCGGCGCGCGGCGGCGGCTGGATTTGCCGCGGCGGTGGTGGTGGGCCAAAGCCGAAGAAGTTCCGGAATGGTGGCGGGGCCGCTTGAGGCGGCGAGTTCGACTGAGCGGCGGATGGCCGCTTCGGTTTCAGCGGCGCCGGAGACGGCGCTGCGGGCGCGCCGTCGGGAGAAGCGGAGGCCACCGGCGTATCCCCCTTGGCCTGCTCGCGCCCGATTTCCCGCGGTGGCCACGCAAAATCATCGGCGCGCCCGGCCGGCGGCGTCAGCGGTTCGCCCTTCACGAGCGTGCGTGCAACGAGCGCATCGACGGCAGCAGGGCGCGATCCCGGACCGCCGAGCAATTGATCGGTGCCAACGGAGGAAGCCACCAGCGGCACGATGGGTCCAGCCAACGGCCGCGGCGCCGGCTGACCAGGCTGCGCGCTTGCATCCGGCGTTGCAGGTTCGCTCGGCAATGCGATCGGCGCGGAGCGGGAAGCCAAGAGACGCGTGATTTCGCGCTCGACATAGTGCGCAAGCTTGCGCGCACCGGCCTTGGTAAAATAGACGCCGTCATAGGAGCGCAGACGCCGGATCTGACCTTCGAAGTCGGGGCCTTGTTGCAGGAAGCGCCCCGCTTCATCGACGAATCCGTCCCAGACGTCGACATAGGTAATGCCGGCCTTGGCTGATGCGTCGCGGTAAAGCGAATCCAGAAACAGCGTGTCCGATGTCGCCTTGGCCCCGCGCACGGCAGGCAAGCCAACCCAAACGACCGGCACGCCCTTCGACTTCAGGACGGCGATCATCTCGTCGATCTTCTTGTTGTAGAGTTCGGTCCAGCGATCGTCGTGAAACTCGACCACACCGTTCGCTGTGCGCCCGCCCTTTTCAGGCGTCATGGCCTGCGGAACTTCGCCGTTGTCGGCGTCGTCGGGCGGCAACTCGGTGTCGACCACCTTTTCGTCGGGCTTGCCGGCGTCGGTTGTCTCGTCACCCTTCGCGTCGCCCGGCTTGCTGCGGGCATCCTTCTTGTCGTTCTTTTTGTCGGCCGTCTTGTTGTCGCCTGTCTTGCTGTCACCATTCTTGGCGTCGGCTTTTTCCGCGGCGGGCTCGCGCATCGCGACGCGGTCGTTGAGGCCGAGCATGACGACGATCACATCGGGCTTCTCGGCGGCAAGGATGGTTTTCGCCGCGGCCGCCCAGTCGGCCGGATCGCCCTTGGGCTGATAGTGGATCAGGCCCGAGACGGTCTTGTGCCGCCGGATCACGCCCATGTCCGGCTGCTCGCTGTACGCATCCTCAAGGCCATAGGCGAGCCAGTCGGCCATGGCGTCGCCCAGCACCAGCACGTTGTGCTCGGCCACCGCCGCGTCGTGTTTTTCCGGAGGCGGGGCCTTGGAGTAGTTCTCGATCACGCGCTTGGGCGCCTGCTGCTGGAAAGGCGCGAACAGGTCGCCGCCGAACCAGCCGCCCGGTCCGCGCTGCGGGCCCCCCTGGGGTGGCTGCGGCCGCGGCGGGCCGCCGAAGCCGCCGAAATTGAAAAACTGCGCCGATGCCGGTGCCGTAATGGCAACCAGCAGCGCCAGGACGACCGCCAGCGTGGTCATAGGACCGGCTTCGGTGAACAGCCGTAAAAAGGGTCTTTTCACTGGCATTCGCTCAGGTCGCAACGGGATCGTTTGGTCGGCAGTGATAGTAGCAAAATCGGGCTGCAAGCGGGCGGGATTTCCGTCTCACCGGCCGATGCCACCTCATGCTACCGTTAACGGACAAAGGCAAGAATGTAGAGCACGAACCGGTTCCTATATGAACCGGGCTTCCTGCCGGGACCAAACAGCCACGGCCAAACAGTTCGAATCAGCGCTCGCGGAGCCGGTCGAGCATTTGCGAAGAGGCAAAGCCGTCCGCGGGTGCTCCGATTGAGGCCTGGAAACTGCGCAACGCCTCCCGGGTCTCGCCACCGAACTGACCATCGGGCGTGCTGCGATAAAAGCCCCGTTGCGCCAGTAGTTGTTGCAGTTCCAGCCGTTCGGCGCGCGACAGCTCGCGTTCCTGCCGCGGCCAGGCCTGCACGAAAGGCGGTCCACCGCGCAAACGGTCAGCGAAGTGGCCGATCGCAAGCGCATAGGCCTCCGCGGGATTGTACTTCATAATCACGCGGAAATTCTGGAACATGAGAAAGCCGGGTCCCTCGGCGCCGGCCGGCGCCAGCAGGTAGGCTTTTTCGCTGGAGACCGGGAAGGCCTGGCCGTTGGCGCGCTTGAGACCCAAATGCTCCCATTGCGCCGATGTCATGACCTTGGCGCGGTCGGCTTGCATGTAGTTGAAGTCCTTCGGCACCACGACCTCGTAGCCCCAGCTCTGGCCTGTCTGCCAGCCGTCCTTTTTCAGGTTGTTGGCGGTCGAGGCGATCAGATCGGCAGGATCATCGACGACGTTGCGGCGGCCGTCACCATCGGCATCGACCGCATACCGCTTGAACGCGGTCGGCATGAACTGGGTAGGTCCGAAAGCCCCCGCCCACGAGCCGCGCATCTGTTCGGGGCTCAGATCGCCGTGGTGGAGGATTTCCAGCGCCGAGAGAAACTCGTCGCGGAAATATGGCTGGCGGCGGCCGATGCAGGCCAGTGTTGCGGTCGATTGCAGAACGTTGCGATCGCCAATCTGCGTCGAATAGTTCGATTCGATGCCCCAGATCGCCGCGATAATATAGCGGTCGACGCCATAAGCCTTCTCAGCCGCGTCGAACTGCGGCTTGTATTTGGCGAGAATCTCGCGGCCCTTGGCGAGCCTGGCATCGTTGACCAGGATGTCGAGATAATCCCAGATCGACTTGGTGAATTCCGGCTGCGAGTCGAGCAGGTCCATGATGCGCAGGTCGGGGGTGAGGCCGGCCGTGAAGCGCTGAAAACTATCCTGGGAGATATTGCGCCGCGCGGCATCCGGCCACATCGAGGCGACACAACTGTCGAAATTCGCCGCCGCCTCGCGGATGGCGTTCGCCGTCATCAGCGGATGGCCGGAGGCGCCGTCCTCGCCGCTCCATGGCTGTGGGCCGCCGGTCGAAGCCGGCTGGGCCGGAGCGGTTGGGTCGGTCTGACCTGCTTTCGACGATCCGCCGTTAAAGATGTTGCTGAGAAAATCGAGCGGCCCGGAGGACTGGGCCGGCGCCGGCGCCGACCAAAACAGCGCCGCAGCGAGAGCCATCACGCCCGTCCGTCTGAATGGCCATTCCGTTTGCCGCGTCATACTTCACCCGCAAGATCCGTCACCAAGCCTGCCTTCAGGAGGCCCTAGTGTGGCGGTTCAGAAGTCCGCATCATTGCCGCCGCCAGTCTGTCATGCGGACTTCTGAACCAAAGCCACACTAGATTAATAATTTGGCTAGTGTCCTTTCGATTCCGAAGTTCGTAAATGTGGGGCCGCAAGCTGATACGAACTTCGGAATCGGGACACTAGTTGTCGTTTCCAATAGCTTAACAAAAGTGGGTTTTTGGCGTTAGGGATTTGCTGAAAAAGAGCGGTTCCGGTTGGCGCTGTGTACCCATTTGGCCTTTGTTCCCGACCCCAAACCAGCTACCAAACGTCGTTTTCATCCGAGCTCTTGCAAGGCAGTGCTGCCCATGAAAATCCGCAAAGCCGTCTTTCCGGTCGCCGGTCTCGGCACCCGCGTGCTGCCCGCCACCAAGGCGATGCCGAAGGAGATGCTGACCATCGTCGACAAGCCGTTGATCCAGTATGTGGTCGACGAGGCCAAGGAAGCCGGCATCGAACATTTCATCTTCGTCACCGGCCGGAACAAGGGCGTGATCGAAGATCATTTTGACCGCATGTACGAGCTTGACGCCACGCTTGAGGCGCGCGGCAAGAAGACGGAGATGGACATTCTGGCACGCGACCAGCCGGAAGCCGGCGCCATGAGTTTCACGCGCCAGCAGGCGCCGCTCGGGCTTGGCCATGCGGTGTGGTGCGCGCGCGATATCGTAGGCGAAGAGCCGTTCGCCGTGGTGCTGCCCGATGAGCTCGTGCTGCATACGCCGGGATGTCTGGCGCAGATGATCGAGGCGGCAAGCAAGCTCGGTGCGAAGTCGAACCTGATTGCGGTGGAAGCCGTGCCCGATCACCTTACCCATCAATACGGCATTTGCGGCGTCGGCAAGCGCCACGGCAAGGTGTTCGAGGTGGACGGAATGGTGGAGAAGCCGGCGAAGGGCACCGCGCCGTCGAACCTCTCGATCACCGGGCGCTACATCCTTCAGCCTGAGATATTCAAGATCCTGCAAACCCAGGAGCGCGGCGCCGGCGGCGAGATTCAGCTTACCGATGCGATGATTGGCCTGGCAAAAACCCAGAAGTTCTACGGCGTTGAATTCGAAGGCGAGCGGCATGACTGCGGCTCAAAGGCCGGATTTTTGCGCGCCAACATCGCCTTCGGCATGGCGCGACCTGAATTGCGCGACGGCTTGCGCGCGGAGATGAAGAAGTATTCGGCGAAATGACGGGGCGCATCCAACGGGTCCGGCCCGCTGGGCCGGCCCGATGACAAGCTCAGAGGCGAACTACGATGTGCAATTGCACATCGGAGAATCTCGCGCCGTATCGTTCAGGCGACCAGCGACAGCTTCGGGTTATTGGCAAGCACCGTGCGATTGCGGCCACTGGCCTTGGCGGCATAGAGCGCCTTGTCGGCTACATGGACCAGGGTGGTCCATTCGGAATTGGCGGCCGGTATCACGCTCGCAACGCCGATGCTGACGGTGGTAATCGCCGTTTCGCCGCACCATTGTTCGACCTTCAGGCGGATCGTTTCGGCCATCACGAACGCCTGCTCCGGTGACAGGTCCGGCAGCAGCACGGCGAATTCCTCGCCGCCGTAGCGGGCGGCGCAGTCGCCGGCCCGCCGCACCGAATCCGAAATACAGATCGCAATCCCGATCAGCACCTCGTCACCGGCCTGATGTCCGAAGGTGTCGTTGAACGTCTTGAAGTGGTCGGCGTCGATCATCAAGAGCGCTAACGGCCGTTTTTGCCGCTCCGCCCGCCGCCATTCGGCTTCGATGGCGGCATCGAACTTGCGGCGGTTGCGCAAGCCGGTGAGAGCATCTGTGGTGGCAAGCTCCTCGAGCTTCTCCTCGGCTGCCGCGCGGCGGCTGATTTCGCGGGCCAGAAACAGCGTGGCGCCGAGCACGAATACGGCGAGCGCCGCCATGATCGCGCCGATCCGCGTCGCCTCCATGCGCCAGAGGCTGTAGATATCGGCCCACGGCTTGCCAACCAGAACGACCAGCGGCCTCGTACCGTCGCGCCAGACATAGAGCCGTGGCGTATGATTGGCGTAGCCGGCCGCTGAATAAGAACCACTCGGTTCGGAGAGCGCCCGCTTGACCCCGGGAAGATCGCCAAGGTTCTTGCCGATGACGTCGAGATCGAACGGCGTCCGCATGATCACGGTGCCGTCGCGTCGGACCACGGTGATGATATCGTCGTTGCCAAGATGCAGCCGGCCGAACAGGTCATGAAAATAGGAAAAGCGGATCGAGCCTGCGACCACGCCGAGAAAGCGGCCGTCTTCGCCCGTGATCCGGCGGCTGAGCACGATGGAATAGGCGCCGTGATGCAGCATCGGGCGGCTGATGAACAGGCCCGCGTCGGGTTGCTCCTGATGAATCTTGAAATATTCCTCACCGCTGCGATCTTCGGGCGGCGGATCGAACGTCGAGGCGTCGATGGTCAATTTGCCCGTGGAATCGAACACCTGAATCGCGCCAAAATGCTTGGCGGTCGCGGCATGATCGAACAGGATCAGTTGTCGCAGCGGCTTGCCGACCTCATTGATCTCCGACGATACCATATTGGTTGCCACCGCGCGCAGCGACAGATCATAAATCTCGAGGTTGCGGTTGATGTCGGAATCGATGCCGGATGCAAGATTTTCCAGCGTCTGGTGCGCCAGCTCTTCTTCGCTGTGGCGCATGTCGAGCATGACGCTGGTGCAGATCGCCGAGAAGCCGAGCACGGTGACAATGGAGGAGACGATCAGCAACTTTGCCGATAGCCTCCAGGGCCGGCTGGCCGTATCCTTGCGCCGTCCAAATCCCATCATTTTGCTCCCGAACGAATGGGATGCGCCCGGAATCGTTGCCGTCGGCTTAAGTGGGTTCCATGCGTGCCTGAATGCGTTAATGTTTCGTTTCCAGGCACGAGTCAGATCTGAACTTCTTTCCTTGAGGCTATTGTGAACGATTACGACGCGCTGCGCGATTATCTGAAGCAACAGAAGCTGACGGAGTTCGTGCTGAGCTTCGAGCAGATTGAGGAGATCATCGAAGCGGCGCTGCCGCGTGCGTCGCAGCGCGCTTCCTGGTGGGAGACGCTGCGCAGCCCGCAGGAAAGGATGCCGCAGCGGGAAGCGTGCCTTGAGGCCGGCTATATCGCGACAAGGCTGCCGGACGGCAAAAGCGTGCGGTTCACAAAAATTTCCAGCCGTCGTCCCGGCTCAAGGCTGGGACGACAGGTCTAGCTTGCCGCTTCCAGCCTGACTTCGGTCAACAGCCGCATCGCGGCGTCCGCGTCCATCGGCTCGCCAAAGGCAAAACCTTGCGCATATTCGCAGCCGAGTTGATAGAGCTCGACCGCGTCGGAATCGGTCTCGGCGCCTTCGGCGACCACGTCCATGCCGAGGTCGTGGGCGAGTGCGATGATCGACTTGAGGATCACCGGGCGCGTGCCGCGGCTCGTGGTGCGTACAAAGGACTGGTCGATCTTGATGGTGTCGAACGGGAAGCGTTGCAAGTAAGCCAGTGACGAATGGCCGGTGCCGAAATCATCCAGCGACAGGCCGGTGCCGAGTTCGCGGATGCGCGTCAGCATTTGGGCTGCGTGCTCCGGGTTTTCCATCACCAGCGATTCCGTCAATTCGAGTTTGAGCGTGCCGCGCGCCACCGAGGAGCGCGACAGCACGGTGCGGATGTCGTGAATCAGGTCGTGCCGTAACAATTGCCGCGAGGAGACGTTCACGCTGGCAAAGATCGGCTCGCGCGAGCGCATCGCGCGCTGCCAGACCGCCAACTGCCTGGCCGTCTGGTCGAGCACGAAGGTGCCGAGGTCGACGATCAGGCCGATTTCCTCGGCGATGGAGATGAATTCCACCGGCGACATCCGTCCGAGCTTGGGGTGGTCCCAGCGCGCGAGCGCCTCGAAGCCGGCAATCGAGCGGTCTTCCAGCCGCACGATCGGCTGATAGAGGATCGTGATCTCCTCGCGCTCGATCGCGCGGCGCAATTCGCTCTCCAGCGTCAGCCGGTCGGTCTTGCGCGCGCGCATCGCGGGCTTGTAGACGTCGATGCGGTCGCCGCCGATGCGCTTGGAATGGTACATCGCAAGCTCGGCATCCTTGATGATCTCGTCGGTGAGCTGCGCTTGCGGGTCGGAGAGTGCAAGCCCGATGGATGCGGTAAGGAAAATCTCGCGGTCGTTGAAGGCGATCGGGGCGCGAATGGTTTTGCGGATGGTTTCGGCAAACGCGGTGATGCGTGCGGGGTCCTGCTCCGACATCAGGATCAGGCCGAACTGGTCGCCGGCGAGCCGCGCCAGCGTATCCTGTGGTTTGAGGATGCGGGTCAGGCGGCGCGCCAGTGTCAGCAAGATGGAATCGCCGACCGCAATGCCGACGGAATCGTTGACCTGCTTGAAGCGGTCGAGGTCGATCACCATCAGCGTCGGCCGCAGGTTCGGCATGGTCTTGGCGAAATTGGCCACCGCGCCCAGCCGGTCCATGAACAATTTCCGGTTCGGCAGGCTGGTGAGGTTGTCATGCACGGAGTCGTGCAGCATGCGCTCTTCGGCGTTCTTGGCCTCGGTGACGTCGGTCAAGGTGCCGATCACGCGGGAGACCTCGCCATCGGAGCCGACGACGGGACGGGCTTTCAGCGCGAACCACATGAAGTGCCCGTCCGGCGTGCGCAGGCGGAAATCCTGTACCAGCCGCCCGCGGCGCTGATCGAGCACGCTGTCGAGCGCCGCACGAAAACGATCCTGGTCGAGCGGGTGCAGCACTTCGAGCCATTTCGCCGCCGGGCCCTCCAGCGTACCGCGCTTGAGGCCGAGCAGGGATTCGGTCTCCGGGCTGGTGAAGACCTTGTCGGCCGAGACGTCCCAGTCCCAGATCAGGTCGCCGGATCCAGCCAGCGCCAGCGCCCGCCGCTCGACATCGGACACGATGCCGGTGGTGGCGCCGCCGCCGGCGAAGGCGTGTTGCATTACGGTAAAGCCGATCAGCATCACGATCAAAACCAGACCGCCGAGCAGTGCCGGACCGACAATGTCGTTGGTGACGCCGCCGGCGACTGTCATGCCGGCGGCAACCACCCAGACCACCAGCAGGAACCAGGTCGGGATCAGGAGCACCGCGCGATCGAAGCCGTGCGTCGAGAGGTAGACGATCAGCGCAAAGCCGGCGAAGGCGATCAGGACCAGCGACATGCGCGCGATGCCTGAGGCAACCGCTGGATCGAACAACGCCAGCGCGACCAGCGAGCCCAGAAACACCAGCCAGCCGACGGTGATGTGAGAGTAACGCACATGCCAGCGGGAAAGATTGAGATAGGCGAACAGGAACACCAGCAAGGTTGCGGCCAGGATCGCCTCGCCGCCGGCGCGCCAGACGCGCTCGGCGTTGTTCGACATGTCGAGCACCTTGCCCCAGAAGCCGAAGTCGACGCCGATATAGACCAGCACCGCCCAGGCGAGCGCGGCCGCGGCCGGAAACATGATGCTGCCCTTGACCACAAACAGAATGGTGAGCACGAGCGCCAGCAAGCCGGAGATGCCGATCACGATGCCCTGGTAAAGGGTGAAGGAGTTGACCTTGTCCTTGTAGGCGTCGGGCTCCCACAGATAGAGCTGCGGCAGCTTGTCGGTGCGCAACTCCGCAACAAACGTGATCACGGCGCCTGGATCGAGCGTGACGCGGAAAATGTCGGCCGTGGCGCTCTCTTGTCGCTCAGGTCGGTCGCCGGTCGAGGGCGTGATGGTTGCGATGCGCGACAGTCCGAGATCGGGCCACAGCAAGCCCGACGACACGATGCGGTAGTGAGGCGCCACGATGAGACGATCAAGCTGGTCGTCGGTGTTGTTGGCGAGCGCGAACACCACCCAGTATTGGCCGCCTTCGCGGGCGCGGACTTCGATGCGGCGAACGATACCGTCGGGGCCGGGCGCGGTGGAAACTTGGATGCGATCGGTGTCGCTATGCTGATGCTCCAGCACCGTCGTCAGGTCGATGGCGGACACGTCACCGCGAACGCTGACCGCGTCGACAGCCCGCGCCGGCGCAGCGGCAAACATCATGAGGCCCAGCGCGAATGCTGCCAGGCACCTGATCAGACGCAATGTCGGTCTCCGCGGTCAACACCAGTGCGACGAATTTGAAGTTCCTATCAGTGTTGCGGCAGGTTCGTCTTGGGAATTTCAAATTCAAGGCCGCACTAGAACAAATAAGTTGCTAGAGCTCCTTTGATTCCGAAGTTCGCATCGGAGGTGCCGCGGTATCGTGCGAACTTCGGAATCGGAGCTCTAGTTCGCAGGCGTCAAACCGCCGCCCGACGCCTCGGGATAGATGACACGAATGCGAAGGAAATCAAAGGGTTTCTAGTGTCGCGGTTCTGACATTCGTGCCCCGTCAAGGCGGGTAAAATCCACCACACTGGCCGATGATCGTTCGCCAGCGTTAAAGCGCCAACACAATTTTGCCAATATGTGCGCTGGTCTCCATGCGCCGGTGTGCGTCGGCCGCCTTTTCCAGCGGGAAAGTGCTGTCCATCAGGGGTTTGATATGGCCCTCACGCAGCAGCGGCATCACCTTGGCTTCGATGGCGGCGACCATCGCCGCCTTATCCGCATTACTACGGGGCCTTAGCGTCGAGCCGGTGTGGTGCAGCCGTTTCACCATCAGCCTTGCGATATTGGCTGATATCTTGGCGCCGCCAAGCGTTGCAATCTGCACGATGCGCCCGTCGGTTGCGGCAACCTCGTAGTTGCGTTCGACGTAGTCGCCGCCGACCATATCGAGGATGACGTTGGGACCGGCGCCCGACGTCAGCGACTTGGCGGCGGTGACGAAATCGTCGGTCTTGTAGTTGATGGCGTGGTCGGCGCCGAGCTTCGCGCAGGCATCGGCCTTCTCCTTCGATCCGACGGTGACGATCACCTTCGCGCCGAACGCCTTGGCAAGCTGGATCGCCATGGTGCCGATGCCGGACGAGCCGCCATGGATCAGGATCGTTTCGCCTGCCTGAAGTTGGCCGCGCTCGAACACGTTGTGCCACACCGTCATCAGCGTTTCCGGCGTGGCGCCGGCCTCAAGGATCGAGAGCGAAGCGGGTATCGTCATCGCCTGCGCGTCTTGCGCGATGCAATATTGGGCGTAGCCACCGCCGGCCACCAGCGACATCACCTTGTCGCCAAGCTTGTGCTTGTGGCTGCCGGCGCCCAGCGCCACCACTTCGCCCGCGACTTCAAGGCCTGGCAAATCGCTGGCGCCGGGCGGCGGCGGATAAACACCTGCGCGTTGAGCAACGTCGGGCCGGTTGACGCCGGCGGCACCAACCTTGATCAGGATCTCGTTGGCCGCAGGCAGCGGCACCGGCCGCGTCTCGGGTAGAAGCACTTCCGGGCCGCCGGGCTTGCTGATCGCGACGACGGTCATTTGCGAAGGGATTTTTTCCATGATTTGTCCTCGGCCAAACGCTAGAATTCTCGGAAGAGGCATCTGATTAGCTACCGGCGATCCGCGTGGCAACCAGCCGAAGGTTTTATTGATCACGGAGCAGCGCATGGCTTCCATCGAGGACGACGACAAGCCGCGAAAGAAAGTCACCCATGAGATCGGGCAGGATCTCTCATTGCTCTCGGTGGAAGAACTCAACGAACGCATTTCACTGCTGACATCCGAGATCGAGCGGTTGCAGGCGGCGGCGACCAAGAAGCGCGCCTCGAAGGATGCGGCCAACAGCTTTTTCAAGTCGTGAAACCTCGTGTCCCGGACGCGGTGCAGCGCTTCTTCAGCGATGCGCCGCAGAGCCGGGACCCATGTTTGCACGCGGAACGAAGTTGGCCCCCGGATCAGCAGCGCACCACATAGCGCGTCGAAGACGCGCGTGAACGCGCTGGTGGCGCTGCGCAGCATCCGGGGCACATGTCGGCCAATGGCCGATATGGCAAACAAAGTCTGAAAAAAATCGCTCGTTTACGGTCGATTAAGCTTTCTCAGGTATGACTTGCATCGTCCTCTTTGGACACCGAGTGGCTCCTGTCCACTCTGTTTGACGCCTCCCTGTTATCAACTTTAAAAGCCGCCGGAAACGGCGGCTCTTTTTTCGCCGCACCTTGGGCGCAAGTCTGAAGTTCCTGCAACGTTCGCGTCAGCTTTGCAGAGGACGCTGGAAACCATAAATTTGGTTGCGGCTGGACTCTCGGGCCCGAGCGCGCAATGATTTGTTCATCATAAATATCCGGCTAACCCGCCGGTAGTGAACAGTGGCGTGAGGCGTTCAGAGATGTCGGACCGGTCGCAAGGCGAAACCCCGCTTGTCCATTTCAGCGAACGGCTGACCAATTCGGCGGCGTTCGGCACCTTGTTCCGGGAGGGCATGGACCTCGTCGAAGAGACCGCCGCCTATCTCGATGGCGCCGGCCGTACCGAAGCCAAGGCGCTCGAGCGTTCCGTCAGCCTCACCTACGCCACCGAAAGCATGCGGCTGACCACCCGCCTGATGCAGCTGGCCTCATGGCTTTTGTTGCACCGAGCGGTCAAGGAAGGCGAAATGACCTTGACCCAGGCCAACCGCGAAAAGACCAAGGTCAAGCTGTCGGCCGCTGACCCAGGCCCGGGCGAGATGATCGAAAAGCTGCCCGCGCAGTTGCAGGACCTGATTGCCCGTTCGATGGCGCTGCAAGGCAAGGTGCGCCGTCTCGATGCCACGATCCACGCCGCTCCGGCCGAGCGCGCGCCGATCGGCAATCCCCTCGTGCCTCAGCTCAATCGCCTGAAGGCCGCGTTCGAACAGTAACGCCGGTGGCTTCCCGGTCTTCGGTTTCGCGCCACTCGCCCGGAACACTTGCGCACGCGAACTGTCTTGGCGCGACGCTTGTATGAACTAAACTCCAAAATGATCAGGCCTTGCTGACCCCCTTCTCGATCGCGCTGGTGTTGTCGGCAGCGCTATTGCACGCGAGCTGGAACGCGTTGTTGCGGGGCGGGGCGGATCGCACCCGATCCATGTCGATCATGTGCATCATCGCTGGCCTCTCAGGCTTCGCGATGATGGCCGTCGCCGGCCTGCCGGTATCGGCTGCAAGCTATGTGGTCGCCTCGGGACTGCTTCACTTCTGTTACAACGTGCTGTTGGTGCGGATGTATCGCAGCGGCGATCTCGGCGAGACCTATCCGGTCGCGCGCGGCGCTTCACCCGCATTGATTGCGCTCGGCGGAAGCGTGTTTGCCGGTGAATGGATGGGCCCGCTCGGGATCGTCGGTGTCGGTCTTGTTTGTGCGGGGATTTTCTTGCTGGCGGTCGCGCGAGCGGCCGACGGTCTCTTTCGCCTCCGCGGCAGGAACTTGACCGCAGCGCTCGCGACCGGCGTCAGCATTGCCGCCTATAGCGTGGCCGATGGGCTGGGCGTACGCGCGTCGGGTAATTGGGTCGCTTATACCGGCGGCATCTTCGCTTTCGAACTGGCGATGCCGTTTTGGTATCTGGCGCGGCAGGGCCGAACTGCCCTTGCGATTTCGCCAACGGAAGCGGCGAAAGCGGCCAGCGGCGGGCTGATCTCGCTTGTAGCTTACGGCGCTATCATCTGGGCAATGCAGGGCAATGCGATGGGCGCAGTATCTGCCCTGCGCGAAACCGGCGTGGTGTTTGCTGCCTTGCTGGGCGCTCTTTTTCTCAACGAACGCCTGACCGGCTTGCGGCTCGCGGCCTGCTGCATCATTGCGGCAGGTGCGGCCTGCGTCGGCTGGCGGCTTTAATTCCGCCCTTCCCGAGTCAAAACGCCCCGGCGTGATGCAGGGGCGTTTGTATTCGGAGCGGATGAGGCCGAGAGGCCTCAATCTTTCTTGAGAAAGCCGGAAAACTTCTTCTGGAACCGCGAAACGCGGCCGCCACGGTCCATGAGCTGCTGGGCGCCGCCGGTCCAGGCGGGATGCGACTTGGGGTCGATATCGAGATTCAGCTTGTCGCCTTCCTTGCCCCAGGTAGAACGCGTCTGGTACTCGGTGCCGTCGGTCATGACGACCGTAATCGTATGATAATTCGGGTGAATTTCCGCTTTCATAGCAGGTCCTTCGGCGCGCCGGCGCCCGTGTTGCGATTTGCAAGGTGTCGGATTTGGGCCGGTCTATAACGCAAGCGAGCCGTCAAAACAAGCGCGTGGGGAGCCGATTTGAGGCCTGCGATCGGCTGGAGCAGGACGTCGATTTGCCAGCGCAGGGGATGGGGCCTATCTGGGGGTGGCAAAAACGGGTGGTTGGAATTCATGAGCGCGGTGGAACGGCTTGAAGACCGGGGCGAACAAACAGCGCCTCAAGACGCTGCTGCGGCCGGGCCGGGCGTTATGCTCGAACCCGCGGCGTCGATCGAAGCGGCCCTGAATTCGGCGCCTGCGGGACGCCCCGCGCGACTGCGTCCGCTGCTGGCGCTTGCGCCCTATGTGGCGCGCTACCGCGGGCGCGCCTCGCTGGCCTTCATTTCACTGACGATTGCCGCGATCACCACCTTGATCGTGCCGGTCGCGGTGCGGCGCATGATCGACTTCGGCTTCACGCCGGAGGGCATTGCCCGGATCAACAGCTATTTCAGCGTCATGATCGCGGTGGTCGGCGTATTGGCGCTCGCCAGCGCATCGCGATTCTATCTCGTGATGACCATCGGCGAACGCATCGTTGCCGATCTCAGACGCGACGTGTTTGCGCATTTGATGTCGCTGTCGCCGGCGTTCTTTGATTCCTCGCGCAGCGGCGAATTGATCTCGCGCCTGACCGCCGATACCACCCAGATCAAATCGGCCGTCGGCGCCTCGGTTTCGATCGCGCTGCGCAACGTCATGCTGTTCATCGGCGCCACCGCGATGATGGTGATCACAAGCCCCCGCCTTTCCGGCTTCGTGCTGCTCGCCATTCCCGTGGTCGTGTTGCCGCTGATGGCGTTCGGGCGCTGGGTAAGGCGTTTGTCGCGCAACGCCCAGGATACGCTCGCCGACGCCAGCGCCTATGCTTCCGAACTGGTCGGCGCGATCCGCACGGTGCAGGCCTATACCGGCGAGCGGTTGGCCAATGCGCGCTTCACCGGCGAAGTCGAGCAGGCCTATGAGGCCGCCCGCGGCTCGACACGGGCGCGCGCAGTGCTTACCGCCATCGTGATCTTCATCGTCTTTACCAGCGTCGTGATCATCCTGTGGGTCGGTTCGAATGATGTCGAAGCCGGCCTGATCAGTCCGGGCCGGCTCGGCCAGTTCGTCCTCTATACGGCGTTTGCCGCCTCCGGCCTCGGTCAGCTCTCTGAAGTCTGGGGCGAAGTCTCGGCCGCCTCGGGCGCCGCCGAACGGCTGTTTGAGATCCTGCGGGTCAAGTCGCAGATCACGGCGCCAGCTTCGCCGCGTCCGTTGCCGGAACCGGCGCGTGGCGATGTCAGTTTCGAAAATATCAGCTTCGCCTATCCGATGCGCCCCGGCACGTCGGCTGTCGATGGCGTTTCCTTCTCGGTGCGCGCCGGCGAGAAGGTCGCCATTGTCGGTCCGTCGGGCGCGGGCAAAAGCACGCTGTTTCATTTGCTGTTGCGCTTTTACGATCCGGCTTCCGGCACAATCTCGGTCGACGGCGTGCCGATCCGCCTGGCCGATCCGGCCGAGGTGCGAAAACGCATTGCGCTCGTGCCGCAGGATCCGGTGGTGTTTGCGGCGAGCGCGCGCGACAACATCCGCTTCGGTCGGCCCGATGCCGTTGATGCCGACGTCGAACGGGCCGCCGATCTCGCGCATGCATCTGAATTTCTCCGGCGAATGCCCGGTGGGCTCAACGCGCCGCTCGGCGAGCGCGGCGTGACGCTCTCGGGCGGCCAGCGTCAGCGCATCGCGATTGCGCGTGCGATCCTGCGCGATGCGCCGCTATTGTTGCTCGACGAGGCGACGTCTGCGCTCGATGCGGAATCCGAGACGCTGGTGCAGACCGCGCTGGAAGAACTGATGAGCCATCGCACCACGCTGGTGATCGCCCATCGGCTGGCCACCGTTCTGTCCTGCGACCGCATTCTGGTGATGGATCAGGGCCGGATCGTCGAACAGGGCACCCACGCTTCGCTGGTGGCGGCGAACGGACTTTACGCGCGGCTGGCGCGGTTGCAGTTCGAGGGGGTGTAAGGATCGCTTTACTGAGCCTGCGCGCATTTTGGCGACAGTATCGGGACGTTCGCCCATACCCAGTTTTTCCAGGAACCATCCTCTCCGACGCAGGCTGCGGAGGAGGTGGATGGCGCCGCGACGCTCTCGGCAGCAAAGCGCCGATCGACCCATTTGGCTGAGGCAGTCCCCGCAATGACGACGGCGAGAAACACCGCAGAGCCGGTTGCAAATTCGGCGCGCGTCATCGAAACTCTCCGCTTCTCCAGGTCATCTTCAACACCGGCCGCCCTGACGTCGGATTGACGTCCTGCCCCGCATGAACAAAGCCGTTGCGCTCATAGAAGCGGATCGCGCGGGTGTTGTCGTCGTTGACAAGCAGTGTGATCGAAGCGGGCGACAATCGTTTGGCCTCATCGACCAGCGCATCTGCGAGCTTTGAGCCCCAATGCTCAGGCGCGACCACGAGCTGGTCGAGATAGGCGTGTGTGTCGATAGTCACGAAGCCGGCCAGCGTGCCCGCTTCTTCCGCGACGATGATTGCCGCGTTCGGTACCAGTTCGTTGCGCCAGCGTTCGCGCCACCACGGCACGCGGGCGGCAAAATCGATCTCCGGATAGGCCTCTCGCCAGGTCTTCAGCCACAACGCGATCGCGGCGTCTTCGTCCTCGGCGCGATAGGGGCGGAGGAAGAATCGTCGCGCCGATTCTTGTTCGGGCATGATCTAATCCGAAAACCGGTTCCCATTTTTCGGGATCATGCCCTACCGCTCCGTCAGCTTGAGTTCGATGCGGCGGTTGCGCCGATAAGATTCTTCGGTGTTGCCGGTGTCGAGCGGCTGGAATTCGGCAAAGCCGGCCGCGACCAGCCGCTGTGCGGGGACGCCGAGCGAAATCAGATACTGCACCACCGAGATCGCGCGCGCCGATGACAGCTCCCAGTTCGATTTGAACTGGGTGCCGTTGGTAATCGGCCGCACGTCGGTGTGGCCGTCGACCCGCAACACCCAGGCGATCTCGCTCGGGATCTGTTTGTCGAGTTCGGTCAGCGCGGCGCCGACCTTGTCCAGTTCGGCGCGGCCTTCGGGCAGCAACTGCGCCTGCCCGGTGTCGAAGAATACTTCCGACTGGAACACGAAGCGGTCGCCGACGATCCGCACATCCGGCCGGTTGCCGAGAATGGCGCGCAGCCGTCCGAAGAATTCGGAACGGTAGCGCGACAATTCCTGGACCCGCTGCGCCAGCGCGACGTTCAGCCGCTGGCCGAGATCGGCGATGCGTCCCTGCGATTCCTGATCGCGCTTTTCCGAAGCCTGCAAGACTTCTTCAAGCGCGGCGAGTTGGCGGCGCAAGGCGCTGATCTGCTGGTTCAACACCTCGATCTGCGCCAGCGCGCGTCCCGAGACCTGCTTTTCGGAATCGAGCGCCTTGTTGAGTTCGCTGGTGCGGCTTGCGGCGTCGCTGCCGGCGCCGGCGAGACCGTCATAAAGGCCTTTGATGCGATCGCGTTCGCTCTCGGCCGAGGCCAATCCGGCCCGCACCTGCGAAAGCTTGTCCTCGACGTTGATCTTTCCGAGCTTTTCCAGCGACAGCATGTCGTTCAACTCGGCGATCTTGGCATTGAGCTGTTCCAGCGCCTTGTCCTTGCCGGTGACCTCCTGCGACAGGAAGAATTGCACCACCAGAAACACGGAGAGCAGGAATACGATCGACAGCACCAGCGTCGACAGCGCGTCGACGAAGCCCGGCCAATAGTTGAAGGCGCTTTCGCTGCGTCGTGCTCGGGCAAGGGCCATGGGTTATTCTCCGATCTCGTGTCCCGGACACGAAAAGCTAACGCTGCTCCGGCAGGCGGCACACTGCTTCGATATTGTGGCCGTCGGGGTCGAGCACGAAGGCGCCGTAGTAGTCCGGTTCATAGTGGGCGCGAATTCCGGGCGGTCCATTGTCCCTGCCACCCGCTGCGATCGCCGCCTCGTAAAATCGATCGACGGTCGCGCGGTCATTGGCTGCAAACGCGATGTGCGCGCCGGTCTGCGGGTTGCTGCGAAATCCGATCCAGAAGAAGGCTTTGGGGTTGACGCCGTAGCCTGCGAAACGATTGCCGTCGCCGTAAAGCCGCGTGACGCCCAAGGGCCGCAGCGCCTGATCGTAGAACCGCAAGGCGCGCTCGATATCTTCGACGCCGATGGTGACATGATCCAGCATAGCACAGTCCTTGCGCTCAGCTCTTCTCCGGCTGGCGCGCCAGGCGCTCGAGCAGCTTCTTGATCTCGCGGTTTTGTTCGCCCTGGCCGTCGGCCCATTCGCGGATCATCTGCTGTTCGGTGCGCATATGGGTGACGAGGCCCTGGATGGCTTCGGCCAGGTTGGCTATCGCCGTGGGCGTGGCCCGGTTGCCGCCGCCTTCTTCCATTGCGACGCGCAGCCGGTCGATCGCGGCCTGAAGATCGCCGCTCGGTCCTCCCTCGCTCGCATAGCCGCGCACGGTCGTGGCGAGCCAATCCTCAAGGTCGGTATAGAAGCGGTTTTGCGCCTGGCTCGATTGCAGGTCGAGAAAGCCGAGGATCAGGGAACCGGCGAGGCCGAACAGTGACGACGAAAACGAGATACCCATGCCGCCGAGCGGGGCGGCCAAACCTTCTTTAAGGGTATCGAACAGGGCACCGGCATCGCCGCCGACCTTCAGCCCGTCGATGACCTTGCCGACAGAGCCCACGGTCTCGATCAGGCCCCAGAAGGTACCGAGCAGGCCAAGAAAGACCAGCAGGCCGGTCATGTAGCGGGAAATATCGCGCGCCTCATCGAGACGGGTGGCGATGGAATCGAGCAGATGCCGCATGGTCTGCTGGGAGATGGTCATGCGCCCCGAGCGCTCGCCGCCCAGAATAGCCGCCATCGGTGCCAGCAGTGTCGGATGGCGGTCGATCGCAAGCCCGGGATCGGCAACGCGGAAATTATTGACCCAGGAGACTTCAGGATAAAGCCGGATCACCTGGCGGAAGGACAGGATGATGCCGACCAGGAGCACCAGCCCGATCAGCGCGTTCAAACCGGGATTGGCAAAGAAAGCGGTGATGATCTGCCTGTAGAGCACGACCGTGATCAGCGCGCACAGCACCAGAAAGACCAGCATCCGCACCAGGAAGATCCGCGGCGGCGAGAGCTTCGTGAATTCAAGCTCCATCGTGGAGCGGGAGGAGGTGGCCATTACCAGTGGTCCGATTCTAACATTCGCATCCCCTCTCAGCAGTCACCTTTTGCGAATGTTAGAATCAAAAGGACTACTGGCAACATATGTTTTTAGTGGAGTTTAGGATTTGACATTGGCTGTTTGAACTCGCGGCTAGTGGTCCGATTCTAACATTCGCATCCCTTCTCAGCGACGGCTTTTGCGAATGTTAGAATCGTAGGACCACTAGCAAATATAGGTTTCTAGTGGTGTTTTGGATTTGACATTCGCTTTCCGAACTCGCGGCTAGGCGGTAGCGAATGTCAAATCCACACCACTAGGCGGGTAGTTGCAAGACGCCTCACTATGGCACAGCGAGGCGGAGATGAAAGGCCGGTTCCGGGGCAGTGCAACCTCGGGGTGGGAACTTCCACGTGAAACCTGGATGGACCTCACACGTATTTTTGGCAAAGCTTCGGCAAGACAAGCGCTTAAACAACCATGCCGGCGATTTCACACCTTGGGGCGATCGCACTGTGGCTCTTGATTCTGATGGCTGGGGCCTGGGTGGTGCAACAACGCACCGGCAACTCCGGCCGGGTCGATACCATCTGGATTTTTCGGTCGGTCTCGTCGGCGCCGCCAGCGCGCTATGGCCGGTGACGGGCGGTGCGCCGACCGCGCGGCAATGGCTGGTTGCAGTTTTTGTCGCGGCCTGGTCGCTTGCGGCCCGTATCAGACCGGCTGTTGGAGCTGCCTACCCCAGCGGCTTCAAAATCTTCACGAGTTCGCCGTGGACGAACTCGTTGCCGCAGATCACGCTGCGGGTGATGAGCGGATCGTCGTTGCCGGCAATGCCGGAGACCGTGCCGCCGGCCTCGCGGACCATGATCTGCCCGGCCGCCATGTCCCAGGGCTGAAGGTTGCGCTCCCAATAGCCGTCGAGACGTCCTGCCGCGACAAAGGCCATGTCGAGGGAAGCCGCGCCGAACCGGCGCAGGCCCGCGACGCGGTTCTGGATTTCGCTCATCTCGGCGCGCGACAGCTCATGGTCGCCGCGCCCGATATGCGGCAGTCCGCAGGCGATCACGCATTCGTCGAGCTTGCGCCGGCCGGCGACGCGCAGCCGCTGATCGTTGAGGAAGGCGCCCTTGCCGCGTTCGGCGGTGTACAGCTCGTCATTGGCGGGATTGTAGATCACGCCGGCAATCACCGTGCCCTCGCGCTGAAGCGCGATCGATATCGCGAATTGCGGAATGCCGTGCAGGAAATTGGTGGTGCCGTCGAGCGGATCGACAATCCAGGTATGGGTCTTGTCGGCGCCCTCGCGCGTGCCGCCTTCCTCGCCGATGAAGCCGTAGCCGGGGCGGGCCTTGGAAAGGTCCGAATACAGCATCTCCTCGGCGCGGCGGTCGGCCATGGTGACGAAATTGGCCGGTCCCTTCATCGACACCTGGAGATTTTCGATTTCGCCGAGGTCGCGACTGAGGCTGCGGCCGGCGCGCCGCGCCGCCTTGACCATGACATTGAGAAGGGCTGATTGCAGCATGATCCCGGCTTAAGTTGGAGTCTCGAAGGTGAAGATCCGTTCCCTCCCCCGACGGGAGAGGGTCGGGGTGAGGGATTACGATGTCAGTGAGGAAGCGGACCCCCTCACCCGGCGCTGCCCCGACGACGCTTGGCGTCGCCTGTCAGTGCCGACCTCCCCGCTGGGCGGAGGTTAAGAGTGGGTGCCCTCTCGTGGCGGTGCCGTCAAGGAGGATCATTTGGTGCCGAACCACCTACGCACGGCGTCGTCTGCCTTGGCCTTGTCCTCTGCGCTCATCGCGGAGAGGGCCTGATCAAGCTCCGGATCGCCCTTGCCGGCGGTTTTCGCAATGGTGTGCCACTTCAGCGCCTCGACCTTGTCCACCGGCACGCCCTGGCCGCTGGCCAGCACCCGGGCGAGGCGGTTTTGCGCGATCGCGTTGTTGTGTTTGGCAGCCATGCGCAGCAGGGTGATCGCCGCAGCCTCGTTCTTTGAGGTGCCGGTGCCGTTGAACAGCGCGATCGCATATTCGACTTCGGCATCGACGTTGCCGGCCAGCGAGGCGGCCTGAAGCAGCCGCGCGGCCTTTTCGGCGTCCTTCGGCACGCCCGTGCCTTCCTTGTAGAGGGTCGCAAGCGCATATTGGGCCTCCGGACTGCCGGCGTCCGCCGCGATCCGAAGTAACTCCGCCGCGTGCCTCAAGTCCTGCGGCAGCGTCTCCCCGCCGAGATACATCAGTGCGAGGTTATAGGTGGCCTTGGGATTGCCAAGCTTGGCCGAGGACGCCAGCAATTTCGCGGCCTCCTCGCGGTTGACCTGGCCGCCGCGGCCGGCCAACCGCAACATCGCCAGTTCGAACATCGCCTCGCGGTCGCCGGCGTCCGCACCGCGCTTGTACCATTCGGCGGCCTTGGCATCGTCGCGCCTGACGCCGAACGCATTGGCGTAGAGCTCGCCGAGCATGGTCATCGCCTTGGGGTCGCCCTTCTCCTGTGCGCGCTTCATCGCCAGATCGAACGTGGTCTTGTAGAGGCCGCGCTGATAGGCGCCGTACACCAGATCGACATTGGGATCGTCGGGCGTCTCGGCGGGCGCCGCCGTGGCTGCGGGTTGCGGGGAGGGCGCCGCAGTCGGCTTCTTGGCGATAGGCCTGACCTTCGGCGTTGCCGCGGGCGCCGGTTTGGCCGGGGCCGCGGCCGGCTTGTCCGGCGTTGCCGCGGGCGGCGGGGCGAGCGAAACCTGCGCGGAGGCATGACCGGCCAGCATCACGGCTGCGAGGATCAGTGCCGCCCATTTGAAGTTCCTGCAACGCAAGCGGCAAATTCCGTTCAGGAACTTCAAATGGAAAAGCGGCACTGGAATTATAATTTTGCTAGTGCCCATGACTTTCCGAAGTTCGTGAAAGGTGCGTGCTGCGGTGGAGCACGAACCTCGGAAAGCGGGCACTGGTAATGGACGCGTGATTCTCATTTCCCGGTTTCACCCTGCGGCGCTTCGGCGTTGGCCGGCGTTGCGGCATGGGCTTTGCGGATCGCTTCCATGGCCGTGCGCAAGGCGGAGACGGGTCCATCGGACGCCGTCCAGATGAAATCGCCGGCAAGAACGAAGTCCGCGCCAGCCGCAGCGAACGCGCCGGCTTCCTCCAGCGCGCCCGCAAAGCCGACCGAGGGCAGCTCGAACACTTCGTCCCACCATTGCAGACGCTCGCAGATCGCTGCCATAGAGGGGCGTTGTCCCTTCTGGTCGGGCTCGCCGAACAGAACGTAATCCGCGCCCAGTTCGCCTGCCGTCATTGAGTCATGCCGCGTCGTGAGTCCGCCGACGCCTGCGATGCGGTCGGGCTTGAGCGTCGGCAAGGCTTCCTCGAATGCCTCCAGGCCGGACAGATGCGCGCCGTCGGCGCCCGCGCGCGCCACGAGGTCAACATGGCCGTCGAGCAACAACGCCGCGCCCTTGTCCTGGATAGCGGGCGCGAGCGCCTTGATCCGCGAGATCAGCGTGCGCGGATCGGAAGGTTTTAGCCGCAGCAAGACGGCCGCGATGTCGGCCGCGTTCAGCAGATCGGGAAGCACGCCGAGCAAAGCTTGCGGGTCGTCGACAGGTGGCGTCGCCAGATAAAGGCGCGGCAACGGGCGCGGCGGGGCGGGCTTTGAAGCCAAGGTTTAAGCCGCCTTCTTTTCGAGATCGGCCGTCCATCGGCCAATGCTTGCCAGCCCGTTCATGTGCGCGCGATGGCTGAACGCGCGCTGCCCGGCCGCGACGTTTTCGGACTTGCCGGACCAGGCCTTCTGGGGCGCCGCCTGCAAGGCCCGGCCATAGGAGAACGTGACCTTCCACGGCAGGTTGCCGGTCGCGTTGATGGCGTTCAGGTGCGCGGTCGCCTCCTCATCGGACTGTCCGCCGGACAGAAACGCGATGCCGGGCACGGCGGCGGGCACGCAAGCCTTCAACAGGCGGATGGTCTTTTCGGCGACTTCCTGCACGGAAGCCTGCTTTGCAGATTTCTTCCCTGATATGGCCATGTTGGGTTTCAGGATCATGCCTTCCAGCGCCACGCGCTGCACGCGCAATTCCTGGAACGTCTTGTTGAGTACGCGGCTCGTCACCTCATAGCAGCGGTCGATATCGTGGTCGCCGTCCATCAGCACCTCGGGCTCGACGATCGGCACGATTTGCGCCGCCTGGCACAGCGCGGCATAGCGCGCCAGCGCATGCGCGTTGACGCGGATCGCCGTCATCGAGGGAATGCCGTGCCCGATATCGATCACCGCGCGCCATTTCGCAAAACGCGCTCCGCGCTCGTAATATTTCTTCAGGCGTTCGGCGAGCTTGTCGAGGCCGGCGGTAACGAGTTCGCCAGGACAGTTAGGCAAGGCCTGCGTTCCCTCGTCGACCTTGATGCCGGGAATGGAACCGGCCTGCTCGATCAGCTTGACCAGCGGCGTGCCGTCTTTGGCGTTCTGCCAGATGGTCTCGTCATAGAGGATGACGCCGGAGATATATTGGCTCATCGCTGCTTCCGAGCGGAACAGCATCTCGCGATAGTCGCGGCGGTTGTCTTCGGTGGATTCCACCTTGATGGCGTCGAAGCGCTTCTTGATGGTGCCGGACGATTCATCGGCAGCGAGCAGGCCCTTGCCCGGCGTGACCATGGCGAGCGCAACCTTGTTGAGATCGGCGAGATTCATCGGAACGTTCCTCCGGAAGGTACGCGGTTTTGGCGGTCAAAATAGACCGTTCTCAGGCAAAAGAGGAGGTTGATGTTCGTCGCACTTATCCCTCCCCCGCGGAACGCGCGGGGAGGGTGCATAGGCGACCTCCGGTCGCCGTCCAAGGTAAAAAGAACGCCGATGCCTCGCATCGGCTATGCGCGAAGCGACGGTCGGGTGGGGGGCCTTGTTTCGTCGAAGAACTTCTCATTGAGGGGGCCTTTAACCCCCACCCCGGCTCGCTCTCGCTCGCCGACCCTCCCCGCAAGGGGGAGGGATAAGAAAGAGCTCGTTCAAAAGCTCTGTCCCGGAAGCGTGAAGGAAGGATCGCCGACTCACGCCACCCTTGGATCGAGCTCGCCCTTGGCGTAGCGCTTCGCCATTTCGGCCGTGGTCAGCACCTTTTTGATCTTGCTCGCCTGGCCCGCGGTGTTGAATTCCTCAAGCCGTTGCTTGCATAGCTTGCTCATCGCTTCCATCGCGGGTTTCAGATATTTGCGCGGATCGAACTCCTCCGGGTTGTCCTTCAACACCTTGCGGATCTGCCCGGTCATCGCCATCCGGTTGTCGGTGTCGATGTTGATCTTGCGGACGCCGTTCTTGATGCCGCGCTGGATTTCGGAAACCGGCACGCCCCAGGTCGGCTTCATCTTGCCGCCGTTGGCGTTGATGATGTCCTGCAAGTCCTGCGGCACCGAGGACGAGCCGTGCATGACCAGATGCATGTTCGGCAGCTTGCGGTGGATTTCCTCGATCACCTTCATGGCGAGAATATCGCCGTCCGGCTTGCGGGTGAATTTGTAGGCGCCGTGCGAGGTGCCCATGGCGATGGCCAGCGCGTCGACCTTGGTCTCCTTGACGAACTTCACCGCTTCGTCCGGGTTGGTGAGGAGCTGGTCGTGCGAGAGCTTGCCTTCCGCGCCGTGGCCGTCTTCCTTGTCGCCCATGCCGGTTTCGAGCGAGCCGAGCACGCCGAGTTCACCTTCCACCGAGATGCCGCCGAGATGCGCCATGTTGGTGACGGTCCTGGTCACGCCGACATTGTAATCCCAGTCGCCGGGGGTTTTGCCGTCGGCCTTCAGCGAGCCGTCCATCATCACCGAGGTAAAGCCGGCCTGGATCGCGGTCATGCAGGTCGCCGGTTCGTTGCCGTGGTCGAGATGCACGCAGACCGGAATCTGCGGGTAGATTTCGGTGACGGCATCCATCATGTGGCGGAGCATGACGTCGTTGGCATAGGAGCGCGCGCCGCGCGAAGCCTGGATGATGACAGGCGCGTCCACGCCGGAAGCGGCTTCCATGATGGCGAGCGCCTGCTCCATATTGTTGATATTGAAGGCCGGCACGCCGTAGTCGTGCTCCGCCGCGTGGTCGAGCAATTGACGCAACGTGATCCGAGCCATCGGTCCTGTTCTCCGCGTTTAAGGGCTGATCGCCCGAAATGAATTACCGTGTCTTTAAAACCTCGACGCCGGGCAGGGGTTTCCCCTCCATCCATTCCAGGAAGGCCCCGCCCGCCGTCGAAACATAACTGAAATCATGGGCCACGCCTGCCTGATTGAGCGCCGCCACGGTGTCGCCGCCGCCGGCGACCGAAACCAGCTTCTTCGTTTTCGTCCGTTCAGCCGCATGGCGCGCTGCGACCACGGTGCCGCGATCGAACGGCGTCATTTCGAACGCTCCGAGCGGGCCGTTCCAGACCAGCGTCTTGGCGTCGTCGATGGCGGCGCGAATCCGCGCCACCGATTGCGGGCCGACGTCCAGGATCATGCCGTCGGACGGAATGGCATCAAGGCCATAGGCGTGAGACGGCGAGTTGGCGGCGAAATGAAACGCGACCACCGCATCCACCGGCAGGATGATGGCGCAATTGGCCGTGTCCGCTTTTTCGAGAATCCGCAGCGCGGTTGCCGCGAGGTCCTTTTCCGCGAGCGACTTGCCGATGCCGACGCCTTGCGCGTGCAGGAAGGTGTTGGCCATGCCGCCGCCGATGACGAGTGCATCGACCTTGCTGACGAGGTTTTCCAACAGATCGATCTTGGTGGAAACTTTCGCGCCGCCGATGATCGCGATCACCGGCCGCGCCGGCGCTTCCAGCGCCTTTGAGAGCGCATCGAGTTCGGCCTGCATCGTGCGTCCGGCATAGGCGGGAAGCTTGTGGCCGAGGCCTTCGGTCGAGGCGTGCGCGCGGTGCGCGGCGGAGAAGGCATCGTTGACCCAGATGTCGCCGAGCTTGGCGAGCTCCGCGACAAAGGCCGGATCGTTCTTTTCTTCTTCTTTGTGGAAACGAGTGTTCTCCAGGCAGAGAATGTCGCCGTCCTTCATGGTGGCAACCGCTTTGGCAGCCAGCTCGCCGATGCAGTCGTCGGCGAAAGCAACGGGCTTCTTGATCACCTGCGACAGCGCCGCAGCGACAGGCCTCAGCGATTCCTTCGGGTCGCGTCCCCTGGGGCGGCCGAAATGCGCCAGCAAAATCACCTTGCCGCCCTTGCCTGCGATTTCGGTGATCGTCGGCGCGACGCGTTCGAGCCGGGTGGCGTCGGTGACGCGGCCATTTTCCATCGGCACGTTGAGGTCGACGCGCAGCAGCACGCGTTTGCCTTTGACGTCGACGTCATCGAGGGTGCGGAACGGTTTTGTCATGGGCGCTCTCTTGTCCCGGGCGCGCCGCGGCGCGAAGTGCCGCCGCGCTGAACCGGGACCTACGCTGAAATGGGTCCCGGCTCAGCAACGCACCGCTAACGCGCTGCATCGCGTCCGGGACGCGAGACGTGACTTAAAGCAGTTTCCCCATCGCCACGGCGGTATCCGCCATGCGGTTCGAAAAACCCCATTCGTTGTCGTACCAGGACATCACCCGCACCAGCGTGCCGTTCTGCACCTTGGTCTGGTCCATGTGGAACGTGGAGGAGTGCGGGTCGTGGTTGAAGTCGATCGAGACGTTCGGCGCGTTGGTGTAGGCGAGGATGCCCTTGAGCTGCTGCTCGGCCGCGCGCTTCATCGCCTCGTTGATTTCTTCCTTGGTGGTCTTGCGCGAGGCCACGATCTTCAGATCCACCACCGAGACGTTCGGGGTCGGGACGCGGATCGCCACGCCGTCGAGCTTGCCGTTCAGTTCCGGCAACACGAGGCCGATCGCCTTGGCCGCGCCGGTCGAGGTCGGGATCATCGACATCGCCGCCGCACGGCCGCGATAGAGATCCTTGTGCAGGGTGTCGAGCGTCGGCTGGTCGCCGGTATAGGCGTGGATGGTGGTCATGAAGCCCATCTCGATGCCGACGGTGTCGTTGAGCACCTTGGCAACCGGCGCGAGGCAGTTCGTCGTGCAGGAGCCGTTGGAGACGACGAGATGCTCCTTGGTGAGCTTGTCGTGGTTGACGCCGTAGACGATCGTGGCGTCGGCGTTCTCAGCCGGCGCCGACACCAGCACGCGCTTGGCGCCTGCGGTGAGGTGAAGCGCGGCCTTTTCCTTCGCCGTGAAGATGCCGGTGCATTCGAGCGCAATGTCGACGCCAAGCGCCTTCCAGGGCAGTTTCGCCGGATCGCGCTCGGCCGAAACCTTGATCTTGCCGTTGCCGAGGCTGATCGTATCGCCCTCGACCGTCACCGTGCCGGGAAAGCGGCCGTGCACCGAGTCAAAGCGCAACAGATGCGCGTTGGTCTCGACCGGGCCGAGATCGTTGATGCCGACCACTTCGATATCCTTGCGGCCAGACTCGGCAATGGCGCGCAGCACATTGCGGCCAATGCGGCCAAACCCGTTGATAGCGACCCGGACTGCCATGCATTTTCTCCTCTAAAACTGGTGCCATCCCCAAAAGGACGCGGATAACGCACCCCTTTCGGAGATTTGGGCGGCGGTTCGCCCGGTTCGGCCGGACGAGAACGGACTAGATAGTTTCTAGCTAGTCCTTTTTTCCAACAATCTCAACGCCCGGCGGCGGTCACCCGACGCGTTTCAGAACTGCGTTAACCGTAGCCTCGGCAGTAATTCCGAAGTGCTTGTAAAGGTCCTTCGCCGGTCCACTTTCGCCGAAACTATGCATGCCGATAAAAACGCCATCGTGTCCGATCACGGCATCCCAGCCCCAGCGGACCGCGGCTTCGATCGCGACTTTCACCGGCGCGTTCCCGATAACAGCCTTTTGCTTGTCCTCCGGCTGCGAAAGCAGCAGTTCAAGCGAGGGCACCGAAACCACCCGCGTCGGGATGCCGCGCCCGGCGAGATCCTTTTGGGCGGCGACCGCGATCTCGACCTCGGAGCCCGAGGCAAACAGCGACACCTTGGCCTCACCTGAAGCCGCAACAAGTTCGTAGGCGCCGTGGCTGCAAGGGTTGTCTGCCGGTGTCGAGGTGCGCAGCTGCGGCAGGTTCTGGCGGGTCAGCGCCAACACGGTCGGGCCGTTGGTGCGATTGAGCGCGAGTTCCCAGCACTCGGCAACTTCGACCGCGTCGCACGGGCGGAACACCCGCATGTTCGGAATGGCGCGCAAGCTCGCGAGATGCTCGACCGGCTGATGCGTCGGCCCGTCTTCGCCAAGCCCGATCGAATCGTGGGTCATCACATAGACTACGCCCGTTCCCATCAGCGCGGCGAGCCGCATCGCGGGCCGCGCATAGTCGGTGAACACCAGGAAGGTGGCGCCGTTCGGCGCAAAGCCGCCATGCAGGAAGATGCCGTTCAGGGCCGCGCACATGCCGTGCTCGCGGATGCCGTAATGGACGAAACGGCCCTTCGGCGTTTTCGCCGAGAAGTCCTCGGCCGATTTCGCCTTGTTGTTGTTGGAGCCGGTAAGGTCGGCTGAGCCTGCCAGAAACTCCATCGGCATCGCTTCCGCGATGACATCGATCACGGCTTCCGAGGATTTGCGCGTCGCGATGTTGAGCGGGCTTTCCAGCAACTTCTTCTTGAAGTCGCGCAGCGCCTTGGCCAGCGAAGCCGGCCGCTCATGCCGCAGACGCCGCTCGAATTCGGCGCGTTTGCGCGGTCCCAATTCTGCAAAGCGGGCTTCCCATTCCGTTCGTGCGGCCGCGCCGCGATGGCCTGCTTCGCGCCAGGCCTTGAGCACGTCGTCGGGCACCGAGAACGGCTCCAGCGAAATGCCCAGTTTTTCCTTGGCGCCCTTCAGCTCTTCGGCGCCGAGCGCCTCGCCATGGGCTTTGGCCGTGCCGGCCTTGGTCGGCGCGCCGTAACCGATGGTCGTCTTGCAGGCGATCAGCGAAGGCTTGCTGGATTTTTGCGCGCGGGTGATCGCAGCCGCAATCGCCGCCTGGTCCTGGCCGTCGATCAGTTCGGCCGCCCAGCCCGCGGACTTGAAGCGCTTCACCTGATCGACGGAGTCGGCAATCGAGGTCGGGCCGTCGATCGAAATGCCGTTGTCGTCATAGAGCACGATCATCTTGTTGAGCCGCCAAACCCCGGCGAGCGCGATCGCTTCCTGCGAGATGCCTTCCATCAGGTCGCCGTCGGAGACCAGCACATAGGTATGATGGTCGACGATCTTCTTGCCGAATTCCGCGGCCAGCATCTTTTCCGCCACCGCCATGCCGACCGCGGTCGCAATGCCCTGGCCGAGCGGGCCGGTGGTGGTTTCGATGCCATTGGTGCGGAAGTTTTCCGGATGTCCGGGGGTAAGCGAATCCACCTGGCGGAAGCGCTTGATCTCATCCAGCGTCATCTCCTTGTTGCCGGTGAGATAAAGCAGCGCATAAAGCAGCATCGAGCCGTGGCCGGCCGACAGCACGAAGCGGTCGCGGTCGGGCCAGGCGGGATTGGCCGCATCGTATTTCAGGAATTGCGTGAACAGGACGGTCGCCATGTCGGCCGCGCCCATCGGCAGACCGGGATGGCCGGACTTCGCTTTTTCGACCGCGTCCATCGCGAGTCCGCGGATCGCATTGGCCATACGAACGTGATCGACCTGCGTCATGATGAAATTCCGTCAGATAATGAGGTGCTTGGGTGAGCCCGCGCGGGCGGTGAACGCTTAAGCCTGCGCGGGCAGCGAAGGCTGCGGGTAGCTGGAACCTGAAATTCGGGGCTGGATAGCACCTCACCTGCCAAAGTCAAAAGGAAGTGGAACATTTCAACCTGCTTTGCGGTGCATAGTTCCGATGCGGCGTTGCGCTGGCCTTGTTCGTTACGTAAGTTTCTCCCTCCAAGCGCTTGATTTTGCAAAAGGCGTCCGGCCCTGCCGGAGGCAGGGCCAGAGTGAACTTGCCGCCTCTCATGAGCGATGCGATGAACGACCAATCCATCAATGGCTCAGGCAATGCCGAGCCGATTTTCGCCGACATCGACGCCGCCACGCGCCGGCTGATGGCGGCGCTGGATGCGCTGGAGCGTGCCGCGGAGCGTCGGCGCGATGCTGATCGAGACGAGGATGAACTGGCAGCAAGGATCCAGGCGCTAGGCGCCGATCGGGCACGGCTTGCGGACGAACTCGACGGATCGCTGGTAAGGTCGAAGCGGCTCGAGCGATCCAACCGCGAGATCGCCGAGCGGCTCGATGCCGCGATCGGCACCATCCGCGAGGTGCTGGATGCGGGAGAGATGTCATGAACCACGTCAATGTCACCATCAACGGCCGGCAATATCGCATGGCCTGCGAGGAGGGGCAGGAGACGCGGCTGCTCAGGCTCGCCGAGGGCCTCGAGGCGCGGATCGAAAGCTTGCGCGGCAGGTTCGGTGAG
>Ga0116129_1000291_pt1 | contig 34528 bp, 22 predicted proteins | sample June2015DPH_17_2_FD_89732 | JGI IMG/M metagenome (GOLD analysis project Ga0116129, IMG submission 89732) | Peatland microbial communities from SPRUCE experiment site at the Marcell Experimental Forest, Minnesota, USA - June2015DPH_17_10 | ecosystem: Environmental > Terrestrial > Soil > Wetlands...
GGCGGCGCGGGCACCATCCCGGTGACCGCGGCAACAGGCTGCGGGTGGACGGCCGTGAGCAATGCCGCCTGGATCACGATCGCCTCTGGAGCCTCCGGCAGCGGCAACGGGACTGTTGGTTATACGGTAGCGGCCGATGCAGGCGCGCAACGCACCGGCACGATCTCGATTGCGGGCCAGACCTTCACGGTGACGCAGGCGGGCATCTTCCCGCTGATCTCGACGCTGGCGGGCGGAGCCATGCCTTCCACGCAGGCGCCCGGAGCGTCGCTCTCGATCCCGGTTTCCTATGGCGTCGCGGTCGACTCTTCCGGCAATACCTACTTCCCCAGTCCGACCCTGAATGCGGTCTTCAAGGCAGACCCCACTGGCCTGGTGACCCGGATCGCCGGGACCGGCGTCGCGGGACAATCGGGTGACGGCGGCCCGGCTCTAAGCGCGGAATTGAACTACCCGAACGGCGTGGCCGTGGATTCCGCCGGCAACGTCTACATAGCGGACAGCGACAACGATCGCGTTTTGAAGGTGGATACGTCCGGCATTATCACCACCGTGGCCGGCGGCGGAGGCTGCTGTTTCGGCGGCGATGGCGGCCCGGCTACAATCGCTCAACTCTACTTTCCGACCGGCGTGGCTGTAGACGCCGCAGGTAATTTGTATATTGCGGACACCAACAACCAGCGCATCCGCGAGGTAAACCCGGCCGGGATCATCACCACGCTGGTGGGCAACGGCGGCGCAGGCTTCTCGGGCGACGGCGGCCCTGCGGCCAACGCCGAACTGTACAACCCCTATGGCGTGGCAGTGGACGCGTCGGGCAATTTGTATATTGCCGACAGCGGCAACTACCGCGTGCGCATGGTATCCGCCAGCGGGACCATCACCACCGTAGCCGGGGACGGCGCGTGTTGCTTCTCGGGTGACGGCGGCGCTGCCACGAAAGCTGAGTTGTATAGCCCGACGGGCGTGGCGGTGGACGCCGCCGGCGATTTGTACATCGCGGACCGCTACAACAACCGCGTCCGCAAGGTGGCCGCCAGCGGGACCATTACCACGGTGGCGGGCAACGGCAGTTATGGCAACACGGGAGACGGCGGGGCCGCCGCCAGCGCTACATTCAGGTATCCCGAAGGCGTGGCCGTGGACTCTTCCGGCAACTTGTATATTGCGGACAGCGGCAATGCGCGCATCCGCGAGGTGAACGCCGCCGGTTCCATCTCAACCTTTGTGGGGGGAGCTGTCAACGACGGCGGACTGGGCGTATTCGGCCTGCTGAACCAGCCCTCGGGCGTAGCCAGAGACAACGCCGGGAACACGTACGTTGCGGATACGAACAACAATCGCGTCCGCAAAGTGGCGGCTGACGGGACCATCGCCACCGTTGCGGGCACCGGCGCCACGGGATTCGCCGGCGATAGCGGCGCGGCTGTCAGCGCCCAGTTGAATGCTCCGCAAGGCCTGGCGCTGGACTCCTCCGGCAACCTGTACATCGTGGACGCCAGCAACTACCGCGTCCGGAAAGTAGACTCCTCCGGCAACATTACGACGGTGGCGGGGAACGGAAAATGCTGCGGCCACACCGGCGACGGCGGACCGGCCACCAGCGCCGAGATCGGCACTCCTTACGGGCTGTCGGTAGACGCCTCCGGGAACCTGTATATTACCGATACCGACAACAATGTCGTGCGCGAGGTGGCCGTTTCGGGAACCATCACAACGGTAGCCGGCAACGGCACGTACGGCTATTCAGGCGACGGCGGCCCCGCTACCAACGCCGCGATGAGGGATCCCTGGGCCGTGGCGGTGGACGCCTCAGGAAACTTGTACATCGCGGACCGTTATAATCTCCGCATCCGTATGGTATCCACTAGTGGGACGATTACCACGGTGGCGGGCAACGGGAGCTGCTGTTACGGCGGCGATGGCGGCGCGGCTACCAAAGCGGAACTGTACTACCCGACCGGCGTGGCAGTGGATGCGTCCGGCGAGCTGTACATCGCGGATTTCTACAACGACCGTATCCGCAGAGTGGACAGCAGTGGGAATATTACAACGGTGGCGGGCAGCGGCGGCTACGGCTACTTAGGCGACGGCAATCTGGCGATCGCGGCAACTTTCCGTTATCCATACGCCATCGCGGTGGATGCCGCGGGCAACGTAGCGGTGGTGGACCAGGGTAACAACGCCGTACGGTTGTTGACGCCGACAGGCGCTCAGCCCGTTCTGACTATCCAGAGCGCGCACACCGGCGCCTTCACGCAAGGCCAGACCGGCGCCACCTACACAGTGACCGTGAGCAACGGCGCTGGGGCCGCACCCACGAACGGGACGGTCACAGTCGCCGAAACTCTGCCTGCCGGTCTGACATTGGCTTCGATGGCCGGCTCCGGCTGGACGTGCCAAGCTGGAGCGGCGCTCACGTGCACGCGCTCCGACGCGCTAAGCGGCGGGTCTTCCTATCCGGCGATCACGGTGACGGTGAACGTGTCCGCGACCGCGCCAGGTCAGTCGACCAACCAGGCGAGCGTGTCCGGCGGCGGCGGAAACCCAGCGGGAGCGGAGGATCTTACGGTGATTGCCGCCGTCTCGGGAACGCCAGCTGGCATGGTTGTCCACGGCGTGACTGGCAAGGGTGCTGGGAAGTAGGAACTGGCTTCTTCAACGGGAGCACCGTATATCGGAGACGGTTCGCTAAGCCCGGCCGCACTTTTGTACCAAATCGTGGCGCACTGGGCGCCCTCTGGGCACATGCGTGCAGCGTTCACACTCGTGTGAACGCGTCTTCCCGGGGCCTGGATACGTCGGCGTATTTGGGAAACCGTGTACTTAGCTTACCTACGGCGCCGGCGGAATGCGGCGCTTGGTCGCCTGCTCGAACGAATAAGCCAGTTCGATGAGCCGCGGTTCGCTGCACGCCATACCCGTAAAGCCCACCCCGTAGGGTTGTGGCTTGGCGTTGAATCCTGCCGGAAACGGCGGCTCCGGCGCGTTCGGAACCATGCCGAACGGCACGATCACCGTCGGATAGCCCGGCTTGGCCGCAATCGAAGCGCTGCTCGCTCCGGGAAACAATAACGCATCCAAATGATTCGCCTTCATCGCCGCATCGATACCGCGCGATCCCGCCAGATCGATGTCCTTGGCGCGATCGGCCTCATAGCGCGCGCGGTCCGCTTCGACATCCATCTCATCGGAGATGTCGAGGCGGGATTCGCCGTAACGGATCGCCCCGGCCGCCGTATGCTCAATGTTCCATTCGCGCAGTTCCGTCAGCGTCTTCACGGGCGCCGATGGACCGAGCGTCGCCAGCCACTTGTTAAAGTCGCGCTTCATGCCGTACTTCACCACCACCGAGCAATTTGCATCCTTGCCCTTGCCCTCGTTTCCGCCGGCGCAAAAATCCCATTGCGCCAGCTCCTTCACCGTGGGAATATTGGCCGGATCGACGATGATGGCGCCGCGCTCTTTCAGCACGGCGATGACATCCGCCATCACTTTCCGCTGCTCCGCGTTCAAACCACCGTTTCCACGCCCGCCGCGCCCGCCCGCCGGAAGATCGTAATAAAATTCGCGGGGGATGCCGATGCGCGCGCCCCGCAGGGCATCCGCCTTGAGATTAGGCGTGTAGTCGCGATTGGGAGGCGGCGTGCAGCGCGATGTCGCCGGATCGTTCGGATCGGGCGAAGCGCTCTCCATCGCGCCCAGCAGAATCGCGGCATCGGCCACGTACTTAGCCATCGGACCCGCCGTATCCTGGTCGGCGGTGATCGGGATCACACCCCAGCGGCTGATGCGCCCGACCGTCGGTTTGATGGCGGCGAGCATGTTCTGGTTCGACGGACCGAGAATCGAGCCCGACGTTTCCGTTCCCACGTTGGCGGCCCACAGGTTCGCCGCCGTCCCGATCCCGGAACTCGACCCGGCCGGACTCATCGCGCCGCGCCCGTCGTTGAACGCATCCCGCGGATCGCGCCGGGGGTCGTACGGATTCATTCCCCACAGGCGAATCGCGTTGTAATTTCCGGGCATCGGCGTCGGCGCCCCGGCGACCCAGTTGGCAAGCTCGCTGAGCGTCGCCTTGGCGATGAGGATCGCTCCAGCGGCCTTGAGGTTCCTGGTCAGCGTCGCTTCATACGGCGGCGTGTAGCCTTGAAACGCGAGGGCGCCCCCGGTAGTCGGCATCTCCGTGGTTTGGATGTTGTCTTTGAGCGCGATCGGGATGCCGTGCAGCGGACCGCGAACACGGCCCTGCGCGCGCTCGCGATCCAACTCGTCGGCCTCTTTGAGCGCGTTCGGATTTACGATGACGGCCGCGTGCAGCACGTCTTCATACATCCCTATTCTCGCCAGATACTGCATGACCAACTCGCGCGAAGTGACGCGATGCTGTTCGAGCGCAGCGCGCATCTGGGGAATCCCGGATTCGACAACGGAAAAACTGCTGTCCCGCGTCTGGCTGTGAGCAACAACACTAATTGCGGCGAGAGCTATACAAGAAAGAGACATTTTCATGACAGCGATGTTATCATCGATACACCTTCGCGCTACCGCCCGCATTGGTACGCGGCCCATGTGTTAGCGCTGGCCTGACTCATTCTTCGTAGAAAAACTAACGTAATCGCCGCGCAGGCGTCCATCACTGCAAATTGGATGGCCCCGATGGAATCGGAGCCCATTCCGGGGGTCTCTTAACCGGGAAATTTCATTGGAGAGGTCTCTATGAAAAACCAGATTTGGAATGGCACAGCGCTTTTTGTTCTGTTCGCCGCCGCTTCTTTCGGCCAGAATATTCGGGGCACGATTCTCGGAACGGTGCGCGACCCGTCAGGCGCGATCGTCAGCGGGGCCAAAGTGACCGTCAGGCAGCCCGCCACCGGGCTTATACAAACCCAAAACACGAACGCGGCCGGCGAATACCTGTTCACTGAGCTGCCTGTTGGAATGTATTCGGTAACCGCGGAGCAGGCTGGCTTTGCGAGCGAAACCAAGCAAAACGTGCTTCTCGAAGTGGACGCCAGAGTGCGGGAAGATTTCGCTCTGTCGGTCGGCGCCGTTACCCAGACGGCAACTGTCGAAGCCTCGGCGCCAGTGATCAGCACCGATTCGGCCACCGTCGGCAATGTCATCAACAATGAGCAGGTGACGGAACTGCCGCTGAACGGCCGCAATCCGCTCCAATTGGTCACGCTGGTCCCCGGCGTCAACAATGGCGTCAAGGGATCTCAGAACCAGACACAAGGCGGGTCAGTCTCGATTAACGGCGCGCGCGAGCAATCTAACAACTTCCTGCTCGACGGCGTCGATAACAATGACCTTGCGATTAATCAGTGGGTCGTCCCAATTGACCCCGACGCGATGGAGGAATTCAAGGTAGCGGAAACCACTTACTCGGCCGAATACGGACGCAGCGGCGGCGGCCAGATTAATTACACCACCAAGAGCGGCAGCAATCAGTTCCACGGTGTGGCCTATGAATACCTCCGCAACGCGGATGTGGACGCCAGGAATTTCTTCGATCCGCTCAACATCCCCCCGTACAAACGCAACCAATTCGGCTCTTCGGTCGGCGGGCCCGTCAAGAAGGACAAGACGTTTTTCTTTTTCAATTGGGAGGGCACGCGCATTCGTCAGTCGATCAGCAAAGTCGGCACGGTGCCGACCGCGGCCATGCATGACGGCAATTTTTCCGCTCTCAGCGCTCCGATTTACGATCCCAGCTCCATCAACGCCGCCGGCCAGCGCACACCATTTCCCGGCAACATCATCCCTGCGGCCGACATCAACCCCGTTGGCCAGGCGGTTCTCAATTTGTATCCCATTCCCAACGCGCCCAACAACGCCTCCAGCGGACTATACAATTCGACCGCGCCGCTGAGCGACAGTTTGAACCAGTACACCGGCCGCGTCGATCATCGCTTCAGTGAGTCCGACGCTCTTTTTGGACGCTATTCCTTCTTCGACGAAAATCGCCTCAACACCTTTGACCCCTTCTGCGCCGGTTCCCACAATCTCCCCGGTTATGGCTGCAATACGCTGAATGGCGGCCAAGGGGTTTTGCTGGGCGAAATCCACCTGTTCGGATCGAATAAGGTGAACGAGCTGCGCCTGGGCTACAATCGCATGAGCAACGGAATTTTCCAGCAGGATCAGAGTACGGATAACTCGACGGCGCTGGGAATTCTCGGCACATCGCGCAATCCGGTCGATTTCGGCACGCCGCTCATCTCGCCTTCCGGCTATGATACCGAAGGCGACGCCACCAACCTCCCGCAGGAACGGAAAGATAACACTTATCAGGTCACGGAAACATTTTCATGGACGCATGGCAAGCACAATCTCAAATTCGGCGAGGACTTTCGCCGCTTTCAGCTGAATCTTCTGTTCGACTCCTCCGCGCGCGGCACGTTAACTTTCCAGAACTTCTATACCAGCCAGGCCGCCAATTCCAGCGTCGGCGGAAGCTCTATTGCGGACCTGCTGCTGGGCGATCCGTATTCGACTTCCGTGAGTCACTCTTTCGCCGGCCCCAGCGCGAGTGATGTTACCGGCTTCCGCACCTCCTCTCTCGATTTCTTCGCGCAGGACGATTGGCGCGTGACTCCCCAGCTATCTTTGAATCTCGGCCTTCGCTGGGAGTACAACTCACCCGTCATCGATAAGTACAATCACCTGGCTACATTCGATCCCTATGTCTCCGGCGACATTAAAGTCGCGACCGCGCAGGATCAAAACCTTTACACCTCGAAAAAGACTCAATTCGCGCCGCGCTTCGGATTTGCCTACACACCGTTCGGGAACAAGACGGTCTTCCGTGGCGGATATGGCATTTTCTGGGATGAAAAGCTGCTGAACATCCTGTTGACTCCGGCGCTCAGCCCGCCTTTCGTCGTGCCGCTGACCTTCAATCCCAGCAGCAACGGCGTTCCCAACATCAACATCGCGAATCCCTATGGCGGAGCTGCCGCGGGTTCCTTCGAAAGCTCGACGTGGCTCGAGAGTCCGTTCAAGAACGGGTATATCCAGCAGTGGAGCTTCAACGTGCAGCGCCAGTTGGCTTCCAACATGGGACTTACCGTCGGCTATGTGGGATCGAAAGGAAGCGATCTCGATCGCGAGTACAATGCCAATCTACCGGAGCCGTCTCCGCTATTCAATCAGGCTAACCGGCCCTATCCTACCTTTGCCGGTATTACTGTCGATTCCGCTTCTGCCTCCTCGAACTACGAAGCTCTGCAGATCGAGCTCGAAAAGAAACTCTCGAAAGGTCTCACCTTCCTCACCGGTTACACTTACTCAAAATCCATCGACGACGATTCCGCATGGAGCGCCTCGGTGGTCGATCCGTTCAATTTCCACACCGAGCGCGGCCTTTCGACTTTCGACACCCGCAACCGCTTGATCCTCAGTTATGTCTACGTCTTGCCGGTCGGCAAGGGCCGCTCGTATCTCGCGCACATGAACTGGGCCGGCGAATTCTTCCTGGGCAATTGGCAGACGAACGGCATTTTCACGGTTCAATCCGGAAACCCGATTGATCCGTCAGTCGGCCTGCTCACGCTTACCGGCACCGACTCGAGTACGCGCCCCGACGTGGTTGCCGGCTGCAATCCGAACAACTTCGCGCACACGCCCAGCGAATGGTTCAATACGGCCTGCTTCACCGATAACTTCCTTGGTCGTTTCGGGGACTCCGGGCGCGACGTCATCATCGGCCCGGGCGTCGTAGATTTCGATCCGTCGCTGTTGAAGAACTTCGTTTTCAAGGAAACCCGCTACGTCCAATTCCGCGCCGAGTTCTTCAACGTTCTGAACCATCCGAATTTCGACAATCCGACGGTCACGGAAACCAGTTCGACTTTCGGCCGAATCACTTCCGCCGGCGTGCAGGACCCGCGTCTGACCTCGCGACAGATCCAGTTCGCTTTGAGACTGGTGTTTTAGACCAAAGTCATCGGGGCTTACTAGCCTCCAGCCCCTACCGGTGCTCATCCTTTCGCCGCGTGCAAACGCAAAGGGCTGTTGTTCTTTCTTAGGCATCTAGACTAGACTCCTTTTACCCAGTTGGAAGAGTTCTTGTAACTATTAAGAGGAATAATCTGGCGGTGAGGGTGAGATTCGAACCGCCGACTGCCTCCGGCGTTCTACAACTTGCAGATTGTGCGTTGCCAGCGACGCCAAATTTGCGACCGGCGCCGTGGACCATTGCACGCTATTGCACGCTGGCGATGAAGATTCGATTACGGGGAAGTTCAGAGACTTCATGAAAGGGACAGTGTTCTAAGACTGTCGGTTGATACGATTAAGGAGAGGGGAGCCAAAGATGAACCACCAAACGATATCGCCGGGCGAACCAACTCCGGCGCCGCCGATTGTGCAGCCCTCTGTTAATGGCTTGGTGGACAACGCGACGCTGCAGCTGTTGGCGAGTTGGCGGGTTCAGGACACCACCAAGAACCCCGGATGACGTTCAGGCGGGGCAACAATTCTCGGAATTTCCGCACCATGCCAACCTCGCTACCAACATAGACGCTGCGGAGTCTCCCGCTTGCCCCCATCCCTCTTGAAGGCGGCGAAACTTCCATCGTTAAACTTGGCGCAAGTTTTCATGATGCCCTCTTCGGTGGATTCACCCATGCCCGCAAGTTCAATCCGCCCGTCGTCGCCCAGCCGGAAATCGACCATGCAGTCGGCTATCCGGGTGAGGAATACCTGCTCGGCATTTTCCCATACGTCGAGCAATTCCATCGCTTCGTCCCTGGTTCTGGCGTTTACGATGGAGAAATCACCATTGGGCCATCGACAGAGATAAAATCGCCATGCAACGAGGTTACCAACTCGGCGCCGCATCCATTCTTGGCTTGGCGCCTAGACTAGGAGACGGACTGTCCCGGCGCCTGTGCACCTTTCATGACAATCAATGCTTCGGGCTTCATGTAGCGCAGATAGAATACCGATTAACAATCCGCGGGCGCCCCTGAACTTGATCCGATGCGGAAACCCCACTCAACCCGCGTTCAGCTGCCGGGGCCATCGGCGAACTGGTTAATCGTTCTGGAGTTGATATTCGAAACGTACGGCGATCAGCGAAATGGCGACTTCGGTGCTGCACTCAACAATCACTGCGAGCGCATTGCGCCCCCGTGCGACGGTATTGGTCATCCCCCAGATTGTACATCGAGTTGTTTTGGAGGAAGCGGTGGCATTCAATGATACCCTGAGTGACTCGTCGTATCTGTTTAACCCATATGACGCCGACAATCTTACTTATTTCGCCACTAAGGGCGTTGCCCCAAACACACCCGAACCCGAAACCTATGGGATGATGTTGGCCGGTCTGAGGCCGATAGGCGTGGCCGTAAGACGGCGGCGCGGCGCTGTTACCCGGCGCGGCTGACAGACTGTGAGGCTGGCTCGGCCATGCCCAGGACTAACTGGCAGATCATGCCATGCGCTAACTAACGGCCGCCGGCAGGCTTCGGTTTGACCGCGTTCGCCAAGACCAGCCGGTTATCGTGCGTGACATAACTGATCTGCAGATTGTAACCGTTGGGCGTGGCTGTGTGATAACTCTTGAAGGCGGCGACGTGAATGTCGTCGCGGGTGGAGGTGTCGATTTGCGCCCTGAGCCCGCGTTTCTCAAGGTCCGCCTTTACCCCGTCCGTATCCCATGGCGAGATCCCAAACGAGATGTGATCGATCCGCGCGCGGCGCGCCGGCGCGGCGCCGCCTCTTCCGAAACTGGGGTCGTTCGGATTGCCTCCACGGATGAGGGCGTCTCCAATTTCGCCGATCATAAGCTCGTGCTGGCTTCCTTCGTCGTACGTCTCTTTCCACCCCAGCAGATTCGAGTAGAAGGAGACGCTTTCCTTGTAGTTAGTCACGCCGAACGAGAGATGGTCCAGCCACACGGTCTTCCATCCGGTCGGTTCGAACGGCGCCGGCGCCGATAGCTTCGCAGCCGGCGCCGTCTTGCGGGCCTTCGCGAGGCCGTTGCCGTTGCCGATCTGAAGATCCCACCCATCCGGATCCTTCACATGGAAGCTCTCAAACCCCTTGCCATCGTTTTCGACCACCGGAGTCAGGCCGCGCTTCCGGAGCTCCGCCTCCACTGTCCTGGCGTTCCACGGCTCGATGACAAAGCCGAAGTTCTCCACTATGGCCCTTTGCTGCTCGGGCGACTCTTTAAAGATGGCCGAGCCCCAGTCGCCGATATCTAACACTGCCTGCTTACCGTCATCGCTGCGGAGCTTCCATCCCATAAGCGCGATGTAGAACGCCGCCTCCTTCCGATAGTCAGCCATCTGGAAGGTGATGTGGTCCAGCGCCACCGTCTTCCACCCCGTGGGCGCGAACACCGGTTTGATCGGGGCGGTTGCCACCTCCTCGGTCAACGGGCACCCCCGTGTTCCGTAGCCATCCCTGCACCGGCCCTGCCCGAATGCGGAGGCGGCAAAGGGCGCCCCAGCCGCCGCCACTCCCAGTGCCCGCAGCAGTTCGCGGCGCGAGGTTGTCCCGCGGTCGCAGTCGTTCAACAGCTTGGCTGGCATATCATCCATAGCAGGTCTCCCACGCGCCGGGTTGATTATCCCCCGGCCCGAATGTCTATTGCAAGCTCCGTGAGCTTCGTCGCGCGAACGGCACGAACCGCCCCGCGCGGAGTTTCCCGCGGTTAGCCCGGCGTTTAGGAGCGGCCCTCGGACAGCACGTCTCGCCAGTGGACTGAAAACCGGGCGTAATCGGGATGCAGATCCCCGATCAAATCCGCTCAAAGGATGTTCCAGGCGTACTGCCAAGCCCATGATTAGAGCTGATCCCGCACTCCAGGAGGCCCACTCGAAATGATGCCCGCGATCCGCGGCAGCGGCTGCGGGTCGTCGTGTGCAACCTGGGCAGGACGCTGACCTTGGAGACCTTGGAGACGTCCACATGCCGGCGGATGCTCAATGCGGACGGATTTCTAACCGAAGTGGTCAGGCTCGATGGCGCCCGCGGTGGCATGACCGATGAGGAAATGGAGAAGTTCGTCAAGAGCTTTCCCGTTGAGATGATCTAGCTCGGCAGCGTTTAGCGCGCGTCCGACCGGAGATAGCTAACGATATTCAATATCGTTAGCTATCCGGCTTCTGGTCGAACCCGCGCCGGGCGGCGCGACATGGACGCCCGCTACGCCAACGCTGGCGTCCCTGGCGGGCCTGAACGACAAAAGCCGATCCCCGAAGGGACCGGCTTGGCGGGCCTGGCGGGAAAAGGTTTATAGAGGCCGGGTTAGTTCGGAAACGATGAAAGGGCTGCGTTCCCGGATCGCGCGGCAGGGCGGTTCCTCGTCGGCCCAAACGCCTGCTATGAAACTCGTAGGCGGTGGTCGCGGCCACGAATTCCCCATGAGCGTCCCAGGATGAAGCGGCCCGCTTCGCGCGCGGCCTTGTCGATGGTGGCGCGGATCGTTGTAGCGTCGGTCATTGGTTCCCCTTTCGCTAGGCCGCTTGGTTCAGGGGCTATCGCGCAGCTTCGATAGCTCGCGCAGCGGCGACATCGCAATGGTTCGCATCGTTCTCGGGTTTGGCGTGGTCGAGAAGGCAAATCGCGTGGAAGAAGGCGTCGCGTAGTTCCTGGGTGTTCTCTACCGGCGTGGCTTCCGCGTCCGTCATAGAGACCCACGCTGCGTTGACCTCGGTGGCTGGCCGGGCGGCTTATCTCTTGGCGATTGTTTCCATTGGCTTGTGAGCTTACTGGCTCACAGCATAGATCACTCTTCCCCACGCCGCAGGGAGTCAACTGAATTCCGATTACCTATTTGTAACAAGGTTGCATTGCGGACGGAGGCGAGTCATGTGTCCTGGCATACCAGCGTGCCGCAAGGGAACCTCGCGTGCTGAGGCTCTAAAAGGAGAGGTCCACAGTGGCAAAACTTACAGCATCGAAGAAGAAGGCGGAGCCAAACAAAGAATTCGGACTACCGGAGCAGCGCAAATACCCAATGCCGGACGCAAGTCACGCCCGAAACGCGAAGGCGCGCGCATCGCAGATGGAGCATCAAGGCAAACTGAGCGCAGCCGGCAAGAAAAAGATCGACTCGAAGGCGGACAAGATTTTGGGCAAATGAGTCGGCATGAACGAGAAAAGCCGATCCCCGAAAGGACCGGCTCGGCGGCCTTCGGTTGGCTAGGCGGCTTACGATAAAGCACCCTTCTTTCGGCGGTAGCAGAGGCGCTTCCGGGCGCCATAGGCAAGCCTACGAGCATTCTCGCAGGCCTCGAACTTGCCAGTGGTCTCGTTGAAGTTTCCAACAGGGACCTCGCCAAAGCTGCGGCACAAAGCGCGATAGAGCTTCCCACCAATCTTTTTGATGTGGATCTCCTTGGCGCGATAAAGAACCGGGATGTCTTTCCAAATGACCATATAATCCATCTTCCTTTTACAGCCGGCGAAATTTGCGACGGGTCAACAGCGCCCTTGCCGCCGAGCTTGCCGCCGTTCTTCGCTTTGGCGGCCTCGATCATTTTCCGCGTGATTTCCTTGCCGGTAGGCTGGTTCAGGCTGTCCCGTAGCTTCCTTAGTTCGCGGGCGGCGACGTCGCGATGATCGGTATCGGTCTGCGGGTTCGCATGATCGAGAAGGCAAATCGCGTGGAAAAGGGCGTCGTGTAGTTCGGGCGTGTTGTCTACGGTGGTTTTCATTTGGCTTATGTTTCCTTTGGCTTTACCACATCGATCACTCTTATCGGCGGATGAGTCAATTAGAATGTTGATCGTGCTTGGGGTCGCCGAAGGCGGATGCGGCTAATAGCCGTTGCCGGACGACCGGGTGGCGCCAAGCCGTTCGCTGGCCGCGCCCGACATCCGCTCGTTTTCAAAGGTTGGCAGCGAGGAAGGTAGCCGCGAGCTGGCGCCTTCCGGCAGGCCCCCGCGGCGAAGAGCTTGTAGCAGTTGCCGACTTCAGTCGTCAACGGACAAATCGTGGGTGGACAAAGGATGTCGATACATCTGGGCGGTCCGGCGAAATGGCGGGTCCTTGTGGAGAGGGAGTCCCACAGAAATTAGAACAATTGATTCGACGCGAAATTGGTAGCCGGGTGAATTCCCGATTATCCGATGTAGTCCGCATCCGAAACTGAGCCAGTACGACGATGACTAGCCTCGAATCGCCGGAAGAGAACATACTGGAGCCAAGGATGACTCTATGGCGTCAGAGAAAGGGCGTCCGAGAAAGAACAATATGCAATCCGACCCCCTGATTTCCAAGCTGGCAGACCAGACTTTCGTCGCAAGCGAAGCGGCCCCCGGCCACCAAGTGTGTTACATCGTGGCGGCTCCGACCATGAAGGTGATGTTTGAACAATTGGAATACTTGCTTGCCCACGAAAGCCAAGGGTGTCCCGCGGGATGCCAGGACTGCATACGGCTCAGAGAAGTAGAGGGCTGGCTACTCCAGCCGTTCCGCGCGACCGAGATTCGCGGAGGACGAGTGTAGCCTCGTAAGACTTCCGCTGGCGCACGCGGATGGCTCCAATACATCCTGCCAGCCGACATTGAGGATGTGCGGCAAACATCTGCTTTCTACAAGCCGGATGGGACACGCCCTTTTCCCGCATTCGACCGGAGGTCCTCCTGCTTTGCCTGCCGCTACCAGGAGCCCGCTTGGGCCGGGCATTCCGGGAGGAGGGCGCGCGCCTCGCACTCCTTTGCCATGGCGGGACGCGCTCGCAGATCTGCGCGGAGACTGCAAGAAAGCGCCCTCGGAAGACTCCGCGCATCAGTCTTAATGCCGGATGATTCCTCTTCCGCGAACCTCATCCTCAGTTGCTTGGCCCACAGCGTGCTCATGCTCTGTCATGTCATCCACGGTTACCGAGCATCTTGCGGCCACAATCGAAGAGCCTCTCGCGCGGCTGGTGGCTTTCGAGCCCACCACCTTGCCGGTTTTGAGCGTCTACATGAACACCCAACCGGATCAGCACGGACGAACCCCCGGCGCGGCGCCGTATCTTCATCGCGAATTCAAAGCTCTGGCCCGGACTTGGGCGCCGAGTTCCCTGGAGCGTCACAGCTTCGATCGGGACGTGGAGCGAATCGTTTCCTATGCCACCGGCAAGATCGACCCCTCGGCAAACGGGGTCGCCATATTCGCGTGTTGGGGCGCGGAGGAATTCTTCGAGGCAATCCAGTTGACCACCCCGGTCAGCGATAACCGCGTCTACGCCTACAGCCAACCTCATCTGTATCATCTGGCCCGCATCGACGGTCAATACCCGCGGTACGCCGCGGTGCTCACCGATACGAACATGGCGCGTATCTTCGTTTTCGGGCTTGGCCATGTCATCGATGCGGAGGAGGTGAAAGGCAAGAAGGTTCACCGGGTCAAGGTCGGCGGATGGTCGCAAGCCCGCTACCAGCGACGTGTGGGGAACGCGCACCAGGAACACGCCAAAGAGGTCATCGAACGCCTGGCTCAGATTGTCCGCGAAGACCAAGTAAGCCACATCATCCTTGCCGGAGATTCGGTCGTGATTCCGCTCCTTCAAGAACAACTGCCGCAAGAAATGGCGCCCATGGTTGAGGTAATGAAACTGGATATTCATGCTTCCGAGCAGGATGTTCTGACCGCAACCCTCGCCAAGCTACAGGAGCAGGAAGCCAAGACCGCCGGGGAAAAGGTGGACCGGCTGATGCAGGAATATCGCGCTCGTGGATTGGCCGTAGTCGGGACGCAGGAGACGCTCGAAGCCTTGGCCAACGGGCAAGTCGAAGAACTGCTCATCAGCAGCGCGCTCGAGGAGAGCCATCCCCAGCCGGAGGAAGTGCAAGCCATTTTAGCGCCGGAGATCCCCGATTCGGAGGGAGGAACGAAAAGCGAAGAACCAAGGCAAGCGTCCCTTCCCGATCTGCTGGTGACGAAAGCCAAGCAGACTGGCGCTGCTGTGACGTTTATTGAAGACGCGACTTTGCTTGAATCGACCGGCGGCGTGGGCGCGTTCTTGCGATGGCGCGCGTAAAAGCCGCAGCGACCCCCACACAGCGCCGGGCGAAGCTTGTTCTCACTGGTCCGCCGTTTCAGCACGTCGCGATTCGGCACATCGACGGGCGCGGTGCGCGCGCATGACCTCGGCCCAGGTTGGACATCTACCATTTGCAATGACCAGGAGCTCTCGCAACGGCTCTACGTAGGGCCGCCCTTCCGCTTCTGCCCGGCGCCGTTGGCGTTCGCGCATCACGGCGACCCAACTGGGCTCAGCAACTTCGTGGACAGCGAAAGGCGCTTCGAGCTTGTGGATGCGCCGCTGGAGACTGGTCATGGCGATTATCCACTCTCGCTCACGCCAGCGATCCGTTCGAGTTCCGCGATTAGACGATCCTCGTTGGCGCGACTCAGACGACGACAGAATCCGCTCGTTACGTCCTCAACGATTCGGTCCCGCGCTGCAGGGTTATGTTTGAACGAGTCGAAATCAGCGCCCATCAGTCGGTGGGCCGCTTCATCGAGCGCTGGGTTGAATCGCTCCGAGACCGGCGCGGAAACCGTAAGCAAACCGCTGTGCTCCAACTTCGCCACACACTTGCAGGCGCCAGATCGCAATCGCCCTGGCGCGCAGCGATGCTGCCCAGCGTATCGAGGCTCTCGGCCACGCGTAAATCGGCGGCGCCCAACAAGCGACCGGATCGCCACAGCCTGCTCGGCGAGCGTTCGGCCTTCGGGCAACTTCGCGGAGTCGCGGCAGAAGAGCGCCAGGTCGTTGGCGCTCTCGGCATAGTCGGCTGTGTCGGCGCCTAGACTTTTGCGAAGTTCGAACGCCTGGCGGAGGTGTCGCTCGCCGTTTTTGTAGGCCCCGGAAGTATATTCGAAAAAAAACAGCCGATCGATGCTGTGACCGGATAACTCGCGAACTCGGCATCCGCGTCGCCTGATTGTTGGGCGCCGGATGCGGCATCTACGGCTAGATTCGCCACGCGCATCGCTTCCTTCAGATCGCCCCTGGCATAGAGATTCTCGGCCCGACGGTCAAACGAGGCCCAATCTTGCCCTGACAGACTCTACCGAAGCCCTTGGCTGGCATTGAACTACGGAGACAATCCTCGGCAATATCGGCAGCGACTCGCGGGTTCACTTCTACTGCCTGAATCGACGGAGTCGCGCGGAGGACTTCACCAACCACGCTTGCACGCGCAGCGCTCAGTGGCCCGCGGTCGAATCGAGCTTCGCACCCTGAATCCACTGCAGGATGGTCTCGTATTCGATAGACCCTTTCGGCCAGCGCACGCCGCCTCCATGCGCAAGCTGTCCCGATCCCACCACGCCTTCCGAGTCCGCGGTGGACGTCGGCTTGCGCAGAATGAGGCTATTTTCGGGAGTGGCGGTGTCCACTACATTCATCACCGTCGACCACGTGGCATTGAAGAGCGTATGCGTGATATGGCAGTTCGCGCACGCGTAGCCATCCTTGCCCTTCTTGTTCAAGATGGGCTCGACATACGCGTGAAAGAACGGCTCATCAAGCTTCTTCTGACGCGCTGCATCCGTTCGGGCTGTAGCGGCGGCCGCCGGTCTCGCCGGCCCGGCGGCCGGTGGGCGCATTGCGGCCACTACATCGGCCGCGTCCGGTCTGCTTTTGAGCTCCTTAAAGATCAGCTCTAGGTTTGTTCCACGGTCTCCCGCCAGCCGGTTCGTCGCCGCAAAATTCGTTTCCCGCACAATCGGCGAGGCGCGCTCCGCCAGTCGCCGCATTTCGGGGTCTGAAGAACTCAGCAGAGGAAGCAGCGATTTCGCCAACTTGTCCGCGCTGGGGCCGAAAAAAGCAATCTGCTCGATGTCATTGCCGATGCGGCTATAAACCAGCGGGCCGTTTTTCGACAGATCCGCTCCCAGGTCGTAAACATCGCCGCGTCGCAGCGGCGGTTCCGCCAGCGCCCCCAACACTTTCTTCTTTTGCAGATCCGAGCCCTTGTCGAGAACTCCCGCGATTTTGTCCGCCAGTTGAGTTTCGACGCTGAGCCTGCCCCCGATCGCACGCTCGCGATCCTGTTCGCTGCCCATCAGCGTCACCCAGTTGTTGTAAAGGTAACGGATATTTTCATCCGCCAGATTGTACAGGGCGTCGCTCAGATTCTGTCCGACCCAGGGATGTTGACGCTCGGCCATGCCGGCGAGCACAATATCCTCGATCCGGCTGCGCACTGCGGGGTCGGCATTCCAGAACCAGCCCTGCCACAGCGCTTTGATTGCGTCCATGCGCACCGGAATCACTGGATCGGAAGCGACGTTCTCAAGCGCCGCCATCATCTCGCCCCGGCGCGCCAAAGCCGCGAAGTGATGCGCAAAAACTCGCGTTGCGCCCCACCGTACGCGGGCGTCCGGCGATGACAAAGCGGTGAGCAGCGGCGCGCCCGCTGCATCTTCATGCCGGCTGTAAATCTGCCGCAGGGACCATGCCGCGGCGCGTTGCGCCAGCTTGCTTGAGTCGCCCAGCAGCGCCTCCAAAATCCCCGCCGAGGAAGGGTGACCCAAGCGGCCTAGCGCCTCCGCTGCCGCCTGCCGGATCAGCACATCGTTCGACCGCGCTGCGGTCTCGATCTGCCGAACCAGGGCAGGGGACGCGCCGTCCCAAATCCGGTCGAGATCCTCCAAAAGCTGAACCGGCTGCTTGGAAAGGTTGGCCGGCGCCGGCGAGTTCCAGCCCTTGGATTTGTCTGTCCCTGGATAGTACGAACTCAGCGCCAGCACGGCAAACTGCGTCTCGCGGAAGGGCGTGCGAAAATTCTCAAACGATTGCAATGGGTCGAACCAGCCGCCGAATGCCTGTTGCCGGTTCAGCAGATAGTCGAGACCCTTTTGCACTTGCAGATTATCTCGGGGAACGCCGGCCGCGGCCAATGTCCACAGCACATGGCCCGTCTGAAATTCCACCTCCGGCTCTTTGTCGTCGAACCGCATTGACCATTGACCGTCGGGTCGCTGCAGGGAAAGTATCCGCTCTACATCTTTCGCGATCTGGTCCTTGTACTTCGCCGCATCGATATCGGCCAGCGCGAGCGTCTGATAGCAAAGGTCGATCATGTTCTTCACTTCGCCGCTCGCGATCATCCCGGGCAATCGCGCGTCTTTGATCTCTTTCCAGGAATACCAGGCCACTTCGAAATCGCTCACCAGCGGCGTGTTGCCGTTGGTCTCATCGGGAGGAAGCTGCGTCCGGCCGGCGTAATAGAGATTCAGATAGGCGCCGATGCCGCGATGATAAGCGGGTTGTGGCTCGCGTGAAACCTGGCTCTCAAACACATCCATCAGGTGCGACATGCGGCTCAGCACGTTCGCCGGCGCCGAAATCACGCGGGACCATACGGCGCCATCCTGCTCGAATCCATAGAAGGGTCGCGGATTATTGTAGAAACGGTCCGAGAGAAATTTCAGTTCCTGGCGCTGCACCACCGGATACCCGTTCACCGCGGCATACAGCTGCGCGCGCTGCGAGAAGTGGCTCACATGGCAGGCCACGCACAATGACGTCTCCTGATGCACGCTCGCAACTCGATCCAGCCGCCCGCCGCGCCGCGGGGTGTTGGCAAACCATGAATCGCCTGCCGCCAGAATATAATCCACCGCGGTTCGAACCGCCGCATGCGGATCCCGATATGGCGGGGGTTCATAGAGACGCGTGACCAGTTTGTATTCCGGTTCGTTTGCGCGCACACGGACGTAGTAATCGCCCCCATCGCGCAAAATGCGCGGAGCGAATTTGTTGCCGGGCAGAGCCTGCACCTCGTGCGGCAAGGCTACTGGATCCTGGCCTTCTGTGAACGGCGTGGGGTTGCCGCTTTCAATACGGTAAATTGCCACATCCACCGGCAAATCGTCGCGATCCATTAACTCCACTTGAAAAAAAACCAGCTTCGGGCCGCCGTCAAAATGGAATCGGTACCAGTCTTCGCCGGACGCGCCTTCCACCGCTTCTTTCCGCGCCGTACCTGGAATCGGGAGATAATCCACGGTGTCGGCGGAAGCGTAAACCGTATGGCCGAGCCTCATCGGGCTCGCATCCTCCCAGCGATGGTTGGCGCCGCGGCTGAGAGATGCGGAATCCGGCCACTCATTAATGCGCAGCGAATAGCGCGCAGTCCCCGCAATGGTTGCCGCGATGCGCAGTTGCGGAGCGGTCGGGCGGCTCACATGAAACGGCGCATAGAAGTCGGGGTCGCCCAGGTGCAACGTCTTGCTTACGATCGCCGCCCCGCCGTCGAGCAGTGTAACCTCAATCCGCGACTCCGGCTGTAGCGCCGCCGCAGAGTCGATAGAAAACAAGATGCTGTAGTTCTTGCCCGAATCGAGCGCGGGTAAGCGGATTGCCTGCGTCTGAACCGCGCCCGATTTCGACAGTACCTCGTGCACCGAATAGTCGCGCGGAGTTTGAGCCGCGGCAGCCATGGCGATCGCAATCGGAAACGGAGAGCGCCGCAGCAAGCCTGAAAGTCCCCGCCAAAATGTCGCAGGCACGGCCATTCGCCGTGGCCCGCTTAAATCGATATTTCGAGAGTGCATTCCAGTGTTCTAATTCGACAGATGCCCGCGCGGCCCAGATGGATTGTATTAGCAAACAAACTGCCGCTGCCGATCATCTGTATAGTGCCTGCGTCTATATACAATTGAACCATGGTCTCTTCGGCGGATCTCAGATTAAAGGAGCCTGAGGCGGTGCAGGCTTTTCTCGGCGGCCGCTCCGAGGACACGTTTCGCGGCCTCTTCGAAGCTCTTTATCCCAAACTGGTCAGCTACTTCGTGGTTCGATGCCTCGATTTACAAGTGGCCGACAGAACTGGCCCAGGATGCCCTGATGACTAGCCGGCGGATGGCGCTCTGTATCCGGCGCTCCCGCAGGCCCTTCAGGACCAGCTTGGGCTGCGATTGGAGACGAAGAAGGGCCCGCTCGATATGCTCGTGATCGATCAAATCAATCGGACGCCGACCGACAATTGATCTCGAAGCCGCTGTAGCCGCGGTCGTGAATCATCTGGTAGATGCAGCGGCTGGAAAGACTGCGGCCGAACACAAACAGGAACGGGCCATTCCATAAGGGCGTTAATATCGGTAGCTATCCGCTAGCCGTCTCTATCGGGAAGCCCTCCTGGTCGGCCGGGTGGCAGACGGCGCAACATGGGCGCCCGTTACGCCAACGCTGGCGTCTTGGCAGGCGCCACTAATGACAAAAGCCGATCCCCGAAAGGACCGGCTTGGCGGGCTTGCGCTGTTGGAAGCCTAGAGGCAGTAGCTACGGTTCACCGGGCTGGCTCACGCTGCGTTCCCATTGCGAACGAAGTCCCCAGCGTCGCATCCCCGTGTCGGTGCTGGCCGTCGCGTATTCCTGCGCGAGCGCGCGCGCCATGGCGGGTAGCTGATCGTCCCCGCCCATCCGCCGTTACCGAACTGCCTGAAACTTCCCGTTCCAGTTCTCCGCCGGCAGCCAGATTTTGATGTCCGAATCCGAACTGGGCGTCAGCGTCGCCGCCACGCGACAGAAGGCCGGCAGCGTTTTGAAGACGTTTGGTCCCCGCCCGGGTCCCGCCGGAGGCGTAAACGCGCCCGCCTCCACCGTCTGCGCCAGTGTGATGGCGGTGTTCGGCGGATGCAGCGAGGACAGATCGGCGCAGGTGGCCGCCAGCGCCGATTGCGCAACGAGGACGAGAATCGGAAGTTTCATCACGCACATGTTAACCATCCCACCGATAACCGAAGGAACAGCTTATTCTTCGCGTAGAGCCGTCATTGGATCCAGATTTGCGGCGCGCCGGGCCGGCAGAAGACCGGCAACGACAGCCGACGCGACGAGAACCACGCAGGCCGTGACCAGAGTTGTGGGATCGTTGGGCTCCAGGCGGTAAAGGAAACTGGCAAGGAGGCGCGTCGAGAAGACCGCGACCGCGAATCCAAGCGCAAGGCCGGCCACAATGAGAATCGCCACTTCGCCCAGGACCATGCGGAGCACGCGAGCCTGCTCCGCGCCAAGCGCCATGCGAATGCCGATTTCATTGCGCCGCCGGGCGACGTTGTACGACATGACGCCGTAGAGCCCGATGACGGCCAAAGCCAATGCAAGGGCGCCGAAGAATCCGGAGAGCGTTGCAAGAAGGCGCTCGCGGCCCAGTGACTCATCGAGCTGAACAGAAAGGGTCCGGAATTGCAAGGTGATATCGTGATTGACTTCGTCGACGGCCGTTTTGACGCTTGGAATGAGGGAGGCGGCGGGTCCGTTGGCGCGAAGCACGAAATTGGCCCAGCGCATCGGAGGCAACTGCGACAGCGGGTAATACGCAATCGCTTCTCCCTCCGCTCTCAAGCTGGTGTACTTCGTGTCTTTGACGACGCCGACGATCTGGATGGGACCGCTGATCTCGTTCCATCCGTTCCGAAACGTTTTGCCGACTGCGCTCAACGGGCTGCCGAAGAACTTGCTGGCCATCGATTCGTCGATCACGGCGACCAGCGGCGCGTGCAGCGTGTCGTGCTCATTGAAATCGCGGCCGGCGATCCAAGGCGTTTCCATGGTGACGAAGAATCCGGGGCTGATCGAATTGGTCCACACGACCATATCCTTCCGCGATTTCGGCACATACCCGTCGACATGGACGATTTGGTTCGAGTCACTTCCGCTGACCGGAGTAATATCGGCGAAGCTCGCGGAGCGGACGCCGGGAATGGCGCCGAGACGTTGCTGCAACTCCTGGTAAAGCGGCAGGCGGCGGTCCAGCGGCACGCTCGCGTAGCGAGGGTCGACACGGATGAGCAGAACCTGGTTCTTGTCGAAGCCTGTATCGAGCGTGGCGAGCTTCGCGAACGTTTTGAGCATGAGCCCGGCGCCGACCAGAAGGACCAGCGACATAGCGACTTGCACCGTGACCAGCATTTTCCCGAGGCCGAACCGGGCGTGCGATTCCACCACGCCGCGGGCAGTGGCCTTCATGGCGGAGTGCGGGTCCACGTGCGTACCCTGCCAAGCCGGCGCGAGTCCGAACAGGATACCCGTGGCGACAGCCACCCCCATAGTGAACGCGAGTACGCGGAGGTCAATCGACAGATCGAGAACGACGGTCGAGTTGCCGGTGTCGAGGAACCGCACGAGCATTCGGCTCGCCCACTCAGCGAATAAGACGCCGAGGACCGCGCCCATCGACGAGAGAAGCAGGCTTTCGGTAAGCAACTGCCGAATCAGCCTGGCCCGTCCTGCGCCGATTGCCATCCGAATCGCTATTTCCTTCCGGCGCGCGGAAGCGCGGGAGATGAGGAGGTTAGCGACATTGGCGCAGGCGATCAGCAGCACCACGCCAACGGCGGCCATCAGCGCGTAAAGGGCGGCCGTGTAATCGCGGCGGATGCTCGAGTATCCAGCGGCCCCGGGGAGCAGTTTAAACCGCCGGTCCAGATGAAATTTCTGCGCTTCGGGCGGGTACCCGGCGGGCATGGTCGCGGCGAAGAGCTGCGGGGCAAGCATATTCATGCGCGCCAAGGCCTGTTGCTCGCCGATACCCGGCTTGAGCCGCGCAAAAACCCATAGCCACCAGTTCGCGCGCTTATCCAGTGCGGAGTTTTCACGAACGAGAGTCCCCTCCGCGCAAAGAGGTAGATAGACCTCAACGGCTTCGCCAACTTGGATGCCGTTGAATCCGGGCGGAGCGACGCCGACGATCCGGACCGGATGGCTGCTGAGCTTCAACCGCCGCTCGAAGACATCGGCCGCGCCCCCGTATTCCCTCTGCCAAAAGTCGCGACTGAGCACGGCGATCGCCGGACAACCGCGCTTATCGTCGGCCGCGGTGAACGTTCGCCCAAGAAGCGGCTGCACCCCAAGCGTGCGGAAAAAATCCCCGCTGACCCAGCTGACGCTCGCGTTGCGAACCTCGCCGCCCCCAGCCAGATTGAGTTGAATGGGGCTGTAGGCGAAGGCTCCCGAGAAGACATCCTGGCGGTCACGCACCTGCTCCCAAATGGGGTTCGTAAACGTCGTGCCGTTTTCGGTCTTCATGACGAGTTGGACGAGCTGTTCGGGATGGCTCACCGGCAACGTTTTTAGAATGACGGCATTGATTAGACTGAAGATGGCCGTATTGGCGCCAATGCCGAGAGCCAGCGACAGAATCGCGATTGCGGAAAACCCAGGACTGGAGCACAAGGCACGGAGCGCGTAGCGGACATCCTGAAGCACGTCGTCGAACATGTATTGTTCCTCCGACGGCATTCATCGGGTCGAACCGCGCCGCACGCCGGGAAGGCGAATCTCCGGCGCAGAATGCCGCTAAGGATAAATACTGCTGAAGTGAGCGAAAGTTACACCGGATCTCTTCCTTAAATTCCATAGAGGAAGTTCTCGACGAACACCCCCAACGCGCGCTCAAATGTCCCATTTCGCAAAAATCGGGCAGGGGTTATGGACAGAAATTCCTCTCTGGCGGCGTTGAGCCTCCGTCCGGCGCTCCTCGCGCTCCCGTGCACTGCGGACGCCACTCGCAGATCCTAAGCTTTCGGCCGCGCCGAGCTGTGAAATGCGTCCACATCCGGCTCGCAGTGAGCTGCTCGCCGCAACCCCAAACCGCATTCCATCCACGGCCCGGGCGGGCACCCACGCTTGATGTTCGGGCTCCCCCTCGTCGGTCCCGCTGGTCCGAGGCCGCCGGCTGCTTCGCGCATATTGTGGAGCGCGCGCGCATCTGGCGCCCGGTAAGATTGGCGCCGCATCCCCAACCGCATTTCATTCGCGGCCCTCGGTGAAATGTGCCCGCGCCCGGCTACGGGAGTCGGGGTCAATGGCGCCTGCCACGCCGCACCGGCGGACATCCGCGCTTGGCTTCGAGTTCCTCCCTCGCCGGTCCCCTCCTCGGAAGCTGCCGGCCGCTCCAGGCATGGCGAAGTGCGAGTGAGGTCGGCGCAGCAACTCACTCGCATTTCATCTGCGGTGCTCGCGGCGCCTCTTCTCGTCAAATCAAAGTTGATTTTGGCGCCCAATGTCCGAGTCGCCGTGATACGGCTAGAGCAGTCGATGGCAGGCCGAAAACGTGCGTTGCCAACAACTCCAAAGGGCATCTCGCTACCGTGCACCGACGCGGCTTCCTAGTTACGTTAGTTAGCGTAAGTGGGAATTCATCATCTTTGCGATTCATCCAGCGCATCGATTCTGCGCTGTATTTCCGGGCCATCCCGAGATTCAGGGGCACGACTATTGCGGCGGTCATCAGAAGAATCGCCATTGGCAGTTCTACAATTGGCGCAAAGATCGGGCGGTCCAGAGCAAAAGCTACATTGAAGATAATCGGCCCATGCAGAACGGGCAGCAACCACGAACCGATTCCTCTTCCACGATGAAAATCGCGATGCCGTTCCAATTCCGCGCGATAAAAGCGGATCGACTCGATTGCGTCGGACTCGGGCATGGTCCGCGCCGGCCGCCTCAAGAATTGGACGATGACGTTCGCCGCTCCCGCGATGCTAATCATCGATCCGATGCGCTCCAGGGCAGTCTTGGAGAAAAAGAAGAAAAGGCCGTACGTGGCGATGATAATGCAACCCACGCCGACTACAAACCAACTCCTCAAGCCCAATCCGGTCCGCAGCTTACAGGACTCGCGCCGAAGGTCCTCAGCTGAGACCCGGACAGGATTCAATGCCAATTCCTTCCACAGCTTCTTCAGATCGTCGGGTAAATAGTCACTTCGCATCGCTGCCTCCTGAATGAAATTGCCGGACGAGGACGTTCTTGATCCGATGAATCTTTGTCCAGACGTTCGCCGCAGAAAGGCCCGTGATCTGGCTCATCGACTCCGCGTCAAGACCTTCGAGATAATCCAGGATCGGTTGGCGGTCGAGGATCTCAAGGCCCTGGACCAGCGCGAGAACGCGCGCAAGAGCCTGCTGACGATCCGCCGATTCCTCGACGTTTTGAGGAGCCTGTTGAGCTTCAATCTCTTCGAGCGTAAGAAAGACCAGCGCATTCCTCTTTTTCTGCCGGATGACGTGGGATGTCGCCACATTATGCGCGACCCGATAGATCCAGGTTCGCAGCGAGCATCGCGCATCGAAGCTTCCAAAACTGCGCCACAACGCGAGATGAATTTCCTGTACGAGGTCGCGGCGCTGGTCGGGGTCCGCCTCATAGGCCCACGCCAGGCGCTCCAATGCCGCGGCATACTCGGCTGCAGCCTGTCGCCAGTAGTCCTCCTGTCCATACTTTGTGCTCACCTATTCCCCACATTAAAGGTAGTCGATACCACGAGCGGGTCCCTACAGATGCTTGACGATTTCGTGCGTAACGCCCAAAAAGCGGAGTGAAGTGAAGCGCGCCAAGGAAAACGGCCACGTTCATCTCGGGTAAAACCGTGCGCATTTCCAGGAACCACATCGCCTCGTCGCGCCCATGCGAGCAGTCCTTCGCCGCGAGTCGGGCAGGCGCAGAGCAATCGCGGGGCCGATGGCGTCCGCGCCTAACCTTCGATTTCCCTCCTTCGCCGGTCCCCCTCTTCAGAGCCTGCTTGTCGTTTCGGGCATAGCGCGAGATGCGGTCGCATCCGGCTCGCCGTGAGCTGGGCGCCGCAACCCCAACCGCATTTCATCAGCGGCCCCGGTGAATAGCGCGCGCATCTGGCTCGCCGTGAGTCTGGAGCTGTAGCGCCACCCGCACAGCATTCGCCGCCCCGGCGGGCAGCCGCGATGAACCTGCAAGCTCCTCCTTCGTCGGTCCGGCCTCGCTGCCCGAATTCCGTGAGAGTGTGAAACTCAACAGCCGTACGTCGCGGCGGTTAGGTGGGCGGTCGCGTCCGTAACTAGAGGCAACCTCAACTACGTCGAAGCAGTATGCACAACAATTCCGGAAGCGGTTGGAGCCGGCGCCATTGGCTGGCGCTCGCTGGAAGCGGCGTCCTCGGTATTAAATTGTACGGGGCGGAGACGGATTTTTGGAACCAAAAGGATCCGTCCGAGTGGACCGCGGAAGAGATCGCGACGTTGCTCGCCAAATCGCCTTGGGCGAGAGAAGCGATGCCTCAATCCGAATCGGCGGCGCAGAGCGTAGCCAGCGGATCGGCTCGCGGCGGCCGAAGGCGTCCCGTCGGATCGCCTCAGTCCGTTAAAGGCGTCATCGTTTGGGAGAGCGCCCAAGCCATTCTCGATGGCAGGAAGAAGGCTTTGCCGGATGAATTCGCCAACCACTACACGTTGAGCGTAAATGGCATTCCATTACCGAGCGAATCGGAAACCGATCTCTACGATCAATTGCGCCAGTTCACCTCTTTGCATCCCGATGACCAGCCACCGGTGCAGCCCGGAGTCGTACGGAAGATCGAGGGCAGCGCGAACGGTGTGTTGTTAGGGTTCTCAAAGGACGTGCTGCAATTGAGCACCGTCGATAAGTCGATTGAATTCAGCACGACGGTTGGCCACGCGGCGGTCAAAGCCAAGTTCGAGACCAAATACATGTTATATAAAGGGCAGTTGGCCGTTTGACGCCCAAAGTCACATGAGTGATGGTCTGGAGACGAGACTCTTTCTCGCCGCGCTGCCTTTGGCTATCACGCCTTCCTCCTTGGCGGCGTCTCGGTGGTCGATCCAGAGTCGGCTCTGAAGCAGGTTTTGCTAAGACATCGCGAGGTTCGGGATACACTCATTCCATGGCCCGCGACTGGCGGATCACCACGGGCAAACCTGCAAGTCTGGTCCGACCGTCTATGCGCAACCACATTTGCCTCACGGTCGCCATTTTCCTGACGGCTATCGCCGGGATGCCGCGCAGCCTTCGGGCACAGGATTTATCCATTGGCGGAATCGGTGGCGGTAGCCTGACGGATGCAGCTCAGACCAAGATCGCTGACAACATCCGTACGTGGTCACAATCCAAAGATTGGATTGCCGGCGCGACGTTCGAGCTTCGTTTCCGTTCGTGCTTCTCGGTGGAAGTGGACGCGATGTATCGCGAGTTGCGCGCCACCATAGCCTCCGTCGAGCCCAATGGATCGGTCAACGGCGTGTCGCCGTTCCGGGTTGAAACCTTCGAATTCCCCGTGCTGGCGAAGTACCGGTTCGGCGCCGGAAAGCTGAAAGCGTTCGGGGAAGCTGGCCCCTCGCTCCGTGCCACAGGCAATTTGAACTTCTTCCCATCCCACTATGGCGCCAGCGCCGGGTTTGGCGTGGAGACGCGTTGGCGGGGACTGAACATCGCGCCGGTGGTGCGCTACACCCGATGGGCGCACGACATGCTTCCGTTCCGCCCCGTGTCGCAACTGAACCAGGTGGAGCTTCTGGTGGAAGTGAACCGGGCGTCGGAATCGCACTGGAGCCCCCTGGGAGGACGGATCTCGCTTGGCGTAATTGCCCAATGGGATTTGACCGGCGACATTTCTCCGTACACTGGAAATATCGCCGTGACAATTCCTGGTTCCGGAAACACGTTTAGTCAGGCCAACGCGGCCGAGTACATAACCGGCGTGAAGAGCCTGATTGTCGGGCCCGTCCTGGAGATTCACGTGCCGCGCCATCTATCGGTCGAGCTGGATGGTCTCTACAGGCCGCTGCGGGAGCAGAACAAGACGCTCCTGGATAACGGGACGGTCTATTCATCGGTCATCTACACAGAAACCGCGACCTGGGAATTTCCGGTGCTGGCGAAGTACCGGTTCCGACTGGGGACAGTGAATCCGTTCGCCCAAGCCGGACCTTCATTTCGCATCCCGGTAAGGAGTCTCTCGGCGGACGGCGTGACAGCGGGCGCCGGCGTGGAAATGCACTGGCACGCGCTCCATATCGCACCGGCATTCCGGTTCACTCGGTGGGGAGCCGGGAGCACGCTTGCATCAAGCGAGTTCACCCGGAACGAAGCCGCGCTTTTGGTGGGATTCTTCCTCGGCGGGCCGCTTGCGGCAAAATAATCGTATTAGCGATTCCGCCAAGGGCGGCTGGGGCCCGCAACTTTCCGGCTGCGGGGTGAGCGTGAGTTTACGACTAAGAATAGCCAAGGGCTGAGGTAGAGTAGGGCACAGGCGCACCGCGATATCGCACGTTTCCCGCGCCCCCTCATCAACTGGACGTGCGGATTTCCCCGCGCTCAGCGCGCGTTAAAATGCCCATTTTTCAAAAATCGGGCAGGGTATGGACAGAAATTCCACTCTGGCGGCGTTGAGCCTCCGTCCGGAACTCCTCGCGCTCCAGTGCACCTGTGGGACGCCACTCGCAGATATTAAGCTTTCGGGCGCTCCGAGCATACTTTGAAATGCGTCCGCATCCGGCTCGCAGTGGGCTGCTCGCCGCAACGCCAACCGCATTTCATTCGCGGCCCTCGTCGGCGCACGATGAGATTGAATGTCGGGTCCCGCTGATACTTCCTTGCACGAACCCAACTCCGAACTTGCGACATCTCTCCGACACACAATGGCTGCAGAAAGGCAGAACCGGGTGATAGCGCTGCGCAAAGTCAACATCCTCGCCGCAGCACCAACATACCGGCATATGAGCGGCGCCAGCCGTATGGCCGGCGTCATCGAACAGCCCGTGTTTGCCCCAGGATTCCTTCAACTATTCCATTTTAGGGCTGGTTTGGAACGGAAGCCCGCAGTTCCCTCGCGCTGGCGTGCCCCAGGATAAATTGCCGGAGACCTCCGATGGGTATGGGTGCAGGCGATTTGGCGAGCGGCCGTTTCCGCGCCCGCACGCGGTGCCGCCCTCGCCGAACGTGCCGCGATGGCCGGCTTGGTGGCGCAGATTTTGGCCGCGCGGGTTTTCGCCTTATTTTTCCCCACTAATTGACGATGTGTCCGTGCAACCACTAACTGTGTTTAAACGTCCATACTATTGAGCCCAAACTTGAGAGGACCCCAGGATTTCTGAGTGCCCAACATTTGCCGAATTCTGCACTTCACCACGATTGTGTTCTTGAGCGCGTTTACCGGAATTGCGCAGGAAATCGAGACGCCCGCGGATGCAGTTAAGTCTGCGCAGGCAGCCGCAGCGGCGCAGCAATCTGCTCTACAGCGTGAGATTCTGTATCCGCTGCGGCAGTTTTTCAACTCCATCTTGCAACCGAAGCCGGCGAGCAGCGGAACGACGGCTCCGATGATTCCGGCAACCACGGCCTTTCAAGCTGAGCCAGGATGTACAGTGGCGCCGCTCGATCCGATTGAGGAGACGTCGGCGGCGCAACTAGAGATTTCGGGCGCGAACGTGGTGGACGTCAATGACATGGTTTCGGCAGCGGCGGTTGCGTTAGGAAAGTTTCAAGATAAGGTAGCAAGCGTAGGCGGAAAGATGGTGCTGAAGTCGGCCTACCGCCCCGCCGCATATCAGAAACACCTGCAGAACGTCTGGTACAAATGGATGAGCGAATTGAAGGACAACCACGACCCAGCGTGCCAGATTCTACGCAGCGAAGTGGAGGAAGAGTTCACGCGGCACCGGCTGATTGAGACTCAGCATCCGGTAGCCGTGTCAGACCACACGCGCGGGCTGGCGTTCGATGCCACGGTAGATCTTCCGCCCAAGGCCAAGATGGGCCGGCGGAAGGTGACACTGGACGGGCTGGCGAGGCTGGCAGGACTGTTGCGGCCGGCGATCATGGCCGATCCGGTCCACTTCAAGTATTTGGGGCTGCCAAATGTTCACCTGCTGGCCTCGCGCAGGCGGCATAACGCCTGAAGCCTTCGCGTGCGCTAGAAGTGGAAGCCGATGGTGGCGGTGAGGGCGCGCGGAGTTAATTGACTACAACGCTCAGATCGCGCGCGTTGGCCGGAGGCAAGGTGTTAAGCACCAGGAACCTTCCTCCACCGCGTGCAACGTCGTACGAGAACCCGCCGTTTGCTGCCACTTGTCCCGAAAGTCGAAAAAGAACCTTGGGGCTTGCCATAACCAAATGGACCGGATCTTCTATCGCCGTCGATGTCAGCACGCCGCCGGGCGCGACGTAGAGTATTTCTTCCGCGGCGCGTCCCCACCGCGGTTCAGTACCGCCGGTGGTCGAAATGCGGCGGCGGATGCTCAGACGGCCGCGAAGGTGGACACCGTCGAACTTCCGTTCGGACAGCGCGCTGCAATCGAGAGCTTACTCAAGAACGCCATGCGCGACACCGGCCAGAGCCGCAGAGTCGCCAACTTCTTGCTCGCGTGGTACAACGCGAGCGGGAACGGCGGATGGGACCCCGGAGATATGAGGGCTGTAGATGCTGGCATCGCCAACGATATGATGACGGTGTTGGGCCCGATCCATCGCGGGCCAGCTTGCAAGTATCCGAACGATTGGGGGTACCGCGAGGAGATAGAGCGAGTTTGGGATCTCTGGCGAAGGCCCAAAGAAGCCGCTGAGCCCGAGGTCTTCGCCGATCAGGACAACCGTTGCCAGTGGCGAGAGGACCGCCGATGACCAAGCTATTGCCCAGCAAGCCGCTAACCCGCGAGACAAGCCTGAAGACGTACGACGGCGTACCGGAGGTCACCCTGCCGACGGGCCGAGAGGGCTGGCGAACAACGCTCTACGGCAGCCTGGAGCATGGCGACCAGCGATAGGCTATTCCCCGTGCATCGTTCATCGTTACCGGTGAAACAAAGCGACAGTGCGTATCGGATCTCCTCGCGCAAGGCACCACCCCACCCAAGCCTCCAAACGGCGCTCCAGGTTGATCAGCACCCTACCCCCCCCTTTTTCGCATGTTTGGCAACCGTTCAGAAACCCTACGCGGCGGCCCCCCTCGCGGACATTAATAATACGTTGGTTACCTTCGGGAAATCGCCTGTTTTCCGGCGCACAGATACCTGTAGGTATCCGAACAGCTTGATGGGCTAAGTCTGGGCTAAGCCAATGAAAACAATAGTCAGCAAGGACGGATAGTCGTCAAAAGAGGCATTGCCGGCGCAGGGTAGAGCGAAGCCGTCGTTGATTCCAAAAAGAACGCTCCACGCGCGCTAGAATGTCCTGTTTTTCGGAAAAAGGGAGGGGACTAGACAGAAATTCCGATCCCGGCGTTGACCTATCTGCCGGACGCGACACCTGCGTGTCGTCCCGCGCGCCATTGGGGGTAATCTTTGGCCTTCGAACCCACGGCCGCCTGGAGCATTTGGTGAAATGTATTCTCATCTGGCTTGCCGTGACTCTGGAGCCACACCGCCAGCCGCAGGGCATTCGGCGGCCGGGTGGGCGTCCACGCTTGGCATTCGAGTTTTTCCCTCGTCGGTCCAAGCTATTCACCTGAGGTAATACCGCCGGCCGGTTCGGACATCTTGTAAAGTGTGCGCGCATCACGTGGCTGGTGAGCCAGCCACCGCAAGCCCCAGCCGCAGAGCATCCACCGCCCTCGTGGGCGTTCGTCGGACTGGAATCCCGGTCCGCGAATCGCTTCCCGAACACGCATCTTGCACCGTCGACACTCTCCCGAAAAACAGAGATCACAGAACGGATACGGCGAGGGCCCGGAATACTCGCCGCAGCAGCAGACGCAGTGCTCGACCGTGTATTTTATTTTAGCTTCTTCATTCCTTCATGTTAGCCCCGAGCGCTCTGCTTCGACCCCAACGTGCGGACGAGCCAGAACGGTCCTATCGCGTTCTCCTCAAAATCCCTCGAAAGCCGAGTTTAGGGCTGGCAATCCGCATTTCCCTCGCGCTGGCGTGCCCCAGGCTCAATCGCCGGAGGCCTCCGAGGGGTATTGGTGCGGGCGATTTGGCGCGCGCGGCCGTTTTCGCGGTCCGAGTGGAGTCCGCGCTTAACCTTCGGGTCCCTCCCTCTGCGATTCGACTTGGTCGGAGGCTGCCGGCCGCTTCGGGCATCTTGTGAAGTGCGCGCGCATTATTGCGCCCAGTGAACTGGGCGCCGCAACCCAACCGCATTTCATCCGCGGCCCCGGCTGCCGGCCACGCTTAACTTTTTCGAATTCCTCCTTGGAGGGTCTACGTGGCGGAAGCTGCCGGCCGCTTCGCGCATATCGTGAAGTGCGCGCGCATATTGCGCCCAGTAAGCTGGGCGTCGACGCCGGCCACACGGCATTCGCGGACTCGGCGGGCGCCCACGCCTGGCTTTAGAGTTCCTCCCTCTTTGGTCCACATCGTCAAAGGCTGCCAGCCGCTTCGGGCATATGGTGAAGTGCGCGCGCGTCTGGCGGCCCGGTAAGCTAAGCTAGCTCGGCGGCGCAACCCCAACCGCATTTCATCCGCGGCCGGTGGGAGTCCGCACGTAACCTTCAAGCTTCGCCAGTAATACTGCGCCCCGCAGCGCCACCCGCACAGCATTCGCCGCCCGGTGGACTGCCGGCCGGTGCAGGCATTTGGTAAAGTGCGCGCGCACCCGGCTCGCCGTGATTCGGGCGGCGTAGCGCCAGCTGCATCTCACTCGCCCCTGCGCCTCGGCGTCCACGCTTAACCTTCGAACTCCTCCCTCGTCGGTCCACGTCGCCGGAGACCGCTGGGCGCTTCGCGCATATTGTGAAGTACGCGCGCATGTTGCGCCCGGTAAGCTGCTCGCCGCAGCCCCAACCGCATTTCATCCGCGGACCTCGGGGGTGCCCGATGAAAGGGAGCGATCCGGCGAAGCGGTATAGATGGGATCTCGGTTACAGTTATTCGCTTCGCGTCGGCAGGTCCAGCCGGACCCGCATGGTGATTCCCTCTTTGCGCGCGACGGCACGCGACCCGCGCAGGACGCAGCGAAGTATGACCAGCACGGGGTTATCCGCCCGTCCAATGTTCAGCTTTCGAATCTCTTTGCCGGCAAGAATCAGCGCCGCGCGAAGTTCGGCGTGGGAGAGTTGGAGTTCGGTCATGATCTGCGATTAGGGTATCAGCCCGCTGCTGCGACGGTCGATCCCGCTAATCGTCTGAGATCGGGTTATGTATTCACATTGCCACCGTTCAGGTTGTGCCTGATGATAACATCCGCCGCGGCGTTTTCCGCAGCGTCAAACCATGGGCATACGGTAGCATTGGATGGGGCAACGCCATGTCTGAAGAAAGCTTTGACAAGCTCCGAAACCTCCTGCGTTCGGTGGGACCCGCGCAGGCGCTGGACGTCCTGATCGAGCAGTTCCGGAAGGCGAAACAATACCCCGATTGGTTCGAGGCACGTATGATGCGCAGTCGCCTCGCCCTCGGCTTGCCCTTGATCCAAGCGCCTGGCACTTCGGAAATTCCCGCCGAAGCGCGAGCCGCCTACGAACAAGCCATGGTGGAGGCCGCTCGCGAGACAGGTGACTTGTTCCTCGCGGACGGAAATATTCCCAGAGCGTGGCCCTATCTTCGCGCCACGGGGGACTCGGCCCGCGTGGCCGAGGCGATGGAGCGGGTGGAAGTAGGCGAAGATGTGGATGCCGTCATCGGAATTGCCTTACAAGAAGGCGTGAATCCAGTCCGGGGGTTCGCGTTGATCCTGCAAAAATACGGGATGTGCCGGGCTCTCACAGCGTTTGGGATGTATGGCGGGGAGAAAGATCGGGAACGCTGCATTGATTTTTTGGCCCGGAACCTGCATGACGAGCTGGTAGAGCGCATCGCCAGTGCGATTCAGCGGGAGGAGAGCGCGAAGCCGGAGGCGACGAGCATCCCAGCGCTCATCGCAGGGCGGGACTGGCTGTTCGGGGAATATAGCACCTACGTTGATACCTCACATTTGATGTCGCTACTGCAGTACTGTGTGGAAGTGACCGACACCGGCACGCTCGAACTGTTTCACGAATTCTGCGAATACGGGAAGCGGCTATCTTCGAACTTTCAAATGGCGGGTCAGCCGCCCTTTGAGGATTTTTACTTCGACGTTGATCATTATGCGCTGGCGTTAGCGGGTGTGGAGGTAGAGAGCCATCTCGACCACTTTCGACGGAAGGTGAGGGAGGCGCCATTGGGCAACGTGAACTCGCAGGCTCTGGTCAAGCTCCTGGTGAGTCGGGGCAGCTACCAAGAAGCGCTGGAGGTGGCGATGGAGCACTTTCCTGCCGCAAGCTCCTCGGAGCTGGCGTGCCCGACTGCCATTCAACTCTGCCAACTCGCCGACAGATTCGATCTCCTGATGCAGCTGGCGCGCAAGCAGGGTGATGAGCTGAGCTACCTGGCCGCAAGCCTGGAACTGGATCGGAAGACGAAGGCAGGCGGTGCCGCATAGCACTTTGCCCAAAAAATAGGGCCGTCACCTAACTGCCGGACCTAAACCTGACTTTCGCACTGTCCGTGTTTGGACGAGGATTTCTTCAACTATTCCATTTTACGCCTGGTTTGGAATGGAAGCCCGCATTTCCCTCGCGCTGGCGTGCCCCGGGATCAATCGCCGAGGTACTCCGAGGGGTATGGGTGCGGGCAATTTGGCGCGCGCGGCCGTCCGCCGGCCCGAGTGGGAATCCGCCCCCAGCGGTCCATGTTTGCTGGTGGTATGTGGGTTTGGCGCCAGTTACCCAGGCCAATGCGTCGTTTCCCAGAACCCCGTCAGAACGAAGCCGCCCGCGCGGCGGACGCTACGCGTGCTCGTCGGTCGAGAGATTCTCTTCGACCGTTTGCATTCGCGAGGCAGAAGCGGTATTCTCTGGACGATGTTCCATATTTGGAATGCTCA
>Ga0116129_1000292_pt1 | contig 34518 bp, 27 predicted proteins | sample June2015DPH_17_2_FD_89732 | JGI IMG/M metagenome (GOLD analysis project Ga0116129, IMG submission 89732) | Peatland microbial communities from SPRUCE experiment site at the Marcell Experimental Forest, Minnesota, USA - June2015DPH_17_10 | ecosystem: Environmental > Terrestrial > Soil > Wetlands...
CAATGACAGCTATATCGTCAACGGCCAGAAAATCTGGACCAGCCGCGCCGAATATTCCGACCTGATGATCCTGCTGGCGCGCACCACGCCGAAGGAGCAATCCAAAAAGCGCACCGATGGCCTGTCGGTGTTCATCGTCGATATGCAGGCGGCCAAAGGCAACGGGCTTTCGATCAGCCCGATCCGCACCATGATGAATCACTCCACAACCGAGGTGTTCTTCACCGATCTCAGGGTGCCTGCCGAGAACCTGATCGGCGAGGAAGGCAAGGGGTTTCGCTACATCCTGTCCGGCATGAACGCCGAGCGGATTCTGATCGCGGCCGAGTGCGTCGGCGACGCCAAATGGTTCATTGCCAAGGCTTCCGCCTATGCCAGGGAGCGCGCGGTGTTCGGCCGTCCCATCGGCCAGAACCAGGGCATCCAGTTTCCAATTGCAAAAGCCTATGCCTCGATGCGCGCCGCCGAACTGATGGTCAAGGAGGCGACCCGCAGATACGAAGCCGGGCTCGATTGCGGCGCCGAGGCCAACATGGCCAAGATGCTGGCGGCGGATGCTTCCTGGGAGGCCGCCAATGCCTGCGTGCAAACCCATGGAGGTTTCGGCTTCGCCGAAGAATACGATATCGAACGCAAATTCCGCGAGACGCGGCTCTATCAAGTCGCGCCGATTTCCACCAATCTGATCCTGTCGTTCCTGGCCGAACACGTGCTGGGCATGCCCCGCTCCTACTGAGAAAGCCGATGCAGCCGCTCGAAGGACTGATCGTCATCGCCGTCGAACAGGCGGTCGCCGCGCCGTTTTGCAGTTCACGGCTGGCCGATGCCGGCGCGCATGTCATCAAGGTGGAGCGGCCGGAGGGTGATTTTGCGCGCGGCTACGATGCCGCGGCCAAGGGGCAGAGCAGTTATTTCGTCTGGCTCAACCGCGGCAAGGAGTCCGTGGTCATCGACCTCGCAACAGAAGAAGGGCGCGGGACGCTGGAACAACTGATCGCCGGCGCAGATGTGCTGCTTCAGAACCTCAAACCGGGTTCGATGGACAAGCTCGGCTTTTCGGTTCCGCGCCTGCGCAAGGATTACCCACGGCTGATCTGCTGCACCATCTCGGGCTATGGCGATGACGGCCCATACGCCCATCGCAAGGCCTACGATCTCCTGATCCAGGCCGAGAGCGGGCTTGCCTCCGTCACCGGCGGCCCGGACGGGCCATCGCGGGTCGGGCTGTCGGTCGTCGATATCGGCACCGGCGCGACCGCGCATGCCGCGATCCTCGAGGCGTTGATTGCGCGGTCGCGCAGCGGCAGGGGCGCCGACATCCGGATTTCGATGTTCGACGTGATGGCCGACTGGCTGACGGTGCCGCTATTGAACGCGGAAGCCGGCAACCCGCCGCAACGGATGGGCCTCGCGCATCCCTCCATCGCGCCCTACGGCGTATTCCGCTCTGGGGATGGCAAGGACATCCTGATTGCGATCCAGAGCGAGCGCGAATGGAAGAAATTATGCGCGGACGTGCTGGGCCGTCCGGCGTTGCCGGAGAATCCAAAGTTTTCCAACATGGTCGAGCGCGTCCGCCACCGCAAAGAGACCGACCAGGCCGTCGGCGACATCTTCGCGACCATGACCCGCGACGAGCTCCTGAAGCGTTTGTCCGACGCCGACATCGCGTTCGCCGAGGTCAACACCATGGCCGATCTCGCAGATCATCCGCATCTGCGGCGGGTCGAGGTCGACACTCCGAACGGGCCGGTCAGCTATCCGGCTCCGGCCGCGATCTTGATCGGTCAACCGCGTCACTATGGCGCCGTGCCCGGTATCGGCGAGCGCAGCGAGACCGGCAAGCCTGCTCGCGCGCGGACCAAATCGTCATGACCGAAAAACCCGACATCGGCCATCTGCGCCAGTGGATCGGGCGCACCCAGGAAGCCCGGGACGTCGTCACCGCGCACCTGGTGAAGGGCTTGCGTGCGACACTGTTCATGGAAATCGGCGACCCGAAGCCGGGAGATGCGGCGCCGTTCACGGTGCATTGGTGCCTGGCGCAGCCGGTTTATCCAATGTCGGAACTCGGACCCGATGGCCATCCCACGCGCGGCGGCTTCCTGCCGCCGGTGCCGCTGCCGCGGCGGATGTGGGCCGGCGGCGAACTGCAGTTTTTCGAGCCGCTGCGGGTTGGCGATGAGATGACGCGAAGCTCGCGCATCGCGGATGTGACGATCAAGAGCGGCAGCACCGGCACATTATGTTTCGTGTCGGTCGAACATCTGATCACGACGCCGCGCGGAACCGCCATCCGCGAGCGGCAGGATATCGTCTATCGGGACATATCGACCGCGCAAGCACCCGCAACCGCAAAACCGGCGACGCCGCCGCCAGCCGCGCAAGTCAGCGAAAGCCACATGGCCGATCCCGTGCTGCTGTTCCGCTATTCGGCGCTGACCTTCAACGGACATCGGATTCACTACGACCGCGATTACGTCACCAAGGTCGAGGGCTATCCCGGCCTGATCTTCCACGGCCCGCTGCAGGCGGCGTTGATCGTGGAATTGGCGGCACGCCTCCGTGGCGGCACGGCGCCGAAAAAAATCAGCTATCGCGGCCTGCAGCCGCTGTTCGAAGGCAGCGCGTTCAGCGTCAACGCCAACGATACCGGCGCCGGCATGGAACTGTGGACCGCAAATTCGGCAGGCCAGCCGACCATGAAGGGCACCGCGACGTGGTGAAGCCGTCATTGCGAGCCAACGGGTCGCGCGAATGCGCGCGCGATGATTAACTCCGCGAAGCAATCCGGAAATTTTTCCGCGGAAAAAAATTTGGATTCGCTTTGCTCCTCGCAATGACGGGTATTTTGAGGTCACACGGCATTGTCCCGCAAACCCACCGGCGCAACATCGACCGTCAAGCAGGCAACGCTCGACCTGTTGCGGGCGTTCGGCATCACAAAAGTGTTCGGCAACCCCGGCTCGACCGAATTGCCTTTCCTGAGCGACTGGCCCGACGATATCGACTATGTGCTGGGCCTGCAGGAAGCTTCCGTGATCGGCATGGCCGACGGCTACGCGCAAGCCACCCGCAATGCCGGCTTTGTCAATCTTCATTCCGCCGCCGGCCTCGGCAATGCGCTCGGCAACATCTTTACCGCCCACCGCAACCAGACGCCGCTGGTGATTACCGCGGGCCAGCAGGCGCGCAGCATCTCAGCCCTGCAGCCGTTTCTCTATGCCGAGCGCGCGTCGGAATTTCCGCGCCCTTATGTCAAATTCGCGATCGAACCGGCACGGGCCGATGACGTTCCGGCGGCGATCGCGCGGGCCTATTATGTGGCGATGCAGCCGCCCTGCGGCCCCACCTTCGTCTCGGTACCGATCGACGACTGGACGCATCAGACCCGGCCGGTGGTAGCCCGCACCATCAGCCGCGAGCTTGGGCCGGACGCGGGCGCGATGCGGGCGCTCGCCGGGGCATTTGTCGCAAGCAAACGCCCTGCTTTTGTCGTCGGCCCCGGCGTCGATCGCGCGCAAGCCGTCGACCTGATGGCAGAGGTTGCGGAAAAGACGAAAGCGGCAGTCTGGGTCAGCCCGTTTTCGGCGCGCTGCAGCTTTCCGGAACGGCATCCGCTGTTCGCGGGTTTCCTGCACGCCTCGCCGGAGCAGCTCTCGGACGCACTTCGCAATCATGATCTGGTGGTCGTGGTCGGCGCCCCGGTTTTTACCTTTCATGTCGAAGGCCACGCCTCGATCTTCGATGGCGTTACCACCGTCTTCCAGATCACCGACGATCCGGACGCCGCCGCGGTATCGCCAGCCGGCACCAGCATCATCGCGACCCTAAAACCCGCGCTGACGATGCTGGCCGAACTGTTGCCGGAAACCGGGCGCGCGATGCCGGCGGGCCGCGTGCTGCCGCCTGCTCCGGCAGCGGCCGATCCGATTCCGATTGAATTCCTGTTGCACTGGCTGGCGGCGGCGATGCCCGATGACGCCGCGCTGGTGGAAGAAGCCCCGTCGCATCGTCCGGCGATGCAAAACTTCTTGCCGATGCGCGGACAAGACAGTTTTTATACCATGGCGAGCGGCGGCCTTGGCTACGGCCTGCCCGCTTCCGTCGGCATGGCGCTCGGCCGCCCGGACGTGCGGACAGTCTGCCTGATCGGCGACGGCTCGGCGATGTATTCGATCCAGGCGCTGTGGACCGCGGCGCAACGCAAGCTGCCGCTGACGGTGGTGGTGGTCAACAATTCAGGCTACGGCGCGATGCGCTCATTCAGCCAGGTGATGCAGGTGCGCAACGTGCCCGGCCTCGACCTGCCCGGCATCGATTTTGTCCAGTTGGCAAAAGGGATGGGATGCGACGCAGTGCGGGTCATTAAATCGTCGGAACTGGCACCGGCGCTCAAGCGCGGGCTTGCCCATGACGGCGTCAGCCTGATCGAGGTGATGGTGGATACGGCGGTGCCACAGCTTTACGCGCAGAAGGATTGAAGGGAGACCTCCCTCCGTCATTGCGAGGAGCAAAGCGACGAAGCAATCCAGAAAAGCCAAACGAGGAAAGACTGGATTGCTTCGCGGAGTTAACCATCGCGCGCATTCGCGCGACCCGTTGGCTCGCAATGACGAGGAAGAAGCACGCGCCGGCGCATGCTGTCATTTGCCATAATCTTCCCGCATCTTTGCCTGGATCTTCGCCATGCCCGCGATCCAGCGATCGTAATTTTCCGTTTTCTTGCGCATGTAGCCCAGCACCTGCGGGTGCGGCAAAATCAAAAAAGTTTCCTGCTCGATGCCCGCAAGCGCATCGCTAGCCACCTGCTCCGGCGAAAGATCACCGTCGCCGGATTGCGGGCCTTTCGGGATCGAGCGGAGCATATTGGTGTCGACGCCTTGCGGGCACAGGATCGAAACCTTGATGCCATCGGCCCGGTGCGAGATCGCAAGATTTTCAGCGAACCCGACCGCGGCGTGCTTGGTCGTGGAATACGCAGGACTTCCCACCTGCGACAACAATCCAGCCGCGGAGATGGTGTTGAGAAAATACCCCTCCTTGCGCGCTTTCATGCGCGGGATCAGGTGCCGCGCGGCGTAGACATGCGCCATGACATGGATGGCCCAGCTCCGCGCAAATGGCTCATCGGAAGTGCCGCCGGCATTTTCGGAACGTGGATCGAAACCGCCGCCGATGCCGGCGTTGGAGCAGAACAGCGCGATCGGGCCGAATTTTCGTTCGGTTTCCTCGATGACATGGACGATGTCTTTTTCCAGACCGACATCGCATTTGAACGCCGCGCCGCCGATCGAGGCGGCGACGGCTTCGGCGCCCGCGGAATCGAGATCGGCAACCACGATTTTGGCCGCGCCGGCGCGGTGCAAGGCTTCGCAGAGCGCGCGACCGATGCCGTTGGCGCCCCCGGTGACCACCACCACCTTGCCGGCCACCTGCATCGCTACATCCGCTATTTGGAAGTCAATTCTCAGGCCAGAACGAGATCGAGCACGGCGGTGTAATGGCAGGCCGCGCCCAATAGCACGAAGCAATGCCAGATCACGTTCTGGAAGCGAAGCCGCTGCCAGGCGTGAAAGATCACCCCCAGGCTATAGAGCGCGCCACCCGCGATCACAAAACGCAGCGCCAGGGCCGGCAGCGCCGCCGCCACCGGGTCATGGAGCATGACGCCGCTCCAGCCCATCGCCAGATAAATGCCGACAGCGAGGCGGTCGTAGCGGCCCGGCAGCATCAACTTGAGCACGACCCCGGCGATCGCCACGCACCACACGCCGGCCAGCAGCACCATCGCGAAGAGGCTGTCCTTCACTTGCATGATGATGGGCGTATAGGTCGCCGCGATCAGCAGATAGATCGCCGCATGATCGAAGCGGCGCAGTACCCATTTGGCCCGCGACACCGGCCACAGATTATAGGTCGCCGACAGCACCAGCATGGCCAGCAATCCCGCGACATAAACCGACACCACCGCGACCTGAAACGGCGTGGCATAGACCGCGGTGAGCACGATCAAAACGGTAGCCGCGATCAATCCGAAACATACGCCGACGATATGCACGACGCCGTCCGCGATCAGTTCGGCCCGATCGTAATTCCAGCGAGCGGCGCCGGCCGCTGCATGAATGGAGGTCGAGGCAAGCTGCTTAAGTCTGAATACGGTCATAGTGGGTCCGAAGCGGCTTCGTAGCCGAAGCGATAGATCATACATCAGGGGAGGTCAACGAAGGCTGAAAACTCCTCGGCCCAAATCGCGTCCGAAGTATGAAACTTGATTTTTGGCCGCCAGTCGCCACTTTTTCCGGTAGTTTCCGCACCGGTTGCCTCTCTCAAATCGAGCATTCCGCGTCCGAATGGCCCTGAGTTTCACCGATATTGTCGAGGAAGCGCGCCTGTCGGCGCGGGCCCTGCTCGACTATGGCGATCACTTTTTCAATCCGACGGTGCGGCTCGGCGTCACCGGACTGTCACGCGCCGGCAAGACCGTCTTTATCACGGCGCTGGTGCATGGGCTGACCCGCGGCGGCCGCTTCCCGATCTTCGAGCCATACGCCACCGGACGGATCGCAGGCGCGCGGCTCGAGCCGCAGCCGGACGACGCGGTGCCGCGCTTCGACTATGAGAACCATGTCCGCTCCCTGATCGAGGAACGCCGCTGGCCGAATTCGACGGTCGATATCAGCGAACTGCGGCTCGTCATCGACTATCAGCGCCGGAATGGCGCCGATCGCACGCTGACGCTCGATATCGTCGACTATCCCGGCGAATGGCTGCTCGACCTGCCGTTGCTCAACAAGAGTTACGAGCAATGGTCCAAAGAGAGCCTTGGCTTGTCGCGGCAACGTTTGCGCGCGAAGCTTGCGGAACCGTGGCATGCGCAGCTTGCGACGCTGAACGCGCAAGGGCGCGAAGACGAGCAGGCCGCGCTGTTTGCAGCAAAGCTGTTTACCGGCTATTTGCGCGCCTGCCGCGACGAACGCTTCGCCATGAGCCTGCTGCCGCCTGGCCGCTTCCTGATGCCGGGCAATCTGGCGGGCTCGCCGGCGCTGACCTTTGCGCCGCTCGATCTGCCTGATAATGGCGCAGCCCCGGAGGGATCGCTGTGGGCCATGATGGTCAGGCGTTACGAAGCCTACAAGGACGTGGTGATCAGGCCGTTCTTCCGCGATCATTTCTCGCGGCTCGATCGCCAGATCGTCCTGGTCGATGCGCTCGCGGCCTTCAACGCGGGACCGGAAGCCCTTGTTGATCTCGAGGCGGCACTGGCGGGGATTCTGGATTGTTTCAGGATCGGCCGCGGCACGCTGCTGTCAAGCCTGTTCCGACCGCGGATCGACCGCATCCTGTTTGCCGCAACCAAGGCCGATCATTTGCACCAGTCAAGCCACGATCGGCTGGAGGCGGTGTTGCGGCGAACCGTAGCCAAGGCCGTTACACGCGCCGAATACACCGGCGCTGCGATCGACGTGGCTGCGCTGGCGGCCGTTCGCGCCACCCGCGAGGCCCAGTTGCAGCGCGGCCGGGAAAAACTGCCCTCCATCCTGGGAACGCCCGCGCCCGGCGAGACGGCGGGCGCCGAGACGTTTGACGGAAACACCGAGGTTGCGACCTTTCCCGGCGATCTGCCTGTCGATCCCGAGCAACTTTTCAACGGCGAAACTGCGTTTCGCGGCCTCTCCGGCGCCACGGCCGCGAGAGCCGATTTTCGCTTTTTGCGGTTTCGGCCGCCGCGACTCGGGAATGAGGCGCCGGATGGTCCTGCTTTGCCTCACATCCGCCTTGACCGCACCCTCCAGTTCCTGATCGGAGACCGATTGCAATGAGCGAGCGATCCCGAAAGCCGGCGACCTTCAGGCTCGACGACCCCGGCGTTGTCGTGATCGATGCGGGCGACTTGAGCCGCCCATCGCGCGGCACGGTGCAGATCACGCCTGAAGCCGATCCGGCTCAACTGCCAGTCGCGATCGAGGCGCCGATCACCCCTCGGCAACCGGGTTTCCGCTGGGGCGCCGTGTTCGGGACCGCGGTCGGCGGGCTGATCCTGCTTGCTCTCGGGCTCGGCGTGACCCAATTGATCGAGGACCTGTTTGCGCGCAGCGCGGGCCTCGGCTATCTCGGGCTGGCTTTTGCCTGCGCCGCCACGCTGGCGTTTGTCGTCGTTGTGATGCGCGAAGCCTTTGGCCTTGCGCGCCTTGCCGCAATCGAAAAGCTGCACTTGCGCGCCACCGCTGCCCTAACAAACGATGACCGCGCCGAAAGCCGGGCCATCATACAGGAACTCGTAAAACTTGCGCATCAGAACCCGCAACTGGCGCACGCGCGTGCCAGATTGCAAAACCATGTCGACGACATCATCGACGGCGCCGACCTGATCCGGCTGGCGGAACGCGAATTGATGACGCCGCTGGATCAGGAGGCGCGCCGCCTGATCGCGTCCGCGGCGCAGCGGGTCTCGATCGTCACCGCCGTCAGCCCGCGCGCATTGATCGACGTTCTTTTCGTATTTGCTGCGTCGCTGCGGCTGATCCGGCAGTTGGCGCTGCTATATGGCGGCCGGCCGGGCGCGCTCGGCATGATCCGCCTGATGCGCCACGTCTTCGCGCACGTCGCCATCACCGGCGGCATGGCGGCGAGCGACAGCCTGATCCAGCAGGTGCTCGGCCATGGCCTGGCTGCAAAACTGTCGCAGCGGCTCGGCGAAGGCGTTCTCAACGGACTGCTCACGGCGCGGCTCGGGCTCGCCGCGATCGACGTCACGCGCCCGCTGCCGTTCACCGCGTTGCCACGGCCCGCGCTCGGCGATCTGGCCAAGGATCTGCTGCGCAAGCGCGAGGGCGAGGAGTGATCATCGAATCGCGGCGGCGACGACAAAGCCCTGGCTGCCTCGCAAGGCTCCCAAATTGCCCGCCAGCACGCGCCAGGGATAAAGCGGCGAATCCGGCGGCGGTGAAAGCTCCGGGGTCCAGCCGGTCAGTTTTTGCAGCGCGTAGGTTTCCATCACGACGCCGCGCCAGCTTCGTTTCACCTGCCCAAGCGGCTCCCTGACCGCCGTCGTGGAATCCCAGATCGCGCCGTCAGGCTCGTGCGCGATATAGAGACCGCTGTGGCCTTTGATCAATTCCATGCCAGGATCGTGAAAACCGAGATAGCGGCCGCGCTCGTTGATCTGGATCACCGGTACGCGGCCGTTAAAATACCAGCGCAACATGGCGTAGGTCCGGTAGTCCGTGGTTGCGATCCAGCTCGCGCCGATCTTTTGCAGTTCGACCTCCGCCTGCGCCGCGACCTGTTCATAGCCCGCCTCGCTTCCGTTCGGATCGGGCTTGCCTATAAAATTCCAGGGAGTGACGACGTAATAGAGAAATACCAGGATGACGAAGGGGATGCCGCAGGCGATCGCCGCCCTGGCCCAGCGAATCGTCGACCTTGTCATCCAAGGCGGCAAGCCCTCCCGCGGCAGCATCGCGACGTTGATGGCGGCGGCGGCAAATCCGATCGGCCAGATGAACATCGGCCAGGTATCGCCGACCCGCAACGTGAGCGACCTCCAGAAAAAATAGCCGAACGGAACGATCACGCAGGTCGAAAGCAGAATCGCCACCGCGTTTCCCCGGCGATATCCCCGCCATGCCGTCAGCGTCATGCCCCACAGCACCACTGGCAGCAGGACAAACCCGACCAATCCCAACTGCAGGCCGATGAACTCCACGACGGTGCGAAACGACAACTCATGGGTCGCGGTGGCGCGCACGAGCTGGAATCTGAACGTCACCCAGTCGTGCTGAAAATTCCAGATCAAGACCGGCAGGAACATCGCCACCGCGATAAGCGCGGCGAGCCAGGGATATGGGCTGAATAGCCAGCGCCGGCGCCAGTCCGGCACCAGCATGAATGCCGCCACGGCCGGAAGCAGCATGACGGCGGTGAACTTCGACAGCAGCGCCAGGCCGGCGAATACCCCGGCAGCCAGCCACCAGCGCGGATCGTCGCTCTCAACAAGCCTGATCAGCGCCCACACCATCGCAACCGCAAACGGAATCAGCGCAACGTCGGGCGAGACCTTGGCCATCAACAGCCCGTAATAGAGGGCCGCCTCCGGCATCAGCACGGCAAGCACGATGGCGCGGAAATCATGGGTCACGCGCCGGACGATATCGGCGAGCAGCAATTGCGTCGCCAGCATCGCAACGATGCCGGCGAACCTGACGCCCAGATTGGTGTCGCCGAAGATCGCGGTGCCGAACCGAATGAACCACGCGATCATCGGCGGATGATCGAGGAAACAAAGCAAGTTCTCCTTCGACCAGGTCCAGTAATAGGCCTCATCGGTACGCAGCTCGATCGCGCTGGCGTAAATCAGGCGCATCGCCGTCAGCGCGGCGATCAGTGCGGCTACGGCGAGCGCCCGCCTGAAGACGGGACTAACCGTCTTCGTTTTTGCGCCGCTGCTATCGGGAGGGGTAATCGTCACGCCGCTTTCTCCCCGACTCCCCGGGGGGTGTCAATGTGTCGGACAGGGAGAGCAGCCTCAGCGTCGTCCCCGCGAGAGCGACCCATAGCCACCGGCATTGATTGCCACAAAAGGTATCTGCCACGGTGCCAAAACGAGACGGCACGGTGCTTCCCGACGTTCGCCGGGACGCGCCCCTCGGAAAGGTAGTCGCCGGTTCAATTAAACTCTAACATCGCCGAAATCCTCCAAGATCGGAATACATGACCGACCCCGCCCAAGCCCAGTTCAAAGAATCGATCCGCGGCATCGGCGTCCGGCAGATTCGTCTCGCCTGTGGGCTGGTGCTGTTTGCCTATCTGGTCAGCCATTTTCTCAACCACGCGCTCGGCAATATCTCGATGGATGCACTTGCCACCGGCATCCAGTACCACATCGCGTTCTGGCGATTTCCTCCCGTCGCGGTCTTGTTTTATACTGCGGCACTGGTCCACGCCGGTCTCGGGATCTGGGCGCTTTACCAGCGCCGGCAGTTCCGCTGGAAGGCGATCGAGCCGCTCCAACTTGTCCTGGGCTTGAGCATTCCGGCGCTCATTATCAGCCACATCGCCGGGGTGCGGCTTGGACAGGCGCTTTACGGGCACGAAAAGCTCTATCCGCAGGAGCTTTACGCCTTCTGGGTGGCGGCGCCGTACAGGATCTGGCTGATGTTTGCGGTGCTGTTGATCGCCTGGATCCATGGCAGCATCGGGCTTTATTTCTGGCTCCGGATGAAGGCGTTCTACAAGCGCGCGGCGCCATTCCTGCTCGCAGCCGCGGTGCTGGTTCCGACGCTGGCGATGCTCGGTGTCTATCAGGGTGGGCGAAGCGTCGTCGAGGATAGCGACAGCGCCGGATGGAGGGCGGACAATCTTTCGCGACGCCAGGTCGGCACCCGAGCCGAACAGAACACGCTCGACGACATCGTGGATTATTCTCTGATCTTCTATCTCGGCCTGCTCGGATTTGTGCTGTTGGCCAGGGGCGCACGCGCCCTCAACGAGCGTCGCGGCGGCATGATCAGCCTGTCATACGGCAATGGCAGGACGGTTCGGGTGCCGAAGGGACTCAGCGTGCTCGAAGCCAGCCTGCGCCATAACATTCCGCATGCCAGCGTCTGCGGCGGCCGCGCCCGCTGCACCACCTGCCGCATTCGCGTGATCGGGAACTGCGCGTCGCTGCCGCAGCCGTCGCCGCGCGAGGCCTTCGTGCTGAGCCGGGTCGGAGCGGAAGATCCCTCCATCCGTCTCGCCTGCCAGTTGCGCCCCACGGCCGATCTCTCGTTCTTCCAGCTCTTTGTGCCGCAAGCGATGTCGGCGAATCCGGAGGCCGGAAACCCGACCCGAATCGGCCAGGAGCGTTATCTCGTCAGCATGTTCGTGGATATGCGGGGCTCGACCAGGCTCGCCGAGCACCGGTTGCCGTTCGATACCGTGTTTATCGTCAACCGTTTCCTCGGCGCGGCGTCGCAGGCCGTGATCGAATCCGGCGGCAGGCCCAATCAGTTCATCGGCGACGGACTATTGGCGCTGTTCGGACTGAGCACCGGCCCGCAAGCCGCCTGCCGGCAGGCGCTCAAGGCGGCGGCCATGATTGCCGCCAATGTCGACGAATTGAATCAATTCCTTGAGCATGATCTGCGCGAGCCGATCCGCTTCGGCATCGGCATTCATGGCGGCGAAGTGATCGTCGGCGACATCGGCTACCGCGACCATATGGTGTTCACGGCACTCGGCGACGCGGTCAACGTCGCAGCAAGATTGCAGGACATGACCAAGAGCCTCGCATGCGAGGCGATCCTTTCCGAGGAAGTTCGCGTCACTGCGGGGCTGGCGCGCGATGGATTGCCGCAGCAGGAGGTCGCGATCCGCGGACGCGCCGAACCGATGACGGTCCGCACTGTTACCGACGCGAAGAAATTGTCCGCGTTGGTCGACGACCTGGATGTCGCCGCGGCCTAAAGCGCGATGTTGTTTTGCCCGGTTTGGCGCGTTGCATCGCCGACCGGACGCCCGCTTTTCCCGCTTTCGATGAAATTGGAACCGGCCGGTTCTGCATGGGGTTGCGCGTCAAATGATCGCAGAACGGACAAAATGCGCAAATGCACCGCGATATCGATCGTTTTCGGCCAAAATCAAGAGTTGTTTATGCTATCAAGTGCGCCCTATACCGCGTATCGTGCGCCCGCCGGACATGACGGTTTGCGGGGACCGGCAGTTCGTTATCGATTTTTGATCCCGCGGAGACGACGTGATGGCTAAAGGTACTGTGAAGTGGTTCAACGCGACCAAGGGGTTTGGATTCATTCAGCCCTCCAGTGGCGGCAAGGATGTTTTTGTTCATATTTCCGCGGTCGAGAAAGCAGGTCTTTCCTCGCTCAACGAAGGACAGACGGTCGAATACGAAGAGGTCGCCAATCGCGGCAAGACCTCGGCCGAGAACCTCAAGGTTTAACGCGCGAGCGCGGCCGGTAACAGCGCCCTCTCGGAGGCAATCCGGGAGTGGGGCTTCAACAAGATCTTAACAAGATCTTAAGAAGGCCTGAGTGCATCGGGCAGGAGCGGCATCGCTCTTGCGCGCGTTGGGTTTTAGCGAAGATGATCGCAGCGCCCGGCAATGCCGGGAACTGCCTGGCAAGAACTGTTTGACAGGGCCTGCTTGCCGAGACCCTGCCTACCGGCACCGCCCGCGTGATAGAATGCGGGTGCCATGACACCCGAACGATTCCCCCTTCCGCCATTCGAAGCGCCCTACGCGCCCGACGATTGCGCCATCGCGGCCGGGCTTCTTCAAACCGCCGGGTTGAGCGCTGAGGCGAACGCTCGCATCGACCGCACCGCGACACGGCTGATCGCGGCCATTCGCTCAACCGACGACCGGCTGGGCGGCGTCGAGGATATGCTCCGCGAGTTCGCGCTCTCCACCAAGGAGGGGCTGGCGCTGATGGTGCTGGCGGAAGCCTTGCTGCGCGTGCCCGATGCCCGCACCGCCGACCAGTTCATCGAGGACAAGCTCGGCCAGGGCGACTTCGTCCACCACGAGACCAAATCCAGTGCGTTCCTGGTCAATGCGTCGGCATGGGCGCTCGGCATGTCGGCGCGGGTCATTGTACCGGGCGAAACACCTGTTGGCACGCTGGGACGGCTGGCGAAACGGCTCGGCGTCCCCACGGTGCGCGCCGCTACAAGGCAGGCGATGCGGCTGATGGGCAGCCACTTCGTGCTTGGCGAGACCATCGAGGCCGCGCTGGCACGGGCGCAGCCGCATTCGGCGCATCCGCTGCGCTATTCCTTCGACATGCTTGGCGAAGGCGCCCGTACCGCCGATGACGCCGAGCGCTATTTCAATTCCTACGCCAGCGCGATCGAAGCCATCGGCCGCGCCGCCCATGACCGGCCGCTGCCGGATCGGCCCGGCATCTCGGTAAAACTTTCGGCACTTCATCCGCGTTTCGAGGCATTGGGCCAACAGCGGGTGATGGCGGAACTGGTTCCGCGGCTGATCGATCTGGCCCGGCAGGCCAAGGCCCATGACCTGAATTTCACCGTCGATGCCGAGGAAGCGGATCGGCTGGAACTGTCGCTCGAGGTAATCGCGGCGGCGTTCAGTGACGCTTCGCTCGCCGGCTGGGACGGTTTTGGGCTCGCGATCCAGGCCTACCAGAAGCGCGCCAGCGCGGTGATAGACTATGCCGATGGGCTGGCGCGAACGCTGAACCGGCGGATGATGGTGCGGCTGGTCAAGGGCGCCTATTGGGACAGCGAGATCAAGCGCGCGCAGGAGCGCGGCCTTGACGACTATCCGGTGTTTACCCGCAAGGCGATGTCCGACCTGAACTACTCGGCATGCGCCCAAAAACTACTGGCGCTGCGGCCCCGGATTTATCCGCAATTCGCCACCCATAACGCGCTCACGGTGGCGGGCATTCTCGAACTGGCCGATGAAAAAAACGGGTTCGAGTTTCAGCGCCTGCACGGCATGGGCGAGGCCCTATACGCGCAACTGAGCGAGGATCGTCCCGGGCTGGCCTATCGGACCTACGCGCCGGTCGGCAGCCATCGCGACCTCCTGGCCTATCTAGTGCGGCGTCTTTTGGAGAATGGCGCTAATTCGTCCTTCGTGGCGCTCGCCGCCGACGATGCGGTGCCGGTCGCAACGCTGCTGCGGCGCCCGGCCGCACTGATCGGCACGGCCGCAAACGCGCGGCACCCGAATATCCCCCTGCCGCGCGATCTTTATCAGCCGCGCCGCATCAATTCGCGGGGCATCGAATTCGGCGAGCGCGCGGCTTTGAACGAACTGGTTTCGGCGATCGGGGCGGACACCGCGCCTGTTGCGGCGGCATCTCTCATCGACGGCGAGACAGTGATGGGCACGGCACGACAACTGGCCAGCCCGATCGACCAGACAATATCTGTCGGCACCGTGATCGATGCGACGCCGCAGGACGTCGACCGGGCGATATCCGCTGCCCGGGCGGGATTCAAAACCTGGAGTAAAACGCCAGTCGGGACGCGCGCGGAAATTTTGGTGAAGGCCGCAAGGCTGCTGGAGCAACGCAGGGCGCATTTCATCGCGCTGCTACAGCGCGAAGGCGGCAAGACGCTCGATGACGCGTTGTCGGAAGTCCGCGAAGCGGTTGATTACTGCCGCTATTATGCCGCGGAAGGCCGCGAGCGCTTCGGCGAAGGCGAGGACATGCCGGGCCCTACCGGCGAGAGCAATAGCTTGCGGCTGCGCGGCCTCGGCGTGTTCGCCGCAATATCGCCGTGGAATTTTCCGCTGGCGATCTTCCTCGGCCAGGTGACGGCGGCCTTGATGGCAGGCAATGCGGTGGTGGCAAAACCTGCCGAACAAACCCCGGTCATCGCCGCCGAGGCGATACGCTTGCTGCATAAGGCCGGCGTGCCTTTTACGGCGCTCCATCTGGTTCTCGGCGACGGCAACATCGGCGCGGCGCTGACAGCGCATCCCGACATCGCCGGCGTGGTCTTTACCGGGTCGACCGAAGTGGCGCGTGCGATCAACCGGGCATTGGCGGCCAAAAACGGTCCGATCGTGCCGCTGATCGCGGAAACCGGCGGCATCAATGCGATGATCGTCGATGGCACCGCTCTGCCCGAGCAGGTCGCCGACGACGTCGTGACGTCGGCGTTCCGTTCGGCCGGCCAGCGCTGCTCGGCGCTGCGTTTGCTGTTCGTTCAGGACGACGTCGCCGAGCGCATGATCGAGATGATATCAGGCGCCGCACGCGAACTCAGGGTAGGCGACCCGCGCGAGTTGGCCACCCATATCGGGCCGGTGATCGACGCGGAGGCGAAACAGCGGCTTGAGGCGCACTTAGCGCGCATGAAAAAAACAGCGCTGGTGCATTTCGCCGGCGAAGCGCCCGGCGGCAATTACGTGGCGCCGCATATTTTCGAACTAACTGAAGCCGGTCAGCTGACCGAGGAAGTGTTCGGCCCGGTCCTGCATGTGGTGCGTTACCGCGCCGACCAGCTTGGCTCGGTGCTGGCCTCGATCGAACGCAGCGGTTACGGGCTGACGCTCGGCATCCACTCCCGGATCGACGACACCGTCGATGCCGTGATCGATCGGCTTTCGGTCGGCAATATCTATGTCAACCGCAACATGATCGGCGCGGTGGTTGGGGTACAGCCGTTCGGCGGCCATGGGCTGTCGGGCACGGGACCCAAGGCCGGCGGCCCGCATTATCTCCCGCGTTTTGCGAGCGAACAGACCGTGACGGTCAACACCGCAGCCGCCGGCGGCAACGCGGCACTACTGTCGGGTACGGAATAAAGGAAGCCGTCGTCATTGCGATGAGTCCTGGCGACGAAGCATCCAGGCCTTTGCTTCGCCGCTCTGGATTGCTTCGCGGAGCCTGTCATCGGGGGGCGTGCGCCCAACCCGTTGGCCCGCAACGACGCCGAAACCCCGTTGCATCACACGGCTACATCGGTCAAATGGCATCTGATCCTGATCGTTCGCCGCGACAATTCCGGCGCACGAACAAAGCCAACATGAGTCACGGGAGCGACGAGTTATGGAAAGCGGCATCTTCGAAGGCCTCAAGGTTCTGGACTGCGCGAGTTTCATCGCCGCACCGGCGGCTGCGACCGTGCTGGGGGATTTCGGCGCCGATGTGATCAAGATCGAGCCGCCCGGAGCGGGCGACCCCTATCGTCTGTTGCCGAGTTTGCCGGGATACCCCCACAGTGAACACAATTTCGCTTGGATGCTGGAGTCCCGCAACAAAAAGAGCCTCGCGCTCGATCTCTCAAAGCCGGAGGGACAGGCGGTGCTGCACCGGCTCGCGGCGGAGGCCGACGTCTTCATCACCAATTTTCCTCCCGCGGTGCGCGAACGGCTCGGGATTACATACGCCCGGCTTGCCCCGCTCAATACGCGCCTGGTCTATGCTTCCTTCACCGGTTACGGCGAAAAGGGCGAGGAAGCCAACAAGCCCGGGTTCGACAGCAATGCCTATTGGGCGCGCTCGGGCTTGATGGATCTGGTGCGGGCGGATGAGGACACCACGCCGGCGCGCTCGGTCGCCGGCATGGGCGACCATCCCAGCGCGATGGCGCTTTACGGCGCGATCGTCACCGCGCTCTACAAGCGCGAGCGCACCGGTAAGGGCTCCCATGTCAGTTCGAACCTGATGGCCAACGGCATGTGGGCCAGCGGCGTGCTGGCGCAGGCCAAATTATGCGGCGCCAAATTTTCCAGGCGGCGCTCCCGCGAACATGCGCTGAACGCGGTCACCAACCACTACAAATGCCGGGACGGACGCTGGCTCATGCTTTCCCTGCTCAATGAGGATCGGCAATGGCCGGCGCTCGCCCGCTGCCTGGGGCTCGATGATTTTGTGCGCGATGCCAGATTTGCCGCTCGCGCTGACCGTCATGCGCGATCGGTGGAACTGATCAAGGTCTTCGACGAGATCTTTGCCACCAAGGACCTCGCCGAATGGCGCAGCATACTCGACGGCAACGGCCTGGTGTTCGGCGTGGTCGGCATTCTCGACGACATCCCCGGCGACCCGCAGATGCTGGAGAACGAGGTGCTGGTGCCGTTCGAGAACGACACCATGCTGACCATCAACAGCCCGATCTGGGTCGACGGCAGCAAAAAGACCACGCCGCGGCGCCCCCCCGGCATCGGCGAGCACAGCGACGAAATCCTCCGCCGCTATGGCTACGACGAGGCCGCGATCCAGAAGTTGCGTGCGTCGGGTGCTGTGGCTTGACCGAAGCGTCGCGCTACAACGGTTGATCAACCGGGGACATAGGTAACAGATTCAACTCTCCCCAGCGGGGAGAGGTGGGTTCCAGCAAGCAGCATGAATTCGTCAACCGCACGCTAATTGTTGTGGAGCAGCACCCAGCCGACCGCCGCTAGGCCGATGATGACGGCGGCCGCGATCGCCCATGCGCTGACGCGGATGTCGCCGACGGTTTGGCGTTCAGCTTCGTTCCGCGCGATCTCGCGATCGCGCTGCTCGGTGTGTTTTTCAGCGTCGTTCATGGACCGCCCCATCATGCACGTCACTTCGACCGGCACTTCCGGCGTGGGTAAACCAGCCTACCTTCAGGCCATCGTCGACGGACGCGAACTCACCTCGAATGACACAGGCGCGTCGGCAACGCCCTTGCCGCTTCCTCCCATGCCGGCAAGCCGGCTCAGTGAGAACGCCGCCAGCGCCGCGCACAGCGCCGCGACCGCGGTCGCCAGAAATACCGCGCCCGCGCTCCATTTCATGGACAGCAATGCGCCGCCCACCAGCGGTCCGACGATCGAGCCGACCCGGCCGATCCCGAGCGCCCAGCCAACGCCGGTCGCCCTGATTGACGTCGGATAGAACGCCGCAGCCAGCCCGTTGGCGGCGGTCTGCCCACCAACTATGCAGAACCCGGCGGCGAAGATCGCCAGGGTGATAAAAGCCACGGAGTGACCGAGCTGGCCGATCGCGCCGACTGCGAAAACCGCGATGAAATACAGCAGCGCCAGCGCTCGAAACGAGAAGCGGTCGATGACGCCGCCGAGCGCGAAGGTTCCCACCACGCCACCGACCTGCAACATCGATCCGATCGTCGCCGCCTCCGATACCGAGGCGCCGAGATCGTTGAGAACCGTGGGCAGCCAGTTCGCAAGGAAATGGAGGTCGAGCAGGCTCATGAAGAACACTACCCAAAGCAATAGCGTGATCGTCGCTCGTCCATCCCGGAAGAGATGCAGCACCGGCATTCCGGCAAGCGCGGGTTCATGCACGACAAACTGCGTTGCGGGGGCAAACCTGACGTTCGGGCCAATCAAGCCGAGCAATTGCGCGACGCGCTCGGGCGCCCGCCCTGTCAGCGCGAGAAACCGCGCCGATTCCGGCAGCCGTAGCGCCAGAATCGGCGCGAGCAGCAACGGCGCGGCGCCGCCGACGACAAACACCGCGCGCCAGCCGAATTGCGGGATCAAGGCGGCGGCGAGAAAGCCGCCGAGCGCCGCCCCAAGCGAGAATCCGCAGAACATGATCATCACCATGGTGGCACGGCGGCGATGCGGACTGAACTCTGACGTCATGGCAATGGAATTGGGCATCGCGCCGCCAAGACCGAGGCCGGTCAGAAAGCGCATCACGAGCAGCGTGTTGACGTCCTGGACAAATGCGGTGATCAGCGTGCCGATGCCAAACACCAGCGTTGAGAAAACAATGATGTTCTTGCGCCCGATGCGGTCGGCCAGCGGTCCGAACAGCAGCGCACCGATCATCAGCCCGAACAGGCCGGCACTGAACACCGGACCGAGCGCGCCCTTGGTCAGGCCCCATTCCCTGGCCAGCGGCGGCGCGACGAAGCCGATTGCCGTGGTGTCGAAACCGTCGAACAGCACCACCATCGCGCAGGTCAGCAGCAGCCGGATCTGAAAACCGCCGACCGGCTGCGCATCGATGAACCCGGCGACATCGACCAGCGATGCGCCGGCGACATCGACTGGCGATGCGCCACCGGCTTGAGCCTGAGAAATTGCCATTGGTGTTTCCCCCTGAGACGTCGGGCTACGATTGTTACCGAGCCATCTTCTTGTCCAAAGCCTGGCGCGAATTCAGCGACAAGGCACGATTTCCCGAGTCCGGCTGAAAATGCAGCGGCCAGATGCCGTCATTGCGAGCGTCAGCGAAGCAATCCAGAAGGAAAGAAACAACTGGATTGCTTCGTCGCTTGGCTCCTCGCAATGACGGCATTGGTCGCGCTTCGAACTTTTAGCTGCGCAATGCATCCTTCGAATAGCCCGCGATCTTCTTGTAGCCTTCCGACAGCGCCACAAGCTCGTCGCGGCTGATGACGTCCTCGATTCGACCGAACGGCCGGTCGCGGGTTCGCTCGAACACCTCGCGCAGGATCGCATCGGGCGGATTGGTGCGGTTGGTCAGAACGATGCGCGTGGTCGCTTCGAGGCGCTGCTTCTCATATGATTCGAGCGCGGCGACCGGATCGGCGTGTTCAAGCAGCGCCGAGGTCAGCGCCCGCGCATCCAGGATCGCCTGGGCGGCGCCGTTGGCGCCGCGCGGCACCATCGGATGCGCGGCATCGCCGAGCAGCGTGACCCGGCCAAAACTCCAGCGCGGCAGCGGATCCTGGTCGACCATCGGAAATTCCAGCACGCTGTCGGCCGCGCGAATGAACGCGGGCACATCGAGCCAGTCGAAATGCCAGTCGGCGAAAGCGCCGATGAAATCGCCGATCGAGCCTGACCGGGTCCAGTCGCGCTTGCGATAGTTCGCGGTCGCGATTTCGGCGACCCAGTTGATGAGCTGGAGTCCGTCCGCGCCGGCATGACGGACCGGATATATCACCATCTTGCCGTGCGACAGCCATCCCACCCGTACCATGCTGACGCCAGAAAGCATCGGTTTCCATCGCGTCACGCCGCGCCACATGTTGACGCCGGAATAGCGCGGCTCGCCCTCGCCGGGGAAAAACTGCTTGCGGATCGCGGAGTTGATGCCGTCGCAGGCGATCGCGGCGCGACCGCGGGCGGTGCTGCGTTGAGTTCCCCCAACTGAATCGGAAAAATGCACGCTGACGCCGGCCTCGTCCTGTTCGACGCGAAGACAATGACGGCCGGTCAGCAACCGGTCGGCGCCGGCGCGCGCAACGAAGGCATCGAGCAACACCATCTGCAGATCGCCGCGGTGGATCGAGAATTGCGGATGCTGGTAGCCGGCCGCGCGGCCCAGCGGCTCCCGATAGATCAACTGGCCGAAGCGGTTGAAGAAGGTGCCGTCCCCGGTCGCTATCGCGACTCTCGCCAGCGCCGGCTCCAGTCCGAGCGCGGCGAGTTCTTTGGTAGCATGCGGCAGCAGATTGATGCCGACCCCGATCGGCCTGATCTCGGCGGCTGATTCGAATATCCGGCAGGGAATCCCGGCCGCGTGCAGTGCAAGCCCGAGCGTCAAGCCGCCGATGCCGGCCCCGACGATGATGATATCGTCCATGTTTCCTCCCGCGCGCTTTTGCAGCGCTTGGCCTGGATGAAACACGATCGGTGAGACCACTGTCAATCCAAGGGCGTAGAGTTGACCGGCCTTTCCGAATACCATTTGGCGGGAAGGAGCAAGGTCTTGCTGCTTTCACACTCAGCGTAAAGTGAGGCCGGCAACTCCCAAGGCAAGATTGACGCCCACCTGTCCCTGAACCGCAAACGGCTGCAGCGATATCGTTCTGTGCGAACCGCCTACCAGCAGTTTTCCGCCGGCGCCCAGGCCGAGCGAAACGTCGCCACTTGCCCCGACGTAATGTCCTCTGAGAGCGCCATGCCATAGCCCGGAGGTCGGAGCAAACACGCCCCAGTTCATTACGCCCCCCGCTCGAAACCCGATATCGAGGCCCACGCGCGTGATGCTGCCCGAGTAGAATTCCGGAGCGCCGCCCTGGTCAGGCGTGAAACGGCAATGCAGATGCTGGTGTGAACCGATAATCAGGCCAACCGAGGGGCTCATATTGCAACTTAGCAGACCCACTTTCGTGCCGTTTTGGGCGGCGACCGGCGAGCCCGCAAGAATGACCAGCGCGGCGGCAAGAGAGAAAAATCTCAGTTTCATGACAGTCCCCCAACGTCAGCATTCCTAGCCGACTTAGACACGGTTGTGGTGCGGTCCGCAACAGGCGAGAGCCCAAGAAGAACATTGCCGCCGTGCCCCGGAACTATGGAACATCGGTGGTAGCGTTTCGGTCCTACTCCGGTTTGATGCCGGCCGCGCGGACCACGTTGCCCCATTTTTCGGTTTCCTCCGCAATGAGCTTGCCGAACGCGGCTGGCGAGCCCGGCAGCGGTTCGCCACCGATCGCGGCAAAGCGCGCCTTCATCCCGGGATCGGCGATAGCGGCGTTGATTTCCTTGTTGAGCTTGTCGACGATTTCGGGAGGCGTATTCTTGGGCGCGCCGATGCCATACCACTGGCTTGCTTCGTAGCCCGGCACGAAATCCCCCACGGTCGGCAGCTCCGGCAGTACTTCCGCGCGGGAGGCGGTGGTCACCGCGAGTGCGCGCAGCTTGCCGGTTTCGATGTAATCGGCGGTTCCGGCCGTGGTGGCGAACAGCACCTGCACCTGGCCACCAAGCAAATCGGTCAGGGCGGGAGCCTGGCCGCGATAGGGGACATGGGCCAGGTTGACGCCAGCCATCAGCTTGAACAGCTCGCCGGCGATGTGGGGCGAGCTTCCATTGCCGGCCGATGCCATGTTGACCTTTTCCGGATTGGCTTTGGCATAGCTGATGAACTCAGTAACGGACCTCGCCGGTACCGATGGATTTACAAGCATGACCAGCGGCACGCGGATGATGCCGGCGACCGGCGCGATGTCGCGGATAAAGTTGAAATTGAGATTCTCGAACAGTGAGGCATTGACCGCGTTCGGGACGGCGGCAAGCAGAAGCGTATACCCGTCAGGGGCCGCGTTTACGACGGCCTCGGTGCCGATATTGCCGCCGGCTCCCGGCCGATTCTCGATGACGAAGGATTGGCCCAGCCGCTCGCTGAGCCACCGGCCGATCAAGCGGGCCGTGATGTCGACCCCACCGCCGGCGGAAAAGCCGGCGATGATGTGCACCGGCCGCGTTGGATAATCGAGCGCCGATGCGAGTTGCGGAAAGGCTGAAGCGGCGACAACGAACCCGGCGAATTCAAGCAATTTACGGCGGAAGGGAATCATGGCGCGCGCCCTCGTCTACTCTGGGTTGCCAGCAGAGAATAGCGCGGACGTGGCGCACGGTGCGCTTTATGAATACCCGGCTCATGCCATGCGCCGTTCGCAGCGAATATTCCTAGCGGCTCTTGATGAAACACATTCCCATCCGCTGATCCCTGCCGGCGACCTGGCACGCGAGCCCCTCGGCGCAGGTCCACGAGCGAAAGCTCCGGTCGTTGTCGGCGGCGCCCGCGCGCTGCAGATAACAATGCGCGCCCCAACCGTCGTTATATTCGGTTCCGGCCAGTTCAGTGCTGCCGCGCAATTGCGGGCGGCTGGAGAATCCGCGGGAATAGTCCGGCCGCCTGCCATCGCGCAACGCGGTGAGAATATCGCGACGCCGGATCTGGTCGCCGAAGAAATGCGGCGACGCCGGCACCACGGTTGAATTGTTGGGCTTCTCCGCCATCCAGTCGACGCCGGGGAAATGAAAGCCGCCGATGCCGCGTGTCTGATGGCACCCCGAACACGTCATGTCATTGAGCCGCCGCTCAAAGCCCGCGAGAGATCGGATATTTTGCAAGGTCACGCCCTGCTCCGATGCCTGCTTCAAGGCCGCGACGACGTCGCCCTCGCTGAATACAGGGTCTGCTGAGCCTTCGCCCTGCATCAGGCCGAAGGCGGCCTGCAGGTTCGAGGGCGCGAATCCGACCGGCGTTGCCGCAATCGCGCCAGTCGCCAGAAACTTCTCGGGTATCAGAATCGTGCCGCGGTCCAGCTCGCCAAAATGCCTGATATCGAGCAGCCAGGTCTTGAAGTCACGCTTGAGGTTCTGGTCCGCCAGAATCCGCGTCCGGTCGATCTGGTTTTCCAGCGGCACTTCCTCGAACGCGCCGGACTGGACGTTGTAGTCAAATACCTTGAACAGATAGTCGGTGCGGAAATCACGAACCGCCGATTTCGGCGCGTGCGCGATCTGGAGATTGGTTTCGATGCGGTCGATGTTTTCGGGACCGATCAAGCTCAGCGGGCCGTCCGCAGATATCAATTGGGCTGCAAGCGCCGCACCGGCGAGCGGCGAATCGCCGGCAGCCAGCCATCGCCGCGCGATTTCGGAGCATGTGATATCAGCCCCATTGGCATCGATCGCATGATCGGCTTTCGCCTTCAGCACCAGATTGAGCGTCATCGGCAGCCGCGGCGAAACCTTATTGTCGCCCGTCTCCGGAACGCCCGTCCGCGTCAAACGATAGATCAGCCTGATTTCACCGCAATTGCCTTCGGCGAGATAACCGCGATCCATCCGGTTGACGATGCCCGCCAGCACGAAGCGTGAATCGGGGGAATAAAGCAGCGTGCGATCGAACAGCTGGAAATCAAAGGTCGGCCCGATGCCGATGGTTTCATTCGGCAGCGTGGCTCGATGCCGCTGGATATACCGGTCGAACTCCTCGTCCAGCGCCTTGCGGACCGGAGCCATCGACGGCAACGCGAACAACTCGCTGTCCGCCATCGGCGTGTCGGCAGAACGCGCCGGCGAGAGGACCCGGCGGAGGCCAAACCTTCCGCGATCGAGTTCGCGCAGGCTCAATGGATCGGTGATCGCAGTCCCGCGTTCCAGCCCTGCTGCTTGCGCGTTTGGCGTCGGCAGAACGTCGAAGAGCAGGATGAAGACGATCACCAGAAATCGCACGCGCGGACCCAATTCCTGAGTAACTCCCGATCAAGTCAGCGCATCGCCGATGCGCCGCTTGCGGGCGAGGTTTTCTATTCAGGAAAATAGCCGAAAACGAGATCGGCTGTCTCGCAACCATCAGCAGGCGGCAGGTTCATCGCTTCACGTCGCGGTGAAGCATCGCGCCTCAGCGCGCGACGATCAGGCCTTTGCTGGTTACAACCACCCAGCGACCGTCCTGGCGCCGGATCGCGTCAATCCGGCCGAGACCCGGCACCGGATCGCCGGCGTAGACCTCGAAAATTCCCAGCCGGCCCTCGATCAAGGCGCTGCCACGGTCGACGTCGCGAAGCACCCAGCCTTCGACCGTCGGCAGCCGGCCCACTTCGACCTTGGGCGCTGCCGCCGCAGGCGGCGAAATCGACCCGGTGATGTCCTTGGCCGCGGCGGGCGCCGCTGCGACCGGCGCCGGAGCAACTGGCGGCGCGGCGCGGAGTTTATCCACGGCCTCGCCGAGCTTGGCGAGTTTGGCCGCCGGTTCCTGTTGCGCCTTCTCGACCTTGTCGAGGCGGTCGCTGGTCTTGTTGAACTGGCTCGCGGCCATCCTGGAGGTGTGTTCGACGCTGGCCTTGAGGGCCAGGACGTCCGCATCGATCCGCGCAACCGAGGCTTCGAGCGCGCGGTTATCGGCTGTCGCTGCATCGGCGCCGGCAAAATGTCCGAGGCTCGCGGTCGCCAGAGCGCCACCGAGCGCACCTGTCACCGCCGCCAGCGCCACCACGGCCGCCAGCGCGGCAAGCCGGCGTTTGCCGAACATGCCCGAGTTCTGCCCGGATTCAGCATCCGGACCGGCGCGGTCGCTTTCCCAGGCGCGGTCGCCGGATGACATGATCATGATCTTGCCGGGAGCGACAGGGGCGTCCGCCTCGGGCGCATCGGCCTTGGCGGCATCAGCTTTGGCAACATCAGCTTTGGGCACGTCAAGCTTGCCCGCTTCAAACTTGGGCGCATCCATCCCGGACGTTTCGGGGACGACATCCTGCCCGGGCACCAGGTCAGGAGATACGATTGTGCTTGCTTCACGCACCGTCTCTTGCGCTGAAGCCGCCACCGGCTCGCTCTTTGCTTCCGATGCGCTGGGAACGGCCGGGCCGAAGCCGACGGAGCCGGGTTCACTGCTGCTCTCTTCGGCCTTTTGTTCGCTCACGTTTTGTTCGCTCACGTTCAAAATCTCCAATATAAGGTTGACCATTTGGTAACTTTTATTGCTTGCGAAATCGTTACCGGCAGCGGCCTTACGAAAATTTTAGGCATTGTTCCGGCCCGGTTTCGGCCGGCCAAGCGGTCGACGGCCTCGTCGGTTTGACAGACAGGCCGGGGGTCTGCTCAAAAGCATCGACAACGATGCCTGATAAAAAACGACGGGGAAATGCACCATGAAATTCTACGACTCGATCGGGCCGAACCCGCGCATTGTCCGCATGTTCATGGCGGAAAAGGACATCTCGATTCCGAAGCAGACCGTCGACCTGCGCAAGGGCGAAAATCGCGAACCCGAACATCTGAAACGCAATCCGCACGGCCAGATGCCGGCACTCGAGCTTGATGACGGCAGCTATCTGTCCGAGATCACCGCGATCTGCGAATATCTCGAGGAGAAAAACCCCGCCCCCGCCATGATCGGATCCACGCCGGAACAGCGCGCCGAATGCCGGATGTGGACCCGCCGTGTCGATCTCAACATCTGCGAGCCGCTCGCCAATGGTTACCGTTTCGGCGAAGCCCTGAAATTCTTCGAAAAGCGGATTCCGGTCGCGCCCGAGGCCTCGCCCGGCCTGAAGATGATCGCGGCCAACCGGCTGCGATGGCTGAACGGGCAGATGGCGGACAAGCAATTCCTGTGCGGAGACCGCTTCACGCTGGCCGATATCCTGCTCTACTGCTGGATCGATTTTGGCGGTCAGATCGGACAGCCCCTGGACGCCGCCAACACCAACATAGCAGCCTGGTTCGCGCGTGTCGGCGAGCGGCCGTCGGCGAAGGCGTAATGATTTCGTGCCCCGGACGCGGTGCGGCGTTCTTCACGCTGCTCCGCAGAGCCGGGACCCATCGGTCGCGATGTGTGAAGTCTGGACCCCGGATCAGCAGCGCACCGCTAAAGCGCTGCGCAGCATCCGGGGAATGACGTCGCTGGTGTGACGGCTTCTGCTAAATCACCACCGGCGCATCCGGCAGTTCGTTGCGGTTAGGGCCATCCGCGGGAAAATGCGCGGCCAGTTCCCGCGACACCGACTGGATCCCCTTGATGACGCCGCCTTCGAAATTCGAGCGCCTGAATTCGGCTTCCATGTCGGCGCAGATTTTCGCCCAGCCCGCAAGCCCGACCCTGGCGTCGATGCCGCGATCGGCGATGATCTCGACCTTGCGATCGGCCAGCAAGAGATAGATCAGCACGCCGTTGTTGTGCGCGGTGTCCCATATCCGCAACTGCGAAAAAACATCCAGCGCTCGTTCCCGCGCCAGTTGGTCGCGGAACAGCGGCCCGCCATCCAGCGCGCCCTCCACCACGAAGCGGACCTGGCCGGAATGCGTCGCCTCACTTGCCTTGATCGCCTGCTCGATCGCGGCCAGCACTGCGGGGCGAAAAATGCGCCGAGCCTTCCAGTGATGTTCGACGAGATGCCTGCCGATGCGCTTGATGCCCATGCCTACCAGCTCCCCGACGCGCCGCCGCCGCCAAAACTTCCTCCGCCGCCGCTGAAGGAGCCGCTTTCACTTGAACTGCCGCTCCCGGAATACGAGCCGCCGCCATAAGGCCCACCGCCGGACCAGCCGCCGCTTCGACCCGACATCGGCGACATGACGCTGTCGGCGAACATCGTGAAAATGGATGCGATCGATCCTGCGATGATCGACGCAAGCAGGGAGCCGACGAAGTACCAGGCGAGCATGGCCACCAGGCCGCCGGTTGCGACCGAACCGATCAGCCTGCCCAACGTGGCTCGCATGAAACCGCCAAACACCAGCACCGCTATGATGATGGTGAACGGATCTACCGAACCGGTGAAATTGAATGAGTCGGAGCTGGATGTTTGCGATGGCGGTGCCGGCAAGGGCTCACCATCGACAACGCGGATGATGCGATCGACGCCCGCCGAAATCCCGCCGGCAAAATCCCCGTTCCTGAATTTCGGCGTGATGATCTCATCGATGATGCGCTTTGAGGTGACGTCGGTCAGCGCGCCTTCAAGGCCGTATCCGACTTCGATGCGAAGTTTGCGGTCGTTCCTGGCAATGACAAGAATCGCACCGTCGTCGGTCTTCTTGCGGCCGACCTTCCAGGCTTCCGCAACGCGGATCGAATATTGCTCGATGGTCTCGGGCGCCGTTGTCGGCACAATCAGAACCGCGATCTGGCTGCCTTTCCGCGCCTCAAAGTCCTTCAGGGTCTGCGTCAACGAGGCAATGTCGCCGCTTGAAAGCGTTGCGGTCTGGTCGACCACCCGCCCGGTGAGCGGCGGCACCGCGACGTCTGCCAGGGCTGCGCAAGCCCAGCACAGCAGCGCAAGAAAGGAGGCTCTTGCAGCGTTCATCGCGACCAATCTGGTTGCCGGATTATTTTGCCGGCGCTGGCGCCGGATTGAAATCCACCTTCGGCGCTGTCGAAATTTCCTTTTCATTCTCGACCGAGAAGTTCGGCTTCTCCTTGTATCCGAACGCCATGGCCGTCAGATTGGTCGGGAACGAGCGAATCGCCACATTGTAGTCCTGCACTTGCTTGATGTAGCGATTGCGCGCCACCGTGATGCGGTTCTCGGTGCCCTCAAGTTGCGCCATCAGGTCACGGAACAATGCGTCGGATTTGAGCTGCGGATAATTCTCGGTCACCACCAGCAATCGCGACAGCGCGCCGGAGAGCTCGCCCTGGGCGGCCTGGAACTTCTGGAACGCGGCGGGATCATTCAACACCTCCGGCGTCGCCTGCACGCTGCCGACCTTGGCGCGGGCGTTGGTGACCCCGAGCAGCACATCCTTTTCCTGCTGCGCAAAACCCTTCACCGAATTGACCAGGTTAGGCACCAGGTCGGCCCGGCGCTGGTACTGGTTGACGACCTCGGACCAGCTCGATTTGACCTGCTCGTCACTGGTCTGGATCGCGTTGTAGCCGCAATTGGTGAGACTCAACGTCGCCAGTGCCGCCAGCACAGTCCATAATCTGCGCATCGGAATCCTCCCGCTGCATTTGCCGCAAGGTATCAGAACGACCGGCCCGGGTGAGCGGGTGAATGGCATCTCTCCACCGTCATTCCGGGGCGGGAGCGAAACGCCCCGCCCCGGAATGACAGTATCAGTTCCGCGCCGCTCTTGCATCCCTGATCGCCCGCCAGACTTTCGGCGGCGTCAGCGGCGTATGCAGCGACTTGATGCCGAACTCGCTGAGCGCATCCATCACGCCATTGGCGATGCAGGGCGGACCGCCGATCGCGCCGGATTCGCCGCAGCCCTTGGCGCCCAGTGGATTGGTGCGGCACGGCGCGGAACCATCGAGCGCCACCTCGATGGGGGGAATATCGCCGGCGCGCGGCAGGCAATAGTCCTGATAGCTCGCGGTCAGCAATTGACCTTCAGCATCATAGGACACGCCCTCCAAGAGCGCTTGTCCAATACCCTGCGCGACGCCGCCGTGAACCTGTCCGGTCACCAGCATCGGATTGATGGCGACGCCGACATCGTCGACGGTGGTGTAGCGCACCACGCGCGTGATGCCGGTTTCCGGATCGATCTCGACCTCGCAGATATGAGTGCCGTTGGGCCAGCTCGGCCCGTCGACCTGGCCTTCGCTGTCGACACTGAGGCGGGCGCCGCTCTCATTTTTCGCAATCTCGAACAGGCCGATGCTTTTGTCGGTGCCGACCACCGTCAGCCGGCCGTCGCGGTATTCGATGTCCTCGACCGAGGCTTCGAGCATGTGTGAGGCCTTCTCGCGCGCCTTCGCGATCAGGTCACCGGCGGAGACCGCAAGCGCGGTGCCGCCGACGAACAGCGAACGCGAACCGACGCTGCCGAAGCCGACCGCCAGATCCGTGTCGCCCTGAACGATATCGATCCCGTCCATGGCGATGCCGAGCGATTCCGACACCATCTGCGTATAGGTGGTCTGCAGTCCCTGCCCCATCGCCATGGTGCCGGAATGCAGGATGATGCGCCCCTCCGCGGTGGCGTGCAGGCTGACCTTTTCGGTATGGGCGCGACCGCCGGTCCATTCGATGTAGCTGGTCAGGCCGCGGCCGTAGAGCAGGCCCTTCTTTTTGGCCGCCTTCTTGCGCGCGGCAAAACCGTCCCAGTCCGCAAGCTTTGACGCGCGCTCCAGCATATGCGCGAAAGCGCCCGAGTCGTAGACCTGCCCGACCGCGTTGGTGTAGGGCAATTGCGCGGGCTTGATGTAATTGACCTTGCGAATGGCCCGCGGATCCATCCCGAGTTGCCGCGCCGCGGCGTCCATCAGCCGCTCGACGATAAATACCCCTTCCGGCCGGCCCGCGCCGCGATAGGCGCCGACCGGTGCCGTGTTGGTCATGACAGCTTTGATCTCATAATGAACCAGTGGCAGGTCATAGACGCCGGACTGCACGAAAGGACCGAGCACCAGCGGAATCACGGTGCCGGTGCCGGAGAGATAGGCGCCGGTGCCGCCGACCGAGCGTACCCGATAGGCCTGCACCCGGCCCTTGGCATCGAGCGCGAATTCTCCGGTCGATGTCAAATCGCGGCCATGGGTGCCGCCGACGAAGTCGTCGGTGCGCTCGCCGCGCCAGCGCACCTTGCGCGAGAGTTTGGTCGCGGCATAGGCCACCATGCCGTCTTCGGGATAGAGGCTGGTCTTCTGTCCAAAGCCGCCGCCAATATCGCCGACCAGCACCCGGACACTTTCCTTCGGCCGCTTCAACACGGCTTCGGCGAGCAGGTCGCGGGTCGAACCCGGCGTTTGGGATTGCACATGCAGGATCAGCCGCCCGGATTTGCTGTCGATCTCGGCGATGGTGCTGCGCGGCTCCATCGCCGAGGGGACCAGCCGCTGGCTGACGACATCGAGCGAGACCACATGGGCGGCCTTGGCAAACGCGGCTTCGACCGCGGCCGCATCGCCATAACTCATCGCAGCCACGATGTTGTCGGGCGCCTCGGCCCACACCGCCGGCGCCCCCGGCCTGGTTGCCGCAAGCGGATCGACGACGGATGGCAGCACCTCGTATTCAACCGCGATCGCCTCGCTTGCGCTCTGGGCTGCAAGGCGCGACGTCGCCACCACGGCGGCGACCGCCTCGCCGGCGAAACGCACGATCTCATGGGCCAGCAACCGGCGCGGCGGCACCGTCATCGGCTTGCCATCGGGGCGCATGAAAACCGACAGCGTCGGAATAGTGCCGATGTTGTCCGCGATCAGGTCGGCGCCGGTGTAAACCGCTTCGACGCCCGGCATCCCGGCCGCGGCCCTGGTGTCGATAGACACTATCCTGGCGTGGGCATGCGGCGAGCGCAGCACATGCAGCCACAGCGCGCCGTCCTCCGGACTGTCGTCGATGAACTGCCCCTTGCCGGTGAGCAGCCGCTGGTCTTCAAGACGCTTGACGGGTTTGCCCGCGCCAAAACGCATATTGCCGGGAAGAATGTTCATCAATTTGTCCTTCGAGTCTCTTGTTCTGGCGGCGGGTTTTCCCAGGCTCGTCATTTCCGGGATGACGAACTAGCCATTCACCCGATATCCCGCAATACGGATTCCACCGCTTTGCGCTCGTCCGCGGTCAACGCCGCTTGCGGCGAGACGGGATCGCCGACTTCATAACCCTGGATCGCAAGGGCGGCCTTGATGCATGCGGCGAGGTTATAGCGGGCGAACGCTTCATTGATGGCCCATAGCCGCCGCTGCAACTTCATCGCATCGTCCCAGCACGCGGCCTTGCAGAGATTGTAGAGTTCGACGCTTTGGCGGGGGACGACACAGGCAGGTCCCGCCATCCACCCCACCCCGCCGATCAGCATCACCGCCGCCGGAATATGCGCGGACGCCGAGAACACGCGCAGAGATTCGCCGCAGCGGTTCATGATCGACAACAGCCGCCCGGTATTGGTCGATGCGTCCTTGATATAGCCGATCCGCGGATGCGCGGCGAGCCGCGCGATACAATCGAGCGTCAGGTCGGAGCGCTGGAATTGCGGATTGGTGTAGATCACGACGGGAATATCGACCGCATCCGCGATCGCGCGGAAATAGGATTCGACCTGCGCATCATGAAGCGGAAAATACGCTTCCAGGATCGCAAGGATACCGTCGGCACCGAGCTTCTGGTAAGCCTTCGCCTGCGCTACCGCATCCGACGTCGATGTTGAAGCGACGCCGGCGACCACGGGCACGCGGCCCCTGGCGGCTTCGATGGTGGTTTGCACCACCGCCAGCCGCTGCGCGTTGTCGAGATAGGCAAACTCGCCGGTCGAGCCGAGCGGTGTCAGTCCGTGCACGCCGGCTTTGATGAGATCGTCGCAGAGCCGGCCCAGCACGCCGGTGCGGATTTGCCCCGAAGCATCGAGCGGCGAGACCAGATAGGGAAACACACCATGAAAATCGGCCATGGCAGGCGCCAATATACTATTCGGCGCCCGAAAAACAGTGCGGCGGACTGATAACAGCCACGCGGTGACCTGGTATTTTCAGCTCAACCCTGGCAATCGGCCCGAGCCGGCGCGCGATTTTATCATCGCATCCACGGCGTCGAGGATTTTCCGGATCGAGGCGCGCCGATAATCCCAACGCGCGTCGGAGTCGGGCTGCGCGATCACCATAGTCGCATTGGCTTCGAACAGCAGAACATCGCCCGCGGCGTCAATGCCGAAGTCGACGCCCGCATAGTCAAGACCGAGTTCGCTTGCGATACGCCCGAGCGCCCTGACCGCCTTCTCGCCGACTGCCGCTTGCATGTCGGCCAGGAACGCGGCTTCCTCGCTGCGATGCCCGGAATTGTCGGCCATGTCAGCGGTGAAATAATGCACCTTCCATTGCCGGGATATTGCCAGATGCAGCGGAAAGACCTCGCCGCCGACAATCATCGCGCGATACTTTCTGGCATTGCCGTCGCGACCGCGGGCGTCGAGATACTCTATCAATAGCAGTTCGTCTCCTGGAAGCTTGGCTATCTCCGCCGCAAGATCCGCCATGGCGGCGACGTAGATGAAGTTGCGGCCGGTATGGAAACCCGGCGACCTCACCAATAGCGGGAAGCCCAGGCCGGCCTTCGCAATCGTCGCCGCGGCATCCGCCTCGCCCAGGCTCTCGCGATCAAGCATGACGGTGCGCGGGGTGACCACCCCTTGCAGCGACCGCAATCGTTCTGCATTGGCGACGCGGCTGGTCCTGAGGACGACCGACGGCTGATTGATCACCGGCGCCCGCGAGCATGCGATCAGCTTGGCTGCGGCTTCAAGCGCGGGCTTGCATAAATCCGCATCCCCGATCGCGTTGAAGATCAATTGATGGTCCGGCAAGGCAGCCGAAACATCGTAGTAGTCCGCGACGATGACCGTCGTCAGGAACGTGCGATCGTCGAGGAAGCAATCGGCCGGAATATTGCCGCCGCCGGAAGACACCAGGCGCAGCAACGCCAGAGGCTTTTGCGTGCCGCGATACGGCAATACCGAGATGGCGTGATTGCGAAATCCCCTGTCGAAGTGCCGCCTTGCCGCGGCGTGGTCGCCGAGGTCGGAAAGCACGGCGCCCAGGCCCTGGTGAGCCTGGGGATGAGCAGGATCGATCTGCAAGGCAATTTGATAATGCTGCCGGGCCTCGGCCAGTTTGTTTGCCCGCAACAGGATGTTCGCCAGGTTGACATGACCGACCGGATTGTCGGGGTGGTGAGCGATGGCCTCCGCATACACACGGCAGGCTTCGGTAACCAGGCCCATGCCGAACAACAGCGTTCCGAATTCGTTGAGCGCGCTGAAATTTTCCGGCGCTCTACGCAGGATATCGATGAAAGCCTGTTTGGCATCGAGCGGGCGCTCCAGGGCGTTGAGGAGCACTGCCCGCTCGATCTCCAAATCTATGGCCTGGTTGCCGCCGGCAAGACCATTCTCAAGCTCGCCGAGCCTCTGCTCCTGCCTGCGTCGGGGAGACCAGCTCGGCGACGCGCCCGAGGTTTGGCAAGAGCGTTCCGCTCCGGGGTGGCTCAAGGGGCTCTGTCCCTGATTGTGGGCTGCAAGCTCACCGATCGAATCGCCCCCGCGCCGACTTGCAAGCGATACTAGGGCCCCGAAGGGCCGTTGCCTTACACCGCGTCTTTTGCCGCCTTCACCGGGCGTGCCCGGACGATCTTGCGGGCCGGCTTGGCCTTGAACATCATCGGCTCGCCGTTGAAGGGGTTGGTGCCCTTGCGCGCCTTGGTGGCGGGCTTCTTGATGACAACGAACTTGGCAAAGCCGGGAACCAGAAACACCCCGTTTTTCTTCAATTCCTTGTAGCCGACGGTGGCGAGCGTTTCCAAAACGCCCTTGATGTCCTTCTTTGAAAGGGCGGTATGCGCCTCGTTGATTCTCTCGATCAGCTGCGATTTCGTTATCTGGGTTGCCATCTTACTTCCTGTTGTTGGTGATTCGGGTGAGTTACAGTATTCGCAAAAAAGCCCCAAGGCGACGGGTTCCACGAATAGGGCTGTGCGCAAAGTCCGGCGATTTCCCCTGGTCTCGATGTCTACCCGCAGGCCCGGCCCGTTGCCGCCCGGCTCGCGGCGTCTATCCGGCGAGACCTTTGCCGCCGTCGAAGCGCCCGCAAATGGGCGTTCCTCAGATGCATCAAGCACCGATCGGCGTGCCGGGCGATCCGTGGGCTCCGCGATATCATGCATCCAGTTTGCGTTTGAAAGCCGGACCAGCACGCTATTGGCTACAGTTCGACACACTCCCGATCTGGACCACTCGGTTGAAGACCTTCGCATCACTCGGCAGCCGCCAAGGCCTGCGGCTCGACCAGCAGACCTTGGCGCTCGTAACGGCGACGAGTCCTGCCGAAGCGCACGACGACGGCGTATCAAGAAATTATACGCAGCGAAGGCACCCCTGAGAAATCGCGGTCGTGCGTCACCAGGGCGGCAAACCCCTGACAGCTCGCGGGCAGCTACTCC
>Ga0116129_1000293_pt1 | contig 34322 bp, 37 predicted proteins | sample June2015DPH_17_2_FD_89732 | JGI IMG/M metagenome (GOLD analysis project Ga0116129, IMG submission 89732) | Peatland microbial communities from SPRUCE experiment site at the Marcell Experimental Forest, Minnesota, USA - June2015DPH_17_10 | ecosystem: Environmental > Terrestrial > Soil > Wetlands...
GGGATGCGGGGGATCCTGTGGAACTGGCGGCTCGCTACAACGAGCAAGGGGCTGACGAATTGGTGTTTCTCGACATCACGGCGTCGAGTGACGCGCGGGCGACGATGGTTGACGTGGTGGCTCGCACAGCTCGGGAGGTGTTCATTCCGTTAACGGTAGGTGGAGGAATTCGCGGGGTGGAAGATGCGCGAAATATTCTGCATGCGGGTGCGGACAAGGTGAGCGTCAACACGGCGGCGGTGCGGCGGCCGGAGCTGATTTCGGAGTTATCACGCGAGTTCGGAGCGCAGGCGGTGGTGTTGGCAATCGACGCGCGGAGCAATGAATCCGGGGGTTGGAACGTGTTCACGCGCGGCGGACGCGATGATGAACGGATCGATGCGATTGAGTGGGCGTGGCGCGGAGAACAGATGGGCGCGGGCGAAATTTTACTCACTTCGATGGATACGGACGGCGTGCAGACGGGCTTCGATTGCGCGCTGACCAAAGCGGTGCGGGAGGCTACGCGTGTTCCCGTGATTGCTTCCGGAGGAGCCGGAAAGCCGGAGGATTTTCTCGCAGTGTTTCGCGATGCGGGCGCCGATGCCGCACTGGCGGCGTCGATTTTTCACTATGGGACTTACACGGTGGGCGATCTGAAAACATTCCTGGCGGGACAGGGCGAAACGGTGCGATTGTGATTATTCCTTGCATCGATTTGATGGACGGGAAGGTGGTCCAACTGGTGCAGGGTCGCGATAAGGCGCTGGAAGGGGACGCGCCGCTCGCGATGCTGGAGAAGTTTTCGGCGTTTCCAGAAATTCAGGTGATCGATCTGGATGCGGCGATGGGGCGCGGGGAGAATCGCGGGTTAGTCGAGCGGCTAACTTCGCGCGCGAAATGCCGGGTGGGCGGCGGAGTTCGAAGCGCGGAGCGGGCTCAGAAACTGATCGAGCAAGGCGCGCATCGGGTGATTGTGGGAACGGCGGCTTTTACTCCCGGGATCAATGAAATCACGGCTGCGGTGACTCCGGAGAAGGTGATTATCGCGCTTGATTCCAAGCTGGGGAAGATCGTGGTAAAGGGCTGGCAGGAGGCGACGGAGTTCACGGCGGAAGAAGTGATCGGGCGGCTGGAGCCTTTTTGCGGAGGGTTCCTTTGCACTTACGTCGACAAAGAAGGGATGATGCAAGGGACCGATCTGGAATGGTTCCGGAGGCTGCGCGCGGCGACTTCGCATGAGATCACGGCGGCGGGAGGCATCACGACGATCGAGGATATTCGGGCGCTGAAGGCGATGAATATTCACGCCGCGCTGGGCATGGCGATTTATACCGGGCGGTTGGATTTGGCGGATCTGAGGGACGAATAAAGAGCGACGGCCGCGACCAGAAAGTTGGCCACGATCATGGGCAGGGAGTGAATCAAGACGCCATAGGCGAGCCACAGGCAGGAGGCGACGGCTTGAATCCGGCGCAAATTGGCGGGACTCTTCACCATATAGGAAATCATGAAAACCGCGGTCGCGAGCCAGCCGATGAGATCGTTGTTCATGCGAGTTGCGAGGGGTGGTCGATCCAGAAATCGGGGCTAAATCGGGCCATTGCTTCCTGATCGCCGTAGCCGTAGCGAACGGCGCAGGTTTGGACTCCGGCGCGGCGGCCGGCTTCCATATCGCTGGGAGCGTCGCCCACCATGAGGCAATCGGCGGGGGAAATGTTGAAAATTTCGAGTGATTTCAGGATCACGTCGGGCTCGGGCTTGGCGGGAAAACCGTCGGTTCCCTGCACGTGGTTGAAATAAGGCATCAGGCCGAATTTTTCCAAAATGACTTTCGTGGTCGGCGTGCCCTTGGTGGTTGCCGTTGATTTCAGGCCACCCAGGCGGCTCAACATTTCGGACACGCCGGGATAAACGGTAGTGCGAACATGGCCACTGGCGGTGTAGATGGCTCTGTAATCGGTAACCATCTGATCCATCGACGCTTCGGGGTAGCCGAGATCGGTGAACAGGTCTATCAAGTGGCGGCCGATGTAGCGGCGGAGCAGCGCGTCCTCCACATCGTCGCGTCCGGAGGCGCGCAATACTTCTTGAATGGTTCCGCAGATATCCGCGGCGGAGTCGACTAAGGTGCCGTCGACGTCAAACAGATACGCGCGAAAAGGCGGAATCACGCAGGCTGGGGTCCGCCTTCGAGCATACCGGGGGTGCGGCGGCCGGCATCGGGCTTCTCCGGTTTAATGACTTGCTGCGTGCCATCGCCAGTGGGAGGAGGCTGCACGGCGGCGAGCGTCTGGCCATTGATCAACTGCTGAACCTCTGAGCCATCGAGGACTTCGCGTTCGAGAAGCGCCATCGCGATACGCTCCAGGGCGTCCCCGCGATCTTCGATCAGTTTCTTGGCGCGCTGATAGCCGCCTTCGACCAGCTTTTTCACTTGCTCGTCGATACGGATGGCGGTTTCTTCCGAGTAATCGCGGTGCTGAGCGATTTCGCGGCCGAGGAAGATCTGCTCTTCGCGCTTGCCGAAGCTCAACGGGCCGAGCTCGCTCATGCCCCACACGCACACCATCTTGCGGGCCATATCGGTGGCGCGCTCAATATCGTTGCTTGCGCCGGTGGTCATGTGATGGAGGAATAGTTCTTCCGCGATGCGGCCGCCCATGAGGATAGCCAGATCCGCTTCGAGAAATTCCTTGCGGTAGGTCTGTTTATCGTCGAGAGGCAGCTGCATGGTGAGGCCGAGGGCCATGCCGCGCGGGATGATGGTGACTTTGTGCAGAGGATCCGCGCTGGGGGTCAGGGCGGCGACCAACGCGTGGCCGGCTTCGTGATAGGCGGTCACTTTTTTCTGCTCGTCGCTGATAATGAGGCTCTTGCGCTCGACTCCCATCATTACTTTATCTTTGGCCAGCTCGAAATCCCACTGGGTGACGACTTTGCGATTTTGGCGGGCGGCGACGAGGGCCGCTTCATTTACCAGATTGGCGAGATCGGCGCCGGCAAATCCTGGTGTACCGCGGGCGAGGACGGTGAGGTCCACATCGTCCGACAAAGGAACCTTTTTCGTGTGGACGCGGAGAATGGCTTCGCGGCCTTTCACGTCGGGATGTCCGACCACGACGCGGCGATCGAAACGGCCGGGGCGCAGCAGGGCCGGATCGAGCACATCGGGACGGTTTGTAGCTGCTACTAAAATGACGCCTTCATTCGATTCGAAGCCATCCATCTCGACCAGAAGCTGGTTGAGGGTCTGCTCGCGCTCGTCATGTCCGCCGCCGAGGCCTGCGCCGCGATGGCGGCCGACGGCGTCGATTTCGTCGATAAAAATGATGCAGGGAGCGTTCTTTTTGCCTTGCTCGAATAGATCGCGTACACGGCTGGCGCCGACGCCGACAAACATTTCGACGAAATCCGAACCGGAGATCGAGAAGAACGGCACATTGGCTTCCCCGGCGATGGCGCGGGCGAGCAGCGTTTTTCCGGTGCCGGGCGAACCGATGAGCAGCACGCCTTTCGGGATGCGGCCGCCGAGCTTTTGGAACTTCTGCGGCTCCCGCAGGAAGTCGATGATTTCCTGCAATTCTTCCTTGGCTTCCTCGACGCCGGCGACATCTTTAAAGGTCACCTTTTTCTGCTGCGAGGAGTGCAGACGGGCGCGGCTCTTGCCGAAGCTGAGGGCTTTATTGCCGCCACTCTGCATCTGGCGCATCATAAAGATCCAGAACCCGAGCAGGAGGACGAAGGGGATGGCATTGACGAGAATATTCACCCAGTTGCCGCCGCTATCCTTATCGAATTTCAGCAGCACGCCTTTATCGATCAGCAGAGTGGTGAAATCGTTATAAGTGGGCGGAACGACGGAGTGGAACACGTCGCCGTTCTTCATCTTTCCCTCAATATCGCCGGTGGCCGAATTGATTTTGGCGGAATCCACCTTGCCCGCTTTTACGTCACTGACCAATTCGGAGAACTGCGGATTGAGGCCGGTGGTTTTGCTGCTTCTGAAAGCAAACCATACCAGGATGACCAGGCAGAGGATCACCAGCCAAAGGACTCCGTTACGAACACTCGATGAATTCATAAATCTCCCGACCAAGGTTACTACTCAAATAGACGCCGTCATACGAAATAAGGTTCATTTATCCGTAATTTCCCGGATTGCGAGCACGCCACGGAAATCCTCGGCCAAGCCGAACTGACGCGACCACACGATTTTAGCCCCACACGCAAGAATCGGCCAGGAAGCCCGCCTCCAGCAGGGGATGCGCGCCTTTTGAAACATTTCCTGGATCTTATGATCGCCGGAATGTCCTTGAGGACGGTAGTGGTCACCGGGCTGCCAACCACGCAATTGGAGACTGCATTCTTCCATCTCCAGCCTAGCACAGGGATCAGATTGAGCGACTTCGACGCAGATTTGGGTGAGGGCGTCGGGGGAGGGATAGACGCCGGGCAGGATGATTTCCCGGGGGACGGGTTTGACGATTGGGGTTGGGGAAGCGAATCGCAGCCAGTCGAAGGATTTGGTGACGGTGACGCCGGGGAGGGTTACGGTGCGGTGGATGTTGAGGACGGCTTCAATGTGGTGATGGTCGATGCGGCGGAGGTCGCCTTTGGCTAGGGTGATGGCGCGGCGGATGAGGCGGCGAGCTAGGGCTCTGGGGAGTTGGGGAGTGGCGTCCGGGCTGCGCCCGGATGGACCGATTGGCAATCGGTCCGCAGGTTGGCAACCTGCCCCACAAAGGCCAAGATGTGCCTCAGCGGGGCTGACGATTAGGTTGGCTTTTAGTTCGACGCCGTTGGCATGGATTACCAGGTCGATTTTGTCGATTTCGGATTGCCAATATTTTTCTTCTTCGTGGGCGAGGTCGGCCAGGCGGGCCAGGGCGTCTGTGATTTGGGGGTTCCAATCGTGGGCCAGTTGCGGGAGCAGGTCGCGGCGGATGCGGTTGCGGGCAAAGGTGGGGTCGAGATTCGTCGCGTCGTCGCGCCAGGGGATTTTTCGGGAGCGGAGGAAGGATTCCACCTCGGCGCGGGTGATGTCGAGGAGGGGACGAATGATTCCGTTGGACGTGGGCGCGATCCCGGCTAATCCGGCGAGGCCGGAGCCGCGCAGGAAGCGGAAGAGCACGGTCTCCGCCTGATCGTCACGGGTGTGGCCGAGGGCGACCGTTGTTCCGAGTCCAGTGAAAAATTTCAGGCGGTCGCGACGGGCGTTCTGTTCCAGGTTGCCGGGGGCGGTTTTGGCTCCGGCGCGGAAGAAGGGCAACGCGAATTCGGAGGCGAGGGCGGCGACGAAACGCTCATCCTCATCGGAGGCTTCGGCTCGCCACTGGTGATTGAAATGGGCGACGCCGGCGAGGGATTGGGGAGCGATCTCCCGCAAAACATGCAACAGGCACACGGAATCCGCGCCGCCGGAAACGGCGACCAACACGCGGGAGCCGGGAGGCAGCATGTTATAACGAGAGATAGTTTTGAGCACCCTATCCAGCACTGTCGATCCCTACATTGTAGTTCTCGATCAAGAGGGGGACGTGGTACGGGCGCTGCTGTTCGACTGTGAAGCGCGGCGGGTGGAGGGCTACTCGGCGCAATTGCCGAAGAGAGAGGACGCGGCGGCGGACTGTCTCGACGAGATGCAACGGCTGGTCCAGGTGGCTGGATTCCGGGTGGGCGCGGTGGTGGGGGCGGCAAGCGAAGCGGCGATGTTCGAAGGGGCTGCATGGTTTCCTGCGTTGCCGGAAGGCGCGGGCGTAATTTTAGGAAGCGGATGCACCAGCCCGGAACGGTTTGCGCTGGTAATCGGGGCGGCGAGCATGATGGGGACTGTGGTTGAGGGTCCGATAACGGATTTGAGCTGCGTGGCGATCGACGAAAGGCGCTGGCTGGTATCGGGGGCGGTTCCTGAGGCAGGCGGAGTGTACGCGGCGCTGCGGAAGCAGGCGAAGGGCAGCGTGGAGCGGTTTCTTGAAGCGGCGGAAGCGGACGATCCTCGGCTGGCGGCGGTGACGCTGGTTGCGCGGCGTTTTGGAGAAGTTTTCGAGAGGCTGGCGAGAGCGGTGGGGACGCCTGGTGAAGTGCTGGGGTGCGGCAGTGCTCTGCTGAAATCGCCGTCGTTGTCGCAGGGGGTTGCCGATGCGTTGGGAGCGGCATTGACGCTTTCGACGGAGCCTGAAGCGGCTGGCAGGGGCGCGGCTTTGTGGGCGCTGGAGAGGATTGGGGCGATCGGAAATATGAGGGAGCTGGAGGCGTCGACGGGGGCGGTGTTCAGGCCCAGGCGTGGATAAGAGGATGGTGACATTGAACTACACTGGGCTAAATGAATCCTGAAATTTTTGAAAGAGCTTCGCGAATTCGCATGCTGCTGATGGATGTGGACGGGGTGCTGACGAACGCGAAGCTATACAATGTTCCCGGACCCGACGGGAAGATCTGGGAGACCAAAGGTTTCGATGCGCAGGACGGCATTGCGCTGCAATGGATGAGCTGGTATGGCATCGAAACGGGCGTGATCAGCGGACGCGTTTCTCCGGCGGTGGAGGAGCGGGCGCGTCAGGTGAAGATGACGCACGTTTATCAGGGGCACATCGAGAAGATTCCGATCCTCGAACAGATTTGCGAAAAGAGCGGCATTCCGGCCAATGCGATCGCCTATATCGGCGACGATCTCACCGACGTGGTGGTGATGCACCGGGTGTCTCTCGGCTTCGCTCCGGCCAATGCGCGGCCGGAGGTGAAGAAGGCCGCCCACTTCGTGACTGAGGCGGCAGGAGGAGCGGGGGCGGTGCGCGAGGTCTGCGAATTGCTGCTACAGGCGCACGGGAAGTGGGCGGAGATTCTCAAGAAATACGAGATCGAATGAGACTGGGAATCGAAATTGCGGCGGAGTCCGGGCCGGGGATTTTGCATGAGACCACTGGAGTGATTGCGCGCCATCAGGGCAATATTCTGAGCGTCGAGATTATCGAAGAGGGGCCGGCCGAGGCGCGCACTTACTTCGAAATCGAGGTGCCCGGCGATGCCGAGGCTCTGTTGCGCGACCTGCGGGCGCTGAAGGTGGTCCATCACGCCAAGGCTGTCGACACGATGGAAAAGATTTACGGGAAGCGGATCATCATCATGGGCGGGGGCGCGCAGGTGGGGCAGGTGGCTCTGGGCGCGATCACGGAAGCGGATCGGCATAACATTCGCGGGGAGCACATTTCAGTCGACACGATTCCGCTGGTGGGGGAGCAGGCGCTGGCGGCGGCGGTGCGGGCGGCGGCTCGTCTACCTCGGGTGAAGGCGCTGGTGCTGGCGGGGTCGATTATGGGCGGCGAGATCGAACAGGCGGTGCTGAATGTGCGGGCGCAGGGGTTGCTGGTAGTGAGCCTGAATATGGCGGGGAGCGTACCGGACGCAGCCGATCTGGTGATTACGGATCCGGTGCAGGCGGGTGTGATGACGGTGATGGCGGTGGCGGATACGGCGAAGTTCAACGTGGCTCGGTTGAAGCGGAGGGTGTTTTAAGAAGAGGCGCCGCGCGCCGGGCGCCTAACTGGCGGTTAGGGCGTCTAGCGAACGGACGGCGGCGCGGAGGGCTACCAGGTCGCGCTTGGCTTGGGTGAAGTCGCCGCTGGCGGCTGCCTGCTCGATGCGGCGGGTGCAGTCGCGGAGACTGCTGGAGGCGAGCTGGTCGGCGGCGACGCTTATTTTTTTCACTTCGCGATGGAGCGAGTCGAGATCGCCACGACTGGCGGCGGTTTCGATGCGGTCCAGACGCTCCGGGGCGATTTGCAGGAACAGCCGCAGCATATCGTTCATCATAACGGCGTCGTCCTGCATCAGGCGGTCGGTCAACATACGTTCCAGAGGGGACGAGGTCAAGGTGGCGGTCGAGACCGGGGTGCGGTCTCCGGCGTTGAGTTGGCGCTCAATGGTCGCGACCAGATGGGCCGGCTGCACAGGCTTCGAAATATAGGCGTTCATCCCGGCCTGCAAACAACGCTCGCGGTCGCCGTTCATGGCATGGGCCGTCATGGCGATCACCGGCAAATGATCCCAGCGCGCTTCGCGGCGAATCAAGCGGGTGGCTTCGAGGCCGTCGAGAATGGGCATCTGGACGTCCATCAGGACCAGATCGTAGCGGGAGGCGTTGAGCTTCGCGAGCGCTTCGCGGCCGTCGCACGCGACGTCGATCCGATAGCCTTTCTTGCGGAGAATCGCCAGCACGACCTTTTGATTAATCAGATTATCTTCGACCAGTAGCAGGCGCGCGGCCACCGGCGCAGGAACGGCTTCCTCCCTGGTTTCCGTTCGCGGAAGCAGCGCGTTCCCCGCGGCGACCGGCGCGGCTTCGCAAGGAAGCGTGACCCGGAACGTGCTGCCGGCGCCCAGATGGCTATCGACGCGGATCTCCCCGCCGTGCATTTCGACCAGGCGCTTGGTGATGGCGAGGCCGAGTCCGCTCCCGCCGTACTTGCGCGTGATACTGCCGTCGGCCTGGGTGAATTTCTCGAAGATTGTAGGCAGTTTATCGGGGGCGATCCCGAGGCCCGTATCGGAGACCTGAAGGTTGACATTCACATGCCCATCGGCGCCGGAGGAGAAGTCGAGCTTCACGACGATGCTGCCCCGATCAGTGAATTTGATGGCGTTCGACAACAGATTGGTGGCAATCTGCCGGACCCGCAGAGGATCCCCCAGCAGGCTTGCCTGGCGTCCCTGCCCGACCTCAAAGCGGAGATCGACTTTCTTTTGCGCGGCCTTGGCGGCATGGGATTTCACGCAATCCTCGACCACCGCGCGCGCTTCAAAAGGGATTTTTTCGAGCAGCATCTTGCCGGCTTCGATTTTCGACAGATCCAGGATATCGTTGAGCAGAGCGAGCAGTGAATAGGCGCATCGCTGGGCGGTTTCGAGCTGATCCCGCTGCTCCCCATTGATGCCGCCATCGAGCGCCAAATCGAGCATGCCGAGCAGGCCGTTCATCGGCGTGCGGAGCTCATGCGACATATTCGCCAGAAATTCGCTCTTTGCCTGACTGGCGTTGAGGGCGCCGTGCATGGCCCGCTCCAACTCCTCCGTACGATGACTGATCCGGTCCTCCAGCAGTTCCTGATGCAGGCGAATTTCTTCCTGGGAAGCGGCCAGAGCCTCAATCATGCGGTTGAAGCTTTCGCCCAGATATTCGATTTCGTCACCGGTGCGGCTGACCTGAATCGGCACCAGATGGCCTTCGCGGACCGATGTGATGCCCGCTTCGAGCAGGGCGAGGGGCCTGGCCAGAAGACGGATGGTGAAGCGCGAAATCAACGCCGCGGTGATGGCGACGATCAGACACAGAACCGCTCCCTTAGTCCAGTCGAAATTGTGCTGGTGGACGTCCCACCAGACCGTAACCATCACCACCCAGAGCAGCAAATAGACAGTGAAGACGGAGAATCTCGACGACAGGGAACGATATTTTATGTGCCGGGTTTCCTCCACCCTTCCATGGTCCTAGGATTTGCTCGTCCCGCCTATAAGGCAGAAACCTTAGTGCTCCATGAAATTCCCTGGTGGCGGATGGCGGACTATAGTTCTATCATGGCCAAATGTCCTCTCGGCTGGCCACCACGCTGTGCGGCATTTCGCTCAAGAATCCGGTATTGGCCGCCTCCGGCACCTTCGCTTACGGGATCGAATTCCAGAAGTTGACCGATTTGACGGCGCTGGGCGGCATCGTGGTGAAGGGATTGTCGCGGGAACCGATGGATGGCAACGCGCCTCCGCGCATGTACGAGACCGAGGGCGGGATGATGAACTCGATCGGCCTCCAGAACATCGGCGTGCGGGCTTTCGTCGCGGAAAAGCTGCCGCTGCTCAGAACCAGCGGCACGGCGATTATTGCCAATGTTTTCGGCTACTCCGTAGAAGATTATCTGGAAGTGGTCCGCGTGCTGGATGATGCCAAAGGCCTGGCGGCCTATGAACTGAACGTATCCTGCCCAAATACCAAGCATGGCGGGATTTTCTTTTCGAGCGATCCGGTACTGTTGAGCGAACTGGTGGGCGCGATACGGGAAAAGACGAAACGGCCGCTGATCGTGAAGCTTTCGCCGAACGTGGCGCGGATCGAACCGATCGCCCGGGCGGCGGCCGAGGCCGGGGCGGACGCCATTTCCCTGGTGAACACGTTCATCGCGCTGGCGATCGATGCGCGCACGCGCCGTCCACGGCTGGGGGCGGGATTCGGAGGGTTGAGCGGCCCGGCGATCAAACCGGTGGCTCTGCGCATGGTCTACGAAGCGTCGCAGGCGGTGAAGATTCCGGTGATCGGCCTGGGAGGGATCGCCTGCGGGATGGACGCGGCGGAATTCCTGATTGCCGGAGCGTCGGCGGTGGAAGTAGGCACGGCTAATTTCTGGGATCCGGGAGCGCCTGCGAGAATCGCGCGCGAGCTCGATAAATTTCTGGAGGAAGAAAAGATTGCCAGCGTGACGGCACTGACCGGCACGCTTAAAATAGGAAATACATGAAGAAAATTATTTCGACGGACCAGGCTCCGAAAGCGATCGGCCCCTATTCGCAGGCAGTCGTGATCAATGGATTCGCTTTCCTGAGCGGGCAGATTCCCATTGATCCAGGGACCAATCAGTTGATCGAAGGCGACGTGGTGGCGCAGACGGTGCGGGTGCTGGAGAATATAAAAATCGTTCTCGAAGCCTGCGGATCGTCGCTGGGGCAGGTGGTGAAAACCACTGTTTTTGTGAAGGATCTGGGCGAATTCGCGACGATCAATGAGACTTACTCGCGCTATTTTCCCGAAAATCCGCCGGCGCGGTCGACGGTGGAAGCGGCTCGTCTGCCTCGCGATGTGCGGGTGGAGATTGACTGCATCGCGGTGGTGGGTTAAGCGCTCTTACTGTTTATCTTTATCCTTGTCCTTGTCGTGAGACGAGTATTGGGGCTGCGGCGGGTTTAACTTGATTTCGACGAGGCGTTCGTCTTCTTTCACTTCGAAGGTCTTGCCGAAAGTCTGGAAATTATCGGCGTGGACCTGAATGAGAATGAAGCCCTTCGGGATGGTGGGAAGCTTAATGACGCCTTCCTGGTTGGTTTTGACGTCCCATTCCTTGCGCAGCTTCTTGCTCGGCTCCGCCTTCGGCAGGTCGGCGGCGAACTTCACGGTCACACTGGCGTTCTCAATACCGCGGCCGGTCGGGGAGAGGACGTGGATCTCCAGCCTGGTGAAATCGTCGGCGAGCGCCGGTAAGGCCGCCGCTAGAAAAACCGTTACGAGGTACTTCTTCATAGGTACTATGTTAAGCGATATCGGGAAGGACGAACTTCTTGCCGGTGACGGCTTCGGCGGCGAGATAGCCGCTGCGGACGGCGCCTTCCATGGTCGCGGGCCAGCCGGAGCGGGTCCAATCGCCGGCCAGGAACAGGTTCGGGATTGCCGTGCGGCTGACCGGACGGCGCAATTCGAGGCCCGGCGCGGCGGAAAATGTCGCGCGAATTTCCTTGACCACATGGGCCTTTTCGAGCTTGGCGCCGGCAACGGCCGGGAAGAATTCCGCCAGTTCGCGGAGGGCCAGCGCAATGACATCGGCGCGCGGCATGGTTTCGAGGCTTCTTGACGCGCTGACAACGAGCTGCACGTAACGGCCCTCGTTCTTGTTGAACATCCACTGAATGGTGCGGTCGAGCAGCGTCGCATGAGGCAAATCCGTCACCGGCCGGTCGAACCAGAGATGAATTCCGGTGATCGGCGAGTGCTCGAAGCCGGCCAGATCGAGCGGCAGATCGGGGACGATCGCACTCAGGCGCTCAAACGGGAGCGCGCAGATGTAGTGATCGGCGCGGAGCTGTTCGCCGGCGACGAGAACCTGCTGGACGGAGCCGTTTTCGATGACGATTTTCTCGATAGGGGAGCGCAGGTGGAGCTCGGCTTGGCCGATGCGCTCCCAAGCCTCACGCCCGTAGAGGGCGCCTAAGGGCACGGCGGGCACTCCCATTTCATAGGAATTTTTTCGGGCCAGGAAGCCGAGGCGGAAGACTTGAAAGCCATGCGCGGCGGCCATGCGGTCCAGTTCCTCGTTGATGGCGCTGACCAGCACCTGACGCCAGAATCGCTCAATGGCGCGGGTGGGCTGGCGCTTTTCCTCCAGCCATTGCTGCATGGTGATGCGGTCGAGATCGGCGCGTCCGCGTTCCCGATCGATGGCGCGAATGGCGCGGGCAACGGCAAGCTTTTCGCCGAAGCTGAGGAAACTCAGGCGCAAGAAAGATTCGGCGAAATGATTCGGTGCGGGCAGGATTCCCGCGCGCAGAGTGCTCAAGCGTCCGCCCGGCTCGATAAAAAAAATCTCACGGTGAAAGGCGATATCGTTTGCTACGCCGAGACGCTGGTAGAAATCCATCAGATTGACGCAGCAGCGGAGCAGGATGTGTTGGCAGTTGTCGATGGTTTCGGAATCTATTTCGTAGGAGGTTGCGCGTCCGCCTAGAAAAGGGCGGGCTTCGAAAAGCTTCACGGAATGGCCGGCTGAGCAGAGGGCAGCGGTGGCCGCGAGTCCGGCCAAGCCTCCGCCCGCTACGATGACTTCAGACACGCTTCACCGCTGATCCCCTCCCTTACGGTCAGGGTTCGGGGTTGAGTCAGATTCGAACGGGTAAGCGGCTGCGGCGGCCGCCTCCGCCACCATCGATAATTTGGATGGCGAGCCATATGACGATGGCGATGAATAGTACGTCGGAGGGTTGGAGTCCCATAGGCACCTCCAGTATGCGGGAACTGGCGTGGAATCAGCAAGGTCTAAGGGGTCCAGTACCCGTCCGTCCATCCCAGTACCAATGCGGTGATCCCTTCCACAATGGGAAATAACGCGAGCGCGGCCAGCAAACGGACCAGCCATATCCACGGCGTTTTTAAAGAGATGAAAACTTGAGGGGCGACGATGGCGATCATGACCAGCGCCTGCCCGGGCCATCCGTGGGCGCAAAACGGGCAATGCCTGGCATGAGCCATATGGATGTTGCAGGCCATATCGGCGCCGGCCCACAGCGAATGGCATCCGCATTTGAAAATCCAGGCGCAAAGATTGATAAAAAACAGGCAATCGACGGCGAACGATAGGGCGAGGGGCGACCATTTAGAGAGCACTGATGACGCGGGCATGTCCCAATTTTTGAATGACGTTTTCCATCAGCCGCAAGCCGCAGTTGCCGTCCAGCGTCAGGATCGATTCGGGATGAAACTGCACCGCCTCCATCGGCAGGCTGCGATGGCGCACGCCCATGATGATGCCATCGTCGCTCTGCGCGGTGATTTCGAGGCAGGCCGGCAGCTTTTCGGGAATCGCGTATAAAGAATGATAGCGGCCGACGCGAAATTCCTCCGGCAAACCTTCAAAAATACCGAGGTTGCGATGGCGGATCAGCGACGGTTTTCCATGCATCGGATAATCGAGCACGCCCAGCTCGCCGCCAAACGCCTCCACCATTCCCTGCAAGCCGAGGCAAACGCCGAACACGGGAATTTCGAGCTTCGCGGCGTGGCGGATCAGCGCAGGCACGCCAAAATCTTCCGGCCGGCCGGGACCGGGCGAGACCAGAATCAACGATGGCGCGACTTTCTCAATCAGGTCCAGCGGAAATCCGGCACGATACGTCATCACTTCAGCGCCGGTTTGGCGGGCGTAATTCGCCAGCGTGTGGATGAAGCAATCTTCGTTATCGACCAGCAGCAGGCGCACGCCGCCGGCTTCGCTCGAATTTGCAACGTAGGGACCGGGCACCGGCGGCGCGGCGTTGAGCGCGCGGAAAAATCCCGTCGCTTTGAGACGAGTCTCCGCTTCTTCGGCCGCCGGAATCGAATCGTAGAGCAGCGTCGCACCGGCAGCATACTTGGCGATGCCCTCGCGCAAATGGATGGTGCGAATGGTGATGCCCGTATTGATATCGCCATCGAGCGAGATCATCCCGATCGCGCCTCCGTACCAGCCGCGCGCGTCCTTTTCCAGATTTTCGATGGCCTGCGCGGCCCACTTTTTCGGCGCGCCGATAATCGTGACGGCCCACATGTGAGTGAGAAACGCATCGAGCGAATCGAAGCCTTCGGCGAGCGTGCCTTCGACATGATCGACGGTATGAAATAAGCCCGCGTACGATTCGATGAGGCGGCGGCCGATGACGCGCACGGAGCCGGGTTCGCAGACGCGCGACTTATCGTTGCGATCAACGTCGCTGCACATGGTCAGTTCCGACTCTTCCTTGGTCGAATTGAGCAGCTCGCGAATATTTTCAGCGTCGGCTAGAGGATCGCCCGTGCGGCGCGCGGTGCCGGCGATGGGACAGGTCTCGACGCGGCGCCCTTCCACGCGAACGAACATTTCGGGCGACGCGCCGATGAGTTGTTCATCGCCGAACTGCATCAGGAACTGATAGGGGCTGGGGCTGGCCTGCTGAATTTTCTCGAACAGGCTCGACGCGGTGCCGGCGTACGGGACGCGGAAGGTCTGGCGCAGCACGACCTCGTAAAAATCGCCGCGGCGCATGCCCTCGCGCACTTTTTCGACCTTCGCCATGTACTCTTCCGGCGTATGGTCGGCGGTGATGGGAGCTTCGCTCACGCGCTTCGGACGAGGCACGCGCTCAGCGGTGCGCGCCATGCCGTGGGTGGAAATTTCGCCGCGCGAAAAGTCGTATTGGAAGCGCTCGATCTGCTCTTTCTTGCGATCCATGAAATAGATGTCGTCGCAAAAGAACAGGCGCAGATCTTTCACGTCATTTCTAGGCAGTTTCAATGCGATGGGATCGAACTGAAACAGCAGATCGTATCCGAACGCTCCGGCCAGCGCGAGGCGCGACGCGATGGGATGACGAAATTCGTCGAGCAGTGCGCGCAGGACCGAAAATGCCGATGGCTGTTTGCTGCGCTCCTCTTCAGGAAACAATGCCGGCAGGGGTTTTAGCGTCCCCTTCAGAAAGCCATCTTCGAGCGAAAAGTTTTCCCAATGCGGATGCGGCGCGAGCAGCGGCTCCAGAATCTGGTTTAGCGTTTTACCGCGCTGATTGAGCGGACGAAATACGATTTCGCGTCCCGCGGCAACGATCTCCAAAGGCGACGCGACGGCGGCGATATCCCAGCGCGAATAGCGCTCCGGGTACTCGTAGCCGGACGATAAATACAGGCCGCGCTGGGTATCCAGCTTGCGCAGCAGACCGCTGAGGCCGCGTGCATACGAAACTTTTGAGATCGTTCGCGCAACGGAAATTCCGCCGGGCGTCAGATAGCTTTCGGGGCGCATTCCAAAACCTCTTCCATCACCTGCAATGCCGTTTCACAATCGTTGCGCGATACGTTCAAGTGTGTCAACATGCGGGCGCGCGTGCCGCCGGCGGTCGAAATCAGCAGACCTTTCGATTTGAGTTGCCCGCTCAGTTCGGCGAAGGAAAGTCCGGTGCCCGAGAAATCGAATACAACAATATTGGTACGAACTGTTTCAGGGTTCAACGCGAGCCCAGGTATCTTCGCGACGCGCTCCGCCAGCCAACGGGCATTTTCGTGATCCTCCTGAAGACGTGCTGGCATCTCTTCGAGCGCGATCAATCCCGCCGCGGCCAACACTCCCGCTTGCCTCATGGCGCCGCCCAGGCGTTTGCGCAGTAGCCTTCCTTTGGCGATCGCATCGGCGGTCCCGGCCAGCATCGAGCCTACCGGCGCGCCGAGTCCTTTTGAAAGACAGAACATGACCGTGTCGGCCTTTTCCGCAATCTGCGCGACCGGATAACCGGACGCAATCGACGCATTGAAAATACGCGCGCCGTCGATGTGGACCTTGAGGCCGCGCGCATGCGCACGGTCGCAAATTTCGTGAAGATCTTCCAGATCGTAGAGCGTTCCGCCGCCCATATTGTGCGGATGTTCCAGGCTCAGCAGCGCGGTGGGCGCGAGAAATCCATTGGCCGGCTTGATCACGGCTTCAATCTGCGGCCACGTCATGATGCCGTTCGAGGTGTGCACGCTGCGCACCAGGCAGCCTGAAAACCACGCCGTCATCGCCAGTTCCCAATCGAGCACGTGCGAAAGATCGTCGCAAATCACTTCGTGGCCGGGCTCGGTATGGAGCTTCACGGCGATCGTGTTTCCCATGGTGCCGGTGGGCACGAAGAGCGCGGCTTCTTTGCCGGCGATTTCGGCGGCGCGCTTTTCCAGGCGATTAATGGTGGGATCCTCGCCATAAACATCGTCGCCAACCTCCGCTGCGGCCATGGCGCGGCGCATCGCGTCGGTAGGTTTCGTTACCGTGTCACTTCTTAGATCGATCAAGCGTTGACTCCTACAAATTCCGCGAACACTTCATTGGATAACATCACGCCGCGGGGCGTCAGACGGACGCGTGTGCCGGCGACTTCGAGCAATCCGTCCTCAATAAACTGATGAATCGCGCCGGTGAATGGTTCCCAAGGGCCGTCGATGCCTTCGATGAGGCGCAGGCCCAGGAAGAATCGTTCGGCTACGGGATCGGCTGGGGCTTTATTAATGACGCGCGAGCCTTCACAGTATCCGGCCGCCGATTCAGGATTCTGCCATCTCAATTCGCGGTCGAACGAATGCGCGTCCGCTCCGAAGCCGAGATACGGCTCACGACGCCAATACTTCAGGTTGTGACGCGATTCGAAACCCGGTCTGGCAAAATTAGAAATCTCGTAGCGCTCAATCCCCATGCTGGCCAGCCGCTCGACTGCCGTTTCGTAGAAGTCCGCGATATGATCCTCGCATGGCACAGCCGCCGCGCCGTAGCGCGAGCCGAGGACCAGCAGTTCACGACCCAGATTGCTGTCGTCATCGACCTCCAGCATGTAAACCGAAACATGCGGCGCGCCGATACGCTCAATCCAATCGAGTGATTCATTCCAGCTTGCGCGAGTCTGAAACGGCAGCCCCGCGATCAGGTCAAGATTGATGTTCTCGATACCAACGTCGCGCAGCATCGCTACATCGTCCAGGACGGTTTGGGCAGTGTGCTTTCGGCCGGTTCGGGAAAGCTCCTTTGCGAGGAACGATTGCACGCCGAGGCTCACCCGATTGATGCCGGCACGCCGCCACGCATCTACTTTTTCCGGCGTGAGCGAACCAGGCGCGGCTTCCATCGTGGCTTCCGGCCAGGCGCGTCCGGGAACTTCAGCCAGCAGAAGCGCGAGCGAATCCGCATCCATATTACTGGGCGTCCCGCCGCCGAGATAAACCGTTTCGGGTGTCCACGGCCAGTTCATCGCGGTTAATTCCTGGCGTAGCGCATCAATATATCGCGACTCCAGCTCGCGCGGAAACACGCCGGACGCGAAGTTGCAGTAGGTACACTTCTGCGCGCAAAAAGGATAAGAGAGATAGACTCCGGCCATCGATTACAACTTTACTTCCTGGCCGAGCTGCTGGCTGATCGCGGCACCCACCATTTCGGCAAGCGATTGTCCGGTCGCGGCCAGGACGAACTCCTCCCGCGCGGCATCCCAATCCAGTTTGAAGCTCCTGGAATGCGCGGATACCCAGATCTGCCGGACCGGCGAATTTGGGCTCACCACGAATTTTCCCGGCGGCTCCTCGAATTCGATGGCCAGCGCGCCGGCATTAAAATCGGCTTCGAACTCGCCGCTGCCGGAGGCGGCGTTCAAGCGTTTATAAAGGTCGTGCAGCGCCTCACCGGCGTGGGTTTGAAATTCCTGATCGTCCATGAACTTCCAAGATAACGTGTCTGGCTACCGACCGTCTGTGGGGCAGTCGCCATCCGACCATTCCCGATGGCCACGGCTCCAAGTAGCGTCGATTCCTCAAAATCGATTGTTATTTTTTCAGCGACTTTGTTCCGGCCAGTTTCATCTGTTACCCTTGGACCGTCTGCGCGTCTTAAAACCACATGGAACCAGCCTGTATCCGACACACTGATCTGCCGGGAGCCTCCAGGCTGTTCATTGATTTTTCCTACCATTTCGATCGAGTCGCACGCTTTTACCGGCACGATCCGCGCAGTTTCGAGTCTTTCGAGGCCGCGACGCGCCAAATTGACTATCCGGACGACCGCCGTGCGGCGATGGTTCGCGCGCTGACAGCGCAAAATGGACCTGGCGTCAGCCTCGACCGGCTCGCCCAGCCGGGAACCGTCGTCATCGTCACCGGGCAGCAGGTGGGGCTGTTTTCAGGTCCGGCCTATACAATTTACAAAGCAGTGACAGCAGCGCGGCTGGCCCGGGAGCTGTCAGATCGGGGGACGCCCGCGGTTCCCGTGTTCTGGCTGGCCACCGAGGATCATGATCTGGCCGAGGTCGATCATGCCTGGGTGTTCGATTCGGCTCGGCAGCCGGTGGGACTCCGCGCCCAGACGCAGGCAAATGGACGGCCGCGGCCGGTAGGCGGAATCGCCATCGAGCATGCGCCGATGGAAGAACTCCGGCGCGCGCTGAACGGATTTCCGCACGCCGAAGAAGTGCTCGCGATGGTGGCTGACGCGTATCCGGCTGGCGTGACGATGGGAGCCGGATTCCGTGCGCTGCTGCAAAAACTACTGGCGCCGCTGGGGCTGATTTTTCTTGATCCGCTGGATCCTGAGATTCGTAAAATCGGCGCGCCGCTGATTGTCGACGCCCTGGAGGCGGCTCCGGAGTTAAAGGCGAGCCTGCTCGCCAGAACCAAAGAGCTGGAAGCGGCGGGATATCATGCGCAGGTCCATTTAGAGGATAAGACATCGCTGTTTTTCCTGCTCGAAAACGGCGAACGCGTGCCGCTGCGAGTGAAGGAATCGGAATATGCCGGGCTGCGCGACCGCGCCGCCGAAATTTCGCCGAACGCGCTGCTGCGGCCTGTGATGCAGGACTATTTGCTGCCCACCTGCGCCTACGTCGGCGGTCCGGCGGAGCTGGCGTATCTGGCGCAATCGCAGGTGATTTACGACCGCCTGTTGGGCCGCATGCCGGTCATGATTTCGCGAGCCGGATTCACGCTGCTCGAGCCGCGCGCGCTGAAACTACTCGAACGATATAAGCTCACCGTGGCGCAGACATTCATCGACGAGGGCCATTTGAAGGAACGGGTGGCGCAGGCGCTGGTTCCCGAATCGCTGGGGCATTCCTTCGATACCGAAACCGAAGGCATCATGAATCATCTGGGCCGCGTCCGCGCGGAGCTGGAGCGTTTCGATCCCACGCTGGCAGCGTCTCTCGATAAAAGCAAGTCGAAGATCAGCTATCAGCTCGATAAGGCGCGGCGCAAAACCGCGGCCGAAATTATGCGCCGCAACGACCGCGCCGAAGCGGACGCACGCTATCTCAGCGGCTTCCTCTATCCGCGCCGCCATTTGCAGGAGCGCTTTTATTCGATCCTTCCCTTCCTCGCTGCGCACGGCCCCGATCTGGTGGAACGTTTGTATGATGCGGTGCGGCTCGATTGTCCGGATCACCGCGTTGTTAGCATTTAAGAATCCTCATGCACATCAACCCCGTAAAACACGCCCTCAAAGAGGGTAAACTCCAGGCCGGATGCAGCTTCGGCCAGCTACGCTCAACGGAAGTCGCCAGGATCTTAGCCGCGGCTGGCTTTCATTGGTGCTATGTCGACTCCGAGCACGGCCCTTTCGGTCTTGAAACTCAGCATGAGCTCTGCCGCGCCGCCATGGCCGCCGGATTGATGCCGATCGTCCGCGTAGCGGACCTGCAATATTCGCTGGTCGCACGCGCTCTCGATAACGGCGCGCAAGGCATCATCTTCCCGCGCGTCGAAGATCCCGAACTTCTGGCGCGTGCCGTTTCCTGGACGAAATTTCCACCCAAAGGCACTCGCGGATTCGGCCTGACCCCCAGCCATGTCGGCTATGAAAAGGTCACCATCCCGCAGATCATTGAACATCAGAACGCGAACACACTGGTCGTCCTGCAAATCGAAACGAAACTGGCGGTGGAGCGCCGCGACGAACTGATCTCCGTCCCCGGCATCGACGCGATCATGGTCGGACCGGCGGATCTCTCCATTTCGCTCGGCGTAGCGGGCGAATTCGATCATCCGAAAATGATCGAGGCCATTGAACTGGTGAAAGAAACCTGCCTGAAACACGGCGTCGCGCCGGGCATCCATACCCGCGCATTGCCGCTGGCGAAGCTCTGGAAAGATCGCGGCATGAAGTTCCTGAGCTGCGGCGCCGAAACCGGCTTCCTATTGGAGAGCGCGACCGCGACGGCAACGGCGCTGAAAGCTTAATCGGTGCGCACAAACCGCGCGCGCTCCCGATCCTTGCGAACCTGATCCACGGGGAATACGTGATTATGCATCACCACGTAAATCCCTGGCGCAACCACGCGCGCAGCGAGGAAACTTTCAGTAAGATTCTGAAGGCCGTCGCTCGATTCAAATCCCAGCGGCGTCATGGCGCCGGTCAAAATGATCGGGAATCGCAGCTCACCAAGCGCGCGTTTTAAATACAGCCCCGTCTCGACCATCGTATCTGTGCCATGCGTAATCACGATGGGCGCGTCGAGCCTCGCCTGCACCGCCTGGAGCACCAGCGCGCGATCCGCGTCAGTCATCTCCAGGCTGTCTTTATTCATCAGACGCGTCGTATCGATCTCCGTGTCGGGAAGACGGAGTCTGCCCAGGTAGCGCTCAATCTTATCCTCCAGATTGGCCACCGAGCCCTGCTGTTCTGAATAAACTTTTTCGATCGTGCCGCCGGTGGTGAGGATGTGGATGCGCAAACTTCAAGTATAATTCTCCTTATGTTCAGCACTCGCTCTGTCGCGATTGTCGCCCTTGCCTGCGCCCCTCTTTTTGCACAGACGGTCCCCGACGCCCACTTCCATCACCTGCATCTCAACGCCACGGACCCCAAGGCGGATATCGACTTCTACACCACCAAATTCGACGCCGAAAAGGCCAATTTTAAGGGCCTTGCCGACGCCGTCTGGACGCAAAAAAGCTGGATGCTTTTTCAAAAAGTGGCCTCTGCCCCGCCCAGCGAAGTGGTCAGCACCATCTGGCACTTCGGCTGGGGAGCCGAGGATATGAAGGCCACTTATCAGAAGCAGCTCGACTCCGGCACCAAGTTCGCAACGCCCCTTACCGATATCAGCGACATCGGCGGCGGCACCGAAATGGGCCGCTTTTTTTACGCCTATGTGCTGGGACCTGACAACGCGCTGATCGAGCTGAACACCGCGAATTTTCACCGTTTCGGCCACATTCACCTGTTGAGTGCGGACCCGGTGGCCGCGGGAGCCTGGTACGCGAAACATTTCGGCGTAAAGCCCCGCAGCAATCCTCAGGTACACATGTACAAGAACGTTCAGATCGGACCTTCCTCGTCCTTCACGATGGATAACGTCAACTTCATTTTTTATCCCATCGAATACGCGCGCACTTCGCACATGCCGGGCTGGGAAAATCGCCAAACATTTGAGCCGACTAAGGGCCGTGTGGTCGATCATATCGGCATCAGCGTCGACAATCTTGACGACGCCATCGCCCGCCTGCGCAAGGAAGGCCTGACGATCACAGACGAGCCAAAATCCATCGCCGGCGGCAAAGTCAAATTCGCGTTTATCGAAGGTCCCGACCGGATTCGTATCGAGATTATCGAAGGCCAAGCCAGCAAAGACTAGAGTCGGCCGCGACTAAAGCAAAGACGCCTGACGCACCCGCTCCCGATACGCGATCGCCTGCGCCATCACCCGCCGATATTCTTCCACCTCCACATCGCGCTCCGAACAACCCAGCAATAGATTACCGTCGGTGGTGAAGTTGCCGTCCCATTCGATGATCTGCTCGGCGGTCCAGCTCGGATCGTATTCCAGCATTTTGTGGTCCGCCATGCGATCGAAATAGGCGCGCAGATTGATCGCCGTCTCGTCGTGAACCCCGTGCTCAGGCTTCCACGGCTCCTGTTCGAAATTCCAAACCGGCTGCGTCATTTTTTCGCCATGACCTCCGCGCGCAGGCGCCGCATGCCGCGCAGCCACCGATCGTGATCGTTCGCTTTGCGCCTGAAATATTCCGCGACCTCGGGATGCGGCAGGATCAGGAATTTTTCCGCTGCCAGCCCTTCGATCACCGAATCGGCCACCTGCTCCACCGATACCGATCCCTCCACTAGAAAATTATTCGGGTCCTGCATCAGCATGTCCGTTCGCACGCCCTGCGGGCAGAGCGCCGAAACTTTGATGCCCTGATCGCCGTAAGTCATTGAGAGCCATTCGGCAAGTCCCAGCGCCGCATGCTTCGTGACCGCGTAAATCACCGATTCCAGCGACGTCAGCAATCCCGCGGCGGAGACCGTTTGCAGCAGATATCCATCGCCCCGCGCCAGCATCCCCGGCAACACCGCGCGGGCGGCATAAACGTGCGCCAGCAAATGAATGTCGCGCATCTTCAGCCAGTCCGCATCCGGCGCGTCGATGCCTCCGGGAATAAAAATGCCGGCGTTGGAGCAAAATAAGTCGATCCGGCCGTAGCGCTCCATCGTCTCATCGACCAGCCGCTTGATATCCGCCTCGCTACCGACGTCCACCTTCCTGCCGAAGCCGGATTCCAATGCTACTTTTTTAGCACCTTCGCCATCCAGATCGGCCGCGACCACCGCCTGCGCGCCCTCCGCCTGAAATCTCTTCACCAGCCCTGCGCCGATCCCGCGCGCCGCGCCCGTTACAACGACAACTTTGTCGCGAACAATCATGATTTATCCTTTAATGTCGACTACCGTACGTCCGCGAATCTTACCCGCCAGAATCTGCTCACCGAGTTCAAATACTTTGCTCAGCGGCTCCACCTGGATCATCGAATCGAGAACATCCATCGGCAAATCGCGCATGATCCTGGCCCAAATCTCGCGCCGCTTTGGATTGTGCACACGTGAAGAATCGATGCCCAGCAGATTCACGCCGCGCAGAATGAACGGAAACACCGTCGTCGCAACGTTCGCTCCGCCGGCAACCCCGCAGGATGCCACGCTTCCGCCCAGCGCGATCGTTCGCAATAACCCTGCCAGTGTATCGCCGCCGACATTGTCGATCGCCCCGGCCCATCGCTCCGCTTCCATCGGCCGCTTCGAAGGCGCCGATAATACCGCTCGGTCGATCACCGCACTTGCCCCCAGCCCCGTCAGATAATCGTGCAGCTCGGCCCGCCCGCTGGACGCGACCACTTTATATCCCAGCCGTCCCAGAATCGCAATCGCGACACTCCCCACGCCGCCCGCCGCGCCGGTCACAACTACCTCGCGGCCGCCAGGCTTCAAGCCGTGCCGCTCCAGTTCCATCACCGATTGCATCGCTGTAAATCCCGCCGTACCGATGCCCATCGCCTGCTTCAGCGTCATGCCTTGCGGCAAAGGAACAACGAATTCGTGAGGCAGCCGAGCCAGCTCCGCGTACCCTCCCCAAAGCGTTTCCGATGTCCCGCAGCCGGTGACCACCACTTCGTCGCCGGCCTTGAAATCCGCCGTAGCCGATTCCTCCACCACGCCCGCGAAATCCACGCCCGGCACCATGGGAAAGGTGCGAATCACCCCAGGCTTGCCCGTCACCGCCAGGCCGTCTTTATAATTCAGGCTCGAATACTCGACGCGCACCAGCACCTCGCTGGGCGGAAGATCGCCCAGTGGAATCTGCTGGATCGCAGCCGCAAACTTGCCGTTTTCATTGGTCGCTAAAAGAGCTTTAAAAGTCATCCGTCGTTTATGATATCAACGTGTCCCTAGCTCCCGATGTCGTAGTGGTCGGCGCCGGCGTATTCGGCGCCTGGACCGCATATCATTTGCAGCGCAGCGGCGCGCGCGTGTTGCTGCTCGATCAACATGGTGCCGGAAATTCGCGATCCAGCAGCGGCGGCGAATCCCGCATCATCCGCATGTCTTACGGACCCGATGAAATTTACACGCGCAGTTCCCTCCGGTCGCTCGAACTGTGGAAACAAGTCTGTCCGCAGCTCTTTCACAACACCGGCGTGTTGGTCACCGCCGCGCCCTCTGATCCTTACCTGATCGCCACGGGCCAGACTCTTTCCCGATGCGCTGTGCGGCATGATTGGCTGAAGCACGCTGCGCTCAGAAAACAATTTCCACAAATCACGTTGGACCCCGAAACAGCGGGCATCTGGGAACCCGATAGCGGAGTCATCCTGGCACGCCGCGCCGTCCAGGCCGTTGTCGAAGCATCCGGCGCCGATTATCAGATTCGCACCGGCGGCACCAACATCCGCGCCGGAGCCGTCGTTTACGCCTGCGGCCCCTGGCAGCCAAAACTCTTTCCCGAAATTCTGCGCGGCCGCATCCGCCCCACTCGCCAGGAAGTTTTCTTCTTCGGCACGCCTCCGCAATATAAGTCTATGCCGCCATGGTTCGCGTTCAGAGACGGAGCCTACTCCGTTCCCGCGCTCGACGGCCGTGGATTCAAAATCGCCATCGACGCGCACGGCCCCGCCTTCGATCCTGAAACCGGCAGCCGCGAAATCACGCCCTCAGCCCTTCGCAACACCCGAGCCATCCTACGCCGGCGATTCCCTGCCCTCGTCCGCGCACCCCTCCTCGAGTCGCGCGTCTGCCAATACGAGAACACCTCGAACGGCGATTTCCTGATCGACCGCCATCCCGATCGGAACAACGTCTGGCTAGTCGGCGGAGGCTCCGGCCACGGCTTCAAACATGGCCCCTTCGTGGGCGAATACGTAGCCTCCCAGATCGCGGGCACCGCTCCCGCCGAACCAAGATTCTCCCTGGCGTCAAAGAAAACCGCGCGTCAGCGAAGTGTGTTTTGAAGCAAGTGCTCGCCTTAGTGGGGCGGCGCCATGCGCTGCCAGCGCTAGCAATGAAAACGCCCGACCCTTCCGCGTCGCTAACCGAGCCGTGACCGCAGGGAGCGGAGTCAGGGACCTCTGATTCTGGCTACTGGCTCCTGGCTCCTTCTGCAAGAATCCGAACCAGCGCATACACCACCGGCACACTCACCAGACTCGAATCGATCCGGTCGAGCCAGCCTCCATGCCCCGGCAGCGAACTGCCGCTATCCTTCACTCCACCCCACCTCTTATACGCCGATTCCACCAGATCGCCAATCTGCCCCGCGATATTTCCCAACGCGCCGATCATCAGCACCAATCCCATCGTCGCGGCAGGGATCAGATAATGCGCGTAAATCCCGCCCACCAGCACGCCTCCCGCGACCGAGGCGATCGCGCCTTCCCACGTTTTTCCAGGACTGATTTTAGGCGCCAGCTTATGCCGGCCAAAATTTTTTCCGATATACAGTGCCGCCGTATCGCCCGCCCAGCACAGCAGAAACGCGAACAGCAGCCAGTGCGGATTCAGCGCTCGCAGTTCGAACGCGCACGTCCATGCGCCCCCAATATAAATCACGCCGCCCAGCGCCGAGATCGCCGCATTCCTTCCGATCCCGATCACCTCCCGCAGCGCGAATAGCCCCACCACAATGAGAGCCGCCACAAACGCCCACCATGGCGCGCCGAGGATCAGCCACACCACCAGAGGGATCAGGACCAGAGCCGTCGCGATCCGTTTCATCGACTGTTTAGAGGAGCTTCGAGCAGCGCATCGTCCGCGGTCAAAGGAGCCGCGTCGCCCAAGCCACCGAACCGCCGGTCGCGCTTTTGATAATCGAGAATGGCCCGCAGCAGGTCGGCCCGGCTGAAATCCGGCCACAGAGTATCCGTGACGTAAAGCTCGGCGTAAGCGATCTGCCACAGCAGAAAATTACTGACCCGCATCTCGCCGGAAGTGCGGATCAGAAGGTCGGGATCGGGAGTTCCAGCCGTATAAAGCCGCGCCGCGATCGCGTCTTCGTCAATCGTAATCTCGCGCCGCCGCGAGTCTTCGATCAGAGCCTTCACCGCATCCACCAGCTCCGCGCGTCCGCCGTAGTTGATCGCCAGATTCAATTGCAATCCGCGATTTCCGGCCGTGGCGCGAACGGTTTCCTCCAGCTCGGCGCGTACAAAATCCGGCAGCGCGTCAATGCGTCCAATCGCCGTGAACCGAATATCGTTGCGAGCCATATCCGGCAGTTCCGCGCGCAGATAGAGGCGCAGCAATCGCCATAGCATTTCGACCTCAGCCCGCGGCCGCTTCCAGTTCTCCACCGAAAACGCGTAGAGCGTCAGAGCGCGTAAACCCAGCCGCGCACAAGTTTCGACAGCAATGCGCACCGGCTCAATACCCGCCTTGTGTCCCGCCACGCGAGGCAGATTGCGCCGCTTGGCCCAGCGCCCATTGCCGTCCATAATAATTGCGATGTGCGCCGGCAGCCGATCCGGATCGATCGCGGCGGCGAGCTGATATTCCGTCTCCCCAAACGCGAGCGCATCAAATAAGGCTTTCATGGCCAAGTGTCTATGTTAACCCGAAACACGCGGCCCCCCGGCCCCAAGTCGCCACACACCACGAAAACCGGGACTGACAATTCTGTCCCAAGGCGCCACAAATCTCCCCATCGTTCAAAGCTCCCGCCCCGCGTGGACAGAGCGGTCTGTCCCGGCTTTCGCCTTGCGAACAGCGCACTTTAATCAATGCCGCCCACCGAACCGCCATGCGTAAGCATGCGGACATCGCCCCCTGTGATCGGCTCAGCACACCGCTCCGACCGAGCCGCGACCATCGGGAGCGGTACTTTTTCTGCAGCTTGGCCAGCATGCGGACAAGCCTTGAGATAGACTAACCGCATGCGCAACCTGGCCACCATCGCGATCCTGATTCTCTCGATCGCCGCCGCGCAAACCCCGCAATTTGAAGTCGCCTCCATCAAGGCCGTCTCGCCAGAGGTACCCTTCACCGTGAGGCTCTCCGGTGGACCCGGAACACCCGATCCGGGCCTCTTCACCTGTGAGAACTTCAACCTTTCGAACCTCATCACGATCGCGTACAGCATCGACTCCACCCAATATTCGGGTCCATCCTGGATGAATTCTGCGCAATTCAACATTTCCGCCAAAGTACCCGAAGGAGCCACCAGGCAACAATTCAACCAGATGCTGCAAAATCTTCTAGCGGACCGCTTCCAACTAAAGTTTCATTATGAAAAGAAGGAAATGACGCAGCAGACGCTGGTGGTCGGCAAAAGCGGCGCGAAGCTAAAAAAATCCGAAGCGAGTGAGGTGTCCATGAGGAAGTCCTCGGAAGACGGCCAGACAATTATGCGCGCCGTCGATGCATCCATGACGCAGTTGGCGGGCCAATTATCAGGCGAGTTGAACCAACGCGTCATCGATGCCACAGGCTTGCCGGGCAACTACGATTTCACCATGCATTGGACCGAAGGAACGTCCGCCGAAGAGGGAGGATCGCCTCTTTACGAGGCTCTGGAAAAGCAGCTCGGCCTGAAGCTGGAAAAGAAAAAGGTCCTGGTCGACATGTTGGTAGTCGACCACATCGAGAAGGCTCCCACCGAAAACTAGACCGTTTTTCGGCATATAAGCCTCCTTCGGAGCGCATTTCTCCCCACTTATGGCCGTATAAGAGACGGCCTTGCGGCTAGGATTAGTCTGCGAGTGACCATCCACAAGTTATATCGCTTATACTACAAGGGTCTTGTCAATAAGCTTTTGCGCCGTGTTTGCCGCCGTGCTGCTCCTCGCGCCTATGTGTATCTCCGCACAGGACATACCAGCCGCTCCCGCCGCCGTCATGCCACCGCTTGATGGCAAAGACCGCATGCAAGCCTACCTGAAATCGCTGGTCAGCCCCACGGCTATTTTGTCTAACGTGTTGATTGCAGGCTATGAAGAGGCCCGCAATTTTCCCCACGAATGGGGCCGCACCGGAACCGGGTTTGAAAAGCGCTTAGGATCGCAATATGCCCAGTTTTTCCTGGATAAATCCATCGAACTCGGATTCGGCGCAATCCACCACGAAGATAATCGCTACATGCGCCTGGGCGACGGGAGCAGCTTTATGCGGCGATTCGGCAATGTTGTTAAATCCACTGTAGTTGTTTCGAGCACGAACGGCGGGCAGACCATCGCACTGGGCCAAATCTTCGGCGCGTATGGATCCTGGGCCATCGCATCGCAGGTTTGGGAACCGCCTTCGGAACAACGCACCAGCCGCATCTTCCTGTGGGGCAGCGTCGATCTGGCGGCCAAAGGTGGCTATAACTTGTTGAAAGAGTTCGGCCCCCGGAAAAAATCCCTGCTCGTTCCGGCAACGTCGCACCCCTAATTAACTTTTCCGTATAAAGTACTTGACATAAATCCTATCCAAAGCTATGATCGATTCATGGCCTTGGTCCAACCCATTCGCGGGCGCGGTTCGGAACCCATTCCGATCCATGCGCATGCGATGGATAATCTGCGCTATATCCGTGAAACGATGGAGCGTGCCGGGTCCTTTACGGCCGTGCCCGGATGGGGCGGCGTGGCGATGGGGCTGACGGCTTTGGCATCGGCTATTCTGGCATCGCGCCAAACGTCGAAAGGCGCCTGGCTCGAAACCTGGCTGGTGGAAGGCTCGCTTGCGATCGCGCTGGGAATTCTCTTCATGTGGCGCAAGGCCAGCGCGGCGGGATTACCGTTATGGTCGTCGCCGGCGCGCAAATTCGTGTTCAGTTTCGTTCCTCCGCTGATCGCGGGCGCGGCGGTAACGGTCGTGTTATGGCAGGCCGGATTAACAGGCGCAATCCCGGGAGTCTGGCTCATGCTCTATGGCACCGGCGTCATCACCGGCGGAGCGTTTTCGGTCCCGATCGTGCCTGTGATGGGCGCCTGCTTCCTGATGGAAGGCGCGCTGGCGACGTTCGCGCCGGCGTGGGGAAATTTCTGGCTCGGCCTGGGCTTCGGCGGGCTGCATATTTTATTCGGATTCATTATTGCGAGGCGGTACGGTGGCTAAAAGTAATTTGGCAAAACAAAATATCGAAAGACCGGCCTTGGGGGTGGTGGAACCGTCAGGTACCATTCCGGACCTTGACCGGCTGATTCATGAGCGCATCCGGCTGGGCATTGTGAGCGCGCTGGCGGCCAACTCCTCCCTGACGTTCAATGACCTGAAGCGTTTGCTCAAAACCACCGATGGAAACTTGAGCGTTCATGCACGCAAGCTGGAAGAGGCGCAATATATCGGCTGCGTGAAGTCGTTCGAGGGCCGGATGCCGAAGACTGAATATTCCCTGACCGCGACGGGCCGCAAGGCCCTGAACAAGTACCTGGATCATATGGAAGCGCTGATTGGCGCGATGCGGCCGCCGGCATGAGCAAGCTGCACGTCGCGATCATCATGGACGGCAACGGCCGTTGGGCCAACGCACGCGGATTGCCGCGCATTGCAGGGCATCGCAGCGGAGCGGACGCCGTGCGGCGCACCATCGAAGCCGCTCCTGGCGTGGGAATTTCGGTCCTGACCCTCTACGCTTTTTCGGCCGACAACTGGCGCCGGCCGGCGCGGGAAGTTTCGGCGCTCATGAAATTGCTGGGCCACTATCTGGTCCGGGAAACCGATCGCTGTATAGAAAACGGCGTGCGATTAGAAGCCATCGGCCGCCGCGACCGCTTGCCCGCCGCGCTGGTTTCATTGCTCGAAGACGCGGAGCGCAAAACCGCGCACGGATCGAAACTCCACCTGCGTCTGGCGATTGATTATTCGTCGCGGCAGGCGATTCTGGATGTGGTGCGGCGTGATCGCGCGTTGACGGAAGAAGCGTTTTCTAAAAGCCTGGGACCGGACGTCGACCTGCTGATCCGCACCAGCGGCGAGCAGCGTTTGAGCGATTTTCTGCTGTGGGAATGCGCCTACGCCGAAATGTTCTTCACACGCCGCATGTGGCCGGAGTTTGGAAAAGAAGACCTGGCCGCGGCAATCGACGAATATCACCGCCGGGACCGCCGCTTTGGCGCCATCGCGGCGGAGAAGACGCTGCGGACCGCCTAGGCCAATTTCCCTTCCTTGCTTTCTACGATGGCTGCCGAGTCCATGATCGACCCCACGGCCACACCATTTCGATTCTTCCTGCTTGGCGCCACGGGCCGCACGGGCTTGCCTTTCCTGGCGCAGGCACTCGCTCGCGGCCACTTTGTGACTATCTTCATTCGCAATGTATCGAAGCTGCCTGTTGCTTTGGCCTCACATCCGCATCTGCGCACCTTTACCGGCGAACTGCATGAGGCAGACAAGATGGCGCAAGCAATGGGCGAGACAAATCCGGACGTGGTGTACGTTATGCTGGCGTCGGAAGCTGCGCCATATACAGCTGTTTCCATGGGTACGCACAGCGCGTTGCTGGCTTTGCGGAAGTTGAAGGGCGCCGCTGCCGGCGAACCAAGAACTATGCCATTCATAAGTATCGCCGCCTGGGGACTCGGTCCGACCAAGGTTTATATCACCGGCTTCTTTGCGCGCATGTTCGTAGATGTCGCAAAAACGTTGTTCTGGTCGAAACCTTTCGCTGATTTTAATAAGCAATTGGCTGAGATAGAAGAAGCGAAGAACGAAGGACTCATTCGACCGACTCTCATTTTGCCGCCGCTGCTCAACAACGGCGATAAAACAGATATTTATCTGTCGGGTGAGGCCAGCACGATGAAAGACACGATGGGTGTGACAAACTTTGTGAGCAGAGCTTCCATGGCCGATCTCTGTCTAAGGTTGGGGGAGAAGATAGCGTCGAGCGAGGAGGCGCCGCAATGGGTAGGCATCACAAACCCGTAGTGAACAGCCTCGCGGGGCTCGTTAAGTGGATTGCCGAACCATCGCGAGTTTAGCCGCCGAAGGTTCGCCGCAGTAATGGGCCGACGGATCTCACGCCGGGGATGGCGGCGATTCGGGTGATCCATTGGCGGCGACACTCTAAGGTGTGGATCCTGCTTCTGTCCTGCCGCGCTTGCTGTTCGAGTGTGGGAGGAAACTCGACGCGCACTTCGTTGCCGGGGACCGGACCGGGGTCGATGCGTTCAAAGGCCTCCTTGATGGCAGCGTGCGCGAGTTCTTTGGCGGGATGAGTCAGGCGATTGATTTGACGCTCGCCGGGACGATTGGGATTTCCCGCCAGCACGGGCGTGAAGTTAATCTCCCACGCTTGCGGGCGACCGTTGCGGAGGCCGTAATCGAGACGCCCATATTCGATATGCGCCATTTCGAAAACTTCGCGGACCCACGACGCATGCGGATTCTGGCGGAGGTAGTCCATCTCCTCGGCGATCAGGGCTTCGTCGGCTCCGCGCGTATCGCTCTTGGTCATCCAATGGGGGCCGATGTGGAGATAGCGCGGAATGTAGGCGTTGCCGATCCTGAAGATGGAGTATTTGCGATAGAGACCATCCGCACTGACGGTCTCGCAGAATTCCACCACCAGCAGTTCACGGCGCGGCAGCGCGCGTAAGGAAAGATACGCCATCGCCCGGCGGAGCGCGGCTCGATCATGCAGCAGCGGCGTCAGGCTGCCGTCATGCTCATTGGCCAAGCGGACGAAAACTGGATAACGAATCGCGTCCAGCGGACCGTCGGCGCGGTACGCGCGAAAATCGTTGCGGCCGGATTGATGGAGCGCCTGCAACAATTCATAACGGTGCAGCGCTTCGCGGGCCGGATTGAACACGGGCAGACCGGCGTCGCGCGCGGCGCTTTGCAGGTGGTGAACCATCCCCAATTCGGCATCGGACAGGGCGTCGAGCGCGGTAAAGATCCAGGCGCCGCGCGGCATCGAACGGGTGCGGAACAACTCGGGGTAAGTGATCTGGCACATGCGGTGGCGAAGCGGATGTCCCCACTGCCGCGCAAGATAGTTCGGCAACAGATTGGCGCGAAGCTCATCGACGGCGAAATAGATCATCGCGCTTCGGCGTGTTCAGCCATGGGGCTCTGTTGCGCGCGCCACATCTCGGCGTAGAGCGGACACGTTGCAATCAATTCGGCGTGAGTCCCGAGGCCTTCGCAGCGGCCGTTCCGTAGAACAAGAATGCGCGTCGCGTGACGAAGCGTGGAAAGCCGGTGCGCCACGACAAAAGTGGTGCGACCGCGGACGGCGGCCTCGACAGCCTTCTGGAGCTTCGATTCGGAGAGCGAGTCAAGGCTGGACGTGGCTTCATCCAGCAGCAGGATGGGGGCGTTCTTGAGCAGCGCACGCGCGACATTGACGCGTTGGGCCTGGCCTTCTGAAAGCGCGCGGCCTCCTTGTCCGATCCTGGTTTCATAAGCATGGGGCAGCGCGGCGATTTCGTCGTGAATTTCGGCGGCGCGGGCGGCTTCCGCTACCTCCTTGTCTGAAGCATCGGGCCGACCCGCGCGAATGTTTTCCGCGACCGTACCCGAAAACAGGAACGGCGATTGCGGCACCAAGCCAATATTGTGGTGGAGTTCGGCCACACGGAACTGCCGCATGTCGGCGCCATCCCACGTGATCCGGCCACTCTGCGGATCGAAGAAGCGGGCAACGAGACTGAGCAGCGTCGTTTTCCCGGCCCCCGAAGGGCCCGCAATCCCGAGTGTTTCACCGGCGCGGATTTCGAGCGAGATGTCCTGAAGCGTCGGGCGATCGCCGTACTGGAAGCTGACATTTTCAAAGCGAATGCAAGCGGGAGCGGCGGGGAGCGCGGCCGAGCCGTCGGCAATTTCCGTAGGTTCCGCGAGCAGCGACTCGATGCGATCCACGGAAGCGGCGTTGCTCTGAAATTCCATGAAAGCCGCATTCACGTTCTGCACAGGTGAGTGAATGGAACGCACCGCCATTAGAAAAGCCAGCAGCGAAGGCCAATTGAGGCGGCCGTGCAGCACCTGGAATCCGCCCACGATCACGACGAGCACCAGACTCAGTCCGGCTACCGATTCGAGCAGCATCTGGCCCATGGACTCGGCTTGCGTAATTTCAATGCAGGCGGCAAAATAGCTGCGGGCTTGGCGTTCAATCCCCGCACGCCGGCTCTCCTCGCAGCGAAATATTTTGATCACGCGAATGCCGCGGAGAATTTCGAGAACCGAATCATAGAGCGCGGACGCGCGCCGGCGGATGGTGAAGGACTTGTGCATGGCGCGCCGGGCGAACAGCAAAACGGGTGCAACGACCAACGGCATGACCAGAAAAATAATGACGGAGAGCTTTGGACTGATCCATAGCGCGCCGGCCACGTAGCCCGCGGCCAGGGTTGTTTCAAGCGCCATCCGCGCGCAGGCCGCTGCCGCATTGCGGGCTTTTGTCACGTCCATGCGAATTGCCTGGATGAGGTCGCCGTGACTCTGGCGTTCGAAAAACCCGACTGAGAGAGTCAGCAGGTAGCGCACCAGCCGGTCCAGCAGACCGAGTTCGAAGGAGCGGATCAGGCGCTGTTCGACCATCTGGGCCTGATAGGTAAGAACACTCAATGCCAGATAACAGGCGAACAGCATCGCGGCAACGGTGTACAGCGCAGGAGTGCGGCCCAGGCGGATCGCGATATAGCCGGCGAGCCCTGCCTGCCCGGCGAGCACTCCGGCAAGGAACTGCTGGATCAAGATAAGGATCGCCATGGAACAGCCGGAGCGAGCCAGAGAGGTAAGGGCGAAGCGGATCAGCAGAGTCCGGTCTACGCGGGTGGCGCGAAGGAGGAAACGGCTGCTGGCGAGGGTCATGACACCGCAGGCTCGGCTACAACGACGCCCAACGAAGATCGCGCGCGAGTCCTGCGTCCCGACCATCGGGTGACGATCGCGGCCACGGAGAGGTCGCCGGTGACATTCAAAAGCGTCTTACAGATATCTGAAAACGGTTCGGCCACTTCGAGCAGCATGACGGCTTCAATGGGACAACCGGCGGCCAGATATGCCGGCACTGTCCTGAATTGCGTTCCTCCGGGGAGCCCGAGTTCGGAGAAGCTGAGCAGTATGACGGTCAACAAGAAAGGAAGAATCCGCGATTGCGGCGCCGGAACGGACCAGAAATACAAAATCACCAGCAGCCGGCAGAGCGCGCTGGTGGTCCGGTTCACCTTGAAGATATTCACGGCCAGCGGCAGGATGACGCGCGCTGGTTCGGGGTTCGAAGGCGCCATTTCCTCGCCCGCCGCCAGCAGCGCCGGAAGAGCCGCGAGAGAGGAACGCGTGCTGACGGCCACCATCTGCGGAACCAGCGCCGGTTTCGCGAAGGCCCGGAAAGACAGGCCTCCTAATAGCATGGTCAGCGGATACAGGAGTATCACAAACGCCAGCATGAGTCCGCATTCCAGCAGAACGAACCGGCCCAGAATCCCCACCACGCGGGCGCCGGAACTGGCCGCGAACGTTGCCGCCAGAGCGAACATGGCGAGCGGCGAACACCAGACGATCCAACGCACCAGGATCATCATGGTTTCAGTCACACCCTCGACAAACCGGATCACCGCGCCGCCTTTTTCCGGACTGGCTTGCCGCAGCGCCAGCCCGAAC